>RRZU010810902.1_pt1 | contig 43731 bp, 40 predicted proteins | sample 2165561 | NCBI WGS metagenome assembly RRZU01 (sample SAMN10456909, study PRJNA506462) | wastewater metagenome | isolation source: wastewater sludge | place: USA: Moscow, Idaho | reverse complement strand
TGGTTACTTTTTATTCTAGGTGTTCCTGGAATGAAGCCCATACTTGGTTCAGTCGAACCCGCCACACCTGCTGCCAAAGCAGAATTTGTATTAGGTGAAACCATTGTCAGCATAGAAAATGAACCCGTTGCAAGCTGGCAGGATGCGCGCTGGGCTTTATTGCGGTATGCCATCAATCGGTCAGCCGATGTAAAAGTGCAAACCATCAATATTAGGGGTGAAATGAACTTGCGGCAGCTGGATTTAAGCCAAGTCGACCCCGATAAGCTCAATGAGAATTTTCCAGGCATCATAGGATTTAGCAGTTACCAGCCGGTAATAAAACCCGTAATCGGACAAGTTATTTCTGATGGCGCTGGTTCTCACGCTGGCTTGTTGACCGGCGATGAAATTATTGCGGTCGATCATATTGAGATACATACCTGGATGGATTTTGTGCAAGAAATACGTACAAACCCCGAACGCTCGCTAGAACTGGATATTTTACGCAATGATCAAATGATCATGCTGACAGTTACCCCTGAGGCAACCATAGAGCATGGTAAGCGAGTGGGCAAGATAGGAGTTGCGCCCGTCGTCAATCAGGCAGAATTTGAAGAGTTACTTGTTACTGTCAGTTATTCACCCGGCAAAGCATTACAGAAAGCTGCCGAGAAAACCTGGGAAACAACTGTACTGACATTACAAATGCTCTCTAAGATGATTACGGGTGATGTATCCTGGAAAAATATCAGCGGACCGATCTCTATTGCTGATTATGCCGGACAATCGGCACAAATGGGATTAGTATCTTATCTCGCTTTTCTTGCACTGATCAGTGTTAGTATTGGCGTGTTAAATTTATTGCCAATTCCAATACTTGATGGCGGGCATCTCATGTATTATCTTATTGAAATAGTCAAAGGGAGTCCGGTTTCAGATAAAACAATAATAATCGGTCAAAAAATTGGTTTGATTATGCTGTTTACACTCATGACGTTTGCCATCTACAACGATATTAGTCGCCTTATTACTGGTTAAATAATGAAATTCCAGTATTTCTTTGCATTTATCAGCTTATTCTGTGCATTTTCATCTTGGGCCGGCGATTCTTTCATTGTTGAGGATATTCGTGTTGAAGGCATACAACGTACTGAGGCAGGCACTGTATTTAGTTATCTACCCATTAAAGTCGGTGAAGTGTTGGATGCAGAAAAAGCAACAGAGGCGATTAAAGCACTATATGCCACCGGTTTTTTTAAAGATGTAAAATTAAAAAATGAGAATAACATTCTGGTTGTGGAAGTTATTGAACGTCCTGCAATTGCAGAAATTAGTATCAATGGTGCCAAAGAATTTGAGAAAGACAAACTGCTTGAAGGCTTAAAACAAGCGGGTATATCCGAATCCCGGATTTTCAGTCGTTCGCTACTGGAACGAGCCGAACTGGAATTAAAACGACAATACATTAGTCGCGGCAAATATGCCGTCAAAATTACGACCACTTCAACACCACTGGAGCGTAATCGTGTCGGAATAAATTTTGATATTAATGAGGGTCGTACCGCCAGAATAAAAAGAATAAGTTTTGTTGGCAACGAAAAATTCGTTGATAAAGAATTGCGCAGCTTACTGGTGCTTAGAAGACCCGACCTGCTCAGCTGGTTCACCAAAAACGATCAGTATTCAAAACAAAAACTCTCCGCAGACCTTGAAACACTTCGTTCGTATTATCTTGATCGCGGTTACCTGGAATTCAATATCGAATCTACTCAAGTTTCCATAACGCCTGATTTACGCGACATCTATATCACAATCAACATAACCGAAGGTGCTCAATATTCAATCTCCGATATTAAAGTGGCGGGAGAAACCATCGTACCGGAAGAAGAAATTTACAAACTGATACTACTAAAAAATGGTGACGTTTTTGTACGCGAGAAACTAACCGAGTCCATTAAATTAATAACGGATCGACTAGGCGATGACGGCTATGCTTTTGCTAATGTTAATGCTTCCCCTGAGATAGATTATGAAAATCGGCAGGCTGCTTTCACATTTTTTATTGATCCGGGCAAGCGAGTTTACGTTCGCCGTATCGATATTGAAGGTAACGATCGCACCCGCGATGAAGTCATACGCCGTGAATTTCGTCAAATGGAAGGAGCTTGGCATTCCACAAGTCTAATTAATCTCTCTAAAGTCAGGGTTGATCGTTTAGGTTTTTTCAACAGTGTCAATGTAGAAACGCCAGCGGTACCCGATAAAACCGACCAGGTAGACATAAAAGTTAGGGTCGAAGAAAGACCCACAGGATCTATTATGTTCGGCGCAGGCTACTCTGATCGTCAAGGGATCATTCTAAACGCTTCAATTTCTCAGAACAATATTTTCGGAACTGGCAATTTTTTTAGTCTTGATGCTAACCGAGGTGCCATTAACGAAACCTATTCTGCATCGTTTACCAATCCTTATGCCACAGTTGATGGCCTAAGCTTTGGTCTGGATGCATACAAGCGCGTTTTGGATACGCGTGCATTAACACAGTTTGGCGCATTCAAAACAGATACTTTAGGTGCCGGTTTTAGATTTGGAGTACCCATCGCAGAAAACGATATTGTTTCCCTTGGCCTGGCTGCAGAAAACACCTCGATCGGTACATTTGCGGACAGTCCACAGCGTTATAGGGATTTTGTTGACGAATTTGGTAAAACAACTAATAATTTTCCGGCGACCATAAGCTGGGCACGCGACCGACGTGATAGCGCAATTTGGCCAACCTCTGGAACAACTCATCGATTATTTGGCGAAGTCAGTGTGCCGGGTGGTGATTTAAACTACTACAAAGTCAGTTACAACCAGAGGTGGTACTTTCCGATTACTGATTTCTTTACGCTTCTGGTAAACACGGAATTCGGCTATGGTGATGGTTACAGCGGAAAAAATCTCCCTTTCTTCAAAAACTTTTTTGCTGGGGGTAATAACTCAGTAAGGGGCTATGATCTAAATTCTTTAGGTCCCCGTGATGACACATTGCTTCCCGGTAACATCACTACTGTCAATCGAAGATTACTAGCAGTAGGCGCTAGCAAGCGTGTAGTCGGAAATATTGAGCTAATGTTCCCAGTCCCATTTCTACGAGATGATCGATCATTACGCTTTAGCGTGTTTGTTGATGGAGGTACTACATTTAACCAATTCAATCAACTTAACAATTTCATGCGCTACTCAACCGGTATTGCATTAACCTGGGTATCCCCTATGGGGCCATTGAAAGTTAGCTTAGCAGAACCATTAAATGATGTGCCTGCGGATAACCTGCAAAGATTCCAATTCATGTTCGGTCAACAATTCTAATTTCTGTCGAGTATGCTTCAGGTAAAAATATATAAACGAATCTATCACTGTTGCTCCATGGCGATGATGGCCTTTTTCGCCGTAGCTTTCACTAGCAGTTTCGTAGCCGCCTTTGCCAGCGATATTAAAATTGGTGTAGTCAATACCGAACAAATCCTGCGCGAATCCAAACCAGCCATACAGGCCCAGAAAAAAATCGAACAGGAGTTTGTTCCACGGGATGAAGATATCAAAAAAATGGCGATGAAAGCCAAGACGTTGCAAGACAAGCTAGAAAAAGAAAGCATTAACATGGAAGAATCTGAGCGACGCAATATGGAAAGAAATCTTGCCAATTTGAGTCGCGAGTACCAACGCGCCCAGAAGCAAATGCGAGAGGACCTGAGCGTACGCCAGAATGAAGAATACAGTATGATTTTAGAGCGCACTAACCGTGCTATTAGTAAAATCGCAGAAAATGAAAATTATGATCTGATTTTGCAATTGCAGGACTCCGTTTACAGAAGTCAGCGTATCGACATTACCGACAAAGTAATTAAAGCACTCAATAACGAATAAGGCACTACTTTCAGTATGCGCTGTTAATCAAACAGTACCTAACTAAGGAATCCAGGGCCAAAAAGGAAATAAAGCCATGAATAGCATGAATATCCACGAAATATTAAAATATCTTCCGCATCGCTATCCACTCTTGCTAGTAGACCGGGTAATTTCATATGAAACGGGAAAAGATATCGTTGCGTTAAAAAATGTTTCTATCAACGAACCTTTCTTTTCCGGACATTTCCCTCACCATCCAGTGATGCCAGGGGTTTTAATTGTTGAAGCATTAGCCCAAGCAGCAGCTATTCTGACACTTAGAACAGAGAATACGACTAACAAGGAAGATACAGTTTATTACTTTGTAGGTATCGATGGTGTTCGTTTCAAAAAACCTGTCATGGCCGGCGATCAGTTAATTCTCAAAGTTTCTATCCAACGACAAATCAAAGGATTATGGAAGTATTCAGCGCGTGCCGAAGTGGATGATCAGCTAGTTACCGAAGCACAGCTTATGTGCACTTCCAGAAATGTGTAGCCACCACGGTTGAAATAACTGCCAGCATCAGGGGTATTCAATCATTGAAACGTCAACAATCGAATTGATTTGCGGCGTCGACGAAGCAGGCAGAGGACCGCTGGCTGGCCCAGTTTATGCGGCTTGTGTTGTCTTAAACGTGGCCTTTACAATAGATGGATTAGCTGATTCCAAGAAACTGAACGAAAAAAAGCGCAACGCACTGGCAGTCACCATCAAAAAACATGCTAAAGCATGGTCAATTTCCTATGCCTCGGTACAGGAAATTGACCGGCTGAATATTCTTCAGGCAAGTTTGCTGGCCATGAAACGTGCTGTCGAAAGCCTTCCTTTCACACCCGATATAGTACTGATCGATGGCAATCAGAGCCCGCGCTTACACTGTTTAATGCGAACAATCATTCGCGGCGATAGCTTAATACCCGAAATTTCAGCGGCTTCAATATTGGCCAAAACTGCTCGTGATGCTGAAATGCAAAGATTGCATAGGTGTTTTCCCAACTATGGATTCGATAAACATAAAGGATATCCAACCAAAGCGCATTTGGCTGCGCTGCAACAGTACGGGGCTTGCAAAATTCACCGGCAAAGTTTTGCGCCGATCAGAACATTGCCATTCAACGTAAAAGAAGATTGAATCATTCATTGTTCAACTCCGCGTCATTTCGGATTAAGGAAAAATAACTTTGTGCGTATAATAATGACTGTTCAATCACTGCTTGCCAATAAATAATCGCTCTGATTGCTATAAGCGTTTCAACTTTTGATTAAACTCAGCAAGGAAACTTAATATGCGCGTGGAAAAAAATACTGTGGTTTCTCTCAACTATGAATTGTCGGATGCTTCAGGAGAAATTCTGGAAAAAACAGATACACCGATCAGTTATTTGCATGGTGGGTACGGAGGTATTTTTCCTTTAGTTGAAGAAGCATTGCACGAAATGGAAATTGGCTATTCATGCTCAATCTCCATGGAACCGGAAGACACTTTTGGTGAATACGATGCCGAATTGGTTCGCGTTGAACCACGCGACTCTTTTCCTGCTAATGTGACCGTTGGCATGCATTTTGAAGGCGGCGCTGAAGATTCCGAAGACTTTATCGTCTATAAAGTCACCGATGTCACCGATGATAGTGTCATTGTCGATGGCAATCATCCTTTCGCAGGTATGAAACTAAATTTCGCATGCACGGTAACCGAAGTCCGTCCCGCCACAGCAGAAGAAATTTCTCATGAACATGTGCATGGCGCACATGGTCATGAGCACTAGATTTCAAGTACCCGATTGGATAAAAATTTAGCTGCCATGTTCGGTATCTACCACCTTTTTCAGTAAATAAATCTGCTCTAATGCCTGCTTGGGACTTAGATCATCAGGCGAAAGATTCTGCAGTATTGCGATTACTGGATGTTCCCGAATAACATTTTCTTCCAGCTTCGGAACGGAAAAAGCAAACAAATCCAACTGCGGTTCCCTACTTATACTTTCCTGCTCGAGATTAACCAGGTATTTTCTTGCTACTCTGATCGCTAGTTCAGGAACGCCTGCCAGCGCTGCTACTTGCAAACCATAGCTCTGGCTCGCGGGACCTTCAGTGACTTTATGCATGAAAACAATACGGTGTTTATACTCCACCGCATCCAAATGAACATTCTTGACTTGTTTGTACTCTTCTGCAAGTTTTGTCAGCTCAAAGTAATGCGTAGCAAACAAGGTAAAACTACAGTTTTTTGTCAGCAAATGCCGAGCTATTGCAAATGCTAAAGCCAAGCCATCAAAAGTCGAGGTGCCACGGCCGACTTCATCCATAAGCACCAGACTATGCGCTGTCGCATTATGGAGTATATTGGCAGTTTCCGTCATTTCCACCATAAACGTGGAGCGGCCGCTGGCAAGATCATCAGCGGCTCCAATGCGGGTAAAAATTTGATCAAGTACGCCGATATGCGCCTTTTTAGCTGGGACATAACATCCACAATGAGCCAGCAAACTAATCAGCGCAATTTGTCGCATGTAAGTCGACTTCCCACCCATGTTAGGACCGGTAATCAACAGCATTTGTGGTTTTCCAGTTTGCCCAGCACCTAATTGAACATCGTTAGCCACAAAATTTTCAACCTGATTTTCTACCACCGGATGACGACCAGTATCTATGCTAACAATCTCCTCATTGGATAAATATGGCGCAGTATAATTAAGTGTTTGCGCTCGTTCTGCCAGTGTACACAGAACGTCGATCTCAGCAACGCTTTGCGCCATTTTCTGTAATACAGGAATATACTTTAACAACGCCTCTATTAACGCATCATATAAATATTTTTCCCGTGCCAAGGCTCGATCCTGTGCGGATAATGCCCTGTCTTCGAAAGTTTTCAGTTCAGGTGTAATATAACGTTCGGCACTTTTTAAAGTTTGCCTACGTCGATAATCCGCAGGAATTTTCTCGCTATGTGCATGCGTGACTTCGATATAGAAACCATGCACACGGTTATATTCGACTTTCAGATTAGGAATACCCGTGCGTTCCTTTTCACGAATTTCCAGTTGTAATAGAAATTCCCCGCAATTGTTCTGCAACGCTCGTAATTCATCAAGTTCAGCGTCATAGCCATCGGCAATCACATTACCTTCGCGCAACACCACACCGGGCTCTTCCAACAAGGCTGTATTCAATAGCTCAACGAGCACAGGCTCAATTTGCATCGCCTGAATCAATTGATCAATTCTCTCGCTGTGACACGGCGCAATCACAGTCATAATTTCCGGGAATAGTTTCAAGCTATCACGCAAACTTGATAAATCCCTCGGACGTGCTGATTTGAGCGCAATACGTGCAGTAACCCGCTCAATATCTACGATTTGCCGCAAAAGACCGCGCGCAGCCAAATAACTTTTTGACTCATTTTCTCCGATCAAGGCCGCAATACTATCCAGTCGTTTTTGAATTACACCACGATCACGCAATGGATGACGCAACCAAAATTGCAATAAGCGGCTACCCATATTCGTTGAACAAGTATCCAGCAGAGAGAATAACGTGGGCGATCTTTCACCGCGGATGGTTTCAGAAATTTCGAGATTGCGGCGCGTTGCTGCATCCATACGGACATAAATACTTTCCCGCTCGGCTTGCAATGATGTGATATGAAGCACATCTGACCCTTGCGTCAAGCGCGTATACTCCAGTAATGCACCCGCTGCGCACAGAGCCGTAGGCAAATCTTCACAACCAAAACCGGAAAGATCATAAGTTTCAAATTGTCGTGTCAGACTGCTGATCGCACTATCACGATCAAACTGCCACGAAGGTAATTGCTTTAAAACCCAATTTTTTCCTTGTAATTCACCTAATATAAGCGCTTCAGGTAAAAGAATTTCTGCTGGCTGCAAACGCTCCAATTCACTAAGCATATTCTGTGGTGATGACTCCATCATCCGTAATTGACCTGCGGCTAGGTTCAACCAAGCCAAACCCAAAACCGACTCATGTACCCATAATGCCAGCAAAATGCAATCGCGCTTATCCTCGAGTAATGCTGCATCCGTTAATGTTCCAGGTGTAATGACGCGGACAACCTCGCGAGCTACCGGTCCTTTACTGGTCGCCGGATCACCCACCTGTTCGCAAATCGCGATGGACTCGCCGGCTTTGACCAACTTTGCTAAATATTGCTCAGCTGCGTGATAGGGCACCCCCGCCATCTTAATCGCCTCACCTGCTGAAGCACCGCGCCGGGTTAAAGCAATCCCAAGCAATCTTGCAGCTTTATCCGCGTCATCAAAAAACAATTCATAAAAATCCCCCATGCGATAAAACATCAACATATCCGGATACTGAGCCTTAATGCGTAAATACTGCTGCATCATCGGCGTATGTTGTTCTTTATTGGTTTTCATCTTTTAGTTATAGGGTTATGCTGCATGAAAGAAATCACTATCTGCCGCAACTAGCATTAAACTAATTGCAAATTGATCCTGCGCAATCGCACCCGTCCTGGAAAATAGGATAAGCTATGGTATTAGTAGCGCTAAGAAAAAACATTGGCTCGCACATATTACCAAACGAATGAATGTGATCGCAGTAATTCCGTCAAAGTAGTGCCGCATACTTTATTGAATCATGAAAAAGTCGAGGTCTGAAACAAAAAATTTTTACAGAACTCTAAAGTAGAAATTAACTCCAGTGATAATGAGTGTAAAATTGTGCTTATAGCATTTTGGAAAATCTCTTATTGAACAATAAAGCTCTGCCACCAAGCGCTTAAAATATATGAAAAACAATAAGTTATCTATTAACACTCAAGTCATGCAGCTAATTCTTTTATGCATGTTTTTTGTTACCGCTAATACAATTTGGGCTGATACGGAAACGCCTGATCAGGAAGCGCAGATCCGTGAGCTTGAAAAAACGTTGACTCGCATACAACAAGAGTCTCAATCGACTTATCAGCAATTTCTGATGATTCAGGAAATGCGCCGCAACGAAATGGCAGAAGTGCCTCAAACTTTGAGGCAACCCAATATTCCACTCTCTCAGAGCATTCCGATTCCGAACTATGAAGATTTAATTCAGCTTAAGGAGGAAAAACAAGATCGAATTGATAAATATACAACGGATTTAGATCGCCTTTATGCGCGCTATCGAGAGCTGGAAGATGAAAAACAAACGATCTTTGAGCAAATCCGATCACTTGAAAAAAAACCAAAGGAATAAGGCGGATTCAAGTCTGAAACGCTTATTTACTATTTATCCTCAAAATTTTTATACCAGATATCGTAAATTTCATCTGACCATAAGGATTTTATCCAGACGATCACATCATCGACTTGATGTTCAGTCAATATACCTTCCCACGCAGGCATAGAGCCTATTTCTGGGGGAGTTCCTTTGAGAATTGTTTTTTTCAAAATATCGGTGGAATGGTGCCAAGCATGCGCCGAACTGTCTAGTGGCGGAGGTGGATATTTACCATCAGGATTCGGTTTGCGCCAATCCGGCGTTGCCTCTCCATTGGGGCCATGGCACCCCACACAATTGGTCGCATAAACAGCTTCTCCACGCATAATTTGGGCAGCGTCCAAATTTCTTATCACCAACCCTGTTTTAGGATCAATCTGATGCTGCCCCAATGTAGTATCCGGCGACGAGAAATTACCGCACCCGATCAGAGCCATTGTAGCAGCGCCATAAATCAAAAAATGTCGCATTCTCATAAAAATCGCTTACTTTTATTTTAAGCGCATAACTGAACTGCTTTTTTCTGCTTCTACGTCTTTAGGTAATGGCTCAGCCTTTTTGGCATATGGATCATAGCGGTTGTAGATGGTGGCATCCATACGGGTTTGATTGCGCTCTTTAAGCAACAAAACATTGTAGGGATCACTACGAGATCCTTCCATACCTGGAGACCCATGCGGCATATCTGGAACAGCCAACCCTATCGCTTTGGGTTTTTCCTTGAGCAACCTGATGACATCAGGTGCCGGTACATGCCCCTCAATCGCATATCCATTCACCAACGCCGTATGACATGAACCAACGGTTTCAGAAATACCCGACTTCTTTCTGATCTCTTTATTACCTACATCATGCGTTTTTACCGTAAAACCATGGTCGCGCATATGGTCGATCCATTTATCACAACATCCGCAAGTCGGACTCTTATAAACTTCTACGGTTGCCGTAGCTGTCGCCTGTGTTGCAACACTCAATAAATTGACTGTCAAGATCGACCCAATTAGCAGGGTACTCATTCGTATTTTCATTTTTTCTCCACAAAAATTTTTCCACGCATTTTTTTAAAATGACCGGGCAACGGGCAGGCAAAATCAATGATTCCTGCCCGAGTAAACTGCCAAATCAATTCCTTTTGCTCACCAGGCTCCAGTTGTAACAATTGGGTCTCAGGAGGATACGCTTTATCAGGATACATACGCCGCATCTTAGCAATTTTTTTAAGTTCAGCCATCGAACCCATCAACATTTCGTGCTTGTGATTGCCACCATTTTTGACCACAAACTGGATCGTTTCACCCTCATTCACTTCAACTTCTGCAGGTAAAAACATATTATCCACCTGCGTCAATTTAATAATGCGCGACACTTTATCAGAATTACCCGGCCTGCCAATATCGGATTCCAAATTGGAATGATTTGCAGTCGCGTAACTTTCGGTTGAAAACAAGACTAAGATTACCAATGGTATAATTCTATTTATGATATTCATAGAATTCTCCTGAAAATAATTTCCAAACTTGTTCATCCGTCTTGTTTAGAAGACGGCTATGCTAAATTGTTCCAATTCATTTGTCTAATATTCCGCTATAACCTCTATACTACCCGCCTTATCATCAATGAGCTTTTGCTTCTTCAGATTTATCATAAAGTATGCTTAAAAAACAACAATATAATGCCAATAAGCTGCAAAAACGCCTGAGACGACAAGTAGGAACGGCGATTGCTGATTTCAACATGATCGAAGCCGGCGATCGAATCATGGTGTGTTTGTCTGGAGGTAAGGATAGCTATGCATTGCTGGATATCCTGCGTAATCTTCAGAACCATGCCCCTGTAGACTTTGAGCTGATCGCTGTGAATCTGGACCAAAAACAGCCCGGCTTTCCTGAACAAGTATTACCCAGCTATCTGACGCAAATCAGCATGCCTTTTCGGATTGTAGAACAGGATACCTACAGTGTCGTTAAGCGTGTCATTGCCGAGGGAAAAACTACCTGCAGTCTGTGCTCCCGACTACGCCGTGGTGTGTTATACCGCGTGGCCGGTGAACTTGGGGCCACTAAAATTGCATTGGGCCATCACCGCGATGATATCCTTGAAACCTTATTTCTGAATATGTTTTATGGCGGTAAGCTCAAAGCAATGCCGCCCAAACTGGTCAGCGATGACGGTAAGCACATTGTGATTCGGCCGCTTGCTTATTGCAAGGAAAAAGATCTGGCGGCTTATGCGGAAATTTCGGATTTCCCGATCATTCCGTGCAATCTGTGCGGATCACAAAAAAACCTGCAACGCCAAGCCATCAAAGAAATGATGCAGCAATGGGATAAAAATTCCCCCGGCCGGTTGGAAACCATGTTCCGCTCTATACAGAATATCCAGCTATCGCATCTAGCCGATACTTCTCGCTACGATTTCGTTAACTTGCAAGCGCAAGATCGGCCATTCGAAAACGGCGATACAGCATTTGACGAAGAAACATTCGAGCCTAATGTTGAAGAATTGCTCAGTCTTGAAACTGAAGAAGCAGATGATCGCCAGATAGTTTCAGAAAACTAATCAACTCTTATGCGTCTGGGCGGCACCCATTTGAAAGTCATTGCGACCAAACCGGCGAACAAACAATAGACAACAGCCAAGATGGCTTCCGGCACATTGTAGAATATGATGAAATGAAGCCAGCGCTGAATAAAACTACTATCCCTTTCTATCTGGCGCAAGCTATTTTCCCACACAGTTAATGGACAAGCGACACCAAATAACGATTCAGCCACCACGAACAAAATAGCGGCAAGGTGCAGATAGCGAAACCAAGGGTTGGTGACAAACAGCATCTTCAGCCACGCACCTACCCAAATAACTGGCAAGCTCCCCACCACAAATAGGACATAAAGAAAATGAACGATCAGTACTATATCAGCTAAAAGCATTTCTACTCGAATCAACATTTATTAATGAGTGACTTGCAAATGCTTCCCGATAATCACTGATAAGCTATTTACAGGCCATTGAGAATGTTTTCGAAGCAGCTAATACTAGGCAAAAACAGGTGAAAAAGTGCAGTTTATGCATAATAAATGAGCATTGTGAGTCTGTTTTTAACACCGCAGCAGCAATGCAGATAGTTATTCAACGAATCTGTTAATAATCATCATTAATCGACCCAATCAGCATGTCATTTCTGATCGATTTTATACCATCGATAGTACGAGCAATCGCTATTGCTTTGTCCATGTCGTTACGGGAATTGACGTAACCACTTAGTTCTACAACCCCTCTGATTGTTCTGACATTGATATCAAAACGTCTTAGCGACGGTTCATCAATAATTGCTTCATAGATTTTTGTGGTAATACGGACATCATTAAATTTTTCTTCCATCCCCGTTTGCTCGGGTATTGATGTACAGCCTGAGAGCATGGCTATTTGAATAATTAAGAAGAAAACAATGAATTGACTGCTATCACGTCGTATCATAATGTGGTCTCCTAAATGATTATCGGAAAAACATCCTCCTCACACTTAGATTAAAAACCCGTGCCTTCCCACCTTCAGCACTTCATTCAATCCAAAAAAACTTAACCGGTTATTTGTTTGGTAAGTATTCGCAACCATCAAAATGCGAGGCAATGCATGGACAGAGTAGCTCGCATATACGTCAATGAACAAAGCATTCCATTCCTGTTGACAATATTACATCATTATCTTTGATAGAAATTGCTTTTTTGGCAGAGTAGCCTAATTAGATTATGCCTTGATAATATTTCTTATTTGACTGAAGTTATTTTCACGTTCCAGTACACATTCAACTGGTTTGTGTCGATTGCTCGATTTTCGGTGGCTCCTTCAATAATGGAATTACCATTTTTTCCAGCTTTTTCAGATCGACGCGTCCCAAATAGTTTTCGACCAACTCTCCAGAGCGATTGATCACCACAGTATAAGGTAGCGCAGAATGACGATTTCCCGCGGCCTCTAACAATGACCAAGTATCAAAACTACCGACCAATACCGGATAATTGATACCAAATTCGTGGCTAAACATTTTGACCTTGTCCGCTTGATCAATAGCGATACCGATAAAAATCAACCCTTGTTCCCCATATTTTTTTTGTGCTTCAATGAATTCTGGAATTTCCTCGCGACACGGCGTGCACCAGGTGGCCCAAAAATTCACTACCATAACTTTTCCCAACCATTGCGAAATCTCCTGATTTTCTCCCTGTAAATCTGGCAAGCTTGCAGCAAGGATAGCTTGAGCGCCTTGCTGACTTTCTTCACTGGATAATTCAGTTTGATATGCTTCAGACAGCAAGGTACGTAAGAACGAGCCTGCTCCCAGAGCAAATATCGCGACGCAAGAATACAAAATTATCTGCTTGAACTTCGACATTGTTTTATCCTTAAAAAATATTTTAAGAGGACGTCGCGACTAATTATTTGACAGTAGCTAGCTTTAAATCAAAACAGCGTTCAGTACTGTTAAGAAATCATTGTTATTGAGAAATCCAATGATTTTAATATCAGGAACATCTTGGCCTTGACGATCAATAAATAAAATACCTGGTGGCCCAAATAACTTAAATCGTTTAAGTAGCGCGGTGTCATCCGGAGTGCCATCAGTGACATCAACCTCCAACAGAACCACATCTTTCAGTCGAGCTTGAACTTTGGCATCAGAGAACGTAAATCGATCCATTTCTTTGCAGGAAACACACCAATCAGCATGAAACCTGACCATGACGTATTTTTCTCTGGATAACTGAATCTGTTCATCCAGTTCAGCGATAGTTTTTACCCGCTGAAATGGCAGTGTTGCATAACTCGCAGGTCCCGCCTCCCCTGAACTTGTCGCATCTGCCAGATTAAGCTTTGAAAGTGGCTGCAGAACATCCCGGCCACCGGACAAAACGCCGATCAATAACGCAACACCAACCAGTAAAGCGATAACACCCACACCTTTGAGAAATTTCTGCACACCTGAGGCTCTTTCCGGCAATGGGTCAATCGCATGCAAATAAATCGCCGAGATGATTAATAACACGGCCCATAACAACATGTACACCACTTCATTAATCACCGGGGAGATAATCCAAATTGCAACCGCAATCAACAACACGCCAAAGAATCGCTTAATCGACTCCATCCATGCGCCAGCTTTCGGCAGCAAAGCGCCGGCTGATGTTCCCAATAGCAACAGTGGCACGCCCATACCCAGTGCCATGACAAACAATGCCGAACCGCCCAGAACCACGTCCCGAGTCTGGCTAATATATAGCAAAGCACCCGCCAGCGGCGCGGCGACACAAGGACCGACAATCAAAGCAGACAATGCCCCCATACCAAACACACTGGTTAAATGCCCACCCTTTAACTGACCGGCTTCCTGGGATAACTTGGTTTGCAACGACCCGGGCAGTTGCAGCTCATAAAAACCAAACATGGAAAAGGACAATAACACAAACATCACTGCAAACGCGCCTAGTACCCAAGCATTTTGCAAAGTCGCAGATAGCATTGCGCCCGATAATCCCGCCGCCACACCGATGATGGCATATGTAATTGCCATACCAAATACGTAAGCCAGTGCCAGAATAAATCCATGCCGCTTTGTTACGTTCTTGCCTTGATTGGCAATAATCCCCGATAGAATTGGAAACATCGGAAACACACAAGGCGTAAATGACAGAAATAAACCAACTACGAAGAACCCGGAGAGAATCAACCAGTAATTGCCGGTTTCAAACATACGCTCAATTTTGTACGATTCGGTTTCAATCGCGGGTGATCTGGATGGCATCTGAAACAACTCGGTGGTTGCATCAATTTCTGCTGCCGTAGCTTGACTACTCACTGCCTCGGCAACCGCTCCGATTGCGGCCTTTACTGCCGGTAATGTCAAATCAATCACTTTATGTATCGGTGCGTAACACACCCCCACCGGTTCATTACAACCCTGATAAGTTGCCTCAAGCGTCAGCGGCTCACTTACCGAGCCTTCGCGCTTTAACGAAATGACCGCCTGAATTGGAGTGTAATATACCTCCGTATTACCAAAAGTCATGTCTTCTTTCATTTTGCCGGATGGCAACGTTACCTCTTCAATCGCCACGCCTTCTTGCTTGGGTTCAAAGGCGATTTTGTCGCGATACAGGTAATAATTCTTCGCGGGTGTCAAATGAGCAATTAACGTATTTCCGTCCCGCACTTCTACTGCGATCTTGAACGCCTCATCCGGCGGCAAAAGTTCTTGTGGATTACTTTGGCCCAGATTGATACCTAAGCCTTGTAATTTCTGAAACAAATTTAAAGACCCGCCTTCCTGAGCGAAAGCTTGCGGACAGGATAAACATAACATTAGTAGCAAAAGTTGGATTAATCGCATTGGTATCAGTATTATTTAGTCAGATAGGGTTGTTTCGTCGACGATCCACTGCAAATATGCAGGTAATCCGTCCACTATAGGAACCACAATTACTTCCGGAAGTTCATAAGGATGCACCTTCTTGATCAACTGTTCAATCCGTTCATAATGTCGCCGCTGGGTTTTAATTAGCACTGGGGTTTCCTCAACCGACTCAATATTATCTTTCCAGCGATAAATCGATACATACGGACTCAAGGTGTTAACACAAGCTGCCAAATGTTGATCGACTAAAGCCTCTGCCAACGCTAAAGCGCTTTCCTTATTGGGAAAATTTGTAATAACAAGTACGGGTTCCATGCATGTTATGCAGTTGTTGCAAAATGATTAATATTACCCTGCTTATCACCTCAATTGACAAGTGATTTTGAATTTTTACGTTCTGGGCATATCCTGCCAATAGGCATATACTCTAAAAAATAATTTATCAAAAGGATCATTAACAAATGAAAGGATTATTTAATTTAGTAATAACACTTTCAATTATCACCCCGGTCACGATATTTTTTGGCTACATCATTATGGATGAAGGCGATCAATTCACCGCAGAACATTACATGGTGACAGGACTCAGTACAGTTCCGCTTATTTTCGCGCTACTGATTAAGTTTTTGATGACAGGCGCAGAAAATAACAACCAGTAATTGCTTTAGGATTCTATTACCATACCCTGTAATTGCTCACAAGCACGCTGGTAAGCCAGTCCGGCCACGGCCAGATCCCCAAGCGCCAACCCCCTGAACACAAAAGCGATTCGTTCATCTGTGCTTTGACGGCCCGTTGCACTGCCTGTTACCAAATCAGTTAGATCACCCCGCACCAACTCCGGATCAACCAACGGTTTAGGCATGCTAGCTTCTTGTTCCAAATCATCAACGATAATCCGGTCCAATGCTGGCATGCTCTCAGCCAACCACGGTGCTGCCAAATCGGTCATAGTGACGAATGCGCCTGGTTTAAGCCAACGCGCGTCTAGAAATGGAATCAGTTTTGGCGACAAAGTTACAGATGTAACAATCAAATCAGCATCTTGAATAGCTTCCTGTGCTGTTTGTGTCGCAGCCACCAACAAGCCCATTTTTTCTGCGCTACGGCAAAATTTGTCGCGGCTGGCCGCGCTCCGTCCAAACACATTAATCTGCTTTAGCGGAAAAATTTCTGCCAGCGCTCGCAAGTGACTATGGGCTTGTACACCGCACCCGATAAAAGCAGCAATAGAAGCATCAGGTTGTGCAAGCCGTTTGGCAGCGACCACACTCAATCCTGCCGTGCGTACTGCAGTAATCCAATTGCCATCAATGATCGCAAGTGGCAATCCGTTCCGGCTATCGAGTAAAGTCACCAATGCGTTAATGCTTTCTAATCCATACCTTGGGTTATCTGGATTGAGCACTAGCGCTTTGACAGCAAGAAATGGAGGGTCATCGGCTGCCGCTAATGTCGCCATCATGTACCTATCATCTGGCGGAGTAATCACAGCCTTAGGTGCATTCCAGGCCTTCTGTTGTGTTTTTGCAAATAGTAAATGCTCAATGCAGGCTGTGACATCATGTATGGTAAGTTGCAAGTCCTGCAGTGAACTTTGTGATAAGTAATGTATCGATGGCAACATCAGAATCCCTAATTTTAGAAAACTTAGCGGATGGTTAAATTAGCCATATTAACAATCAGATGCTATAATGTTGCCCCCACCGCAAGGACTAATAGCTTATATTTGAGGAATAATTTATGTCTCGCCCGATTCGCAATATCGCAATCATCGCTCACGTTGACCATGGTAAAACCACTATGGTTGATAAACTTCTGCATCAAGCCGGCACTTTTGCCGCACACCAGCAAATTTCCGAGCGTGTGATGGACTCTAACGATATTGAACGTGAGCGCGGCATTACCATTTTAGCCAAGAATTGCGCTATTGACTACGAAGATATTCATATCAATATCGTCGATACACCTGGCCATGCGGACTTTGGTGGTGAGGTCGAGCGTGTGTTGTCAATGGTCGACGGTGTATTACTACTCGTTGATGCGGTTGAAGGACCGATGCCGCAAACCCGTTTTGTCACCAAAAAAGCTCTCGCGCTGGGTTTACGTCCGATTGTTGTCGTCAATAAGATTGATCGGCCTGGCGCGCGCGCCGGTTGGGTAGTAGATCAAACATTTGATCTGTTCGATAAATTGGGCGCCAGTGAGGAACAACTTGATTTTCCTGTTATTTATGCTTCGGCATTAAATGGATTTGCCACCTTAGATATTGATAAGCCGAGCACCGACATGCGTCCGTTGTTCGACACTATCCTCAAATATGTACCCGCTCCTGTAGGTAATCCTGATGAGCCACTGCAACTGCAAATCAGCGCGCTCGACTATTCCAGTTTCGTCGGCCGCATTGGTATTGGCCGCATTCACCGCGGTAAACTGAAACCCGGTCAGGAAGTCATGGTGCTGACAGGCGACAAACCACCGAAAAAAGCGAAAGTTAATCAGGTGCTCGGTTTCCGTGGTTTGGAGCGGATACAAATGAAAGAAGCTTTGGCCGGCGATATCGTACTGATTAACGGCGTGGAAGAACTCAGCATCGGCACTACGCTGACCGATATCGATCAACCGGAAGCGCTACCAATCCTCTCTGTGGACGAACCAACCCTGACCATGACATTCCAAGTCAACACCTCGCCATTTGCCGGCCAGGAAGGAAAATTCGTCACCAGCCGCCAGTTACGCGAGCGCTTAGAAAAAGAACTGTTGATCAATGTTGCCCTGAGGATGGAGGACACCAATGAAACCGACTCGTTCCTGATTTCAGGGCGCGGTGAACTGCACCTGACTATTCTGCTGGAAAATATGCGCCGCGAAGGTTACGAACTAGCTGTCTCTCGTCCGCATGTCGTGATTCGTGAGATTGACGGCGTTAAATGCGAACCGTTTGAAATGCTCACCGTTGATGTAGATGAAGCAAATCAAGGTGCAGTAATGGAAGCTTTGGGCTCGCGCCGCGGCGATTTACAGGATATGGTATCGGATGCTAAAGGACGTGTGCGGCTAGACTACCGTATTCCTGCGCGTGGCTTGATCGGCTTTCAATCAGAATTCATGACCATGACACGCGGCACCGGCTTGATGAGCCATGTATTTGACGAATTCGCGCCAATGCGCCCGGAAATTCCACCACGCAGAAACGGTGTACTCATTTCAGCTGAACAAGGAGAAGCCGTTGCGTATGCTCTATGGAAACTACAAGATCGCGGCCGCATGTTCGTCAGCCCAGGAGACCGTCTTTACGAAGGCATGGTGATCGGTATCCACACCCGCGACAATGATCTGGTGGTCAACCCAATCAAAGGTAAGCAATTAACTAATATTCGCGCTTCGGGAACCGATGAAGCGGTCACGTTAATTCCACCGATTCAACTCACGCTGGAATCAGCGATTGAATTCATTGCCGATGATGAGCTGGTAGAAATTACGCCGAAAACGATTCGGATTCGTAAGCGTCATTTACTGGAGCATGAGCGTAAACGCGCATCCCGCGTTGCGGCGTAAACACTCAATTTTAGAAGCGGGTGACATCCATTACCCGCTGTATCCTTATGGCAAAATCACAGAAATAAAAACACCAGCATGATCAGATACGCTTGCCTGATTCGGATCAACCAGAGTGTTAAATACCACTCGGCTTTCACGTAAATTCTTTGCCTGATTCATAAAAATATAGTCAATGCGCCTGGCAGATCCACCTGCATCCAACGTCGAAACACCTACGGTACAATGCGCATCGGCTTGTTTAGTATTTGTGCATAAATTATCCAGCGATCTATTCTGCGCATAAGCATCAATAAAACCAGCATTGACAATCCTGTCATAGAAAAGCCGCTCCACAAAAGGATCAACGCGAAATCGGTCGATATTGAAATCGCCACCAAGAATTGCAAAATTACCGCTCGGAAAAGATGTTTCTAATTCACTAATGAATGGTAGCATAACGTTTAACTGAGCATCCAGCTGATCCGCTGTACATGCGGCGCAAAGATGTGTGTTATAAATATTCAGTTTACTGGTATTGGGGATATTGATGCGTGTCATCATCACATTTCTTGGCAATTTAATATCATGTCCGCGAAAATTCAATTCAGTCGCATGCGGCAAACGCTTGGTCGTCCTAAAATCAATTTCACAACGACTCAATACCGCATTGGCCACGCCTATCACACCCGGTAATCCAATTTCAAAAGACGTGTACAAATCATAATCACGTTTACGGGCGAGGAGCTTCTTCTGCAAATCTTCTGCGCTATTTTCAGTATGAGCTAATGCGCCTCCAACCACTTCTTGAAGCAGAATGACATCGACCGGAGTTTTCTCTGCAAATTCTGCAACCGCTTCCAGACGCTGCTCACGTGTTTCAATTTCCTTGAACAGAAGATTGACAGATAGGACGTTTAGATAGCCACGGCTAGCAACATCGTCACATTGCACCCGTGGTTCTTCACCGCCACCACCGCTTTTAGCACAACCAGACAACACAATAATGCTAAAAATTATGAAAAAAAGTAGGTTTTTCATGATTTAATCTCCTGATAACACTACAAACAGGCTTTTCATTTCATGCTTGTTTGCTAAGCTAGAGTCAATCTAAATGTCAATATTCGTCGCACGTAGCGCATTCTTCTCAATAAATGCACGGCGTGGCTCAACCACATCACCCATCAACGTGGTAAAAATTTCATCGGTTAATATACTATCTTCAATCTGAGTACGTAACAGGCGGCGATTTTCCGGATCCATCGTGGTTTCCCACAATTGACTTGGGTTCATTTCTCCCAAGCCTTTATAACGCTGCACGTTCAACCCTTTTTTCGCTTCCTCCAGCAACCATTCCAATGCGTATTTGAATTCACTAACAAACTGCTTACGCTCGCCACGTTGAATATAAGCGCCTTGACTCAGCAAACCTTCAAATACCTGTGCGGTTTTCTGGATTTGCGCATAATCGCCGCTCTCGACAAAATCATTATCCAAGTAGCTGGTCAGCACATTACCATGTGACATACGCATAATTTTCAATCGATAACGTTCGTGCACGTCATCGTATTCCGCAGCGATTTCCACATCCTTAATACGTGCGGCCAAACGGGCTGCACTGTCGATCGCCGCTTGTTCATTGTGCAAATCAACATCTGGCTGGCGTAGCAACGCGTGCATTACGTTACTATCAATCATCTGACTCATGCGCTCGATAACCGCCTCTGCCAGAATGTATTCATTGGCAATTTTTTCCAGTGTTTCACCGCTCAAAGAGGGTCTTTCTTCGCCGGAATGCAGCTCAGCATCGGTCAATGCGAGGCTAAGCAAGTGTTGTTTTAATTCATGATCATCTTTGACGTAGCGTTCTTTTTTACCATGCTTGATTTTATACAAAGGCGGTTGTGCGATATAAATATGACCGCGCTCAATCAGTTCGGGCATTTGCCTGTAAAAGAACGTCAGCAGCAGGGTGCGGATATGCGAACCATCCACGTCCGCGTCAGTCATGATAATGATGCGGTGATAACGCAGTTTGTCCGGATTGTATTCATCCTTACCGAAACCCGTACCCAGCGCAGTGATTAAGGAAATGATTTCCTGCGACGAAATCAGCTTGTCAAAACGTGCTTTTTCGACATTCAGTATTTTGCCCTTGAGTGGCATGATTGCTTGAAACTTGCGGTCACGTCCCTGTTTAGCGGAACCGCCGGCGGAATCACCCTCGACCAGGTAGAGTTCGCACAGCGCTGGGTTCTTCTCCTGACAATCAGCCAGTTTTCCAGGTAATCCCATACTGTCGAGCACACCTTTGCGGCGCGTTAATTCGCGAGCTTTTCGGGCAGCTTCACGTGCCCTGGCAGCGTCGATAACTTTATTGCAAATGGTTTTGGAATCAATCGGGTTTTCCAGTAAAAACTCGGAAAGCTTTTGCGTCACGACTTCTTCCACCACCGGACGTACTTCTGACGACACCAATTTTTCCTTGGTTTGCGACGAAAATTTGGGTTCAAACAGTTTCACCGATAATACGCACGATAAACCTTCGCGCATGTCATCGCCAGAGGTTTCAACTTTGACCTTTTTGGCCAGTTCGTTTTTTTCGATATAATTGTTGAGCGTGCGTGTCATTGCGGCACGTAGCCCGGTCAGATGTGTTCCACCGTCTTTTTGCGGAATATTGTTGGTAAAACATAACACTTGCTCGGTGTAGCTGTCATTCCATTGCATCGATACCTCGACGGCAATATTGTCCTTTACACCCGCTGCATAGAAAATACTCGGATGCAGCGCCGTCTTACTGCGATTGATGTATTCAACAAAGTTTTTGATACCGCCGGTAAAGGCGAATTTTTCATCCTTGCCGGTACGTTGATCGATCAGATGGATTTTTACTCCGTTATTAAGAAAAGAAAGCTCACGTAAGCGCTTGGCGAAAATATCATAATGATATTCAATGTTGCCGAAAATTTCCTTGCTGGCCAGGAAATGTACTTCCGTACCGTGCCGTTCACTTTCTCCCGTAACTTCCAGCGGTTTGACTGGAACACCCATCCGAAATTCGATCTGGTGCATTTTTCTGTCGCGTCTGATAGTGAGTTTCAACCATTCCGATAATGCATTGACTACCGATACGCCAACCCCATGCAAGCCACCAGAAACTTTGTATGAATTGTCGTCAAATTTTCCTCCGGCATGTAATTCCGTCATGACGATTTCTGCCGCGGAGCGCTTCATTTCATCATCCTGCTTGATCCCGGTAGGGATGCCTCGACCGTTATCCAACACACTGACTGAATTATCCGGATGAATCGTGACGGTTATTTCGTCGCAATGACCGGCTAATGCTTCATCGATAGCATTATCGACCACTTCAAACACCATGTGATGCAAACCTGTACCATCGCTGGTGTCGCCGATATACATGCCAGGACGTTTACGTACGGCATCCAAGCCTTTGAGTATTTTGATGCTTTCAGAATCGTAATCAGTTGGATTTTCTTTCGGTACATGGGGATTTTGATCACTCATTAGTAGGATACTTTATGAAATTTACAGATAACGATTCAAGGGTCGCGGTTTTTGTTGATTCTGGCACGGTTATTATTAAATCCTCATTGGCATTACGATGTATTTAAATATTTCATTTCCAGGTATTGTCATTAAAACACTACTATTGGCATTTTCAAAGGCGCATCGTACGGTTTCACTCGTAACATTGTTTAATAAATCCATCAAATAGGTAATGTTCAGGCTGATGTCCACTTGGTCTTCTTGATAGTTGATTTCCAGTTCTTCTTCAGCTTCTTCCTGTTCATTATTCTTGCAGACAATGCGTAAATTATTTTCATCGACGATTAAACGCACGCCGCGAAATTTATCACTTTGATTTGATAGAATGGAAACCCGCTGCAAAGCTTGCAAAAAGATGAGCCGATTAATTTCAAATAGTTTGTTGTTTCTAGTTGGAATAACCCGATTGTAATCCGGAAACTTTCCATCGATAACTTTAGATGTCAGAATTATATCTGAAAAAGAAAACCTGACTTTATTTTGGAAACATTCTATCTTGATCAAGTCTTCGCTGTCATTGAGTAATTTGGATAGTTCAAAGACTGCTTTGCGCGGAAGAATAACTTCTTGCTTTTTCTGCGTTTTATCTAAACTTGTTGAAATATAAGCAAGGCGATGACCATCAGTACCAACACTGATCAGTTGCTTACCATCGATCAACAGCAAAAGTCCATTCAAATAATAGCGGATATCCTGTTGAGCTACCGCAAACTGAACCAGATGTAAAAGATTCTTGAATTCTTTTTGCTTGAGTGTAATAACGCTGTCTGATTCCGGTTCTTTGGTTACTTCTGGAAAATCTTCCGCAGGAAGAATTTGCAGACTGAATGCGCTTTTACCGGATTTAACCTGTAAGTGATCATCTTTCCGCGTTAATGTTACCTCGGTATCGGATGAAAGCGAACGCAGAATATCCTGAAGCTTTTTAGCAGACACTGTAAAAGCAAAATCTTTTTCAGGAGAAAGGTTTTCCGCAGTCTCTGTTTTGATTTGTATTTCCAGATCAGAGGTCAAAAAAGAAGTCTTTTCTTGATTTTGTTTAATCAGAACGTTTGATAGGATGGGTAACGTTTGTCGACGCTCTACAATGCCAGTTACAGTTTGTAGTGGTTTTAGCAGTGTGTCTCGGTTAGTTTTTATTAAAAGCATTGCATTGTATTTTGTATTGATATAAAAATAGTAATAATTAGATAATGTCTTTAATACGTCTGTATAGTTTTTTTATTTATAATAATTTCAATAAGATAGAATCATTTTTTTGTCTGTATGATAAAGGTATGGAGACTGGATAAATTGTGGATAAAAATAGCAGATTTTTATCCTAGGCAGTTATACACAATTTGTTAAAAAGTTATCAGCCTCTTAAAATGAGTATTAAAGCGTTAAAATCCCGACTTATATGGGGATCAGAAATACGCAATTCGTTAATTTTGCGGTAGCCGTGTAATACGGTAGTATGGTCTCTGCCACCAAAAGCTTCTCCAATATCAGGTAGGCTTAGTGAAGTCAGCTCTTTAGCAATAGCCATTGCCATTTGTCTCGGCCTTGCAACGACACGTGAACGTTTTTTTGAATACATTTCAGAAACTTTAATCTTATAGTAGTCAGCAACGGTTTTTTGAATATTTTCAATTGAAATTTGACGACTTTGTACCGCAAGCAAATCTTTTAACGCATCTTTTGCCAGATCAAGTGTTATGTCCTGATTGACAAAACGTGAGAAAGCCAACACGCGTTTCAATGCGCCTTCCAGCTCACGTACATTTGAACGAATATGTTTAGCGATAAAGAAAGCGACATTTTCATCCAATCGCATTTTTTCTATTTCAGCTTTTTTTAAAAGAATCGCGACCCGCATTTCCAGTTCAGGGGGTTCCACCGCTACGGTTAATCCCCAACCAAAGCGCGAAACCAAACGCTCTTCCAGACCGGTAATTTCTTTGGGATAAGTGTCGCAGGTGATGATGACTTGTTTATGTGTTTCAATGAGAGCATTAAACGCGTAGAAAAATTCTTCCTGTGTGCGATTCTTTCCGCCAAAAAATTGTACGTCATCAACTAGTAATAGATCCAATGAATGGTAGTAAAGTTTGAACTTGTCAAAAGCTTTGTGTTGATAAGCACTGACAACATCGGTGACATATTTTTCTGCATGAACATAGCGAATCTTTGCACCTTTGTTGTTTTCTTGTACAAAGTTACCGATCGCTTGAATTAAATGTGTTTTTCCAAGGCCTACACCGCCATAGATAAAAAGCGGGTTATAGGCAATTCCTGGAGATTCCGCCACCTGAATGGCCCCGGCTCGTGCTAATTGATTTGCTTTTCCGGTTATAAAGCTATCAAAGGTGAAGTTGGGATTTAATCCATTGAGATTTTTTTTAGCAGGATGATGAACAGTTTTAGATTCCGGTTTAGTTTCATTGGAGCTGGGTGTGGAATCTGATATCTGATTCAATGTATTATTTTTGGTTTTTGTTTGATCAGCAAGTTTCAGATGGAATTGAATATTTTTGTCAAAGTAGGTTTTCGCCATACTTTCTATGTGCGCGATAAAGTTATCTGCGACCCATTGTGATACAAAACGATTAGGTGCGATCAGTACAACTTTATTATCACTATTTAATGCAAGATCAATTTCCAAGGGTTTGATCCAGGTGTTAAATTGTTGCGCATTGAGTTCTTTTTGAAAATGATCCAGGCAGGATAGCCAAAAAGTGTTCAGTGATTGCATCATTTTTTGTTCTTTATTTGTCTGGTTTGAAAAAACAGTCATCATGCTATGTTTGTTACAAAAAACCTGATGTTAGATTTCTAGGTTATCGATCAATCGTGTGTTATCAAGCCAAGCTGCGCCTAAAACGACTAAATCTTGATCTGATGCCTGTGCAAATAAAAGTGTATTGCGGTTATGGATACTGATGTAATCAACTTTCCAGCCATGTTGCTCCAGGTTGTTGACAGCATTTTGCTGCAATCCCTGAAAATTTTTACAACCGGAACAAATTTCTTGTTTGATCTGCAAAAGCGATTGGTAAAGCTTGAAAGCTTCCGCATGTTGTGCTTCATTTAAATACTGATTGCGTGAGCTTAATGCTAAACCATCTGGCGCTCGAATAGTTTCACTCGCAATAATTTCTATGGGTAAATTTAATTGTCGTACCATTTTACGCACTATATGCAACTGCTGATAATCCTTTTTGCCGAATACAGCGAGGTCAGGTTGGACAATATTGAATAATTTCAATACAATCGTTGCAACACCACGAAAAAATCCTGGTCGAAATTCTCCTTCCAAGATATCTGCTACAGGAGGTAATGCTAACAAGAATTCTTGTGGCGTTGGGAAAAGAATTTTTTCATCAGGTGCAAAAACTATCTTGACATTTTGTGCCGACAGCGCCCTGCAATCTTCTTCGAATGTTCGAGGGTAACGTTCGAAATCTTCATGAGGCTGAAATTGCAATCGGTTGACAAAAATACTGACAACAGTGCAATCAGATAGTTGATTGGCTTGCTCAATCAGAGCAAGATGCCCTGCGTGTAAATTACCCATCGTTGGAACGAAAGCAATTCTTTGTTCTCGACGAAGATTTTCACGTAACTCTGAGATATCGGTAATTATTTTCACGCGATATGATTCAGTTAAAATTGATGTTCAGTACTTGGAAATTGTCCGGTTTTAACTGCAGTAACATAATTTTCTACCGCTTCTTGGATACTTTGAGCATTCGCCATGAAATCTTTGATGAAGCGTGGTTTTTTTCCTTGAAATAAACCTAACATATCGTGTAATACCAGAACTTGTCCGGAGCAATTATTGCCCGCGCCAATGCCGATGGTAGGAATGAAAAGTGTTTGGGTGATTTTTTTAGCCAGTTTCGCCGGTATGAGTTCCATTACCAGCATACTTGCACCGGATTTTTCCAGACTTTTTGCATCATCCAATATCAGCTTGGCGGATTTTTCTGAATTACCTTGTAATTTATAGCCACCCAGTTGATGAATGGATTGCGGTGTCAAACCGATATGCGCGCAAACGGGTATGCCGCGTTGGGTTAAGAACTGAATGGTATCAGTCATGATGTGACCGCCTTCGATTTTCACCATGTGCGCGCCTGCAGCGATAATTTTGCAGGCATTCTTAAAAGCAAGCTCTGGCGATGTCTGATAAGTGCCGAAGGGCATATCGGTGACAATGAGCACCTTATCAGTGCCCTGTGCAACGCACCGGGTGTGATAAATCATATCATCGAGCGTGACTGATAATGTGGTGTTTTCACCTTGTAAAACATTTCCCAATGAATCACCGACTAACAGCACATCTACGCCTGAGTTTTCTAGAATGGTTGCGAAAGTTGCATCGTAACAGGTTAGAACGGCGATTTTCTCATTGTTCTCAACCATTTTTTGCAGCGTTGTGAGTGAGGTTCTCATACTCTATTTCAATAGTGACAAATAGTTTTGTGACAAAATCTGATTTAGGTTATAAGATTTTATCCATTGATTTTTAGTAATTTTTGATCTTTACATGCAGATAGTAATGGCGCAATGTGACCGTATCCTGGGATCTGACAATCTGGAGCAATTTCTATCAAGGGCTGTAGTACGAATGCGCGTTGGGTCATACGTGGATGCGGTATGGTCAGCTCGCCATCCTGGTATTGCAATGTATCATACAGCAAAATATCGAGATCCAGAGTCCGTGGTGCGTTCAACGATTCACGTAAGCGACCTTGCTTATGTTCGATAGTCAGTAACGCAGCCAGTAAATCCAATGGTGCGAGCTCAGTTTTAATCTGTGCCACTGCATTGATGAAATCAGGTTGATCCAACCGCCCGATCGGAGCGCTTTGATACAAAGACGAGCGTTTTATTAGTTGCGTGCCGGGAAGCTGTTCCAATTCATCAAAAGCATGTTGTACCTGAAAAACCGGAATTTCCAAATTGCTTCCTAAAGCGATAAAAACCAATCCTTTATTTATTAGCATGAAATGTACAATTAGGTGCCTGAGTTGTCTATCGGGTTTTCGGAGGTGATCACAGAATTGGACGAAGGTTTTTTATGGCTACGTTTTCTTCGCCCTTTTTTGATGGCTGTTTGCTTGGGCAGCATTTTTTCTCGTTCGGAATTATCTGCGGATAGAAAGGCTTTCCACCATTCTCCGAATTCAATGCTGAGTTCACCACTTTCACAGCGTAATAGCATAAAATCATAGGCGGCGCGGAAACGTGGATGTGCAAGTAAGCGGAAAGGCTTGCGCCCGACACGGGCTTCGAATCGCGGTTGCATTGCCCATATTTCTTGTATTACTGCATCAAAACGGCGTGGAACCGCCAATTTTTTATGTTGTAGCGAAAGAATGTGATCCATTGCTTTAAATAAAGCGGGCAATGGTTTTTCCCCGGATGCTTGGAGTGAATTCCAGTATGCTAGCACTTCATGCCATAACAATATGGCAAAAAGGAATCCGGGTGAGACTGGTTTATTCTGTCTGACCCGTTCATCCGTGTTTTTCAGTGCAATCGTGATAAAACGCTCGCCTAAGGGCTGTTCCAGGATCACATCAAGCATAGGTAAAAGACCATGATGCAAGCCACGCGCGCGCAGTTCAACAACACAAGTCAAAGCATGCCCCGACAATAGCAATTTTAGCATTTCATCAAACAGGCGAGACGGCGGGACATTTTGCAGTAAAGGTGCCAGATCGCCAATTGGCTTAGCGGTTTCTGTATCAATTTGCATATCTAGTTTTGCTGCTAAACGAACTGCTCGTAACAAACGCACGGGATCTTCCCGGAAACGCTGTACTGGATCGCCGATAATACGCATTTTTTTGGCTTTAATATCGTCGTAGCCGTTCAGGTAATCTAAAATTTCTTCTTTGGCGGGGTCGTAAAACAACGCGTTGACGGTAAAATCACGGCGCTTCGCGTCTTCTTCCTGACTACCAAAGACATTGTCATGCAACAAGCGGCCATGCTGGTCGATCGATTGAATCGACGCAGGACCATCATCATCCGATGACGGTCCTCGAAAAGTGGATACTTCCACGGTTTCAGAGCCGCACATTACATGTACCAGGCGAAAGCGTCGTCCTATAATGCGCGAGCGCCGAAAAATTTTGTGGATTTCTTCAGGTGTTGCATTAGTTGCAATATCGAAATCTTTCGGCACCAATCCTAATAACAAATCACGTACCGCGCCCCCGACGAGATAAGCCGAAAAACCAGCCTGTTGTAAATTGAGGGCGGTTTTTAATGCGCATGGGGTGATCTGGTGACGTTGGATTCCATGGTGTTTGCTAGAAATAATACTCAGCTTTACGAGCGATTCGGAAGCAGTTGCTTTGCGGCTGAATACCTTGCTAAGAAATTTACGGATCATTGCGATGATTGAAAGTATTCAATGCTAATTTATTAAGTTAACGAATAACCGTTTTGTATGACGTGTGGCATCATATCAAGCATGTAAAATTGATGAAGCTGGCCGATAAGCCGGGTTCTGTCGTGGACAGTCATTCCTCTAGTTGCACAGTTACCTGTGCACTCAAGCAACCTACCCGCAGGCTCCGCGAGCCACATCATTGCCTGCCTATTTGGTCTTGCTCCGGATGGAGGTTGCCGCGTTTCACCGTAACTGAATACGCTCGTCTCTGTGGCCCTGTTCCTCACCTCGCGGTGGACGGCCGTTAGCCGTCATCCTGCTCTATGGAGCCCGGACTTTCCTCCCCTTGAGTTCAAAAGTAGAACGCCAAGCGGCGACTGTCTGTCCAGCTTCGTCGACTATTCTATCATTTGCAAAAATGATCGGTTGGAGAAATAATTTATCAGTGACTGTTGTGCTTGTCTTCAAAATCACCTGATTTGATATTTACTGCAAAGCATGCTTCCATGTTCAACTTAATTTGTTTTTCCAGTAGATTGTTACTCTCCTATCACAACCGATTACATTTATGCTATTGAAATCCTTACTCAGTTTAAAACTGTTTTTTTTTATTTTCTTGTGTTTTTTGTTTTCCGACAGTGTTTATTCAAAAACGCAGTCATCGGCTATTAAAGTTATTGACGCCGCGCGTACGGCTGTCGAGCGTAGCAAGATGGAAGAAGCCCAACGACAAGCAGCAATTAATCATCTTGATGCAGCACGGGCTGACGAGCAGGAAGCTGAGGTATTGAAAGAGCGCCTGGCGGCAATGCGTGCTGAGACTGCAGATCAGCCGGCGCGGGTGGAGCGTTTGAATAAAGCATTGGCCACCAATCATGAGCAGGAGTTGCTCGAATGGTCCAAACGTATCCCGGCAGATGCTGATGGAGAAACATTAGAACAGATTTTGGAACAAGAGCGTACTATTATCACCGATCTGCGTGCGCAGATCGGTGATGCTGGTACTGATCTGGCTCTGATCTTATCACGTCCGGCTCAAGCCGCTGATGAAATCGCTACATTGCGCCGGCGCATCGAAGAATTATCAGCGCCGATTGTTGCTCAAAAAGATGAACCTAGCGCATTGTTTGAAGCGCGGCGCTTGCATCGTCTCAGCGAACAACACCGATTGCAAACAACGTTGGATTTGCGCTTTGCCGAGCAAGATACTGCTACGCAACGTCAGCGTTTACATGAATTGTCGCTACGTGAACTACGCTATCGGTTGGATTTGCATGAAGAACGTGTAAAGCATCTTCAGAAACGTATTGCCAGCCGTGGCCGGTATGAGTTGGAATCACTAATTGAACAATTGATTCAGCGTGAACAAGAGCTGGCAGATGGCAACGCTGTAGCGGCTTCTGCCGCTACAGAAAATCGCGCAATAGGTGAGGAGCTTATCCAACAAAACGAACGATTAGCACGCGATCGTGTTACTTTGGCCAGTATCGAACAAGCTCGCGAGCACATCGCTCTAGCTTTACGTGACAGTCGTACCCGGCTTGATGTTGGCGGGTCCAGTGAACGCGTTGGTCGCTGGTTGTGGAGTGAGCGGCGTCAACTGGAGTCTCCAACTCGCCTTGAATTGCACTTGAAAATGATTCGAAATGATCTGGCTGATTTACGGTTAGAGCGAGTAATGTTAAGCGAACAGCAGCGGCGTTTACTGGATATTGATGCTGTCGCAAGTGCGTTGGTGGAAGCGCGCCCGGGAGCGGATGATGATGCGTATGTTGATGTAGTCGCTCAGAATTTATTGTTTCCCTTGTTGCGTAAACGTACCGAACTATTGGCACTGTTGGAGCCTTTGCTGCAGCGGCGTATTTCGGCGTTGGAAAAGAGTGAGCAAGCGCTGCAGGAGCAAATCCATAATGTTCTGCAGTTGCAGCAAATGCTGGATCGCCATTTGTTATGGATTCCCAGTCATGGGGTTATCAATAGTGATTGGCTGCAACGATTACCAGAAGGATTGTATGATTTGATCAAACCATCGCGTTTCATCACTACGATGGAATTAAGCATGCGTAACTTTGATCAACAGCCGCTTCCCTGGATAGGTAGTCTGCTGCTGCTATTGATTTTATTGGAGTTAAGGCGTCGTGCGCCAGCGCGGATCGAAGCTCTGGCAGTTGATACCAGTCGCATACGCCAAGATAGCTACACTGCTACGCTTAAAACACTGGGATGGACCCTATTGGCTATTTTGCCTGGGCCCATGATGTTAATTGTATGGGGTCAATTGTTACAAGGCATTGGTAATCCAGAGCGTTTTAGCCATTCCGTGGGTCAGGCCTGTCTGTTAATGGCGCTGCCATTGTTGATTGTGCAGTTGCTTTATTGGACCAGCAAGGAGCAAGGTCTTGGCCATGCACATTTTCGCTGGACAAAGCAACGCCGCGTCGCATTGCGCCAGTCGATTCCGGGAATTGCTGTTGTGGCGTTACCGTTATATTTTATCGGCTCATTGGCATTTATTCGCCAACTTGACTTGGCGATTGATGTTCAAGCACGCATGGCAATTGTGCTAAGTTGCGTAGTGCTAGCCTGGGCGCTTTGGCGTCTATTGGATGTGGGTCGACTTTGGGTCATTCGCGGCGGGACCGGCGAACCATCCACTTTACGCAAGCTATTGCGCGTGCTGCTTCCAATGTCACTATTGACCGTTGCAATTTTAGCGCTGACGGGTTATGTCTATACGGCGGGTATGATATTGCAGTCAATGCTGGCTAGTTTTAGTGTGATTGTGGTAGTTGCAATTGGAGTGGGGCTTCTTGCGCGCTGGTTTTTGCTCGGTGAGCGACGCCTGGCACTGCATCGATTGGATGAACGCCGCCTAGCGGCAGCTCAAGCTGCCGAAGAATCCGGTGAGGCGACGATACCCGAGCCGGAAGAAAATATTACTTTAGAACAGGTCAATACCCAGACGCGTCGCCTGTTACGAGCGATTCGTTTAACTTTACTCATCGTGGGCCTAGTCTGGGTTTGGGCGGGCATACTGCCAGCAATTACTCGCCTGGATGAGATTGCGCTGTGGCATGTCAGTGATGTGGGTGCCGATGGTGCGACAATCCAGCAATCAGTCACGTTGATAGCGGTGTTATTAGGTATTTTTATTCTTGTCATGACCACGGTGGGGGCTAGAAACCTGCCGGGATTGATTGAAATTAGCTTGTTATCGCATATCCGTATCGATGCTGCCTCACGTTATGCCATTACCAGCGTGTTGCGTTACGCTATTGTAATCGGTGGCACCCTAGTGGGATTAAGTTATCTGGGCATGCGCTGGTCACAACTGCAATGGATGGCTGCAGCCTTGACGGTTGGACTTGGTTTCGGCCTACAGGAAATTTTTGCCAATTTTGTATCCGGTATCATTTTGCTGTTTGAGCGGCCATTTCGGGTTGGTGATGTGATCACGGTCGATGGGTTTACCGGTAGGGTTACTCGTATTCGTACTCGTGCAACCACTGTACTTGATTTCGATAATAAAGAAGTCGTGATTCCCAATAAAACCTTTATCACCGGTCAACTTATCAACTGGACTTTGACCGATGCGACTACCCGTGTTGTCATCCAGGTAGGCGTTGCTTACGGAGCTGATGCTAAAAAAGTACGTGGATTGCTGTTGCAAGCCGCCAAAGAAGATGAACGCGTACTGGCGGAGCCGGAGCCCACATGTTGGTTTCTTGCTTTTGGCGCAAGTTCGCTTGATTTTGAGCTGCGGGTATTTGTTAACACCATAAGTCACAGGCTTGAAGTTCAGGATGCACTCAACTCACGCATCACGGCGTTATTTGCTGAACACAATATTGAGATTGCCTTTCCTCAGCTTGATCTGCACGTGCGTGATTTACCTTCCGATCTAGTCCGAAGCCAAACTCCCATCACTATAAAGAAAGAGGAAGTGAAATCAGATCAAGCGCTGTAGTAATCGGGGATCATATTCAAGAAATGCGCAGTAACTTGCTATCAGGGTTTTATAAGAAAAATAAGACTTGGCCAGGAATCAGCTAAGCACTTTTGTAGGATTGCGAATCACTTGATGAGCATCGCGTTAATCTGTATTAGTGTATCCTCATCCAGTTCACCGGCTTCTGCGCTCAGACGTAATCTAGACATTAGATAACTATGATAGGCCTTGGCAAGGTCACGTTTAGCAGAATAAAATTGTTGTTGTGCATTTAGCACATCGACTTCGGTTCTGACGCCGACTTCTTGTCCCAGCACGGTTGAGTCCAGTTGGCTTTGACTGGAGATCAAAGCTTGCTTGAGTGCTTTAACTTGTGCAATGCCGTTGGTAACATTTAGAAATTGCTGGCGTGTTTGTAAGGCGGTATTGCGCCGGACGGTTTCCAAATCATGTAATGCTCGGTTTTGGTTCGCCAGCGCTTCACGGACACGGGATTGTACTGAAAATCCCTGAAACAGAGGTACGTTAAGCTGAACGCCAATGGACTTGGAGATCAGATCGATGCCACGACCGGTAATTGCGCCACCGACACCCGTTTGATCACTGTACTGCGCAACGAGATCGACGGTGGGGTAATGCTGCGACCAGATTCGCTTTACTTCCTGACTGGCTATTTCATAGGCGGCTTGCTGGATTTTTAATGCGAAATTTTTTTCTTCGGCGGCATGAACCCATTCATCCATGCCGATGTAGGCTAATTTGTCCAGGTTCGATGCAATTTCCTTTGCGCTCATCAGGTTTTCAGGAAAACGGTCAATGATTCCCTGTAACGTGCGTTTGCGGATTTCCAGTGCATTACGCGCAGCAATTTCCTGTGACGCGGTAAGGTCATAGCGTGCTTGCGCTTCGTTAGTATCCACGATGGTGGATACGCCGACTTCGAAATTACGCTTGGCTTGCTCGAGTTGTTTCAGAATGGCCGTTTTCTGCGCTTCGGCGACTTCAACGTCGATTTGCGCATCTAGTACGTCAAAATACGCTTGGGCGACACGCAAAATCAAATCTTGTCCTGCTACGATGAATTGAGCATCGGCTCTGCTGACTTCAGTTTTTGACTGCTGATAAATTACAATATTTTCCATCCGGAACAGCGGTTGCGTTGCTGCAATAGTTACACCACGGCTTTGAATGGTGACGGGCGCAGGGTTGATGTTGCTATTGGTTGTAGAACTAATTAAGCTTCCTGCATCTACTTCCTGAACAGTGCGCGATCCTGTTAGCGTAATGGTGGGTAAAAAACCAGCTCTGCCTTGCACCAATTTTTCCTGCGTAGCCTGATAGGCTGCTCGAGCGGATCTATATTGCGAGTCCTGCGTCAAAGCTTCTTGATAAATACTCATCAAATCTGCGGCCTGCAGCGTGGAAAGCGATAGAGCGCCGATCAAGATAGTGAAAGTCAATTGCAAGAATTTCATGCGTTTTTCCGATATAAGCCCGGAGTTGATGAAAATTCAGCAATGAGTCGATCGTTGTGTTTGATAGCTGGCGTAATTGCGTTGATACTCAAAAGGTAAACCTTGATGGTTGTTGCGCATTGATAAACGGAACCGTGCTGGTTTCAAACAATGTGGTCGTGGTGAATTCACCGGGCGCCACACAAGTAATCAATAAGGCTTCCATGACCGGGTCTTCGCCGACAATCGCAAATAGCCGTCCACCCGGATTCAGGCTGTTTTTAAAGGCATCCGGTAACACCGGTGTGGATGCGGTTAACACGATCACATCATACGGCTCATGCTTAGACCAGCCACGCGCTGCATCGCCTAGTTCAAGTGTGACGTTGGTAATTGCATGTGTTTTAAGGTTGTTTTCAGCCATTGCTTTCAGTTCGGGAATGATCTCAACGCTATAGACATGTGCACCTCTGGCAGCCAGAAGTGCTGTCATGTAGCCGCTGCCGCTGCCGACTTCGAGAATTTTGTCCGTTTTCTGGATGTGTAGCTCTTGCAGAATACGTGCTTCCATTTTTGGCGTCAGCATGACTTGCCCAAAACCCAACGGAGTTTCCATATCGACAAAAACCATCGCAAGGTTTTCCGTGGGCACGAATTCTTCGCGTTTTATTTTGTATAACAAATCCAGTACAGCATCATCCAGTACATACCAAGTGCGAATTTGCTGCGCAACCATATTAAATCGGGTTTGTTCAAGATCCATTTCTATCCCATATTCTTAAATTGATATTAGACTTGCAATTATTTCACATTTCCATTAGCTTCACAGCATCAGCTAGGGGTCCGTCTTCAGAATTAAGTTATCTGAAAGATTTGAGTGCCTTTAAAAATCCAAAATTTTAAATAAGACTGGCAGACTGTTGAAAATGTTTTTAACGCCGCAACGGCAATGCAGTTAGTTTTTCAACAGCCTGCTAGGCCTGCGTAAAAAATGTTAGCGTCGCATATAGCTGATATGTGAGGAAACATTTTTTGCAAGTAACGACATATTGTAGCGAAGTTTGGATTTTTAAAGGCACTCAATTGGTGAGAGAGTCCCTTACACCTGACGCGGATAATGCCGCCGTAGGGAAGCTGGGATTTATCCTCCCGCTCTTTATGGCATTTCTAAGGAGCAATTATTATGAGTATTACAGTTTTAAACCAAAAAAGTTTTTCTAGCGCAACAGCCCAAGTCGATCAAGCAGCTGTCAAACCGTTACCGAATTCACGCAAAATCTATGTGCAAGGCTCGCGACCCGATATTCAGGTGCCGATGCGGGAAATCCGCCAGAGCGACACGACCACCAGCGCAGGTGGAGAAAAAAACCCACCGATCTGGGTTTATGATACATCCGGCCCATATACCGATTCTGCGATAAAAATCGATGTCCGCTCTGGATTGCCCGCGCTACGAGAAAAGTGGATTGCCGAGCGCGATGACACTGAAATTCTTGCCAGTCATAACTCCGCGTATAGTCAGGCACGATTGCAGGATCCCAAACTGGCGGATATGCGTTTTGATTTGCAACGGCAGCCACGCTGCGCCAAGACAGGCTTAAATGTCACGCAAATGCATTATGCGCGCTGCGGCATCATTACACCTGAAATGGAATATATCGCCCTTCGCGAAAATCAACGTGTAGAAGCACTTAATGCACAACAGCATGAATTGCTGACGCGTCAACATGCAGGGCAGGATTTTGGCGCATCTTTACCAAAAATGATCACAGCGGAATTTGTGCGCGATGAAGTGGCGCGCGGGCGCGCCATTATTCCGGCGAATATTAATCACCCTGAATCCGAGCCGATGATCATCGGACGTAATTTTCTGGTGAAAATCAACGCCAATATCGGCAATTCCGCATTGGGTTCAAGCATTCAGGAAGAAGTGGAAAAAATGACCTGGGCGATCCGCTGGGGCGGTGACACGGTGATGGATCTTTCCACCGGCAAGAATATTCACGAAACACGCGAATGGATCATTCGCAATAGTCCGGTGCCTATCGGCACGGTGCCAATCTATCAGGCGTTGGAAAAAGTCGATGGCAAAGCTGAGGAGCTGACTTGGGCAATTTTCCGTGACACGTTAATTGAGCAGGCTGAGCAGGGCGTCGATTACTTCACTATCCATGCCGGTGTGCGTTTGGCGTATGTGCCGATGACTGCAAAGCGTATGACGGGTATCGTATCGCGCGGCGGCTCGATCATGGCGAAATGGTGTTTGGCGCATCATGAAGAGAGTTTCTTGTACACGCATTTTGAAGAAATTTGCGAGATTATGAAAGCGTATGATGTCAGCTTCTCGCTGGGTGATGGGCTTCGTCCGGGCTCAATCTATGACGCCAACGACGAAGCGCAGTTCGCTGAATTGAGAACATTGGGGGAATTAACCAAGATTGCCTGGAAGCATGATGTGCAGACCATGATCGAAGGCCCTGGCCATGTGCCGATGCATTTGATCAAGGAAAACATGGAGCTGCAGTTGAAGCATTGCGACGAAGCGCCTTTTTATACGCTCGGCCCGCTGACGACCGATATTGCTCCTGGATATGACCATATCACTTCCGCGATTGGCGCGGCGATGATCGGTTGGTATGGCACGGCGATGTTGTGCTATGTGACCCCGAAGGAACATTTGGGTCTGCCGGACAAGGACGATGTCAAGGATGGCATTATCACTTATAAAATTGCCGCGCATGCCGCCGATCTGGCGAAAGGGCATCCTGGTGCGCAAATTCGAGATAACGCACTATCCAAGGCGCGCTTTGAATTCCGCTGGGAAGATCAGTTCAATCTCAGTCTCGACCCCGATAAAGCGCAGCAATTCCACGATGAGACCTTGCCGCAGGATGGCGCGAAAGTGGCGCATTTCTGCTCGATGTGCGGCCCGCATTTTTGTTCCATGAAGATTACCCAGGATGTTCGCGAATATGCCGCAAGTCAGGGCGTTGCCGAAGAACAAGCGTTAAAGCTGGGGATGGAACAAAAATCAGCCGAATTCAAGGAAAAAGGCGCGGAGATTTACACTAAACTGTAATTAAAGTGCTGCCGTCAGATTGATTAACTAGATAAACACGCCAATGGATTTCATTTTATTACTTAAAGCGCTGATCCTTGGCGTGGTAGAAGGACTGACCGAATTTCTGCCGATTTCTTCCACCGGTCACTTGATTCTATTCGGCGATTTACTGGACTTTAATGATGAAAAAAGCAAAGTTTTTACCATTGCAATACAACTGGGCGCTATCCTGGCCGTGTGCTGGGAATACCGCAAGAAAATAGCAGAAATCGTGTTGGGAATCGGCTCAAACGCATCATCAAATCGGTTTGTGTTAAACCTGCTCATTGCATTTATGCCTGCAGCTATCCTGGGCCTGCTGTTTATTGATGTGATCAAGCAATATTTGTTTAATCCCGTATCGGTGGCTACGGCACTGGTCATCGGTGGTATCGTGATTTTATGGGCAGAGCGCAGGGATCATGTGATTGATGTGGAACAAGTCGATGACATGGATTGGAAGCATGCGCTGAAAGTTGGCATGGCGCAATGTCTGGCTCTGATTCCGGGGACATCGCGCTCGGGGGCGACCATCATTGGTGGACTGCTTTTCGGTTTGTCGCGCAAAGCCGCCGCCGAGTTTTCCTTTTTCCTCGCCATCCCCATCATGTTTGCCGCTACTTTTTATGATGTATACAAAAACCGCGCAATACTGGAACTGGATGACGCGAGCATGTTTGCGGTCGGTTTCATGGGAGCATTCTTCAGTGCATTAGTGGCGATTCGGGGGCTAATACGCTTTATCAGTAATCATGATTTCACCGTTTTTGCTTTGTATCTCATTGTGTTTGGCATCGTCATTTTGGTTACGGCGTATACGGGTGTGATCGGTTGGTCAGAGATGTAAGTTGGTAATTAACCTAATCAGTAATTAGGAAGACTGCTCGGAAGTTTGCTCCCGAGTAGTCGGTCTGAAGAAGGTCTTAATCCCTTTCTAACTCTGTACCCACGGCAATCCGGCTGCTTTCCAGCCTGAAAATTTCCCGCGTTGGCCGTTCTCATCCCTATCACCTTCAAAACCTTCGAGGACGTTATAGCAATCGGCAAAGCCACTCTGGCTGGCCATGATAGCAGCTTGATTCGAGCGCGAGCCACTACGGCATATGAATAGTACGGGTGATGTTTTATTGACTTTACTCGCCAGTCGACCAAGAAAATCTGCGTTGGGTTGCATACTGGGGTACGCACGCAATTCAATTTCTATTGCATTAGGGATGCGTCCGACCCAATCAAGTTCGGCATGAGTGCGCACATCGACCAATTGCGCATGCGCGGATGCTTGCAAAATTCGATAAGCCTCCATCGGGAGTAATGCGCCTTTGTAGGGAAGCTCCATTTCTTCGGCGCGTTGATGCGCTTTTTCCAGTATGGCTGCGGTAGTTTCCATAAAATGCTCCTGATCAGGTTATTAAAAATGATCGTTTGATTACCTTTATTATAGGGCAACGCCAATCTTCCATTCATTCTTTTTACTGCCAACATTATAACGCTACATGGAGAAAATCCGCTTATCAAAACTGATGTCCGAACAAGGACTATGCTCGCGCCGCGAAGCGGATCGCTATATTGAGCTGGGCTGGGTGTTTGTCGATGGGGAACAGATTTCCGAGCTGGGCACCAAAATTTATCCCACGCAGAAAATTAAACTCAACAAAGCCGCGCAAGCGCAGCAGACCAGTCTGGTTACAATCTTGCTGAATAAACCCATCGGTTATGTGTCCGCGCAGCCGGAGTTGGGTTATCAACCCGCTGTCGTGCTCATCAAACCGGAAAACCAGTTTCGTAAGGATCAATTGACCAAACGTTTTCAGCCAGCGCATTTGAGAAATCTGGCACCGGCTGGGCGACTCGATATTGATTCGCAGGGCTTGCTGGTGCTGACACAAGATGGCCGTATTGCGAAACAATTGATCGGCGAGAATTCTCGCATTGATAAAGAATATCTGGTGCGGGTTGAAGGTGCTTTGCCTCCGGCCAAGCTGGCGTTGCTGAATCACGGCTTGCGCCTGGATGGCCAAGCATTGAAACCGGCACAAGTGAGCTGGCAAAATCAGGATCAACTGCGGTTTATTTTGAATGAAGGTAAAAAACGCCAGATACGCCGCATGTGCGAGTTGGTCAATTTAAACGTGACCGGTTTGAAGCGCGTACGCATCGGTAAAATCAAGCTTGGCAATTTGCCCGATGGGCAATGGCGCTATCTGGAGGATGGCGAGAGCTTTTGACGATGATTTCTTGGCATTGGTGAAGGAGTCTATGTATCAGCGGTTGCACGTTGTGCTCAAAATTCCTGCCCATCAACTTTTGTACTATTACGAAGGCGAGGTGGATACGGTGGCGGCGAAAACCACCGATGGCCGCATTATTCATTTCCCGGCCAATGTCTTGCGCTCCGTGGTGGGCAATCATGGCGTTTATGGTACGTTTGAATTGGTTTTCGATGAAAACTATAAATTTGTGTCGATCCGCCGCATTGGCGATTAACGGTAATCCCGTGTCCCCACTTTCAATGCTGAGGCGCGTGCGTTACACTCTTTCATGATTGTTTCAAGTATCCATAACCTTTTCTTTCATCAAATAAGATTATTTAACCTATGGCCCAATATGTAATGTCGATGCTCCGCGTGAGCAAAATGGTTCCACCCAAACGTCAGATCATCAAAGATATTTCACTTAGTTTTTTCCCTGGCGCAAAGATCGGTTTACTTGGACTGAACGGCTCCGGAAAGTCAACCGTGCTGCGTATTATGGCCGGTGCGGACAAGGAGTTTGACGGTGAGGTGCAGCGCCTGTCGGATATCCGCATTGGTTATCTGCCGCAGGAGCCGGAGCTGAATCCTGAACATACCGTGCGCCAGGAGGTTGAAGAAGCGATGGGCGAAGTGATGCAGGCGCAGAAGAAACTGGACGAAGTGTACGCAGCTTACGCTGAAGAAGGCGCCGATTTTGATGCACTGGCGGAAGAACAGGCGCGCTTGGAGGCCATTATTGCCACAACCGGCAGCGACACGGCGAATCAGATGGAAATAGCCGCCGATGCGTTGCGTTTGCCACCGTGGGATGCGGCGGTTAAAAACTTGTCCGGTGGAGAAAAACGCCGCGTGGCGTTGTGCAAACTGCTGTTGGAAAAACCGGATATGCTGTTGCTGGACGAGCCGACCAATCACCTGGATGCGGAATCGGTCGAATGGCTGGAGCAATTTTTGGTGCGCTTTCCCGGCACGGTAGTGGCGGTGACGCATGACCGTTACTTTCTTGATAACGCCGCTGAATGGATATTGGAGCTCGACCGTGGTCACGGCATTCCGTGGAAAGGTAATTATTCCAGTTGGCTGGAGCAAAAAGAAGCCCGTCTGGAACAGGAAAACAAGCAGATTGATGCGCACATGAAGGCGATGAAACAGGAGTTGGAATGGGTGCGGCAAAATCCGAAAGGCCGTCAGGCTAAATCCAAAGCGCGTATTGCCCGCTGTGAAGAACTCAAGTCGCAGGATTATCAAAAGCGCAACGAAACCCAGGAAATTTTTATTCCCGTCGGCGAACGCCTGGGTAATGAAGTCATTGAGTTTGAAGGCGTATCGAAAGCCTACGGTGACCGTTTGCTGATCGACAATCTGAGCTTCAAAGTACCGCCAGGTGCGATCGTCGGCATTATCGGCCCGAACGGCGCGGGGAAGTCGACTTTGTGCAAGCTGATTACCGGCAAGGAACAACGGGGTTCCGGCGCGGTGAGAATCGGTCACACAGTCCAGATTGCGCATGTCGATCAGGCACGCGACTCGCTGGAAAACGATAAAACCGTATTCGACGCCATTTCCGGCGGCAACGATCTGCTGGTGGTGGGCAAATACACGACGCCGGCGCGTGCCTACCTGGGGCGGTTTAACTTCAAGGGCGGCGATCAGCAAAAAATCATCGGCCAGCTTTCCGGCGGTGAGCGTGGCCGCCTGCATCTGGCGCAAACCTTGATCGCGGGTGGTAACGTTTTGCTGCTTGACGAACCTTCCAACGATCTCGACGTGGAAACACTGCGCGCACTGGAAGACGCGCTGCTCGAATTCGCTGGCTGCGTGCTGGTTATATCACATGATCGCTGGTTCCTTGACCGTATCGCCACGCACATCCTTGCCGCCGAAGGCGAATCGCAGTGGACTTTCTTCAACGGCAACTATCAGGAATATGAAGCCGATAAGAGAAGCCGTTTGGGCGAAGAAGGTGCGAAACCGAAGCGGATACGGTATAAGCCGATTAGTCGGTAATATTCGGGCCTGTTTCTATTCTTAGAAAGAATGATAAAAAAGAACGGAAAGCAATATGCCAACAATTAGCCAATTCTTTGGGATAGTGATCCAAATGTTTTGGCGGGAACATGGCCCACCGCATTTTCATGCACTGTATGCGGAATACGAAGCATTGATTGACATTCGAACACTGGAAATCATTAAAGGTAGTCTACCGAAACGTGCACATGCTCTGGTATTGGAATGGGCAGTACAGCATCGAGCTGAATTAATGGAGGATTGGAACCAATGTCAACAGAAACAATTACCCAAGAAAATTGCGCCGCTGGAATAACAGCGTCGGCACCATGGCGCGTACGCACCGTTACTGTGCTGCCTAATTATTGTCTCTCTGTTACCTGTAACGATGGCACAACCGGTATTGTCGATATGTCGCGACTAATTTCCAGCGAACTGGCGGGTATATTTGCTGCGCTGCAAGATAAAAAATTATTCAATCAGGTTCGCATAGAACTCGGCGCACTCACTTGGCCGAATGGCGCAGACCTTGATCCGCTGTGGGTACATGAGGAGATCGGAAAAAATAAAACGTGGTGTGTTCCGAGCTAGGTGCAAATAAACGATGAGTAGCGTAGGGTTTCCTATTGAAAACTGGTTGCTTAAACTTCCATTGTATACAGCTGTGACAATAGACTCAGGGGTTGAAAAGGCAATTCAAGCAATTCTTTTGTATGGAAAAACAATCGATAGCTATTGCCCAGAATGCCAGAAAAACGCAACATTCCATGCAGTTATTTCTGAATCTTCTCAAAAATTGTGGAAAGAACAAACCCTTAATAGAACGGTTGTTTCTCCAACAAAAACCACAAGGTTTTCATCGATAAAAGACAGTATTTGGAGACTGCCAACTTTTTCTAAAGCAATTGAATGTACACGAGCAAAACACATTATCTATTTTCATTTTGTTTCTCAAAGCAGTTCTATTATTAAAATTGGGCAATATCCTTCTTTAGCTGATTTGGCAATTGGTAATACCAAGCAATTTAGCAAAGTACTTGGCAGTGATCGACTAAAGGAGTTAAATAAAGCAATAGGCCTAGCTGCGCATGGAATCGGTATTGGTTCATATGTGTATTTACGAAGAGTATTCGAGTTTTTAATTGAAGAAGCGCATCAAGAAGCTAGAAAAGATGGTGATTGGGATGAAAGAGATTATCAGCAACAAAGAGGAATGAAAGAAAAAATTGCGATGCTAAAAAATTTTCTTCCCTTATTTATTATTCAACACCCTGAGCTCTATGGCATTTTAAGCCGAGGAATTCATGAATTAACGGAAAAACAGTGCTTAGATAGTTTTGAAGCTTTAAAAGAAGCAATTCTTGTTATTGCACAGAAGCGATTACATAATCTTCAAAGAGAGATACGTTATAGTGAAGCTAGTCGGGCAATTAAATCAGTATCGAACAAGATAGCAGATTAAATATGTTTTTAATATTCTTGTCATCTTTTGCAACTTATTGAGCTTACATACTTAATACAATACAAAAAATCTGTTTCAAAGCTGTAAAACTATTGAGTATGGTCGAGTCGATTTCAATATTCGCAGCTTAAATTTTGCATGCTGGACTATCTGTATTTTTAAATGAGATTTCTATGGATGTTGTCAGTTATACAGCCGCATGCGCTAATTTAGCTAAAATGATGGAGCAGGTTTGCAACGACCATGCACCAGTGATTATCACTCGAAAAAGAGAAGCGTCAGTGGTGATGATTTCCTTGGAAGATTGTCAATCAGCGTTGAAAACTTTCCAGGCATCAGCGTCTAAGAATTTCCACCTGGTTTAGTTGGTTAATCAGTTTTTATGTTCTTTTTTCGATGCTTGAATCTGTAAGAATCATTTCCTGTTTCCACGATGTCACAATGAT
>RRZU010139236.1_pt1 | contig 43769 bp, 37 predicted proteins | sample 2165561 | NCBI WGS metagenome assembly RRZU01 (sample SAMN10456909, study PRJNA506462) | wastewater metagenome | isolation source: wastewater sludge | place: USA: Moscow, Idaho | reverse complement strand
CGTTGTGGTTCTCACACGTCACGACGGCGCCGGTCTTGGCAGCGCTGGCGACGATGACGTCGGCACCCAACGGCTTCCACCGGTAGGCGTCGATCACCTCCGCCTGAATCCCCTCGTCCGCCAGGATGTCGGCGGCCGCCAGCGCCTCGGCGACCTCGATCCCGGACGCCACGAGGGTCACGTCGGTCCCCTCTCGCAGCACCATGGCCCCGGCCGTCCCGAAGTCGGTCCCCTCGCGGTAGATCTCCCGCTTGGGAGCCTTGCGGATCGTCCGGATGTACGTCAGACCGCCACGGTCGTACGCGTCGACGAGCGCCGCCTCGAACTGCACGGGATCGCACACCTCGTAGACGGTCACTCCCGGGATCACACGAACCGTCCCCGCGTCCTCGAACGTCATGTGCGTACCGCCGTTGTGCTCGGCGGACACACCCGCGTCCGAACCGACCAGACACCCGCTGAGCCCCGCGTAGGCCAGCGAGACGAAGATCTGGTCCATGGCCCGGCGGGCGATGAACTGCCCGAAGGAATGCGCGTACGCGAACCCTCCGGCGATGTTCAACCCGGCGGCGAGGCTCACCATGTGCGCCTCCATGATCCCGACGTTGACGTAGTGGCTACCCATGACCTTGGCCAGCCCCGACGTGCTCATCGAACTGCTGAGGTCCGCCTCGACAGCGAACACCTCGCGCGGATGGGCCCGGTACAGGTCGGCGACGACCTTGGCGTACGTCTGGCGCATCTCCAGTCCCGAAACCTCAGGCATGGGTGATCCCCCTCTCGGCCAACTGCACGCGCAACTCTTCGATGGCCGCATCGACGGCCTCCAGACCTGCCGCGTCCAGCCGCATGTGATGGTTCTCCATGGTCGAGGCCACGAACTCCACCCCAGCGCCCTTGGTGCTGTCGAGCACGATGCACACCGGCTTGGTCGCCCCGCGTGCCTCCCGCAGGGCGGCCGCGATCGCTTCGGCGTCTTGACCGTCCACGCGGACGGCCTCGAAACCGAAGGATGCGAACCGCGCCACGAAGTCGGCGTCCCCGCTGATGTCGCGCGTCCACCCGTCCAACTGCCGCTTGTTGTCGTCAACCAGCACGACGAGATTCGTGAGAGACCGCGCCGAGATGAACTGGATGGCCTCCCAGCACTGGCCCTCGTTGAGTTCGCCGTCCCCGACGATCGTGTACACCCGCTGCGGACGGTCATTGGCCCGCAGGCCGTAGGCGATCCCCGCAGCCACGGAGATGCCCTGGCCCATGGACCCCGTCGTCATCTCGACACCTTCGACCTTGAGCCGGTCGGGGTGCGACGGCAGATCCGTCCCGTTGGCGTTCAACGTCCACAGCTTCTCGAGTCCGAAGAAGCCGGTTGCCGCCAAGGTGGCGTAGAGCGCTGGTCCGGCATGGCCCTTGGACAAGACGAAGTAGTCACGTTCGTCCCAGTCCGGACGCTGCGGGTCGTAGGCCATCTCGCCGCCGTACAGCGCGGCGAGCACCTCCACGATCGACAGGCTGCCACCGAAGTGGCCGTAGCCGATGTTCCGCAATTCCCGAAGTGTCAGGTACCGGATCTGGGCGGCAAGCGTGCTCAGATCTTGCGTCACACGCATTCCTTTCTGTGATTCGTCGTGCGAACACCCACCCGCCGTCAGACGGACGCGGCATCCTTCTCGGACACGTCGGCCGACTTCGGGGTCCGCTTGAACATCGTGTAGGCGATCATCGCGCCGTAGATCACGGCGAGACCGATCACGACGCCGACCTGGCCGAGGTTCTCACCCAGCAGACCGAAGTACGTGCCGTACGTCGTGAAGTCGAAGTCGGAGAACGTGGTGTTCGCGAAGCCCAGGTCGCCCAGCACCGGCATGAGTGCCAGCGGGAGGAAGCTGATCGCGATGCCCTGTACGAACGCACCGACGACGGCGCCACGCAGGCCGCCGCGCGAGTTGCCGAACACACCGGCGGTCGCGCCACAGAAGAAGTGAGGCACGACACCGGGGATGATGATGGGCAGGCCGAACAGCACCATGAACGGCATCGACACGATGCCACCGACGAAGCTGGACAAGAACCCGATGAGGACGGCGTTCGGGGCGAACGGGAACACGATCGGGCAGTCGAGCGCCGGGATGGCGTTGGGGACGAGCTTCTCGGAGATGCCCTTGAAGGCGGGGACGATCTCGGCCAGGATCAGGCGAACGCCAGCGAGGATGATGTACACACCGGCAGCGAACTGCCCAGCGAGCGTGATCGCCCAGATGATGTAGTTGCCGACCTCGGTGCCGGTCTCCTCGGCGTACGACGCCGCGTAGGCGGGGCCAGCAGCGATGGCCACGATCAGGTACACGACCATCATGGTGACGGCGATGGACACCGTGCTGTCGCGCAGGAACGCCAGGCCCTTGGGGAAGTTCACGTCCTCGGTCGTGACGACCTTTTCCCGCTTGCCGCGCAGGGCGGTACCGATGGCGCCGGCCAGCCAGTAGCCGCCACCGCCGAAATGTCCAAGGCCGACATTGTCGTTGCCGGTCATGGTCCGCATGTAGGGCTGCAGGAAGAACGGCGACAGGCTCATGATGGCGCCCAAAGCCAGCGCGCCGACGGCGACGAGCGCGACACCCTCAAAGCCGACGGTGGTGAAGATCACGGTGAGCATGACAGCCATGTAGAACGTGTGATGCCCGGTCAAGAAGATGTGCTTGAACTTGGTGAAGGCCGCGATCAGGATGTTCACGAGCATGCCGAAGAACATGACCATCGCGGTCATGGTGCCGTAATCGGTGATGGCGACGGCGACGATGGCCTCGTTGTTCGGGACGACGCCCTTGACGTGGAACCCTGCCTCGAACATGCCGCCGAACGGGGTGAGCGAGGACGTGATCACGCCCGCGCCAGCCGTCAGGACGAGGAATCCAACGAAGGTCTTGATGGTGCCCTTGACGGTGTCCGCGACCGGCTTGCGCTGCAACAACAAGCCGATGAGTGCGATCAGGGCCACCATGAAGGCCGGGGTCCGGACGATCGCGAGAACGATGTCGATGATTGCGTTCATGTCAGTTATCCCCCACTACTGCGGACTCACCGGAGCCCGAAATCGTCAACTGTCTTTTCGACCTTGGTACGCAACTCGTCCATGTCGATGATGCTGTTCAGGACGACCGTGGGGGCGTCGATCTTGAGTCCTTCGGCGATGTCCTTGCTCAGGTAGAACACGTCGGCCGCACCCGGCACCGCGCTCGAGACGTCCGAATGCTCGACCTCGACGCCGGAGATTCCCATCTCCTTGAGTACCTTTTCGATGTTCATCTGCACCATGAAGCTGGATCCCAGTCCGGACCCACACACAGCCATGATCCTCATGCTTTTCTCCTTGTGAAATGGTGACTATTCGCCGACGAAGACGCTGATGACTTCATCGGGTGTGGTGGCGTTCTTCAGCCGTGCCACGAGGGCGTCATCGATGAGCACCGTGGCCAAGCGCCGCAACATGTCGATGTGCGTGTTCTTGTCGGTCGCGGCAAGCATCAAGAACACCTCGATGGGGTGGTCCTCGCGATCCAGCAGATTCACCGGCGTGGTGCACCGCAGGTACGAGAGCCCGATCCCATGCGACCCCAGCTCAGGGCGGGCGTGCGGCATGGCGATCCCCTTGCCGAGGTCGTAGAACGGCCCCTTCTCCTCGGCAATTGCGATGGCTGCATCGACATAGGCCTCGTCGACCAGCCCTTCATCCACCATGGGGCGCCCCGCGAGGCGAACGGCCTCACGCCACCCCAGGGGTTCGTTCGTGAACTGCACCCGCGTTGGTGGTAGTTCGCTGAACGCGTCCTGAGACATCGCTGTTCTCCTATTCATCATGACGTTATGATGACGGGACAGAAGCTAGCACAAGCGATGACCGGCGAAGGCGAAAAAATCTGAATTGACTGAGGCTGGCTAGGCTTGTGAGTGGACATGAGCGGTTCGTGACCACGGAGGTGGAATGGCGGGTCTAGGCACGGCCAAGTACGTCGTCGTACGGGAGAGGCTCGCCGACCGCATCGGCACGCTGGCGCCCGGCGACCAGCTACCCCCCGAGAGCGCGCTGTGCGACGAGTACGGCGTCTCGCGCATCACGCTGCGCCGGGCCGTGGAGGACCTGGTCGACGAGGGCCGACTCGTCCGCGAACAAGGACGAGGCACGTTCGTGACCGAGCCCGCACCGCCGCACATGTTCCGCGAAACGTTCGCCAACCGAGTCATCGGCTTCTACCGGCAGCAAAAGCTCGCGGGAAACCGCGTCGACACGCTCGTTCAGGGCAACGTCATCACCCGCGACGCCGACATCGCCCGTCACCTCGACGCGCCGCCGCAGGCGGACCTCATCCAGCTCGACCGCATCCGGCGCGTCAATGGCGAACTGCAACAGCGCTCCACAACATGGCTCCTCGCCGCCGGGTACCCCCGCGTGCTGATGCACGACTTCTCGAACGGCTCCTTGTACGAGTTCCTGGAGCGGACCTACGACGTTCACCTCGCCCGCAACGACCTGCTGGTGAGGATCACGCTGGCGACCGACGAGGTCGCGCGGACCCTCCACACCGCCCCCGGTGAACCTCTCCTCACGATGAGCTCGGCCGTCTTCGACGCCGCAGACCGCCCCGTCGCCTACGGCGTCACGCAGTTTGCACCCAGCAGCGGCGAGATCGTGATCAGCCTGCGCGACAATGCGGACGACTCACCGGTGTCGGCCAGCGTCGGCAGTCCGACGTAGCCCGCGACCCGCCACAGGCAGCGACAAGGTGAAGGTCGCACCCTGACCCGGCCCGGGAGACGCGGCAACGAGGTCTCCCCCGTGGTCTCGCGCGATCCGGCGTGAGATTGTCAGCCCGATGCCCGAGCCGGAGTCCCCGCCGCGATGATTGGGGACGCGATAGAAGCGCTCGAAGACCCGCTCCAGGTTGTCGGCAGACAGACCGACACCCGTGTCCGACACCTCCACGACGACCTGGTCGCCAACGAGGCGCGGCGTGACAACCGTCCGACCGCCGGGCTCGGTGGCGCGCAGGGCGTTGCCGACGAGGTTCGTGACGATCTGAGCGATCTGGTCTGGGTCGGCGACGATCGGCAGCGCGCCGTCGGCGGGACGGATCTCGAGGGTCACACCCGCGTCGTCGGCCTGTGGCACCAGACGCCGCGCCGCAGCGTTGGCGACCTCCGCCGCGTCGACCTGACGCGTCCGGAGCGGCACGCGTCCCTCCTCGGCCTTGCTGAGAGCCGATAGGTCGTCGCTGAGTCGCCGCAGCTTGCGGCTCTCGTCGCTGATGAGCATCAGGTTTTCCGGCGTCACCGGCACGACGTCGTCGATCATCGCCTCGACGTACCCGTCGATGACCGTCAACGGTGTGCGCATCTCGTGCGCGACGTCACCCAGGAGACGCACGCGCCGGGTCTCGGTCTGGGCGAGCTCCGAGGCCAGGTGGTTGACGTCGGAGGCGAGTTCGCCGACTTCGCGCTCGGGCGGGATCGGGGCGGCGATGTCGTAGCGTCCCTGAGCCATCTCGCGTGTGACAGCCCGCACGGCCCCCAGTGGTTTGATGATTCGGCGAGCCGCGAGCACGCCGATGACGGCGGCTACCACGACGCCCACGAGCGAGCCGATCAGCAACGACTCGTTGACGGCGGAGGCGAACTGCCCTCGCAGCGATTGCGACGAACCCACGCCGCCGCCGCCCATGCCTCCTCCGCCACCACCCATGCGCCGCAGTTCGGCGTCGAACAGGGCCGGAGCAGTGAGCCGAACGATCAGGAAGGTGGTCAAGGCACCGACCAGCGCCACGATCACGTGACTGGCCACCAGTTGAACGCTGAGCCGCCTCATGGTTTACCGGCCTTCCGGATCGAGGAGGAACTTGTATCCCACCCCGCGCACCGTCCCGATGACGCGCGGACGGTCGGCGTCATCGCCCAGCGCGCTGCGCAACGTCTTGATGTGGACGTCGACGACTCGGTTGTCTCCGTAGAAGTCGTAGCCCCACACCTTCTCCAGCAGTTGCGGTCGAGAGAACACTCTGCCCGGCGACTGCGCCAGCGCCACGAGCACGTCGAAGTCGAGCGCGGACACCTCGACCGGGCGTCCATCCATGGACACCTCGCGTCGGTCAGGATCGACGACGAGGCCGGGAAACCTCAGTCGAGGATCGGTCGGCCCGGACGTGTTCGCGCTGTCCCGCATCCGCCGCAAGACCGTGTTGACCCGGGCGACCACCTCACGCGGGCTGAACGGCTTGGTGATGTAGTCGTCGGCACCCACCCGCAGCCCCACGAGCTTGTCGACCTCTTCGGAGCGGGCCGTCACCAAGATCACGTAGACCTGGGACCGGGCGCGAATGGTCGCCAGCACCTGAAAACCGTCCTGATCGGGAAGACCCACGTCGAGCAGGATGAGATCGACGGGGTGTTCCGCGTCGAAGGCGTGACGCAGCGCCTCGGCACCCGTCGCGGCCTGCTGAACTGTGCACCCGTCCGCCTCGAGGTAGGCGGTCAACAGCGAGCGGATCTCTGGTTCATCGTCGACGACGAGGACTGTCTTGGACATGCGTACCTTCCGCGATGCTCGCCACCAGGCTAGGCGCGACACGTTCGGCCGCTGCGATGCCACGGCGAACGCAGGGAACTCCGACGGACGATGATTCGCCCGTCGGAGTGGGTTTTGGGGATCGGCATGTCAGGACTGGTTGCAGGTCCCGTCGCCCCTCTGCCCGCCACCCCTCTGCCCGCCACTGTGTGCCCCAGATCCGTTCTGCGACCCGGATCCCTTGGCGGCGCCGGATCCGTTTTGGCCTCCGACGGTCTCCCCGTTGTCGAGTGCGGTGAAGGCGGCCAGATGACGCTGCGACCCGTTGAGCAGATTGTTCATGACCTGCTTCACGTCGCTGGGGAGGTTCTTTCCCAGGAGGTCCTTGAGGTCGGCGATGTCTTGCTTCTCGATCGTCACACCGACGCCGTAGGCCGCGTCGAGCGAGGTGCGCGCCTTCGCCATGAGCGCCGCATACTGCTTCGTCAGATCAGCGTCCGAGTAAGTTCCGGCCTTGGCTCCGTCGGTGGGATCGTCGAGGTTGTAGCGCTCCAGCAGAGAACCGACCGCGTCCATGTGCCGCTGTTCGGCCTTGGCGATGTTGGTGAATGCGGTGGCGTCCGGGTACAGCTTGGCAATTGCGGTGTAGACGTCGCGGGCGAACCGCTCCTCTTCACACATGTAGGCGAGGTCCTTCGCGACTGCCTTGTCCAGTGTGGCGGTCGCCGAAGCGGTGGACGTCGGGGACGGCGAGGGTGAACCGGGGGGTGCGGCGGCGGCCACCGCTGCGAATCCCACGGCTACGCCAAGGACGATCGCCCCGGCGGCTGCCGTGCGCTTGACGAACAATGCGTTCATGATGACTCCCTCACATCTGGGCTACACCAACGACGCTACGGACCGGGTGTGATGGCGCCATGGGGCGCGTGTGATGCTTGTGTGAAGCTTGGAAACGCAGCACCGCCCGGCCGCGAGAGGCGACCGGGCGGTGCTGTGACGATTGAGCTCTACTTACCCATCGCCTTCGCCTTGAGGTGATTGAACTCCTCTTGGTTGATGGCCCCGGAATCCAGCAGCGCCTTTGCGTTGGCGATCTGGCTCACGGGATCGGCCCCAGCGACGGAGCGGATGTAGCTGTCGGTAGCCTCTTGGGCCTTCTTCGCTTGCACACTCGCACGCTGACCCATGCCACCGCCGCGGGCGATCAGGTAGGCGAGCGCACCGATGAGCGGCAAGAAGATCAGGAAGATGACCCACAGCGCCTTGGCCCAGCCGGACTCCTCAGGGTCGCTAAACAGGTCGCTCAGAATCTGGAAGAGAACCACCAGATACATCACGAATAGGAAGCTCCAGACCAAGAGCCACAGATAGTCCCAAAAATTCACAGCGCAATTCTCCCATTCGACAATGGCTGCCCGCGTCCGCCGAAGCCGACGGCCGCACCGCCAAGTTGGCGATGCGGCCATCATCTCTCATGAACTCCGCACCAGCGTACGGATTGCCCTTTTCAGGGGGCGCAGTGAACTCTTTACCGCTGCGTCACAAAGTGTGAGAGACTTCGCGCCCGAAGGCGAACGCCTGGTCCGTCTCAGTTTTCGGCGTTGACCTGACCCTCGCCAGGATCCGCCACGTCTTGTTCGGCCTGCTCGGCCTCGGCCGCCTCGACGTCGAATTCAACGACGGCGGTGATGAGTTCTTCGAGCTGCGACTTGTTCAGTGCACCAGCCTCGCGGTAGACGAGCTTTCCGCCCTTGTAGGCCATCAGCGTCGGGATGCTTTGAATCTGCAGCGCCATCGCGACCTCTTGGTTCGCCTCCGTGTCGAGCTTGGCGAACGCAATGTCCGGATGATCATCGGATGCGGCCTCGAAGACCGGACCGAAGAACGTGCATGGCCGACACCACGACGCCCAGAAGTCGATGAACACGATGTCGTTGTTCTCGATGGTCTCGACGAGGTTGTCCTTGTTCAGGGCAACGGTTGCCATGGAAAATGTCCTCTCTCGGTGCTATGAAGCCAATAACCAACATACCACCGGGGGTATTCCCGATGGTCGCCACCGACCTCGCGGAGCACCGGCGGTCCTACTTGACCGCCACGAATCGCCGCATCGGGATCGCCACGGGGAACGGACCCGAGCGCTCCACACGATCAGCCATCCAGTCGATCGCCGATTGCAGGCGCGCAGGCGCCACCGTCGGCAGGTACATCGCGGCGATGACCAGCCGCGCGTCCTCGGGTCCGGTGACGGTGAAGCGGAATCGCTCTCGCCGGTCCTCGACCTTGCGCAACCCGACGGCCCGCAGGGCGGGTACGTACCCCGTGACCTCTGTGGGACTCGGAAACTGCGGGATGCCGTGCAAGTGCGAGGCGATCCGTCCCAGTGTGTGCACGTCGCGTGGCCGCAAGGGGCGCACGGTCGGCGCCATGAACGCGAAGACACCGCCCGGCTTCAAGACGCGAGCGACCTCGCGGAACAGCTGGTCCGCCGGTCGAATCACGACAACACCCATCGAACTCGTGACGGCGTCGAAGGATTCGTCGGCCACGGGCAGCGCTCGGCCGTCCGCACACAGCCATGGATCGTCTGACCGTGAGGCGGCCAGGGTGAGCTCCGCGACCGACATGTCCACCCCGACGATCGTTCGCCCTTCGCGCGCCAACTCGCGAGACATGGCACCGGCCCCGGAGGCGATGTCGAGCACGGTGTCCGCGCGACGCGACACCGCCCGCGCCAGCCAGCGGTACGGCGTCGAGGGACCGGAATAGGCGCGAGACAAGATGTCCTCGGCCACGCCAGCCCGGGACTCGTGGAAGATCGACAAGTAGGTCGACCAATCGAACGCATCGCTCATCACCCCCATCCTGCCCCACGCGGCCTAGGTCGGCCCACTCGGCTCAGGCGCCCCCGGACAAAACCGGCCAACAGCGGTGCTGCGGTCCGGTCTGTGGGCACAATGGGCGCCACGGCCACCGGTGCCACACAAGGGGGGGGGTCCGCATGGATCACGCACCAGTCAAGGGACTCGACGGCTTGCAGAACTTCCGCGACACGGGCGGAACGCCACTGCGCGGCGGCGGGCAAACCAATCCTGGCGTCCTGTTTCGGTCCGAGGGCCTGGACCGCTTGACGCCGAGGGGTGTGGAGCAACTCGCCGCATCCACCATCGGTGTCGTGGTCGATCTGCGCACGCCCCAGGAGCGCGAAGCCGACCCGGACAAGCTCCCGTCGGGACAGCCAGAGATCGACGTCGTCCAGCTGCCCTTGCTCGAAGGTGCGATGACTGGGTGGGTGCACCAGATCGACGACCCGGCGGCCCTCCGCGAACGCATCGGCAAGGCTGTCGCGCAGATGCCCACTCTCGGCCAGTTGTACACGGCGATGCTCGACGGCGGGGAACAGACCTTTGCCGCCATCGGGGCGCTGGTCGCCCGGCCGCCGCACCGCGAGCGCGGAGGCGTCCTTGTGCATTGCACAGCGGGCAAGGACCGCACGGGGATCGCCACCGCGCTGTTGCTGGACGCGGTGGGAGCGCAGCGCGAGGCAATCATCGCCGACTACACCTTGTCGACGTCCCGGCTCGCCGGGCCGTGGGCGGACGAGATGCTGGGGCGGTTGGACGCCCTGGGGATCGCTCGCACCCCCGCAGTCGTCGCGATGTCGGTGACTGCTCCCGAGGAGGCCATCACGGAGGCCTTGGCGTGGGTCGACGCTCGAGGGGGCTCGGTGGCCTACCTTCTCGCCGGTGGCCTCACGGCGACGGACATCGAACAGATCACCGAGCGCTTGGCGGGGTGATCTGTTCAGCGGCCTCGCTGTCGATGCCGAGCGCGAGGGCGACGTCGGCCCCAATGTCACGGATGACATGCCCCGCCGTGACGGGTTGCCCGGCAACGGCCGAGACCAGCGCGGACATTCCAGGCAGCGCCTCGTCGACGGCTGAGACATCCCACGGCATGTGCAGCAACGGGTTCGACTCGTCGGGCCACTCCTGGGCGATGCGCTCCCAGGTCCGTAGCCACGCATCGGAGATCTCACCCACCGACGGCACCCCGAAAAAATGCCCGACGGGGGCGTGGTGCCGCAGGGCGACGATGGCGCTGTCTCGGTACAGCAGGGACAAACGGACTCTGGCGTCCAGATCCTTACGTTCGGCGTAGCTGCCCCGCAGCGCCCATTCACACGGTTTCGGGCACGTGTCGCCCACGTCCGGCCGTTCCCCGGCACCGACCGTCGGGTGGTTCATGGCGCACACGGCGAGCGTTGGGCCGAGCCGGCTGTGGAACCGGTCGAGATAGGCGGTGTACCCGGCCAGGTCGCCGCTGCAGGCGTTGAGGGCTCGACGGGCGGTCGCGCGTTGCGCCGAGCCGTGCGGACACTCCGGATCGGCGGTCCCCCACCGTTCCCCGACGGAGGCACCCATCAGCAGTGGGTCTCCAGCGTGGCCGAGAACGCGTTCCCAGGCGAGCTGCGGCAGGTATTCGCCGATGAGGTGGGCGGTCACGACAACCTGCAGCGGTTCTTGCCGACGCGAGCGGAGTTCGATGACCTCCAGCATCAACTCGTACAGGGGAATCAGGGACGACAGGGCCCCACGTTCTGTGGCTCGTGGCTGCAGGGGGAAGCAGGCGCTCGCGAGTCGCCCGGCCCATGGCCGCCGCGCGAAGCCATTGGCGATGTCCCCAAAGTCCTCCGCATCGAGGTCGAGGGTCCGTTTCGCGGCGACGGCTAGCGCATACGCCCTTTCCAGCGACTCACGGACGTCGCCGTGTTCGTCCAGCAGTGCGGCCACTGCGTCGTACCAATGCCCACGCAACAGCGCCGAGACCACATACGATTCCACGTCCACGTCACCAAGTCATACCGCACGAACAAACAGCAAGGTGGCCAAGTCACCGTCCAGCCGGAAACCTTCGCCCGACGACGTGCGCATGTGAATCGACGCCTGTCCCGAGCGCCATGCCTGGATCTCCACACCCACGCCGATTCCGGCGGCTGCCATCTCGGCCAGCAGGTCCGGCGTGGCCTGCGCGGCCTCGCTGACGCGCCGCAGCTCGAACCGGCGCGGTATCGAGGACACCACATCGGCCAGCGCGTCGACGCCGTCGAGGAAGGCCGGTCCGTCGGTCGGCCCGTCGATCTCATCGAGCGCGGGTATCGGATTACCGAACGGGGACTGGGTCGGGTCCTCCAGCAGGCCCAACATTCCGCGTTCGACCTTGTCGGAGATGACGTGTTCCATCTTGCACGCCTCGGCGTGCACGTCGACGGGGTCGATGTGGAGGACGTCCACGAGGAACCGCTCGGAGAGGCGGTGCTTACGCATGACCCGGCGCGCGGCCTCCAGCCCGAGCGGGGACAGTTCGATCAGCCGCGCATCGGTGACGCGCAGCAGTCCGTCGCGCTCCATGCGGGCGACCGTTTGCGACACGGTCGGTCCGGCCTGGTGGAGCCGCTCGGCGATCCGCGCCCGCTTCGGCGGGACGCCTTCCTCGATCAACTCGTAGATCGTGCGCAGGTACAGCTGGGTTGTGTCGATCAGGTCACTCATCGCACCTCCTTCGGGGCAAGAGTAGGTCACGGACCGGCCCCGACGGGGCAGCGAAGCCCGGGGTCTCGAACCGGCGGAAGCCGCGCCGCGGATACAGTCAGGCGTATGGACACGCGGACCGTCAGCGTCGCCCCCGAACGCTTGCCGGGTTGGGTGGACCGGTTCGTGCAGCGCCACGGCGAAGTGACCGCCGACGTCGATGCGGACGGGGTTGTTCTGACCGCACCTGACGGCGCTCAGGCGCAATGGCCGATCGGGTGGGGCGGGCTTCCCTCCGAGGCGCCACACACCCTGGACGCCGCGTACGCGCACCTGGCTGCTAATCGTCGCGTCGCGGTGCTACTGGCTCGCCGGGCAGCCCATGCGGTGGGTGTCTTTCACGGTCAAGACCTCGTCGCGTCCAAGGTCGACACCCACTACGTCCAGGGGCGGACGAAGGCTGGTGGCTGGTCCCAGCAGCGATACGCCCGGCGCCGGTCAAACCAGGCCGATCACGCTGCGGCTGGGGCGGCGAAAGACGTTCAGCGGATCATTGTGGCCGAGCCCGACCGCTGGGACTGGTTCGTGACCGGTGGCGACGCCGCTGCGGTCGCGGCGGTTCTGGCCCTCACCCCGCGCCTGGCCGATCACGCACCGTCGCGGGTCCTGCCGACCCCCGACCCGCGCCTAGCAGTGCTGCAGTCGTTCCCCGAGCAGTACCGGGCCGTGTCCATCCAGCTCAACGCGCTCGCGTGAGTCAAAAGCGCTCGTCGTTCACGGGCGCACGCGTCAGCCAATCGTTGAGGGCTTCGACGACCCACGATGTGGCCTCGATGGGCGCGAGGTGACCGACGCCGGACAACTCCACGACGCGAGGCGACCCAGGGAGTCGCGATTGCAGTTCGTAGGCCTGGCTGACGGGAATCCAGGGGTCCTGCGCGCCCCACCCGATCCGCGTCTCACAGCGCATCTGACCGAGCCGGTCGACCAGTGGACGGGTGTGGTCCGGGCTGAGGGAGGCGATCTGTCGGTAGAACGCCGCCTGTCCCTCGCCTTCTAGCCACGGCTCGGCCAACGCCTGCGCGACGTCGGACCCGAGGTGCCGCGCGGCCCCCGCGATGTACTCGGTGACCAGCGCGGCATGCAGTGCGGGCGGAAGCTGGGAAAAGACGTCGGCGTGGTCGGCGACGAGGCGAAAGAAGGGTGAGCCCCAGGGGTCCAAGGTGACGACGTCCCAGCAGAACAGATCCGCGTAGTCGACCCCGTGGACGAGGTGCGCCCCGAGAGCGACGGCCCCACCGATGTCGTGGGCGACGACGTGTGGGCGTCGCAAACCCCAACTCGAAAGAAGCTCGGCGAGACGGGTCATCTGGGACGGGAGGTCCACGGGAACCGACGGGTTCATGGTCGAGCGCCCGTAGCCGGGCATGTCCCACAGGTACACCCGGTAGTCGCTGCGCAGACTCTCGCCGACAGCCGCCCACACGCGCGCCGACCAGGGAGTGCCGTGGCACAGCACCACGTCACCCCTGGACTCACCCTCTGGCGCCAGCACGTACGTGGCGACCTCGGCGCCCCCGACCCTCACGTACGTGGGTTCGGGCAGCCGCCTGCCGGTCGACGCGTCGAGCACGAACCTCAGCCGAGCGCGAGGTCGAGGGCGCGCCAATCGATGCCCTGCGGCGCACGCGCAACCACGGTCGCGATCAGGCCGAGGCGTGACGCGCGCACGGCCGGGTCCTCGGCCATCACGAGCGTCTCGTCGAAGAACCGTCCGATGGCACCGACCAGCGTCTGCGTTCCCTGCACGAACGTCGGCAGGCTGGCGGCGACTTCGGCGGTCAGGGACTCCACGGCGGCTCGCAACTCGATCTCGGCGGGGTCGCCCAGCAGGGCCGGATCGTACGAGGCGGGTGTGCCCTCCGGCAGGATCCGCACGATGCGCACGATCGCCGCTACGAGCGCCCGCAGAGCGTCGCCGGACACGTCTTGCACCTCGGCCAGCACGCCCGCGGCCCGACCAGGATCGTTGGCGCCGCCGATGACGACCTGAATCAGCGCCGCAGGCACACCCTCGTCGCGCAGCAGCTGCGCGAACCGTCCGATGATGAACTCGCGAGCGGCCTCGACGGTGTCGGGAGCGATGTCGACGCCCTGGTCACGCAGCCGATCCACGGCAGCCTCGAGGCCTTCGGTGATGGTCAGTCCACCGCGATCACGCAGGATGCGGACCACGCCGAGCGCTGCACGCCGCAGGCCGAACGGGTCCGACGACCCGGTGGGTCGGGCTCCCAGGGCAAACATGGACGCCAGCAGGTCGAACCGGTCGCCCAGCGCCAGCAGGGCCCCCGGCAGGGAGGCCGGCAGCGGGTCGGAGCTCGTGTGCGGCTCCTCCATCTCGTACAGCGCGTCGGCAACGGCCTGCGTCTCGCCCATGCGGACGGCATACTCGCGGGCGACGAACCCGGCGAGGCTGCTCATCTCCACGACGAGCTGCGTGGCGAGGTCGAACTTCGCCAGTTCCCCGGCACGCTGCAACGTGGCACGTTCGGCGGCGGTGATGTCGACGCGGTCGGCCAGCAGGTTGGCCACGCCCGCGATGCGCCGGGCGCGCTGCCCGACCGATCCGAGGCGATCCTCGAAGGTCAGCTTTTCCATGCCGGGCAGGAAGTCCTCGGCCGACGTGTGCTGCAGGTCGGCATTCCAGAAGAACAACGCGTCCTCATAGCGGGCACGCAGCACGGACTCGTTGCCAGCGCGCACGACCTCGTCATCGCAGTCGCCGTTGGCCATCGTCACGAAGTGCGGCAACAAGGTGCCGTCGGCGTCGCGGACAGGCAGGTAGCGCTGATGCTTGCGCATGACGGTCGTGAGGATCCGATCCGGCAGTTCGAGGTACCGCTCGGCGAAGTTTCCGATCACGCCGTGCGGGTCCTCCACGAGGTTGGTGACCTCGTCCACGACGGCGGCGTCACCGAGGACGTCGACGGACCCGCCAACGCCGGAGGCCAGGGCCTCCGCCTGCGCGACGACGTCTGCACGCCGCTGCGCGGTCTCGTAGGCGATCGCCCCCCGGCCGAGGGTCGGCAGCAAATCAACGGCTGTGGCGACCTCGACGTGTCCGACGGGGATCTCACCGCGCATCCCGTCAACGTCGGAGGCGGTGGCGCGTTGCAGGTAGGTCGTGCGTCCGGCGACGAGCTTCGACACGACGACGGGGACCACGACGGGACCCCACAGGGCGACGACCCACCGGATCGCGCGGCTGAAGGACAGTCCCGGATCGCACCAGCGCATGTTCTTCTCGGCGCGCAACTCGGTGATGATCTCCGACAAGATGCCCGCCAGCACGTCCACGGCCGGACGGCCCGGCTCCGTGTAGGCGATCGCCGCGACCTCGACGCCGCCGATGGTGGCCTTCACGATCTGGTCGACGGTTGCCTTCTGCCCGCGCAGGAACCCCTGCAGCGCCTTCGAGGGCTCACCCGACTCGTCGAACGCGGCGGCCCACTTCGGACCCTTGCGGTACTGCTGCGCGTCGGGCTCCTCGGGTGCGACGGCGTCCACGACGGCGACGATGCGGCGCGGGGTCCCGTCGACGAGAATCTCCCCGTGTTCGAGGCGGGTCGCGCCGAGCTTGGCCGCGAGACCGTCACGAACGGCTGCGATGGTCTGAGGCAGGACGTGCGGCGGCAGTTCTTCGACGCCGATCTCGAAGGCCAACGGTTGTGGGGTTGTCGGAAGCGTGGCCGGATCGACCGTGGGGACCTCGACGGGCTCGTCGTTTGCCTCGCGCACCAGCGGGAAGCCGAGCTCTTCGCGGCGCTCGATCCACAGGATCGATACGTCGCGGGCGAGGCGGCGCATCGTCGCGAACGCCTTCGCACGCTCGGTCGTGGAGATCGCTCCGCGGGCATCGAGCACGTTGAACGCGTGCGACGACTTCAACACGTAGTTGTGCGCGGGTACGGGCAGCCGCGCCTCCACCATCCGCGTGGCCTCGGAAATGTAGGTCTCGTACAGTCGCCTGTTGCTGTCGACCGCGGCCTCGTCGAGGTAGTAGCGGCTCATCTCGTACTCTTGCTGGCCGAATGCTTCGCCGTACGTGACGGGCCGCCCGTCGGGTGCGTAGGCGTACACGATGTCCTTGAAGTGCGTCACGCCTTGCAGCGCCATCAAGATCCGCTCGACGCCGTAGGTCAACTCGACGGGGATCGGGTCGAGGTTCTGCCCACCGACCTGCTGGAAGTACGTGAACTGAGTGATCTCCATGCCGTCGAGCCAGACCTCCCAGCCCAGCCCCCACGCACCAATGGCGGGCTGCTGCCAGTTGTCTTCGACGAACCGCACGTCATGAGCGGCGAGGTCGATCCCCAGCGCCTCCAGGCTGCCGAGGTACAACTCCTGCGGATCGCCCGGTTCGGGCTTCAAGATCACCTGGAACTGGGTGTGTGTCTGCAACCGGTTGGGGTTCTCGCCGTACCGTGAATCGTCGGGACGAACCGACGGCTCGACGTAGGCGACGTCCCACGGTTCGGGGCCCAAGACGCGCAAGACGGTGGCGGGGTTCATTGTCCCCGCACCAACCTCCGTATTGAAGGGCTGCCAGGTCAGGCATCCGCGTGAGGTCCAGTAGTCGGAGAGCTTGCCGAGGGCGTCCTGCATCGTCAACACGGCGCAAGGCTACCGAATGGACTAGGCCGTCGGCGCATTCCCATCGAGCCAGATTCAGGGGGCAAGCCGTCCGATCGACCATCCGGTCTCGCTGCGGGTGTACACGATCCTGTCGTGCATGCGGCTGGGTCGACCGACCCAGAACTCGATGCGGCTCGGCACGATCTGATAGCCACCCCAATGCGGCGGCCGCGGTACCGGGTCGTCCGGGTACCGAAGGTCGGCCTCGGCGTAGGCCGTCTCCAACTCGTCGAGGTTGGCGACCTCCGCAGATTGCGTGGAGGCCCAGGCGCCGATCTGTGCCCCGCGCGGACGGATTGCGAAGTACTCGTTCGAGACGACGTCGGGGACCTTTTCGGCGACGCCCTCGATCTTGACCTGGCGGGCGATCTGGGACCAGTAGAAGGTCGCAGTCACCTGCGGGTTCTCGGCGATCTGTTGACCCTTCGCCGACTCGTAGTTGGTGAAGAACAGGAAACCCCGCTCGTCGACGCCCTTGAGCAGGACGACGCGCGCATCGGGTCGCCACGTGTTCTCGCTCCACGTGACCGTGGACAGAGTCATCGCGGTCGGTTCGAGGAGACCCTCGTCACGAGCCGCCATCGCATCGTCCAACCAGGTCTCGAACAACTCGAGCGGGTCGTGCGGCACCTCCGCCTCCAAGAGCGGATCGGCCGGGTAGTCGATGCGTTCGCGACGTAGGTCTGCCATGGATCACAGTGTGCCGTCCCAGCCCCCGAACGAGTGTCTCGTCTTACAGCCCCGAACGCGGAGCGACCCTAGCCGCAGCGGTTTCAGTGTGCTCCAGGTGGGCCTGTCCCCACTTCTCGCTCGGTGTCGTTCAGGGCCGCACCCGCAGGGTGAACGGTTCGCGGCGTAGCGCCTAGCGACGAAGGAAGACGATCAATCCCGCCAGCAGGGCCACGCCACCGGCAACGAACAACACCGTCTGTGTCCCGCCAGACCCGGACGACGGTGCGGCTGTCGCGGTGCTGGCCGATGCGGACGCCGACGCCTTCGCCGTGGTCGCACTCGCGGTCGGCGTTGCCGACTTGGTTGGGGTGGTCGACGCGCTGCTGCTCGTCGGCACGCTGGCCGCGAGCACACTGCTGTACTTGCCCTCCGACGCCAGGAGCAGGGACGTGCCCTTCAGCGATTGCGTAATCGCCTCGCCTTGCTTTTGGACCGTGGTGTTGGTCGAGGCGACCTTCTTCAACTCGCCGTTGTAGATGGTCACCGACGTGTACGTCCTGATCGCCACCCGCCCGTCGGTCAGCCTCGTCGCGTCGGTGGCGTACGCCGGTGCGTCTGCGACCTTCGTCAGCTTGTTGGCGCTGCCGGTGCTCAGCTTGGTCGGCGCGGCGTAGATCGCGCCGGTGGCGGCCTTCGTGACGATGAAGATCCGTCCCGATGGCGAAATGAACATGCCCTCGGCGTCATGGGCGCCGTCGGGGTACGTGAAGCGGTACCGCGTGTAGGTGGTCTTGGAGCCACCCGGGTTCGACCCGCTCACGACGTAGACCGAAATCGTTTCGCGGGTGGCCTGGTTGTCGCCGATGTCACCGACGTAAAAGAACCCGTTGTAGTACGCCAAGGCCTCGGTGTCATACAGGTCGGCGCCGTACGTAATGCTGGAGACGGTGTCGCCATTCGGCTTCACGGCGTAGATCCGACCACCGCTGGTTTCGGTGTCGTTGATCGCCCAGTAGTAGCTCCGGCTCGTGTCGGTGGCCATCCCAGAGCACTCTGTGATCCGCGAATCGGTGAATGCGAACGCCTTTTCATCGGCATGCGCAGGGCTCACCGGGACGAACATTGCGGCGCAGGCGCAAAAGACTGCCACCGCGCAGCGAATCGCCCATGCGCCGAACTGTCCCATCGAGCTAACTCCTCACGTTGCTCATCAGAGCGTAGCGGCTCCTCACACAGCGTTGATCACGGCGGTCGCCAGCACAATCAAGATGAGGGCAATGAGGACGCCGCTGACGATCCTGCGTCGGCTTCTCGGGTCCACCCCTCAACTATGGCCCGTTCTGGAGCGTGTCCGATACCGTTAGGGCATGGGCGAGTTGCGGCTCTTCGCGATCGGCATCGACGAGGCCCGCGACATGTTCGCGGCCTCTCCCGAGGTCGCGGATCAACTGAGAGCCTCGTCACAGCACCTATTCGCGCCGCCGCCACGTAAACGCGGGATGCTGGACAGGCTGGGTCCCTTCTCGCGTAAATCGCTGCTCCCTGACCCGAACATCCCCATGCCCGCAGACGCCGAAGATCTGCTGGCAGGTCGATTCGTTCGCCCCGATCGCGTACCGGCCGCGTGGGTTCTCGTCGAACATTGGCTGGGCGAGATTTCCTGGGGTGTGTACACCACATCGGTGACAGACGCCTCGCTCGATGCGTGGGATTTCGCCCTTGCTCGCGCGGGCCTCAGCTCGACCTATGGGATCGGGCGGTTGTTCAACGAGGAGCTTGGCTTCCCCGTCCGGCCCTTGCCGGGCCAGCAGACCGGGTACGTGTCGAACGGGCATGCGCTGGCGGCCATCGATGCGTTGACGCAAGCCGTCGACGATGTCGAAGGCGACCCAGCTCTGTGGACGAAGGCGCTGCTCGATTGGCTTTCTGGCTACCCGCAATGGGCCGAATCGGCGGCCGCAGCCGGACGTCCCCATCCGGACCTGGTGGGCCTGCTCACACGCTGACGCCGACGCTCGAGGGGTCCGAACCCATCAGCGGACCCAGGCCTTCGGAGCGATCGACGGCGTCGGGGTCGCCACACAACACCAGCCAGTTCGCCAACATGCGATGCCCGCTCTCGGTGAGGACCGATTCCGGATGGAACTGCACGGCCTCCACGGGGTAGTCGCGGTGACGGACACCCATGATGACGCCCGAAGCCGTGCGAGCGGTGACCACCAACTCCTCGGGAAGGCTGTCGGGATCGATCGCCAGCGAGTGGTAGCGCGTCGTGCGCAGAGGCGAGGGAACGTCCATGAACACGCCACGCCCGTCGTGAGTCACCTGGGACGTCTTGCCGTGCAGGAGCTCCGGGGCACGGGTCACGACGCCGCCGGACGCGACGGCGATGGCCTGCAGACCCAGGCACACCCCGAAGACGGGGATCCGAGGTCCGTAGTCCCGAGCGACTCGAATGCACACTCCCGCGCCCTCGGGGGTACCGGGGCCGGGCGACAGCAAGATGCCGTCGAAGCCGTCGGCGAAGTCGGGATCGTCGAAGCGCGGATCGTCATTGCGCCACACCTGCGTCTCTGCGCCCAACTGGGCCAGGTATTGGACGAGGTTGTAGACGAACGAGTCGTAGTTGTCGACGACGAGAATCCGAGCCATGCGGCCATTGTGGCAGCGCGAGGAATCGTCGGCACAGACGACCAGGCCCGCCAGCTCGAAGCGGCCGATCTAGCTCGGTTCGGCGTACTCGTTGTCGGTCGCACCCTGGAAGGCGGGCATCGTCACCTGGTCGACGGTCTTCTGCTCGTACCCCAGGCGGTAGGCGCGGACGTACTGCTTGTAGATGGTGACGTCTTCGGACGCGTTCAGGGCCTGTGCCAGGCGTTTCTGGTTGCCGATGGCCACGATGGTGTACGGCGGTGCGTATGGCACCCCGTGCAGGACGACCGTGTTCCCCACACACTTGACCCCCGTGGTGGACACGACACGCTTGCCCTGAATCGTCATGGCCTCGGCTCCGCCCTGCCACATGGCGTTGACGACCGCCTGAATGTCTTGCTGGTGGACGACAAGTAGGTCCTCATCGACACCTTGGGGGTTGATCTCGGCTGGCGCGTCGGTCAGCGTCACCGAAACGGCCGGTCCCTTGACGGCGGTGAGACCGGCCTGTTGCGCTGCAACGTCGACCTCGTCCTCCAGAGAGGTCCCCGCCCCGGAGGAGCGACTGAGGTCCTCCACCTGAGAACGGATGGTGGCCAGCTCGCGCGACAGGTTCTCGTTGTTCGCCGACTCGCTCATGATCAGGCTGATGAGGTCGGTGTTTCGGCTGGCCCGCAGATCGGTGCCGCGCGCGGCGATCGAACTCGCCACGATCATGAAACCGGCCAGGGCACACACGATGGTCGTCAGCAGGACCTGACCGGGGCTGCGACGCGACCCGCGCAACCGTCGCTGGGCGCGAACGAATGGCCGACGAAGCCGAGCCATCCGATTTGCCACGGCACCACTGTAGGCGTCGCGGCCCTCTGTATCCCTGTTACCCTGGATGCCGAGTTCGCGAGGAGTGAAACGTGCCGGAATCCAAGACCCGCAAGGCCGCCGACGATAAGCGCAAGGCCAACCTGAAGCGGGAGCGCGCCCGCAAGGTGGCCGACAGGCGCCGCCGCGGCCGCATCAAGGGCAGCCGCCGCTGGGTTCCCCCGACATTCATCACCCTCGGGCTGCTGGGTGTGGCGTGGCTGATCATGTACTACATCGCCAGCCCGTACATCCCCTTCATTGCCGACCTGGCAGGGTGGAACATCCTCATCGGCCTCGGTCTCATGGGCGCGGCTTTCGCCGTCTCGACCTTGTGGAAGTAGCCGCCGACCCAGGACCGGCGGCCTCCGTCACAGCGGCTTGAGCAGCGGGAACAGGATCGTTTCGCGGATCCCCACACCCGTGAGCAGCATCACGAGTCGGTCCATCCCAATTCCCACCCCACCCATGGGCGGCGCCGCGAACTCCAGCGCCCGCAAAAAGTCCTCATCCAGTTGCATGGCCTCCGGATCGCCCCCGGCCGCCTTTAGCGACTGCTCGACAAGCCGCTCGCGCTGAATGACCGGGTCGATGAGTTCGCTGAATCCCGTGGCGCGTTCCAGCCCACCGATGATGAGATCCCAGGCCTCGATCTTCCCGGGATCGCTGCGATGCGGGCGTGCCAACGGTTGCGCGATCGGCGGGTAGTCACACACGAAGGTCGGTTGGATCAGGCTCGGCTCGACAAGCGACTCGAACAGTTCCATCACGAGCTTGCCGGCGATCCACTGGGGGTCGTACTCGACACCGCGAGCGTCGGCGATCCCTTGTAGATGGGCTGCTGACGTGTCCGGGGTGATCTCCTCACCGAGCGCATCCGACAGCCCGGGGTACACGCCCAGCCAGGCCCACTCGCCCGACAGGTCGATCTCGCCGTCGGGCGTCTCGATGACCATCCGGTCCACGGCGGTCGCCGCGTTGACGATGGCGGCCTGCGTCACCGCCGCGATGGTGAACTGGTCACCCCACGACTGGTAGGCCTCCATCATCGTGAACTCCGCCGAGTGCGTGGAGTCGATGCCCTCGTTGCGGAAGATGCGCCCGATCTCGTAGACCTTGTCGGCACCGCCGACCATCGCGCGCTTGAGGTACAACTCCAGCGCGATGCGCAAGGTCATGGGGATGTCGAAGGCGTTCAGGTGCGTCGTGAAGGGACGCGCCGCTGCTCCACCGTGAACGAGTTGCAAAACCGGCGTCTCGACCTCGATGTAGCCGTCTTCGTTGAGGGTCTCCCGCACGGCTCGGGTGATGGCCGCCCGTTCGCGCACCATCTGCCGGGCCGCCGGCCGCGCGACGAGATCGGCGTAGCGCTCTCGGACGCGGTTCTCCTCCGACAGGTCCTTGTGCAGAGTCGGCAAGGGCCGCAGCGCCTTGGACGCCATGACCCACGACGTGGCCAGCACCGACAGTTCGCCGCGCTTGGAACTGATCACACGACCGGTGACCGACACGAAATCGCCCAGGTCCACGTCGGACTTCCAGGCGTCCAGGGAGTCCTGCCCGACCTCGGACAACGACAACATCACCTGCAGCCGTTCCGAGTCGGCGTGGGCAGTGAAACCGTCCTGCAACGTGGCGAAGCACAGCTTGCCGGTCTGTCGTGAGAACACCACCCGCCCGGCGACCGACACGACCTCGTCGGTCTCCTCGCCCGCCTCTAGATGGCCCCACGTCGAACGCACCTGCGCCAGCGTGTGCGTGCGGGGAACCGAGATCGGGTAGGGGTTGGCCCCTGAGGCCACCATCCGTTCCCGCTTCTCGCGCCGGATCCGAAGCTGCTCGGGAAGGTCGGTGTCGGGTGCCTGCGAACTCACCGTGACAGACTAGCCAACTGGCGCCCAATGGCGTTGTCCTGTTTCACTGCGTGCCGCGTCGCGCGCGCAAGACGGCGTGTGTTGGCCCCTCACAGATACATTGGGTGCATGAGCTACGGACAGCAGCCGTACGGTAACCAGCCCTACGGCGGGCAGTACGGACAAAACCCTTACGCGCAGCCGCAATCACCGTACCCACAGCCGAACCCCTATCCGCAGCAGCCACAGCAGCACCCGGGCTACGGGTACGGGCAGCCAGCCGTCACACCTCAGCCGCCGCAACCTCAGCAGCCGCAACAGCCCCAGCAACCACCGGCCTCACAGCCGTCCCCGGCGCTGCAGACTCCGGTCCCCGCCCCGGCCCCCCGCAAGGCCCCGATGGCCGAGCATGCCGTGCCGTGCGTGACACTGGACGCCATTCCCGGCCGCGAGATCGCCTCCGTCGTGGGCGAGGCCATCGGTGTCGTCGTGCGCCCCAAGGTCGCCGGTTCCGACCTCAACATCACCCTCACCGAGGCGCGTCAGGAGGCCGTCGAGGCGGCCGCCCAGATGGCGGCGGGTGCGGGCGCTGAGGCGGTCGTCAGCCTGCGGTTCGAGACATCGTTGCTGGACTCAGCGGCGTCTGCCGAGATCGTCGCGTACGGCACAGCAGTGACGCTGGTGCCTCTGCCCGCTGACGAATAAACACCCGCACGCGTCGCGTCGTTGACCGGATAGGCTGCGCTCTGCACCGCAGACCGTTCCCGACCAGGGTGTCGACAACAGACGTCCGATTGGATCGCTGGGCGGTTTTTGCGCGTTCTTGGAGGAGCCGTCCATGTTTGCACTGTTGGGGAAGTATCTGCGCCCCTACTGGTTCTCGATCCTGCTGGTCTGCGCGTTCCAAGTAGTCGCAGCCTGGGGCTCCTTGAGCCTGCCGAGCCTGAACGCCCAGATCATTGACGAAGGCGTCGCCAAGGGCGATACCGACGCCATCTGGGCAAACGGGCTGGTCATGCTGGGGATGTCCCTGGTGCAGGGAACCGCCCAGATCCTCGCTGTCCTGTTCGCCGCCCGCACGGCCATGGGATTCGGGCGCGACATCCGCGCCGCCCTGTTCAGCCGCGTCCTGGCGTTCTCGACGCGGGAGGTCAACCAGTTCGGAGCCCCCAGCCTCATCACCCGCAACACCAACGACGTGCAGCAGGTGCAAACGCTGGTGTTCATGACGGGTGCGATGGTCTTGTCCGCGCCGATCATGATGGTCGGCGGTGTGATCAGCGCTGTGCGAGAAGACGCCGGAATGAGTTGGCTCATCGCCGTCGCGGTCGGCGTCTTGGGGGTCGTGATCGCGATCTTGATCGTGCAACTGACCCCGCTATTCGGTCTGCAGCAGAAGCGCATCGACACCATCAACCGCGTCCTGCGTGAGCAACTGACGGGCATTCGGGTCATCCGCGCCTTCGTCCGCGAAGACTACGAGCGCGAACGCTTCGGCGTCGCCAACGCCGATCTGACCGAGACCGCCACCCGCCTCGGACGGCGCATGATGTCGATGTTCCCCGCCGTCATGCTCATCATGAACCTGTCCAGCGTGGCCGTCATGTGGTTCGGCGGTAACCGCGTCGACCAGGGCCACATGGAGATCGGCCAGCTGATGGCCTTCCTCAACTACCTGATCCAGATCCTCATGAGCGTGATGATGGCGACGTTCATGTTCATGATCGCCCCCCGCGCCATCGTCTGCGCGGGGCGCATCCAAGAGGTGTTACGGACCACACCGTCGATCGCCCCGCCCGAACATGGCGTCCGCGAACTCCCCGCCCACGGTGAGGTCGAGTTCGAGCACGTGAACTTCTCCTACCCCGGTGCCGACGATGACGTTCTGCATGACATCAGCTTCACGGTGCACGCCGGGCAGACGACGGCCATCATCGGGTCGACAGGCGCAGGCAAGTCCACGCTAGTGAACCTCATCGTCCGCCTGTTCGACGCGACCGCCGGACGAGTGCTGGTAGACGGGGTCGACGTCCGCGACCTGGACCCCGAGGTGATGTGGTCGAAGGTGGGCCTCGTGCCCCAGCGGGCGTACCTCTTCTCTGGGACCGTGGCGTCCAACCTGCGCTACGGCGGTCCCAACGCCACCGACGAGGAGTTGTGGCACGCGCTGGAGGTCGCGCAGGCCGCCGACTTCGTGCGCGCGATGCCGCAGCAGTTGGACGCGCCGATCGCCCAAGGCGGCACGAACGTGTCCGGCGGTCAGCGGCAGCGCCTATCGATCGCTCGGGCGCTGATCAAGCGACCGGACGTGTACGTCTACGACGATTCGTCCTCGGCGCTGGACGTTGCGACGGATGCCAGGCTGCGGGCAGCCCTCGCCCCCGAAGTTCGTGAAGCCGCCGTCGTCTTGGTGGCGCAACGCGTGTCGTCGATCATGCACGCCGACCAAATCGTCGTCTTGGAGGGCGGCCGGATCGTCGGACTCGGCACCCACGCCGAGTTGGTGAAAACCTGCCCGACCTATGCCGAGATCGTCGAGTCGCAGTTTCAAGACGCGGAGGTGGGAGCATGAGCCAGCAACGTCCACAACCCAAGGTGACTGCGAACGCTCGTCCCAAGCACGGCCCCCAGGGCGGCGCCGGCCACGGCCCCGGCGGAGCTGGCCGGTTCGGCGGCGAGAAGGCCGCCAGCTTCGGCCCGTCGATGCGTCGTCTCATCTCGCATCTTCGTCCCGAACGCGTCCGGATCACGCTGGTCCTGCTGAGCTCGGCCATCGGCGTCGCGCTGAACGTGCTCGGCCCGAAGATTCTGGCGCAGGCCACCGACGCCATCTTCGCCGGAGTCATCGGCAAGAACCTCCCCGCCGGCGCGACCAAGAAGCAGATCGTGGACGCGCTGCGTGCGCGCGGGGACAACGACCAGGCTGACATGATCGACCGCCTCGACCTCGTACCGGGTCAAGGCATCGACTTCACCCATGTCGGGGAGATCCTGCTTGTCACACTGGCCATTTATGTGGCGGCGGCGCTCTTCGCCTGGCTGGCTGGCGTGTTGACCAATGACGTCGTGCAACGCACCGTGTACCGGATGCGTGAGCAGGTGGCCGACAAGTTGAACCGGCTCCCGCTGTCGTACTTCGACGCGCAGCCGCGCGGAGAGATCCTGTCTCGCGTCACCAACGACATCGACAACGTCGCCCAGACCCTGCAGCAGACGCTGGCGCAGATCGTTCAGGCCATGTTCACGGTCGTGGGCGTCATCATCATGATGCTGCTGGTGTCGCCGCTGCTGACGCTCGTGGCGCTCGTCACCATCCCGCTGGCGGGACTGCTGACGGCCCTCATCGGCAAGCGGTCGCAGAAGCTGTTCAAGCGGCAGTGGGGCAGCACCGGCGAGTTGAACGGCCAGGTGGAAGAGGCCTTCACGGGGCACGCCATCGTCAAGGTTTTCGGTCGAAGCCACGAGGTCGAGGCGGAGTTCCAAGCCAAGAACCAGGAGCTGTACAAGGCGTCGATGGGTGCCCAGTTCATCTCCGGCATCATCATGCCGGTCATGTTCCTCATCGGGAACCTGAACTACGTGGCGGTCGCGGTGCTGGGCGGAATGCGCGTCGCGAGCGGCCAGATGGGCCTCGGTGACGTGCAGGCCTTCATTCAGTACTCGCGGATGTTCACCCAACCCATCACGCAGTTGGCGTCCGTGGCGAACCTGCTGCAGTCCGGCGTCGCCTCCGCCGAGCGCGTGTTCGAGGTGCTGGACGCCGACGAGCAGTCCCCCGACGCCGACGCTGAACTCGGGACCGTCGAAGGCAAGGTCGTGTTCGACCACGTCGACTTCAGCTACAGCGCCGACGTGCCGCTCATCACCGACATGAACCTTGAGGTCGAGCCTGGCCAGACGGTCGCGATCGTCGGTCCGACCGGCGCAGGCAAGACCACGCTGGTGAACCTCATCATGCGGTTCTACGAACTCAACACCGGCACCATCTGGATGGATGGGACCGACATCACGAGCGTCCCGCGCGCGGAGGTGCGCCGATCGGTCGGGATGGTGCTGCAGGACTCGTGGCTTTTCCAGGGGACCATCCGCGACAACATCGCCTACGGGCGACCCGACGCGTCCGAGGAGGAGATCCTGGCGGCGTCGAAGGCGGCGTTCGTGGACCGCTTCGTGCGTTCGCTACCCGACGGGTACGACACCCTCATCAACGACGAGGGTTCGAACGTGTCCGTCGGTGAGCGGCAGCTCATCACCATCGCGCGGGCGTTCCTGGTCGAGCCCAACGTGCTGATCCTGGACGAGGCGACGAGCTCCGTCGACACGCGCACCGAACTGCTGGTTCAGCGCGCCCTCAACGCGCTGCGGGCCGACCGGACGTCGTTCGTCATCGCCCACCGCCTGTCGACCATTCGCGACGCCGACACGATCTTGGTGATGGAACACGGGTCGATCGTCGAGCAGGGTTCACACGACGAACTACTCAAGGCCAAGGGCGCGTACTGGCGGCTGTACGAGTCGCAGTTCCAGGGGATCGCCGAACTGGAGGAGGACGCTTCCCCCGTCGGGCGCAGCTAGGCCTGTCCGCCGATCACACCTCTTGGAGGGGGCCGTAGTAGCCCGGCCGACGGGGGGCGAGCAGGAACGTCCGCCGCCCGATCCGCCAGTAATAGTCGTAGGCGACGACCCCACAGAACACGCCATAGAAAGCGCCTTGGAAGAAGACGATGGCCAACGTCAGCCAGTCCGTACCCTCGGGTGGCAGCGTGTAGGTCCCGGGGCTGAACCAGGTCGCCGTGACGGCACCGTCCTGCACGAGCGGGTTCGGCAACGCCAGTCCCAGCCCCATCAGGATTCCGACCAGCATCCAGTCGTAGCCGCGACGAAAACCGACCATGGCCGCTGCGGCGAACACAAAGAGCCCACGCAGGAACAGCCAGGCGAAGCCGTACCCCCACCACTCGATGCGCGACAACCCCCAGCAGGTGTCCCACCAGTCACCGCACGGGAGCCCCGCGAGGCCCAGCGCCCACGTCAGCGGAAACTGCGCAATGACGATCAACGCGGGTACCCAGATGGCGCGAGTGCGGGTCACAGTCCTTCATGGTGACAGCGCGCTAGGTCACGGGCGCGTCGAGCCGACGGGCCGGGGGCGGTTGGGTCACAAGGCGCCGCGGTCGCGGGGCCGCTTGCGTGCCCCGATGGGGGCCATGGGGGCTCCGTCGTCGGTCGGGCCGAGTCCTCCCTGGCACGTGGGGCAGTAGAACAGGGGGCGCTGCCGGGTCGGTGGGCCGATCGATGCGACGCGGACCGTGTCTCCGCAGCGGCGGCAGGGACGGCCCGAGCGGCCGTGGACGTACGTCTCACGGTTGCGACCTCGATCACCTGTCGACGATTGCACGGCGAAGTCCACGTTGACGGTGATGAACCGCTGAGCCTTGACCGCGAGCCGTTCGACAGTCGCGGCAGGGAGGTCCGCCGCCGGTGTCCAGGGATGAACCCCCTCGACAAAGAGCGTTTCGCACGCCCACAGGGTTCCGACCCCCGCGAGGTTTCGCTGATCGAGGAGCGCCGCCCCGATCTCGCCTCCGCTGCCCGCCAGGTTGGCGGCCGCCAGCGTGACGTCGAAGTCGGGGTCCAGCACGTCGGGGCCGAGGTGTCCGACGAGCGTTGCTTCGTCCCGGGTACGCACGAGGTCGAGCATGCCGAGTTGCAGGCCCAGGCAGGTCCATTGCGGCCCGATGAGGACAGCGCGCACCTGCTTTCGCCGCAGCTGCCGAGGTACCCGCCGGGCCGGGTGTACCCCCGTGACTGCGTCGTCGGAGGTCGCCTGCACGTACCACTCACCGTCCATCCGCAGGTGTGAGTGCAGGGTCCACCCGGTCGACAGCCTGGTCAAGATGTGCTTGCCGCGGGAGGTCACCTCGTCGACGGTCGCGCCACGGAGGTCCGCCGTACCGAGCGACGGCCAGCGCAGGTCGGCGTCCACGAGGCCCTGCCCGGCCAGGGCGGTGTGCAGGCGCAGCGCCGTTCGTCGGACCGTGTCACCCTCGGGCATCGCTCACCCCCTCAGGACTAAACCGCGGGGGGTCAGGCGGAATCCGACAGCGGCGAACGCCTCCGCGACCGGCCCGTCCGAACCGACCGCGTCTTCGCCGTCGATCTTGCCGACGGTGAATCGTCCCAAAGCTCCCGCCAGCGCCGCGTCGGCCAAGCCCGTCGACGCTCGCGACAGCGCGTCGGGGTCGTCGGTCCACGACAAGACCGTGCGCCCGCCCCGCTCGACGTACAACACGAGAGCACCGTCGACCAGCACCACGAGGGCACCCGCTTTGCGTCCGGGCTGATGACGAGCCGCGTCCCCGGTGCGCGCCGGCCAGCCGAGCGCGGCCCCGTACGGATTGGCAGGGTCTGTTGCCGCCAGGACGAGCGTCGACTCCGGTGGCGGCGACCCGAGCGGGGCAGCGAGGCTGCGCAGTCGATCCACGGCACCCACCGAGCCGAACTGCGCGGCCCCGAGTCCCTCGATGAAGTAGCCGCGACGGATTCTGCCCGCCTCCTCGGCGGTGGCGAGGACGCGATAGATGGTGGCGAAACCGCCGGGGACGTCCTCGGCGGCGACGCTGCCGCGCACGACGATCCCGTACCGGTCCAGCAGGGCGTCGGCGGTGGCGGCGGCCCGGATCGTCGGATCGGTCTCGACCGCAGCGATCGCGGACCACCGGCCCGCGGCGTCAGGGGGACCCGTCCGGCGCGGGAGTGAGGCGCGGCCCGGGCGGCCGTACCGGCCACGCGGTGGCGGCGGGGTCCGACGATGCGTGGTCGTCCCTGCGGCAAGGCGGGCCCGTAGGGGTGCGAAGGTGTCGTTGGTGACCGCTCCCGCCCACACCAGATCCCACAAGGCGTCGGCGACGTCGCGGTCTGTCGCCTGCTCACAGGCCTCGACCAGAGGGCGGAAGAAATGCCCTCCTCCGCCGTGCAAGACGTCGCGAAGCACGTGAGCGAACTCGCCGCTGACGGGCTGCGGCGCCACGAGTGTTTCGGCAGCCAGTTCGACGGGGTGCAGCGACACCCACCCATCGCCGCCGCTGAGCGCCCCTCGACCCTGCCACAGCACGTCACCGGCCGCCGTCAGCTCATCGAGCATCCCCGGGGCGTAGTCACGGACGCGTGCGGGCAGCACGAGCGATTCGAGCGCGCTGGCGGGGATTGCAACGCCCGCCAACTGCTCGGCCACCCGCAGCACCCCGTCGACACCTCGTAGCGTCCCCAAGCCCTGCCACGCAGGAAGGAATCGTGCGAAGTCTCCCGGTGTGACGGGCTCGACGGCGTTGCGCAGGGCGGCCAGCGAGCGGCGACGCAGCACGCGCAGGACACGCGCATCGCAAAACTGCGGACCGGTGGGGCCTGGCCGCGGGTCACCGGTCGCCGCCTCGTCCTCAACGGGCACCCAACCGGGCGGTCGCAGGTCGCCCTCCACAACGCTGCCTGCGGCCACCAACCTGCGAAGAACATCGCGAACCACCGCTGTCCCGACGCCCAGCCACGCTGCCGCCTCGTCGAGCGTGAACGGCGCGTGCGTGCGGGCGTAGCGAGACAGCAGGTCGCCCAATGGGTCGGCGACGGGTTCGGCGAACACGGCGGGAATCCCCGGTGGCAGCGGTGCCCCCAGCCCGTCGCGGACCCGTCCGGCGTCCTCGACCGCCGCCCAGCGCTCGCGCGCCCCCAGGTTGAGGCGCACGACGCGTCCGGCGGCCTCGAGTGCGTGCAGCAGGGCGGGCGCGCTGTCGGGTTCGACACACCGCCGGGCGACGGCCTCGCTCGTGAGCGGCCCGACCGTGCGCACGATGTCGGTCACCTCGTCGGCGTCACGAGCCCGCCGCCCCGCGACGAGGCACTGCAACTCGCTCTCGGTGCGCGTCAGCGCCTCGGGATCGAGCAGTTCGGACAGCGTCAGTCCCTCGCTGGTGCCCAACAGGTCGGCCAGCAAGGTCGGTTCGAGCGCGAGGGCGGCCGCGCGCCGTTCGGCCAGGGGCGTGTCGTCGTCGTACAGGTATTGGGCGACGTACCCGAACTGCAGCGACGACGCGAACGGTGACGCCCGCGGCGTCGTCACGGTCGAGACCTCGATCTCGCGCGACTGCACCGACCGCAACAGCCCGACGAGCGCCTCGACGTCGAACACGTCGTTCATGCACTCGCGGACGGCCTCCAACACGATGGGAAAGTCCGGGTATTTGCTGGCGACCTCCAGCAGTTGAGCGGACCGCTGACGTTGCTGCCACAAGGCCTGGCGCTGATCGGGTCGGCGCCTGGGCAGCAACAGCGCCCTGCCCGCGCATTCTCGGAACCGGGCCGCGAACAGCGCCGAGCCACCAAGCGCCTCGGTGATCCCGGACCCGACGGACTCCGGCTCGGGGAACAAGATCTCGACCAGCTCTTCGTCGAGGGACGCCCTCGTCGTACCGCCGGTGCCGGGTTCGTCGTTCCAGTCGGCGTCGGGCAGGCGAAAGACCATGCCGTCGTCGGCGTGCATGGCGCGCACGTCGACGCCGAAGCGCTCCCGCATCCGCGAGGACACGAGCAGTGACCACGGCGCGTGCACCCGCGACCCGTACGGGGAATGCACCACGACCTGCCAATCCCCGAGTTCGTCGCGGAAGCGTTCGATGACGAGGCGCGTGTCGGTCGGCAGCCGGCCCGTCGCGGCCTGTTGCTCACCGAGGTACGCCAGGAGGTTGTCAACGGCGTACGCGTCGAGTCCGGCGGCCTCCACGCGCGCCCTGGCGTCGGTGGGACGCGCCGACGAGACCTCGGCGACGAAACGTCCCACGGCGCGACCCAGTTCGGCCGGGCGGCCCAGGGCATCACCGTGCCAAAACGGCATCCGTGCGGGGATGCCAGGCGCTGGCGTGACCAGGACGCGATCATGGGTGATCTCCTCGACACGCCAGCTGGATGTTCCCAGCGCGAAGACATCGCCCACCCGGGATTCGTAGACCATCTCCTCGTCGAGTTCCCCGACCCGACGCCCGGCACCCTCGCTGCCCGCGAGGAAGACACCGAACAGACCACGGTCGGGGATCGTCCCTCCGCTGGTGACGGCGAGACGTTGGGCACCACGCCGCCCGGTCAGCACTCCGGTCGTGCGGTCCCAGACGAGCCGCGGACGCAGGTCCCCGAACTCTTCGGAGGGGTACCGGCCCGCCAGCATGTCGAGGACGGCCTCGAACACCGGGCGGGTGAGCGTGGCGTACGGGGCGGCGTGACGCAGGAGGTGGTGACAGTCGTCGACGGTCCACGGGTCCATCGCGACCATGGCGACGATCTGCTGCGCGAGCACATCCAGCGGGTTCGCAGGCACGTGCACGTGCTCGATCTCACCCGCCCGCATGCGCTCGACGGCGACCGCCGAATGAACCAGGTCGCCACGAAACTTCGGGAACAAGATCCCGCGCGAGACCGCACCGATCTGATGACCCGCACGGCCGACGCGTTGCAAGCCCGACGCGACCGACGGCGGGGCCTCCACCTGGATCACCAGGTCGATCGCGCCCATATCGATGCCGAGTTCGAGGCTCGACGTGGCGACCACGGCCGGGAGCCTGCCCGCCTTCAGGTCCTCCTCGATCTGGGTGCGCTGTTCGCGGCTCACCGACCCGTGATGGGCCCGGGCAAGAATCGGTGGCGCCGAACTCCCGTAGGAAGCCGACGATGTGGCGAGGGTGCCCGTGGGCGGTCCCTCACCGGTCGGCTCGGGCTCGGACGCCTCCTCGCGGGCCGCAGTCCGCTCCCACCACACCTCGTTCATGCGGGCCGTCAAGCGCTCGGCCACCTGCCGCGAGTTGGCGAACACCAGGGTCGAGGTGTGCTCTGCGACCAGATCGACGATGCGCTCATCGACGTAGGGCCACACAGAAGGCTTGCGGACGTCTCCGGCAGCCGGTCCGCTGAGATCCTCGACGGGTCCGCCGAGAGCGGTCATGTCAGCGACGGGGACGATCACCTGCAGGTCCCACTGCTTTGCTGTGGGTGGCGCCACGACGGTCACGGGCCGCCCCCCGGCGAGAAACCGTGACACCTCGTCGATGGGCCGCACGGTGGCCGACAGGCCGACACGTTGGACAGGGGTCGGCAGCAACGCGTCGAGCCGTTCGAGGCTGATCGCCAGGTGCGCGCCGCGCTTACTGTCTGCCACGGCGTGAATCTCGTCCAAGATGACGGTCTCCACGCCACGCAGCGCGTCGCGAGCCGCCGACGTCAGCATCAAGAACAAGGACTCTGGGGTCGTGATGAGGATGTCTGGCGGTCGGCGCGCGAGGGCGCGGCGTTCATCGGCGGGAGTGTCTCCCGAGCGCACCCCGACGCGAATATCCGGGCGAGGCTGTCCGAGGGATTCGGCCGCGTGGCCGATGCCGACTAGGGGCGCTCGCAGGTTGCGTTCGACGTCGACACCGAGCGCCTTCAGCGGAGAGATGTACAGGACTCGGCAGCGGTGCTGCGGGTCGGTCGGTGGCGGGGCTGTCGAGAGCCGATCCAGGCTCCACAAGAAGGCCGCCAAGGTCTTTCCGGAGCCGGTGGGGGCCACGACCAAGGTGTGTTGCCCCGTCGAAATCGCGTCCCAGGCGCCCCGCTGCGCCTCGGTTGGGGCCGGGAAGCTCCGGCGGAACCACTCGGCAGTGGCACCGGAAAACCGGTCGAGGACGTCTTCGGTCATGGTGAGACAACTGTGCCATGCACCTCAGACAGGCCGTGCCGGGTGAGGTTACCCACCCGGCACGGCCACGTTTGGACGTCAGGCGTCGGCAGCCAGCCGGTCGACCAGCGCGGGTACGACCTCGTTGAGGTCACCGACGATGCCGAGATCGGCGACGCGATGAATCGGCGCGTCGGGGTCGGCGTTGATCGCGATGATTCGCCGCGCCGACCGCATGCCCGCCACGTGCTGAATGGCGCCGGAGATCCCGACTGCCACGTAGACGTCGGGCGAAACGGTCTTGCCGGTCTGACCGATCTGCATGCTGGGTGGCACCCACCCGGCGTCGACAGCGGCGCGCGACGCACCCACGGCCGCCCCAAGGGCATCGGCGAGGCGCTCCACGACGGAGAAGTCGCCATCGACACCGCGCCCGCCGGCCACGATGACCTTTGCCTCGGCCAGCTTGGGACGTCCAGAGGACACCGGTGGGTCGATGGACGTGACTGTCGCGGTCGGGACATCGGAGGCGTAGGCGAAACTGCCGGGGACGACGACCGGCGTGGTGGGTTGATCGGCAAGAGTGGGTGCGGTCGCCTTCATGGAGACGACGGCGACGGGGGTACGCACCACGGCGTCGACCGTGTACGTCCCCGCCCACACCACCTTCGTGGCATGAACGCCGTCGGGTGCGATCGTCACGCTGACGGCATCGGTCACGAGCCCGGCGCCGAGTTCGGCAGCGGCCAAGGCCGCCACCTCGTTGCCCTCGATCCCAGCCGCGGTCAACACGATGTCGGCCTGCGCGGACAGCGCCGCGTCGGCCAACAGCGCCGCGCTGACCATCACGAGGGATTCGGACAGCTGGGAGCAATCGACCGTGCGCACCTCGGACACGCCGTAGGCGCCGAGTTCGTCGGGTGAGCCGATCGATGCGGCCTCGGGACCCGCGAGGATCACCGACACCGTGCCGAGCTCACGCCCTGCCGTGATGAGACCCAAAGTGGCGGTGTCCACGGCTCCATCAGTGGTCGTTCCCAGAATCACAACGTTTGTCATGGTCGTCCCCCTCAGACCTCGGCCAGGAATGTCACGAGCTCGTCCACGGCGCTGCCACCCTCGTCGATGACCACCTTGCCGGCCTGACGCGCGGGGTTCTTGGTCACCGAGGCGACTCCGACCCGGGCTGCTCCCCAGCCGACGGTGGACGGGTCGATGCCGAGATCGGTCAGCGACAGGTCGGTGATCGGCTTCTTCTTGGCCGCCATGACGTCCTTGAAGGTCGGGTAGCGCGGTTCCCCCGTCTGGTCGGTCACGCTGAGTACGGCAGGCAGTGGTGACTCGATCGTGCGCGTACCGGCGTCATCGATGCGCTGGATCCGCAGGCCCGGTGACGCCACCTCCACGGACGCCGCCATGCTGACCAGCGGCCAACCGAGCGCTCGCGCCAGCAGCGCAGGCAGGACGCCCATCTCGGCATCCGTCGAGCTCATACCGCACACGACGAGACCGACGTCGTCGATCGACCGGACGGCTGCCGCCAGGATGGACACCGTCGCGAACACGTCGGACCCGGCGATGGCGTCGTCACTCACGAGGTAGGCATCGTCGGCCCCCATCTGCAGGGCCTTGCGCAGCCCACTCTCGGCATCGTCCGGGCCGATGGTGAGTGCGGAGACGGTGGCGTCGCCAAGGGCGGTACGCACCTGCAGCGCCTGCTCGACGGCGTACTCGTCGAGTTCGGACAGCAACGACGAACTGGACTCGCGATCCAGCGCGCTGTCGGTGGTGAAGCTCACCTCGTCGACTGGATCGGGAACGTACTTGACACAGGTCAGGATTCTCATCGGGCTCAGCCTTCAAAGTTTGCCCGGACGCATTGCCTTTTCGGCTATTCACGCCGGGACAGATGTGGTGTTTTCTCTCTGAGACTATGCGATTGTTTGGCGAGGACCCAACTCGTGACCCGTCGCCGAGAAAGTGCGTGACGAATGCGTTTCAATCGCGTTACCGCGCGAAGCCCCCAGTGAGACCGAAAAAGGTCCCGACATCTCTCCAGGGATGATTTGATCGGCAGGCCCGCGTCCCACCCGCGACGGCCGCTGGACAACGAACGTAGGAGGTTGGGATGGGAACAGCCCTGCTGATCGTCGCTGTGCTCGCCACGGTGATCGGGGTCGCATCGCTGGTGCGAGGCGTGATCGTGTTGGTGCGCCGGTTCGCCGTCGGACGGCCGAGTCCCGGTCGGCTGCAGCCGGTCGGGCGCCGCTTGGGCACCACGGTGATTGAGGTCTTCGGACACACCGCGTTCCGTGCGCGACCGGTCGTCTCGGTCGCGCACTGGTTCGTGATGATGTCGTTCGTCCTGCTCGTACCGACGTTGGCCGCGGCCTACGCACAGACCCTCGACCCCTTGGCCGAGCTCCCCATCGTGGGCGAATGGCAGCCGTGGCAGTGGACCATCGAGATCTTCTCGTGGGCGGGCCTGTTGGGCATCGCGGTCCTCATCGGCATGCGCGTGCGCTACAGGCACGACCCCGAACAGGCCGACACCGCCCGCGACTGGCGTTCGCGGTTCTTCGGTTCCACCCGCTGGCAGGCGTACTTCGTCGAGGCCGTGATCGCCCTGGTCATTCTCTGCGTGCTGTCGATGCATGTCGCACAGAGCGCGCTGCTGCAGTCCGCACCGGAAACCAGCGCCGAGGGCGGCTGGATGCACTACCCCACCACGTGGTGGATCGGGGCTGGGCTGACCGGTACGTCAGCGGCGGTGCTGGCAGCGACGATCTCTGTGCTGGCAACGGTGAAGATCGTCGTTTCCATGGTCTGGATGACTGTGGTCGGAGCAGCACCGTCCATGAGCGTCGCTTGGCATCGCTTCCTCGCGTTCGTGAACGTGTACGCCCGCCGCGAGCCGGCCGGCGGCCCCGCGCTCGGACCGGCCGCCCCCATGATGGTCAACGGTGCGCCCTTCGATATTCGCGAGATCGACGACCTTCCCGAGGACGCTTCCTTCGGCATTCAAACGGCGCGCGACTTCGAGTGGAAGACGCTGCTGGACTTCAGTTCGTGCAGTGAGTGCGGACGCTGCCAGGACCTGTGCCCGGCCTGGAACACCGGCAAACCCCTGTCCCCCAAGCTGTTCACCTTGGCCTTGCGTGACCACACTGCCGCCGTCGCGGCCCAGGAGCGCTCTGCCGACGCGTCCGCTCCGTCTCGCGTACACACCGCCGACGTGCTCGGGTCGTTGGTGGCCGCCAAGGCCGCGCCGACAACCGGTGTCAGCGCCGTCCTCACCGATATCGTCCCGGACGTCATCGAACCCGACGTGCTGTGGGCGTGTACGACCTGCGGGGCCTGCGTCGATCAGTGTCCGGTCGACATCGAACATGTCGACCACATTCTCGATCTGCGGCGCCACGAGGTCATGGCGAAGTCGGAGTTCCCCGATGAGTTCGGCCAACTGTTCGGGAACCTCGACTCGAAGGGCAATCCCTGGGGGTTGCCGCCGCGAGGGCGCCTCGCGTGGGCCAAGGATCTCGACTTCCCCGTCCCGGTGGTCGGCAAGGATGTCGACAGCCTCGCCGAGGTCGACTACCTGCTGTGGGTCGGGTGCGCCGGGGCCTACGACGACAAGGGAAAGCAGACCACGCGCGCCCTCGCGGAGTTGCTGCATGTCGCCGGTGTCAGCTTTGCCGTGTTGGGCAACGCCGAGACGTGCTCGGGCGACCCCGCCCGCCGCGCCGGGAACGAGGCCACCTACCAAATGCTGGCCACCCAGAACATCGAGACGTTTGACGAGTTGGGCGTCGAGAAGATCATCGTCACCTGCGCGCACTGCTACAACACCTTGTCGCGGGAGTATCGCCAGCTCGGCGGCACGTACCAGGTGTCGCACCACACTCAGGTCCTCAACGCCTTGATCCGCGAGGGTCGCCTAACACTGGCGGCGCCGGAGGAAGCCGACCAGTCGCTGACCTACCACGATCCCTGCTATTTGGGCCGCCACAACGGAGAATACGAAACTCCTCGCGCCTTGTTGGGCGCGTTGCCGCAAACGTCGCTGGTCGAGATGGACCATTCTCGCGAGACGAGCGTGTGCTGCGGCGGCGGAGGTGGGCAGATGTGGACCGAGGAATCGATCGGGACTCGGATCAGCGCCGCTCGCATGGACGAGGCCACCGCCAGCGGGGCGGGTACCGTCGCGACGGCGTGCCCGTTCTGCACGATCATGCTGTCCGATGCAGCGGCTGGCCAGGAGTCCGCTCCCGCGGTTCGCGACGTTGCACTGCTGATTCTCGACGGCGTGCGCCGAGCGGGGCAGCTGACCGCCTGACGATCGTCAGCGCCTCCACAATGGGGTCCCTCGGTTGAGATACCGAGGGACCCCATCTGTGTGTCCAACCGTCGCCGACGGGCGACGGTGACTGCCCACACGCGCCCTCTCAGCCTCCGCAGCGATCGCCCTCACCGTGGGGCTCAGCCACTGGGCGCAGTCGCCTGTTACGCCGCGTCCCGACGTCCCGGGCTCGTGCACACGGGGCCGAGGCGTGGGCCCCAGACGGAAGCGGACACAAGAATGGTGTTTCGTGTCACATTCTTCGCGACACGAAACACCATTCTGGAAACGCATTCTTTTGTTGCGCGCACGACAATGCGACCGACTGTGAGGGATGCGCGTTCTACTCACAATCGGCCGCATTGCGGACCATCTTTTTCACCCCGATGATCTCGGGGCGCTCACACGTGCCGCGCTACTTTTCTCGTGCGCGCCGGGATCAGCGGATCCCTGTTGTTCCGGCGTAGACAAAGGGGCTCACCAAGAGGTCACCCTCCGCGAAGCGCGACAGCCGGAAGTCGGACGCTGGCACGTTCGGGATGGACGACTCGCCGTCCACCACGATGTCGGCCATGAGCTGTCCGAGCGCAGGAGCGATCTTGAACCCGTGGCCGGACATTCCGGCGGCCACGAACAGCCCGGCCACCGGCGTTGCGGACACGATCGGGTTGTTGTCGGGCGTGGTGTCGATGACGCCCGTGGCGGTTGTCGCGATCCGCGGTTCCTCGATACCGGGGAACCGGTGAATGGCCTTCTCAGCCACCGTCTCCACGGCCTCGTTGGAGGCGTGGCCCGGGTACACGTCGGGATCGGGAATCGGAATCATCGCGCTGGGCCCGCTGTTACCGAACAGCATCTCGCCGCCACGCAGGTGGACGTACTGCTTCGAAACCAGGTCGCTGAACACCGGCGGGGCGCCGAGATCCATCTGGGGATCGATGAGCACCTCCTGCACGAAGATCGGCTGCACCGGCAACTCGATGTCGAGCGGCGCCAGCAACGGAACCGACCACGCTCCGGCGGCCACGATGACCGTCTTGGCGGGAATCACCTCGCCGTCGGCCAGTTTCACCCCGGTGGCGGTGCATCCGTCAACCATCACCTCGGCGACCTTCGCCCCTTGCCGGATCGTGACACCCTTGGTCCGCAGCGCAGCGGCCAGCGCCTGCGCGGTCGCGTACCCGTCGCCGTACCCTCCGCGACGTTCGATGCAGAAGGTGGCGAAATCCTCCAGGTACGCGGTCGGCCACATCTCGGCGACCTCCTCCGCACTGATCTCCTCGGTCTCAACGCCCAAGGAGCGCTGGTTGGCGAGGCTGGCGCGGAAGGGATCGACGTTCTCAGGGCCCACGCCGACGAGGTAGCCGACCTGCTCGAAGCCGATGTCGGCCCCCAACAGCTCGGGCGCCTGCTCAAAGAACTCCAGGCTCTTCAAGGCGAGGGCGGCCACCGATGAGACACCGTAATGGCAGCGGATGATGCCCGCGGACTTGCCGGTCCCCCCGGACCCGACAGAATCCCGGTCGAGGATCGTGATGTCGGTGATGCCCCGTTCGACCAAGGCCCAGGCGGTCGTGGCCCCGATCACCCCGGCACCGACGATGACGACGTCACTCATGGATTGCTTCTCCTTCGTCGTGAATGGTTCCGTCAAGGGGCTGTGGCCCGACCCTGTGCCGAGGGTCGGGCCACAGCGTTCATCAGGCAAGCGCTGGCACGTCCCACAGCGGGAGTTCCACCCCGATGCCCAGCTCCTTCGCCTTGCGGTACACCACGGTTGCCCAAGCCACGTCCTCGATCGGCATGCCGCCGACGCTGAAGACGATGAACTGGTCGTCGCTCGTCCGGCCCGGATCGCGTCCGAGCGGAACGTCGCCGATGTTGACGACCTTGTCCTTGGGCAACAGTCCGTCGTGAATCAGATCCACGAACCGCGTGCCGATGATGCCGGTGGTCGTCTCGTAGGCCGGGTACCCGAACTCCTCTTGCCAATCGAAGTACATGGCCACGTTGTCGATGTACAGTCCCGTGGCCGGGTCCAGCAGGAGTTCGTCGTCGAGCTTCAGGTTGGCGACGGCGCAGATGAACGCGCCCGGCTTCAGCCACTCGGTGCGCACGTGCGGGTACACGGCCGGATCGACGATCCCGGAGACGCCGGAATGGACGATGTCGGCTCCCCGGACGGACTCCTCGAGCGAGTCACACACGACGATCTCGATGTCGGGCAGCTTCTCGGCGGCCCACTCCTTGTACGCCTCGGCCGTCACCTTGCGGCGGCCGTAGACCTGCGCTTTCTCGATGGGCAGCACGGCCGCGTAGGCCTCCAGGCCCGTCTTGCCCATGACACCGGGACCGATGATGGAAACGACCTTGGAGTCCGGACGCGCCAGGTACTTCGCGCCGACGCCAGGAACGGCGCCCGTGCGGTACGCACTCAGGAGGTTCGCCGACATGATCATCAGCGGTGCGCCGGTGTCCTTGTCGTTGAGGACGAAGACGTGGATGGACCGGGGAAGCCCCTTGTCCCGGTTGTCCATGTTCGAGCCGTACCACTTGATACCCGCGTTGTTGAAGGAGCCACCCAGGTAGGCAGGCATGCCCATGAAGCGGCGATCGGGCCCGTCCAGCGGCATGTTGGGGAACGGCGAGGTCTCGGGGAACAACATCATTGCTCCGTGGGAGTCGCCCTCCTTGCCAGCCATGCGGTAGTCACCGGTTTGCAGCAACTGCAGGGTTTCGTCCATGGCGGCCACGCAGGGCGCCATCTCGGTCACCCCGGCGGCGATGGAATCGGGCTCGCTCAGGTACAAGAGGGAAAGTGCAGTGTTCGGCACGGTAGTGCTCCTTGAATCAGTTTCGTGTCTAGGAGATCGAGTCGATGATGTTCTCGTAGGACTTCGGGTTCTTGGCGCGCAGCCTCAACGCCTCGACAATGCCGATCCCCATCGCGATGGGGACGGTTGCGAGCAGCGCGATGGCGAGGTCCCATCCACCCCCGACCAGCGCCGGGAAGTACGCCACGATGATGGCGGCGACGCCGACCAGTCCGATCGTCGACAGAATCGGGGCGACCTTCGAGGTCCACACCGACGTCCCGGTTTCGCGGTAGCGAGCGAAGTGCACGATGACGGCCAGCGAGGTCATCGCCATCAAAACGACGATGGCGATGGTCGAAATGCCGGCGAGCCAGGTGAAGATCTGCATGATCGGGTCCCAGCCGATGGCGGTGAAGAACATCAACACGACGGTCGCGGTGATGGTCTGAACCACCGACGAGAACGACGGCGAATGGAACTTCTGGTGAACGGTGCCGAGCCTGCGGGGCAGCAGATTCACGTTTCCCATGGCGTGCTGGTAGCGGGTCAAGATGTTGTGGAACGACAAGACGCAGGCGAACAGGCTGGTGAGGAGCAGGGTCTGGATGACGATGGCACCGATCGGGCCGATGTACGTCATGGCGGTGTTCAGCAACATCGCGCCCGGGTCCTCGGCCGCGGCGGCGACGACGCCGTTGGGTCCCCAGGCCATGATGAGCGCCCAAGAAGCGAACGTGTACAAGACGCCGATCACGATGACTGCGAGGTAGGTCGCCCGAGGAATGGTCTTGTCCGGGTCCTTGGCCTCGTCGCGGAAGATGGCGGTCGACTCGAATCCGATGAAGCCCGCCATGGCGAGCATGAGCCCCACACCGGGCGATCCGGACGACCACGCGGAGACGGTGAAGGGTTCCAGGGACAGCCCCTCGGGGCCGCCGTTGATCATGACGGCGACGGACAAGACGATCGTGATGCCGATTTCCAGTAGCAGGAACACGGCGAGCACCTTGGCGCTGAGCTGAATGTCGCGGTACCCGAGCACGCCGACGACCGCGATCATCGCGAGGCTGTAGATCCACCAAGGGATCGATGGGACACCCAGCGCAGCGAGGTCCAAGTTGATGGCGTACCCGAGGTATCCGTACACGGCGACCTGCACCGTCGTGTAGCACAGCAAGGCCAGCCACGCTGCTCCGACGCCCATGGGGCGGCCGAGGCCGTAGCCGATGTAGGTGAAGAATGCTCCGGGCTTGGGAACTGCTCGCGACATTGCCGACAGTCCTGATGAAAAGAACAGCAGGATGACGGCGCAAATCACAAAGTTCAAGGGGTAGCCGGCGCCGTTGCCGATGAGAATGCCGATAGGGGTGGCTCCACCGATAACGGTCAGCGGTGCAGCAGCGGCAACTACCATGAAGACGATCTCGCCCACGCCAAGATTGCCACTGAGTTTGTGGCCTGTCTGCGGTGCGACTGTGGTGTCAACGGATGTAGCCATGGATTAATGGTCGCGTTGACTCATTGCGCGACGGTCACCTCAGCGTTACGACCGTCACACCAGAATCTCGACCTGGTAACCACCAGATGACAAGTGTGTTGCTCCGACGAAAGACCTGCGCGCGGCGAACATCACATCTATAGTGAGCGCTCGCTCACCAACAGAGCCCCATAGACAACAAGAATTGCTGAGAAGTCGTGCTCGAGACTCTCGCAAAGAAATTTCCTTGCGTCATTCTCCACGCCCCCCATCACTCCAGCGCTTTGGTCGCACTACCCAACATTCGAGACCACGCATCAACACAGCCGCCCCACAGCAATCGGTAACTTAGCTGCACGACGAGGGTTCATCCGAGAGATGGTCGCCCCCTCAGGTGGCATCGCGGCACCGCTCATCGGTTGAGCCTGTTGCGGCGCCTCTCCCGCGAATTCGCGTACCGAGCCCGAAAACGCCCGAGCCCGAGCGATCCCCGGGCGACGATGAGCGGATGACCCCAGCTGGGTTGCACGGAAACGGTCGACTTGATGGACCCTCCGATTCCCACGGACAGGCGGCTCACATCGACCGCCCACCCTTCCGGAATCACCCACAGCACACCATCGGCGCCCGGCAGCACCTCAACGTCGATGACGGACGTCACCGCGGTGGCCAACAGGCAGTCGAAGGTGACTTGGCTCATGATCGCGTGGGCACGCACGTAGGGCGGCACGACCCACGGCCCCGACCGCTTGGCGGGCGAGAAGACCGCGCTGAGGATCAAGGGGTCGCTGGGAGTGTATCCGGGCTCACGTATTTCGGCCGGGGTCGGCGCGACCGGAAGACTCGCAGGGGTCGCCAGAGGGCCCACGATGGGGTCGGGCAGGTCGGCGAAGATCGCCTTCACATCGCCCACCGTCTTGGCCTGCGCCACCTGTTCAAGGCGCTTTTGGAGTTCCTCGTCGGTGAGGCGGCCTTCTGTGTGAGCCTGCCGCAGATCATCGGCGGCCCGGTCGCGGTCACTGTGGCCGATCCTGAACGAATCCCTGTCTGACATGCTTCGAGAGTAGGCACTCGTCGAACCACATGAGCGCTAGTCAGAGGGGAAACTCGGCAACCCAGGGAGACCATGGGGGAAACCTGGGCACATGGAACAGGGGTTCACCCGCAGGCCCAGTCGAAAACCCCTGACTCCAGGTCGATCTGGGCGGACCCGTCGCCGCCGAAGTTCGCGCCAGGGACCTCGGCGATCTCCAGGTAGTAGGGCGTCAGCCCCTCCGGTAGTGCCTGGACGGGAAACGCGGTGCCGCCCAGGTGGTCGCGAGCCCGCACCTCGTCTACCCACGCCGGCGTGGGCTTGAGGTGGTAGGGCTCGCGGTACCCGCCTACGCCTCGGGTGTTGGGGGCGAGGCCCGCCTGCGGGTCGTTGCGCTCCAGCAGCCACACGTCCACCGTCGGTTCGCGGATGTCCCACGCGTTCGGACCCTCGTCGCTGCCCTCGTGGTCAGCGCCGCTTCGGGTGTCGGCAGGCGGCTCGACCGGGCCGCGTGCCAGTTCGGCCTCCGTCAGCCAAATCAAGGCGAACTGCCCATCGATGATGTCCACGCACCGCTGCAGCATGGGATGGTCG
>RRZU013471115.1_pt1 | contig 43823 bp, 36 predicted proteins | sample 2165561 | NCBI WGS metagenome assembly RRZU01 (sample SAMN10456909, study PRJNA506462) | wastewater metagenome | isolation source: wastewater sludge | place: USA: Moscow, Idaho | reverse complement strand
ACCAACTCGGCGTTTCCTACGGCATTTCCGCCCTTGTGGGAGGTGTTTTGTGTTTTGGTTTACGCTTCATGGCAATCAGGTACGGCTGGCATTTGCCCATGGCGCGCCTTTCTGCACCAGGTCCAGCAAAGCCAAAAAATGAGAGTTAGAAAAGAATAAGCAGCTTCTACAGGGCAGAATAAACGCCTAAACCCTACGTACATCTTGTGCCTCCTGTTGTTTTGGCAACTAAAGCTATTCTTTTTTAGCCATAGTCTAAATTTGCACCAATTATATCCATCCGACTATGGAAATGGGAATTGAGACTCTTGCACTTGGAACAATGGCCTGACAGCAGGCCAATTAAGATAGAAGAGATTAAATGTTGGCAAGTTGATTGAAGAAATTACAAAAGAGGATATTTCTTTGATTTCTTCCATCGGAGAAATGAAGAGACCCCTTTCTCGGCGTTCTATTAGTTGGAATTTATTAGTTGCTAACTAAATGCAATAAAAATAATATTGAAAAAATTACTAGTAAAAATAATATTAATGATAAAAAAATATATATAAAATAAATAATAATTTTTATTATTTTATCTCTCTTGGTATTTTGTAAATCTTGATAAGGAAAAATTTCAAGGTAATCAAAAACCTCATCTAAAAATTTTGTTATTCCGTGGAAAAGAATAACGACAATAATGGCTGCAAATCTTGCTGAATTCCGAGAATCGTGATCCATTTTCATGTAAAAGAATGATAAACTAGCAATAATTGTTATGTATGCATAAATATTTATCAAATTGTGATATATTATTTTAATTTAACCATTAAAAGAAATAGAGATAATTTTAATTATGCTGTTTATTATCTGCTTTATTTGCATTTTTTTCTCTAGAAAATATTAATTTTCTGAAATATCTTAATATTTTTTTGCTTAATAATCGAGTTTTCATAAAATTAAAAAAAATTCATTTGAAATTTTTTATTCTATTTCGGTATATTTTGTATGTCAATATAGTATTATGCAATGTGGCATTGGCTGCAACCTCTACATGTAATAAAGTAGTAAAAAATACTTTGCTTGACTATGATGATTTTACTTATTTGAAAAATAAAATTAAGCCATGTTAATATTCAATGGGTAATCAACCGTAAGGCAACAAAATAAAGAGGCTTAGCTCACTGTGAAAAAAGTAATTTTGCTTGTGCTTTTTCTCGCATTTGCTGCAGGTCTTTGTTCTGCTAACCCCCCCCCCTGAAAAAGATCAAAACCCAGGCGCTCTCGACAGTGTCGACAAGCTTGAACGTTTTATAAAAGATGGTCAGGAGAAGGGTTATTTGCCTGTTCATATTATTGTCGAAGCCCCGGTTGGCCTTACTTGCCCAGGGAGACCATATTCTAGAAAAGAAACGGGGCTGGGTTTCTATAGTGGATGTGGCTGATATCCGTAAGCCCAGGGTCCTGCAGAGTCTAGAATTTGACAATAATATCTATAGTGTGGCCGTTAACCGACGGGTAGCGCATATTTTCAAAGGGCTGCAGCAGGTCTTCCCTCAACTTGAGGTGAGAAAGCAGAGCTCGTCTTTTGCCAAAGAAGGCGATGCAATACCCCAGGTAAAGGCGGCACCCAAAAAACTGAGCAAGGAGCAATTGCAAACGTTGTTATACAAGGCGGCTTCCGATAACGATGCGCAGCAGGTGAAGAGCTTGTGTGAGCAGGGCGCAGATCCAAATAATGCTGGCCACAAAAAAAGCAGCCCTGTTGAGAGAAATGTCGAGAGTGACAATTGGGAAGCACTGCAGATATTGCTCGAAAATGGGGGAAAAGCAAATAATCGTCTTGGGAATGCTATGATGTTAGCGGCCCTGAACGAAGAATTTGAGGCCATGAAATTGCTCCAGCAGTATGGTGGCAATATTGCCCAGACTGACAGCGATGGCTGCACTACTTTGCATTACTTAGCAGCAGGAGGCACCCTGGAAATGGTGCAATATTTAGTTGATAATGGAGTCCCGGTTGAGGCAAAATGCCGCAAAGGCGAAACAGCCCTGGATTGGGCTCGGCAAAAAAATGACGAACCGGTTATTCGGTATTTAACGGATCTTCAGTCCAAATTTTCCCAAGCAAAGTCGCCCTAAATCAAGGAAATCACTATGTTCACGAAGTTTATTGAGGCTTTTCGTCTACTCTGTCAGAATTTCAGGCTCTTTGCTGCCATTATTTTTACCGTTTGGGTACCTGGCAACCTGCTTATCAACTTTATTTCCTACAATCTGCCGGAGGTAAGCGAATCATTTTTAATGCGACTGCCCATGCTGATAGAAACTGTCTTTGGCCCGCTTTATTTTGGCGCGCTGGTGTATGCCCTCTACCAGATAAAATCAGGCAATCCAGTCAGCTACAGAGAAGCGATGAGCATCGGCTCGCAGAAGTGGGGGTCACTTTTTCTCGCCAGATTCGTTGCAGGATTTTTGACGATGCTTGGTCTTATCGCATTTATTGTCCCAGGTCTAATGCTAGCAGTGCGATATTCTCTGCTTGATGCTGCGGTCATTGTTGAGGGAAAAGGCGCACGTGACTCCAGAGTCCGTAGCACTGAGCTGACCAAGGGAAGGCGTTGGCCTATTTTCTGGTCTGCTCTTCTTTTTTTAATGGTATTTTTTTCCATGTCTTTTGCACTCTATTTGGGCTTTGCCTTAGTGCCTCTTCTTGATAACATGTTTGCTGGAACCCTTTTAGATTGTTTTCTCGATCTGGTTTTTGCCATCATTCAAATTGTTCTTTTTTTGTTTTATTGGGAAGCAACTGAAGGGCAACGGCAGGCTGAGGCGGATCTTTCAATTCATGGTGACTTGAGCGGTCATGGAGAGACCTTGCAACTCAACGAAGGTTCTCGCTCGATGAGTTAACCATCGCACCTTTAATGCTGATATTTTATCTAGAAAGGCCGGAAGAGGGCAGTACATTTTCTCTTTTTATGCGAAGTATTTCAGAAAAACTTGTTCTGGCCATCTGCAAGAAATTTGAGACATATGCCGAGCTCAATGCACTCTACCCATCTGGCAGTTTAAAGATTTTAAACCCGAAGATCTGGAGATACAAGGGAACTATCTATAAGCTCAGGGTTGACTTAGGCAAGGAGTCGGCCCGGGTGCTCTTCATCAAGACCGAAGAAAATAATCTTGTTCTCCTGCACGGCTTTATAAAAAAAACGAGAAAGACACCAGCTAAAGAGGCCATGGCTGCGCTGCGCAATTATGAACGGTTGAAAAACGGTGCAGCCTTGGTCCCGCTTTCTGCGCTTATCGGTGCATGCCAATAGCAAGTCAAGCTTCCTGACGCGGCGGGGATCTTCCCAGAAACGAAACAAACAGTGTCTGTGCACTGCAGCAAATACTTTTAGGGGTTCTTTTTTGTAGCTTCGCTTTGCATTTTTGCCTGATAGGCGGCAATCACCTCATCATTTGTTGAGAAAAACTCAAATTTTTCCCCGATTGGAACCAGGGAAGAACGCTCCAGCTCCCGATGCACCGTATCAATCACCATGGCAAAGACAAGGTGAATCCGCTTTCTTTTCAGCTCGTTCTGCAAGGTGCGCAGGGTGGCTGCGGCCGAGAAGTCAATATCATCAACGGCTGTGCAATCGATGGAAAGCCACTTGAGCGGTGGCTCCACCTTTTTTGCCAGTAGCCGAATCTCCATGGCCAGCTGGTTGCAGTTGGCGTAATACATGCTGTGGTTGAAACGGTAGAGGACAAGCCCTGGCACCACAGCCTTGTATTCGCGAACTGGCAGGATGTGCCAGCTACCCTTGGCATCTTTAGTGAGCACTTTATTGTTTGGCTTATAACCGTGGCGTGTGTGCACGATAAGTGAGAGGATGATCGCCAGCAAAATCCCCTGCTGTACGCCCCAGAAAATGACTGTCAGCGCTGTGGCCAGGGCAACCCAGAACTCCCATGGTCGCTCGATATAGATCTGTTTCATGCCCTTAATATCAACCAGCTCCACGCCAATCATAAAGACGATGGCCGCCAGAACCGCCTCGGGCATGTAGGCCAGTGGACCGGTGAAGAACAGCAGCACCAAAAAGACGACCAGTGCGGAAGTGAGCTGGGCAAGCTGATTGCGTCCGCCAGCACCATCAACCATCTGCGTCTTGGTCGGGCTACCGTTCACCACAAAGGTGCCAGAGAGAGCCGCACCAAGATTGGCAGCGGCCAAACCTACCAAGTCTCTATCGGTATTGACTTCTTCATTATAGCGATTGGCGTAGGCCCGTGAGGTAGCGGCACTTTGCGCCAGGATCACCACAAAGAGTCCACAGGCAATGGGCAGTAGTTTGCCGATCAGTTCCCAGCTCCAGCTGATATGCGGTAGGGCAAGGCGAGGTAGACCCCTTGGGATTTCCCCCAGAATGCTTACCCCGTGCTGGCTCAGCGAAAAAGCCCAACTGAGTAAGATGGCCGCAGTCACCGCCAAAAGCGGACCGGGTATGGCCTTTGACATGCGCCTGCAGCCAACGATGATTGCCAGCACCCCAAAGGAGATGGCAATGGTTGTGGGATGATACTGTTTTATCTGCAGCCAGGATGCGACAATGTTTAACATAGAATCATGCTTGGCATTATGAATGCCCAGCATGGGTGCTATCTGCGCCATGGCCACCTGTACGCCCACGCCGGTGAGAAAGCCAATCAAGACGGTTCGCGAAAGGAAGTTGGCTAGAAAACCCAGGCGAAATAAGCGGGCCAGAAGAAGTAAAAGAGCATTTAAAAATGCGAGTGCCCCTGCCAGGGCAATATATTCACTGGAGCCTGCAGCCGCCATGCCGGCAAGCCCCACCGAGAGCATGGCCGCTGTGGCAGAATCGGCACCAACGACTAAATGTTTGGAAGAACCGACCAGGGCAAAAAGAATAACGGGAATGAGCATAGTGTAGAGCCCGGTAATAACCGGTGTGCCCGCAATTTTGGCATAGGCCATCACTTCTGGAATGGCCAGGGCTGCGAGCGTAATCCCGGCAATTAACTCCCGGTGCAGGTCAGCCTTGGGTAGCCTAGTGATGGTGAAATTTTTTGCGATGTTCATAAAGGGCTGCTTAGACTTGTTGGGGCGTAAGGTAGGCTATAGCACTGTGCACGGGACTTTCACAACTCAAAGGCATAGCCAATTTGCTCATTCTAAACGATAAAGAAAATACAGTTAAAAAAAGTCGGTTAACCTAGCTCATTTACGCGAAAACAAGATGTATGTCATCTGTCATGTGCGGGTTAGAGGAATTCAGAAGCATTCAATTTTTCGATATAACCAAAATTCATTTGTGTGTTAGGCAGTATGAGTTTGCAATTGCGAATGCCTATAGCAATAGGTTCTTCACCGCGAATGATCGCTAGGGTTATTTTGCTAATAATTCTATATAGTTGGGTCTGCTGTCGTCGAAGTATTTCTTGAGGATTTTGTAGCGATAGTAGAGTTTATCATCATTTTGTTGAAATTTAATTACAGTGTCATCTACAATATTGTAAGCATTTTTTAACATAGTAGTGAAATTATTATTGTCTAATATCTCTTTACCTAGTGATTGTTTTATATGAGAGCCGAGATAATCAATTTGTTTGTTACCATCACAATCTTCACGTAAACATTTCAAGCATTCACTTGCAAAATTTTTTTGTAACTTAGAGGAATTGTCATTTTTAGTAATATTGTTCTTCTTGGTAAGATATTTTAATAGATTGTCACCAATTAAAATTCTTGGATATTGTGCTATTTTTGATTCAAGTTCATATGATCTTGATAATGCAGGTCCATATATTTCATAGGTTTCATTCGTTTTATTCTCGAGACATAATCCTATATCTATCCCTCCTCTGATTGGAAAACCTTGTGCTAAATTATTAAGGAATGAATATGCTGCGATTAGAAATGAACAGAAGATGCCAAGACATGGAACTTGTGCAGTATCTGATAAATCTAACTGCATAAATGTTATAACAGTATCTGAGAATGATTGAGTATGTATATCATGCGAGTTAAGAGGAGTTATATTATTATTATTCAAAAAATCAGTATTTATTTTTCTAACTTGTTCAAATAATTCTACAAATACTGTTCTAAAATCTATAATTCTTTTGAAAGATTCTTCTAATTCATTATAGTTTTGATTAACTTGTAATCTTTCAATTTTATTTAATAGATTTTTTTGACCAAGTATATCCATTAATCCAACTAGATAAGTTCCAGTTTTTGTATTAGTGTTATTTTGCATTTTCATTATTTTTTTTGTTTAGAATGTTAGCGGAACTTTCAGCGGGAGCACTGTTTTTAGTACTCCCGCTGAAAAAGCTCGTTAAGCAGCAATAATATCTCTTTCCTGAAAAACTTCCTTTGCCACAAACATGGCATTTAAGGCAGCAGGAAACCCGGCGTAGACTGCCATTTGTATGATTATTTCAACAACTTCTTCTGGTTTTACGCCCACGTTTAAGGCCCCGTGAATGTGGACATGCAGCTGCGGCAGACAATTTCCCAGTGCCGTTAACGCGGCAACAGTGGCGATTTCCCTTTTTATTAAATCGAGCCCCGGGCGCTCGTAAATGTCACCGAAGGGAAATTCGATGGTGTATTTAGCCAGGTCTGGCGCAATCGCCGCCAGGCTTTCAATCACCTTCTTGCCTGCATCGCCATCAATTTCCTCTAATTTTTTTAAACCACGTGCAAATCGTGTATTTCCCATTGCGCTCCTCCTGAAGGCTGTTCGGATTTATATTATCCAGCACAGCTTACAAGTTAGAGCTTACTCTAAGTCAAGAGGATTTTTATTTGACAGTAATTTCTCGTAATGCTGTATTTTTTCATTTATTTTTTTGAGGTGCTGTTGTTCTTCTGTAATTTTTTGTTTAAGCACAAGGGCATGTTGCTCAAGTAAACTCATCCTGGCCTTGGCAGTGCTTTCTCCCTGTTTTCTTAAGGCGGCATACTCTTTTATCTGGGCAAGGGGCATGCCCGTTTCTTTTAACCTGTTAATGAATTCGGCCCAGACAATGTCGCGCTCCGTATAATTTCTATGTCCGCTGGCGTTACGATTTACTTCCTGTAAAATACCAATCTTCTCATAGTATCGTAAGGTATGCGCAGATATGCTGGTTATTTCAGAAAATTTCTTTATATTCATTGGTTATGCGGTAGAAAAATGTTGCCATATGTCCGAAATATTTCAGCTGTTTTGCCAATGTAGGGCTATTGATCTTTTACCTGCAATATAACCATCAAAAATTAAATTGGCTTGCTCAGTGGATGCTCCAAAACATACATGTAGTGGAATGAGGTGTTCTTCTCTTGGGTGACAATAACGTGCATGCGGAGCAAATTCCCATGAAATAAGATTGTTAAAGGTTTGCTTCGCTCCATCATTTTCGGTACATGTTTTTATCAACCAGTCTTGGAACTCATCATTCATTGTATCAACTTTATACGTTGCACTCCCAATATTGAATTCATGCATATTGTGAAAGGAAAAACCAGATCCTATAATGAGCAGTTGCTTCTTGGATATTTCTTTTATAGCCTTACCAAGCAAGATGTGACTTTCTGGATTTAATCCTTTTTTCAATGAGATCTGTATAACTGGTATGTCAGCGTCAGGATACATGATTTTAAGTGGAACAAAGACCCCATGATCATAACCACGATCAAGTTCAATGTATGAATTAATCGAATTCTTTGCTAAACCCACTTGTATTTCATCAATTAATTGAGAATCTCCTTTTATAGGATAATGGATTGAATAAGTTTCTTCTGGAAAAGCATAATAATCATAAAAAAGTGATGGATTATTTTTTCCTATTATAGCAATTTTTGCTTCTTCCCAATGTGCACTGAAGACAACTATTGCTTCTGGTTTTGTAAGAGTACTTGAAAGACTTTGCAAGAAATTGACCATTTCTCGGTGACTTATTTCATCTAGTAAGGGTAAAGGCCCGCCTCCGTGTGAAAAATAGATAATATCCATTTTTGTTGATTTTTTTTGTGTGTCCATAATGATATTTTTGTAATGGATGATAATAAATAAAAGTATAATGTTACGTTTATTGCCTTATTAGCCATAAGCAAGAAGAACACAACAAGCGGCTACTAACGTTTAACCTGGCCGGTACGGCTAATCATTTGTTGTGTTAATGGCCGGTGTTGCTTAAGCTTTCACTAAAAATAGTTTGCTTATTTGTGTTAATCAACTATGAAACTGCCGTTTTTTTTTGCGGAATGTCCATCTGGGTGAATGTCAGTAGCTCTTTTTAGTGATAAGACGCGCAGGGCCTAATAAATGTAAGTGGCAATGAAATGGCAAAAAAAATGGCACTGGCGAGAACATCGCCAGTGCCTGTATGAATGGAGCCGATAACCAGACTTGAACTGGTGACCTACTGATTACGAATCAGCCGCTCTACCAAACTGAGCTATATCGGCTTTTATAACTTACTGAATTGAATTTTCCATGTAGCAGGTTTGTGGTATAGTGTCAAGGTTATGGCGCAGCGTACAATATTTTCTCTTTTCTTCTTTATAGCCGTTTTTTTTACTGGTGTGTTGCAACCGTTTGTGGGGCTTGGGAGCATAGCCGCAGCACGTGAAGCATTGCCTAATGCCATGCCTGCCTCTAGTTGTCTTTCCTGCCATAGCTCTGTTCAACTTGATGCACAGCACTCACTTGCCTGCACAAATTGCCATGCCGGTGATGCCCAGGCAAGCGACAAAGAAAGTGCCCATAAGGGCCTTCTTGCCGAACCGGCACATCCCAGGAACATGGAGAAGACCTGTGGCAAATGCCATGGGGCTGAAACAAAGAGCGCTGCCCATTCCAGTCATTTTCTGCTCCTCCAAGAAATTAACATGACCCGCTCCCATTTTGGGGTAGACAAGGCTGTGACAAGCCCGGATCAATTAGCAATTGCTCCTCCTGAAACGAGTAAGGAAGCCTTGGTCGATGATATGCTCCGCCGTCGGTGCCTGCGCTGTCATGTGTATTCAAAAGGAGATGCCTATAGCGACATTCGCCATGGCAGTGGCTGTGCGGCCTGCCATCTTTCCTTTCAAAATGGCAAATTGATAAGCCATGCCTTTGTGCGACCGGGAAAAAAACAGTGCCTGAGCTGCCATTACGGCAACTATGTGGGGAGTGATTTTTACGGGTATTATGAGCATGATTTTCCCGATGAATACCGTTCGCCCTTTACAAAGACGGGCCTTTCTGAGCGGCCTTATGGGCTGGAAGAACACAATTTGGCGCCAGATATCCATGCCCAGCGCGGGCTCAGCTGCCTTGACTGTCATCAGGGATTTACGCACAGAGAAAAGGCAGCCATTACCTGCCATGATTGCCATGCCTGGTCGCCTGGAATGGCACTGCCTCGTTTGCGCACCCTCTCAGTTGCAAAGGATCAGCTCATCCTCACCGATGTGACACAGGGTAAAAAACATGTGGTCCCGGCTCTGCGGCATCCGGCCCATAAGGAATATGGGAACAGGGTGGACTGTCAGGTTTGCCATGCCCAGTGGAGCTATAACGATACTGAGAGTTCTTTGCTGCTTTCCTATAGTGCTGATGTGGAAGAATGGACCTGGCTGACGGTCCAGGGCAGCTCTGAGATTGAAAAACGCCTGGAAGACCTGCTCTTTGGCAATGATACCGATACTGACCCTGCCATGCGTGATGGTTTGACTGGTGAGCTCAGACCTGGTTTTTGGTTAAAGGGATATTATGAACGCCGCTGGGAGCGGATGATTATTCAAAAAGACGCAGATGGCAAATTGAAGGTCTTTCGGCCAATTCTTAATCTGCGCCTTTCTTTGCTTCAGGCTGATGGTACGGTGCCCTTTAACAACATAAAGGGGCGAGACGCTGGCTTGCGACCGTATGTCCCGCATACCACCGGCCCGGCAGGCCTTTTTTATCTGAATCGTCTTAGCGGCCTTGCTGACCCGGAATAATGGTAAAACATTTTGCTCAAAGACGACAGTCTGCTGTCTTTCTCCTGGTCTGCCTGTGCATCTTGGCCCTCTGTGCCTGCACGGGCTGTTCATCTAAAAAAACACCATCACAACCGCAGATTGATAAAGGCGCAAAACGAAAACCCAAAAGTAAGGCAACGCAGCGTCCTTATGTCATAAAAGGCATCACTTATATTCCCATCCCATCGGCATCGGGTTACAGGGAGTCGGGTATTGCCTCCTGGTATGGAGAGCCTTTTCATGGGCGCCGTACCTCAAATGGTGAGATATATGACATGTATGGCGATACCGCAGCTCATAAAACCCTGCCTATGGATACCATGCTCCTGGTGAAGAATCTGGATAACGGTAGGAGTACGGTTGTACGGATAAATGACCGTGGCCCTTTTGTGCGGGAACGGATCATTGATTTAAGCTACACCAAGGCGAAGGAACTTGGTGTGGTGGGGAAGGGGACGGCCCGGGTGGAGATTGTTGCCCTGGAAGAACGTGATGATCTCAGCTCACAGGGCACGATGGTTGCTGGTGGAGCTCCTTCGCCGCAGCCAACAAAACAAAGCCCAGCAAAGGTTGCACAAAAACATACGCCAAAACCTGTGCCTGATTTTAACAAAGGCAATTTCTTTGTACAGGTGGGCGCCTTTGAGCGCATAGAAGAGGCCAGAATTTTAGCGAAGAAATTTGCGAAAAGGGGCCGAGACGTGGTGATTCAGCAGTACCCGGCTGCCGGCATGAATCTGTACCGCGTGCTTGTCTTTGCCAGCCATTCCCTTAATGAGGCCAGGCAGTATGAAGCGAAAATGAACCAGGCCGGTTTCCGCTATACACTCTTACTTGCCAGATAAAAGGCTGTGTTCATACTCCCTGACCTGGCGCAGAAAGGTCTTTATTTTGTCGTGATTTTTTTTGCCAGGGGCATCTTCCAGCCCGGAATTGGCATCCACCCCGTAAGGGTTCGTCTGACGCAGTGCTGCCACTATATTTTCCACCGTTAGTCCGCCCGCCAGCAAAAGTGGCTTAGGGCAGGGTGGGATAAGTGACCAATCAAAAGTATGGCCCGTGCCGCCATGGGCATTTGGTGCATAGGTGTCAAGTAAAAAGCCGCTGACATAGGGGGCGAAGACTGTAAAGGCCTTTGTTGTTTGCGTACTGCCACTGCCATTGTCAACGCCAACGCGTAAGGCCTTAATCAGTTTACACCGGGGCGCAAGTTTTAAAAGGCCTTCGCAGTCCGCAGGCGCTTCGTCGCCGTGTAGCTGGGCATAGGTGAGGCCGCACTCATTTATATGTCTTGCCATTTCTTCCGGGGAAGTGTTAACAAAAACCCCAACCCTATCCACAAAGGGCGGCAGTTTAGCGATAATGTCTTTAGCAGCTTGCAAAGAGATAGAGCGCGGGCTGCGGGCATAGAAAATAAATCCCAGGGCATCAACACCGGCACTGGCAGCACAGAGGGCATCATCTAACTGGGTCATGCCACAGATTTTTACCCGGAAACGCTTCATCATCATGCTGTAGCCAATTGATGCAAGAGCGTGCCCTCCTTGCCGGCCCGCATCAGACTTTCCCCAATTAAGGCAGCACAGACCCCTGCTTCTTTTAGCCTGATTATATCTTCTTTCTGAGCGATTCCCGATTCACTGACCACGGGAATATCTGCGGGGATCAGAGCTCTGAGGCGGAAGGTCGTCTCCAGGCTTACGGAAAAATCGTGCAGATTACGGTTATTTATGCCAATAAGTCGGGCCCCGCTCGCCAGGGTTTTTTCCAGTTCAGCCTCATCGTGTACCTCAACGAGTACATCCATCCCCATTGATTCAGCCTGCAGTCTAAATTCGCTGAGCTGCCCCGTTGTCAGGATGGCGGCAATAAGCAGAATGGCATCGGCGCCCACGCTGTGGGCTTCCTTAATCTGCAGCGGATCAATGATAAAATCTTTACGCAAAACTGGCAAGTTAACAGCCTTTCGTATCTGGGGGAGAAAGGCAAGCTCTCCCTGGAAAAATTTTCTGTCTGTGAGCACTGAGATAGCGCTGGCTCCGTTTTTTTCGTAACTCTCCGCAATACGCACTGGGTCAAAATTGGGTTCAATCAGGCCCTTGGAAGGTGAGGCTTTTTTTGCCTCGGCGATGATGGCCACCGTGTTTTTTTTGCCGAGCGAGCGTATAAACCCTCGGGGTGCATCATGTGGTTCTGTTTGCGTTGGGATACCCTCGCGGGCGAGCCTGGCAACCTCTTCTTTTTTCTGGGCAACAATGGTATTAAGAATCGTGGTCATGAGCTGGCCTGGGAAAAGGTAACCAGGGCGTCCAGTTTGGCAATCGCAGCCCCAGAGAGGATAATTTCGCGGGCCAGGGCAATACCTGCGGTAATATCCTCAGCCTTGCCCGCTGCCATGAGAGAGGCCCCGGCATTAAGCAGGACCATGTCAAGTTTTGCCCCGGGGGTGCCGGTAAGCACTGCTCGTACCTGGGCCGCCGATTCTGCAGCGGTCTTCCCTCCCTTGATGTCTGCTAATGCTGCCCGTTTAAGGCCAACATCTTCGGGCTGGATGACCGTGGTCTGAACAGAACCGTTTTTGCCATCGGCAAGATGCGTTGCCCCGGTAACGGTCATCTCGTCCAAACCGCCTTCTCCCCAGACAATAAGAGCACGTTTCATGCCCAGGCGGATGAGGACTTCTGCAAGCACCGTGGTCAGTTGCGGGGCAAAGACACCAGTTAGCTGCACGTTCGCCCCGGCCGGATTGGTCATGGGGCCAAGGATATTAAAGATGGTGCGAATACCGATTTCCCGGCGCGGGCCAATGGCGTATTTCATGGCACCGTGCAAAAGGGGAGCAAAGAGAAAGCCAATGCCAACCTTGCGCACGCAGTCCCCCACCTGCTCTGGTTGCAGGTTGAGATTTACGCCAAGCGCCTCAATGACATCGGCGCTACCACAGTGGGAAGAGACTGCCCTGTTGCCATGCTTGGCAACAGGGATACCAGCGGCTGCAACCACAAAGCTGGTGGTGGTGGAAACATTGAAACTGCCGGAGGAGTCGCCGCCGGTGCCGACAATGTCCATTAGTATCTCGCCTGCACCCGTGTCTATACCTGTATCTATAAAGACGGCCTTCTCCCGCATAACCCGCACAGCGCCCACAATCTCATCAATGGTTTCCCCCTTCATGCGCAGGGCGGTAATGAAGGCACCTATTTGGGCCGGGCTGGCATCGCCTGACATGATCTGATTCATCACAAGGGTCATCTCTTCTTCTGAAAGATGTTTGCCCTCCACAACCTGAGTTATGGCTTGTTTTATCATGTGTATCCTTTTTCGCGTAAATGCTTAAGTAAGCGTATGGTAATCTGGTCGTAAAAAGTTATGTAAAAGCTGCAGGCCTTCTTCTGTCATGATTGATTCCGGATGAAACTGTATGCCCTCAATGGGCAGGCTGCGGTGCCTGAGTCCCATAATGTTGCCATCTTCAGCCTTGGCGCTGATAAGCAGGCATTCGGGCAGCGAGGCCTCTTCCACAATAAGTGAGTGATAGCGCATAACTGAAAGCGGGTTTTTGAGCCCGTAAAAAACCCCTTTGCCATCATGGGTAATACTGCTTGTTTTGCCGTGCATTGGTTTAGGGGCGCGAATAACCTTGCCAGCAAAGGCATCGCCTATGGACTGGTGGCCCAGACAGACACCCAGAACAGGCATGCGAGTGCCAAAGGCAAGAATAGCCTCTATGGAAATGCCAGCCTCCTTCGGTGTGCAGGGCCCGGGTGAGATAATAAGCCTATCTGCAGGCATATCGGCAAGCTCAGCCACGCCAATGGCATCATTACGAAAGACGCGGATTTCCGGCGGTTGCCAGTTATCGGCAGCACCAGGCGGGTGTGTGCCAAGGAGCTGCACAATGTTGTAGGTAAAGGAGTCGTAATTATCGATTAAAATGATCATGATTCGCCTCCACGCTCGGCAAGCTCCACTGCCCGCCGCAAGGCCTTTGCCTTGTTCAGCGTTTCTTCATGCTCTTTTTCCGGATCTGAATCGGCCACAATGCCAGCTCCTGCCTGGATCCAGATGCTGTCATCGTGCAGCACATAAGTTCTTATGGCAATACAAAAGTCCATATTGCCGGAAAAACCGAAATAGCCCACTGCCCCTGCATAGGGGCCACGTCTGGCCATTTCCAGCTCGTCAATTATCTCCATTGCCCGTATTTTTGGTGCACCGCTGACCGTACCAGCTGGAAAGCAGGCGGAAAAGACATCAAACTGGTCTTTATTTGCGGGGAGTTGCCCGGTTACACCTGAAACAATGTGCATCACATGGCTGTAACGCTCTATGACAAGCAGATCGTGCACCTTAACGGTGCCAGGCGCAGCCACACGGCCCACATCATTACGACCGAGGTCGACAAGCATAAGGTGCTCTGCCCGCTCCTTTGGGTCGGCAAGCAGTTCTTTTTCAAGGGCTTGGTCTTGTTCGGGATTTCTGCCCCGTGGCCTAGTGCCCGCAATTGGGCGCAGCTCGATTTGCCCGTCTACCAAGCGCACTAAGATTTCCGGGGAAGAACCGATAAGGGTTGTTTCTTTCTGGTGGAGGAAAAAAAGATACGGACTTGGGTTGATGTGCCGCAGGGCCCGGTAAAGAGCAAAGGGTTGAAGGCTTGTTTTAGCCTGAAAACGCTGGGATAAAACTACCTGAATGATGTCACCAGCAAGAATATACTCTTTGGCCCGCTCAACCATCTCTTTAAAGGCCAGCTTTTCTGTGTTGGAGACAAAGCTGTGCGGCTCGGTTGTACGACTTTGGTAGCATTCTGCGGGAATCGGTTCTCTTAACCTGGCAATAACGGCATCAATACGCTTGCAGGCGTCCGCATATAACGGGGCAGGATCTTCCTGTTCCTGTTTCCACACATTGCAGACAATAGTGAGCCTCTGACGCAGCTGATCGTGGATAAGCACAATACGCGGGATGAAGAAAGAGCTATCCGGAATATTGTTAGGTGCGTGCCTATCCGGCAATTTTTCCACAAAACGAACCATGTCATAACCGAGATAGCCCACCGCTCCGCCATAAAATTTAGGAAGATCGGGCAGATCTGCCACGAAAAAAGACTGCATGAGCTGTCGCAGCGTCTCTATGGGATCTGCCTTCCTGCGCTCCTCCTGTTTTTCCTCATGTCCGGGGAAGCCAATGTGAATATCCTCTCCCTGGCTCGTGAAGGTAAGGAGCGGATCAAAGCCCATGAAGGAGTATCGGCCCCATTTTTCACCGCCTTCCATTGATTCGAACAAAAAGACATGCTGACTCTTTTCGTATATCTTTGCAAAAAGCGCCAGTGGGGTATCTAGATCGGCAATAATGGTGCGATGAACAGGAACCAGGTTATGGTTTACCAAGGCACTGGTGAAGGCCGCCTGGTCTGGCAGGGTAAGCGGTGTTTGTGTCTTCATAGTATAAAAACCGTATATTAGTATAAGCGAACGCCTGCTCTCGGTATATCACTGAGACAGGCGTTTTAACTTGATCTACTCCTTCTGGCAAGTAAAAGGAGTAGAAGTATTGCTTACTAAAGACTTAATATCAAAGAATTACTTGTTGTTGGCGTCCTCAGGCGGAATAACTAAAACTGGTCGCCCCGTTCGCCTGAGTAATCGCTCTGCCACGGCACCGAGCAGGGAAGAACGGAGCGGCCCCCGTCGGCGTGAACCAATGACAAGCAGATCTGCATTTATTTCATCTGCATAGTCCAGAATGCTTGCCACAGGCCTGCCAGAAAGGACGGCAACAGCTATTTTATCCTGCATTTCCTTAAGGACAGGAACCAGCTCCGGGCTGAGGGATTTCATAAAATACTGTCGCAATTCTTGCTCACTTTCTCTGTGATGGTGCTTTTCCTCATCAATAAGTTTGTCTGTCCCTATGACAACCGCCACAGACTGCACCACTGCTTCTTCCACATCAGCCTGGACATGCACAATGTGCAGGTTTGCCCCTTGTTGGTGGGCGAGGATGAGGGCTGCTGCAAAGACATGACGCGTTCCCGGTCCGAAATCAGTGGTAAAAAGTATGTTTTTATACATTTTTTTCATGCCATTGCCCCCTTTCTTTCCAGAGCTTCCGGCCTTCTTGGCCACTGCAGCGCGATAACAAGAGCCATGAGGACCAGCCCTATCAGATAGGCGAAATATTTATGGCCAGGCATGTGGATGAGATTGGCAACGAACCCTGGCCGGAACATGACGGCGGTGGCAAGCAGCAAGAAGATCATCTCATACCAACGGGCCTTGGCGACAAACCATCTTTGCGTAAAGGCGGCAAAGCAGAAGCAGCCCACACAGGTCATGGCAAAGATAAAGGCTGCCACCCAGAAGCTGTTTATGCCCCAGAGTAGGATATCGGTATTGAAGATAAAAACAAAGGGCAAGACTCCTGTGCGGATATCGTACATAAAGCCCTGGATACCAGTAGGGATGGGGGGGGAATGTGCCAGGGCACTGGCCGCATAGGCGGCAAGCCCAACCGGCGGAGTATCATCAGCGAGAATCCCGAAGTAGAAACAGAAGAGGTGAGCGGCAATTATAGGTACCACAAAGCCCTGGGCAGTGCCTATTGTCACGATAACAGGCGCCGTGAGTGATGCCATAACAAGGTAGTTAGGTGTAGTGGGCAGCCCCATCCCTAGAATCAAACTTGCTGCAGCGGTAATGAGAAGCATAAGTATGATGCTGTCGCCGGAGAGGAGGCTGATAATATCTGTTATGCGTCCACCAAGCCCCATGGTAACGACGGCAACTATTATACCGGCTGAAGCGGTGGCAATGGCAACGCCAACGGTGTTACGTGCTCCGTTCACAAGACCCGTGTAAACATCCAGCGCCCCCTGTAGGAAACCGGCACGAACATCTCCACCGCTCCTCCAGGCGCGGAAGGCATGCTGGACAAGCATGATGGGTAAAAGGACCATGATGGCACGAAAGGCTGCCATATCAGGGCTGTGACGAGGAATAATTAGCTCATAAAGAAGAACAGCCAGGGGGAACATATAGTGTAATCCGCCCATTAAGGTGGCAAAAAACTTAGGTAGACTCGCCTTGGGTAGGCCTTTGAGCCCGAGCTTTGAGGCCTCCACATGGGTGATAAAAAAGAGGGTACAGTATGATACAAGGGCCGGGACAATAGCCGCCTTGCACACTTCGAGGTATGAAAGGTCGGTGTACTCGGCAATAATAAAGGCGGCTGCACCCATGACAGGAGGCATGAGCTGTCCATTTACACTGGCAGCCACCTCAATGGCGGCAGCCTTGGTGGCAGGGTAGCCCACTTTTTTCATGAGCGGGATGGTAAAGGTGCCGGTGGTCACCACATTGCCTACGGAAGAACCAGAAACAAGCCCGGATAAGCCGGAACTGAGTACCGCAGCTTTTGCCGGACCACCCTTGAAACGCCCGAGCATACTCATGGCCAGGTCGATGAAGTAGCGTCCACCACCTGCCTTGTCAAGGAGCGCGCCAAAAAGCACGTAGAGAAAGACGATGCTGGCAGATACACCAAGGGGAATACCGTAGATGCCTTCGGTGGTCAGGGAGATCTGCGTGACATAGCGGCTGAGACTGACCCCTTTGAAGGCGATAATATCCGGCATGTAGGGCCCAAAAAAGGCATAGCAGGAAAATGCAATGACGATAATGGGCAGGGCGGGGCCAATGGCGCGCCGGGCAGCTTCAATTAAGAAAAGAACAAGGAGCACACCGGCGACAATATCCCGCGTCAAGGGAGCGCCTACTCGTGTTGCGATGCCCTCGTAGTCAATGACGATGTAAAGAGACAGCCCAACGGCAACTAGGGCTAAAAAGAGGTCGGGCAGGGTTACACTTTTTCTGTCGCTCAACCACCTTAGGCCAGGAATATCAATCGACTGTCTCATAGTCGGGTAGCTGAGGAAGAGGAGACACATGGCAAAGGCGAGATGGACAGCCCTGACAATGGTGCGATCCAGCAAAAGCCAGCTCGACAGAGAAAGCTGGAAAAGCGTCCAGCACAAGGCAATGATCGGAATGACCCACCGACCCCAATTTTCTGGACGGCGTAGGCCCAGTTCTTCCTCTTCGGCAATGCGTTGGGCCCTTTTCAGGCCTTCATCTTGGTTGTTTTCAGGTGTGGTCATCCTCTTCTCCTTTACCCCTCTTCTGACGGTGTTCGGAACAGAAAGTTCCGCAGAGCCCTAAGATCCTGCGGATCTGTATTCGTTATTTGATAAGGCCAGCTTCCTTGTAGTATTTCAGGGCGCCCGGATGAATGGGTGCGCTGAGACCTTGAAGCATATTTTCTTTGGTTAAGACCTCAAGAGCTGGGTGCAGGGTGCGTAAAGTCTCAAGGTTCTCGAAAACCTCTTTGGTAATGGCATAAACGACATCATCGGGCACATCTGCACTGGTGCACAGGGTAGCCTTAACACCAAAGGAAGGGACATCGGCATCGTTTTGAACGCCGGGGTACAGTTTCACAGGAATAGAGGCCGCGGCATAGAATGGATATTTTTCTACCAATTTTGCGATGACATCTGCAGGAATGGCCACAAAGTTCACCTTACGGACGCCAGCAACGGACTCTTTGATAGAGCCATTGGGATGGCCCACGGTGTAGAAAAAGGCGTCGATACGCTCGTCCTGCAACATGCTCGCCGATTCGGAAGGTTTAAGTCCTTCAGCCTTCAGATCTTTGTCCGGGTTTATGCCAATTAGCGCAAAAAGATCGGTGGCATTGGCCCGCTGTCCGGACCCGGGTTGGCCAATGTTGACGACCTTACCCTTCAGGTCTGCCGCTGTTTTGATGTTTTTCTCGGTATCGGCAACAATGGTGACAATCTCTGGGTGCAGGGCAAAGACAGCACGGAGCTTGGTTTGTGGTTTGCCTTCCCAATCCTTGAATCCTTTCAAAGCCTGATACTGCAGGTCGGACTGCACAATGCCAAACTCAATGTCGCCATTCATCAGGGCGTTGACGTTGAAGATAGAGCCGCCGGTCGACTCCACTGTGGCCCGGATATTGTACACATCCTTTTTTTGGTTAATTATTTTAGTAATTGCACCACCAACGGGATAATACACGCCAGTCACGCCGCCTGTGCCAATGGTTGCAAACTGGGTTGCTGCCTGCGCAGCGACTGTGCCAGCAAGAAAGAGAGCACCAGCTGCTAGGGTCAAAAGTCGTTTCATGTAACCTCCTCAGGTTGAAAGATTAAGACGGGCTGTTTTCCTGGTAGCCCAAGTGCAGTCAAGGCCAAGTAACGGCTGGTTTGCCAGGCCTTTCTTTTACATGAAAGGCGGAAAACTTTTAGTCAGATGGGCCAAAAACAGCATACGATGCTTTTTTTTATTCGCCAATTCCTTTAAGGAAAAATTCCAAATTTGGCACGAAAAAAAAAGTATTACTAAATATTCTTACAAAAAAATCTATCAAAAAGCGATTGTTTCGCCACGTTTTAGTAAGCTAGCTGCCTCTGACTGCCATTTTTCTCCGCCTATGAGCATGGCTAAATGAATGGTCAAATGCCTTGGTGCAGGCATGGGCGGAGTATTTCTTCCGAGGCCGGTCAAGCAGGAGGGGCAGTTGGTAATGAGCACATCCGCGGCCTGAACAGGGCTCCAAGGTGCTATGGTCATTTGCTTGCGCTTGAGCATTGCCCCGGTGATGTCCGGGCGAGAAAGGGCTAGCGTGCCAGCCTCGGAACAACAGTTGGGCAGCTTGATAGCTTCCTGGGCAAGTTGTCTTAAAAGAACAGGGCCCTCCCCACGCAGAGAGTCATGGCAAGGGGCATGGTAAAATAAGCGGGTCTTTTCTTTTTTGCTGCACAGGTTTGGCGCTGTTTCCATGACAAGGGCTGAGATATCGCAGAGTTCACAGGCAAAAATTTCTTCCACGCCCACTTCATGCAAGGCTTCTCGACAGGTGCCACAGCTGACCGTTACCGCATCAAAAACAATATAGCCAAGCATGTCTTTGATCTGGCTTAAAATAATGGTATCCCGCAGGGTGACATCGCTATGCATGTGCGTCTTAGCATTTGCCTTGGCAGGGAAACCACAACAGAGGTTGGCCGGGGGAAGCACCACCCGAATGCCAGCTTTCAGTAAAATATATAGGGCGGCAAGAGACACATCGCTATAGAGTCTCTCGGATCCGCATCCGGGAAAGTAAAAGACCGTTTTTTGGGCAGGTCCTTGCGGGTTAAAGAGTAGGGCCTCATTCAAAGAGGTTCCAGGCAGCCAGTCTCTGAGCACCTTTGCCGATGGTATAGGCATCGGAGACGCCAGCATCTGCAGGGGACGAACATTCTTTGTGCGCAACCAGTGAGGGGCCTTAGGCAATAGCCGGGATCCCAAATTTTGTGCACGTGCCCCCCACTGCACCACAATCTTTCTAAAGGCATAGTTAAAGATGCGGTTCCTGTTTTTTAAGTAGAAGAGGGACAGACGGGTGGGCAGGGGAGAATGTTTATAACCGCGTTCAGAGAGAATCTTTCTTTCTAAAATGGAGATGGATGCTGTATCAATATCTACTGGACATGGAGGCAGGCACTTACCACACAGGGTGCAATGGTCAGCCACTTCTTCCAGATATTTTAATTGATTGAAGCGGGGGAAGTGGGAGCGTTGCATATCGTAGAGCAGAGCTTCAATCAGTGCACCAATGGCAAGGTTTTTGTTGCGCGGATGGAAAAAGAGGGAAGTGGCCGGAGAAAAAACGCAGCAGTCTGGCTTGCATTTGCCGCAGCGTATACACTGGGCAATACTGCTGGCCAACACTTCTAGGGAGTTGTGCTTCAGTATATGGGCCTCTAGCTCAAGCAGATTAAATGACGGCGTGAAGACTCCTTCGAGTATGTTTGGGTCATCGAGTTTCCTCGGGTTCATCAATCCTAATGGGTCAACTTCCTTGCGATAGGCCCTAAGAGCATCTATTCGCTCCTGCTCTAAGAATTTGATCTTGGTGATGCCGATGCCGTGCTCCCCGCTCACAACCCCATCAAGCTCCATGGCTTTGCGCATGATGTTTTCGGCAGTCTGCTCGGCTCTCCGCATCATGATGCGGTCATTGGAAAAAACTGGGATGTTGACATGGACATTACCATCACCAGCATGCATGTGCGTGGCTATAACAATGCGGCGTTTTCGGGTCTGCTCATGGATGCGCTTAATGGTGGCAAGGATGCGTGGATAGCCTTGGAAGAGTTCATTGAGTTCATCAATAAGTGTTTTTATAAAAAAATCGTGTTGCTGTCTAATGGGTAAGGGCTCCTGGCCTCGCTCTCGCAGAGAGTCTAGGGCCTTTTGGCACAGCTCATTGGCCTTGCTGAGTTTTGCTTCAAACCAGTCCGGGTCTTCCAGGGGCTCTGCCAGGCTCAGATATTCCATTATATCCTGCATACAGTTTGCCTGATTGAAACGGTCTTCATCGATGTTATAGCGATCAATATAACGGGCAAATTCGGCCAGGGCATGCAGGGGCAACACAATGTCTTCGTTCAGTTTAAAGGCATTAGTTCGCGCGGCAATGGCCCCTAAGCGTTTCCTATCTCGCCAGAAACGACTGGCCTCGTCCGCATCCGCTGCAACAAATACCTCGGTATTTTCATATTTTTTGAGAAGAGAGAGCAGGGTCTCCTTGCCCCGGAGGATCTGCTCTGTGGTATGGCCTACCATGTCAATGAGCAGCACAGCTTTAGGGGGCACACTGCGTGCCGCTTTAAACTTGTAGTTTATGGCGCGAATGTACTCTTCATCAAAGTGTTCAAGGGCCATCAGGGCCTCTTCCCCCTTGTTGACAAAGCTCTCGGAAATGTCCACAATAACCTTGCTCGCCTCATCCATGTCCTGACCAAAAAACTCCAAACAAAAGGTCAGCTTTTTTGGGTAACTGCGGTAGAGGACAAACTCCGCCGATGTTATAACGCCGTCAGTACCCTCCTTCTGTACCCCTGGTAGACCACCTAAGGCTTTATTGGTGATGTCTTTCCACAGACCCTTCTTACGGATATCGTCGCCGCGCAGGTCAATGGTGCGCAGGAGCTCATCTTGTTCATTACGGACCTCAAAATGAACCGTGTCATCGGGCATTATCTTGCGAAAGGGATGGTTGATGCGCTTCACCTGCATAAGCCCTGCCTCGGGCATGGCAATGGTGTAACTTAAGATGTTGTCAATAGCTGTGCCCCACAGCACGGCTGTTTTCCCTCCCGCATTTTCAGCAATATTGCCACCAATTGTCGAAGCCCAGGCGCTGGTTGGATCAGTGGCAAAGACAAAGCCGCGCTCTTCGGCATAACGCATGGCATTTTGTGTGACTACTCCAGCATCAAGCTTGAGAATGGCTACGCTCGGGTTCGTCTTGTCTGTTGGGGATAGTTCGATAATGCCATGGATTTTGTTGAGTTTTTCCGTGTTGATGACTAGGCAATTGGCTGCAATCGGCACGCTGCCGCCGGTCAGGCCAGTGCCTCCTCCACGTGGAATGATATGCAGCTTAAGTTCTTTGATGGCAGCAAAGAGAGGTGGGAGCTGGCTTTCGGCAGTGGGGCGCAGAATGGCTAAAGGCAAAAAGAGCCTCCAGTCTGTGGCATCTGTGGCATGACTGATCAGGGCAAAGGGATCCATACACACATTTTCCACCCCAACGATAGCTCCCAGACGTTTTTTCAGGAGTGTCCGCTGCTTTTTCGCATTATGCAGGCAAGAGTGCAGCTCTTCCGCTTTTTCCCGGCATAGGCAGACAAGGCGTTGCACTTTAGCTGAGCGATTACTTTCAGAAGTGCCTTTTTTCGCAGTTTCTTCAATCTTTGTTAGGTCCTTACGCATGGCAGCAAGCAGGAAACGGCGACGGCGAGGGGACTCAACCAGCTCCTGGTACAAAAAGGGATTTCTGTGCAGGATAAAAAGGTCGCCCATAAAACGCATGAGTAGGCGAGCGGATCGGCCAGTTACCCGCTGACTGCGGAGTTCTTCAACGTCTTCCCATACGGAAGGGCCGAAAAGTTGCTGTATAATCAGACGATCGTCAGCTGAGGTGAAATTGTATGGGATCTCGCGGTAGGTTCTTGCTTTCATTGCTATTATAGAGAAAAACCGATATTGAAAGGGGGAACATGCACTTACGGCTGCACGAAAAGGCCTGTTTATCATAGAAGCAAAACAAAAAAAAGCAAACATCCTGTGTATCAGAAAATGATAAAAGCTTGCTGGGACCCATGGGCATGTTCCAGCATTTTTTCAGGATGAAAAGACTGGAGGGAAAATGAAAGACGATTTCGGTACGGCAAAGGTGTTGTGGGACCTTTGCACCCTTTATGCTGACGCAAATAGTGATCAAATAGCGCAAGACATGGAGAAATGTCGGCAGGAGGCAGGGCTGTTGGCGGCTGCTTACGCGGGGAGAATAGATCAGTTGCTTGCTGCAGAACTCAAGGACTTTATTGTCCGCTTAGAGTGTATGCACGAACTGTTAGGACGGCTGGGTTCCTTTTCGTACCTTAATTTTATTACCCAAACTGACAACGAGTCCGCATCGGCCCTCATGCAGCGTGTGGAGGAGTTGGAGGCGGAAGTCGGAAGGGAAACCATTTTTTTTCAGGTGGAGTGGAACAGGCTTCCTGGAAGCAGTGCCGAGAGACTCCTCACGGATCTGGAATTAAGTAAGTACCGACATTATCTGCAAACCCTGCGCTCATTCTCGCCTTATCAGTTAAGTTTAAAGGAGGAGGAGCTTCTCAAAGAGCTTTCCCCAGTGGGCCGTAGTGCCTGGAATGTACTTTTTGAAAAGGTAATGGCTAAAATTGAGTTTGGCCCGGAGAAAAAGAGTGAAGAGGTTGTACTGAGCGAACTCAGCCATGCAGAGCGCGACGTCCGCAGGCAGGCTGCTCATGACTTAACAGAGGGGCTGCGCGGTAATCTGCATATCCTCACCCATATCTTTAATACCCTAGCAGCTGAGAAGATGATTGATGACCGGCTCAGGCGCTATCCAACCTGGATAAGTGCCATGAATTTGAACAATGAGCTGCGACCAGAGACGGTGGAAACGCTGATTGAGGTGGTAACCGGCAACTACGATATAGTTCATGACTATTATCATTTGAAACGAAACCTGCTTCAGGTAGATGAACTCTTTGACTATGATCGCTACGCGCCTTTACCCGCCTCTGACGAGGCGGCAATCTCCTGGGATAGATGCACAGCTATTGTTCTTGATGCTTTTGACTCCTTTTCACCCGACATGGCAGCCATTGCCGAAGGTTTTTTTGAAGGCAGGTATATTCACGCACCAGTACTTCCCGGTAAACGAGGTGGAGCCTTTGCTCACTCAACTGTGCCATCGGCGCACCCCTATATCTTAGTGAACTATACAGGGCGCATACAGGATGTCTTTACGGTGGCCCATGAGTTGGGTCACGGAGTACACCAGGTCCTTGCAGCCAGCCAAGGCGTTTACAATAGCTATACACCACTTGTCTTAGCAGAGACGGCCTCTATATTTGCCGAGATGCTGGTTTTCAGATCCCTGTTGGCCTCGGCAAACTCTGCAGAGGTACGAAAAAACATGATCTGCCGGAAACTGGAATCTATCTTTGCCACGATCTTCAGGCAGGTAGCCATGAATAGATTTGAAAAGGCCATGCACGAAGGGCGGCGTAGCCGAGGAGAATTATCAAGTGAAGAGTTATCTGCCTTCTGGATGGCCACGCAAGAGCCCATGTTTGGAGACTCCCTTACTCTGCGCGAAGATTACCGTTTATGGTGGTCGTACATTCCTCACTTCCTGTCTACACCAGGCTATGTCTACGCCTATGCCTTTGGCGAATTGTTGGTCTTGGCACTCTATGCTCGTTACCAGGAAGAAGGGCAGGATTTTGTTAAACCATACTTGAATCTGCTACAGGCAGGTGGTAGCGCAGATCCGTATGCATTACTTAAGCCCTTTGGTGTCGATCTGGGCGAGAAAACCTTTTGGCAGGGAGGGCTCGCCATAGTCAGACATCTTTTTGATGAAGCGAAATAAAGTGTCTCATACGTTTTCTTTCCTGTTTTCTAGGGTAAAGGATAGTCCATTGAGATATTTTCTTTGATTTTTTATTTTTTTTTCCGCAAGATAGAACATAGCAAGTGCAAACGCAGCAGGTAACTAGTGAGTAATAATGGTTTTATTTATTTGCTGGGTTTATGAAAGAATTGTGAGAGCAAATCTTGTGGCAATCATGTCAGTGATACGTAGAATAAAAGACGAAGTACCCTTAGGTGCGACTCGTCTTTTTTTACCTTTTATCCTTTGGGAAGGACGAGATTTTTTTAACATAATCACATGGATAGCCGATGGTGCGGCTGTGTATTCTCCTGTAAGATTAGTTATACGTTTTTAGCGACCTTTAAAATATGGCTCAACGAATTGACGGCTTCTCCCTAGAAAATATTCTGCAGATTTTTTCCCTGGAAAAAAAATCACAGACCTTGCGGGTAACCAAAGAGGATAAAATTGGTCTGCTTGATATTGATCAGGGTGAATTGATACATGCCGAACTGCCCCCTCTAACGGGGTTGCAAGCAGCGCAGGAAATCCTAGTCTGGGAAGATGTGCAAATTGAGTTGTTGCCATTACGCCCGGTAAAGCAAAGCATTACAAGCTCGCTCATCAACATCTTGCTTGAAGTATCGAAGCTCAAAGATGATCGCAAAACAGCCTTAGAGGAGTCCGGGGAAGAACAGCTGCAGCTTGCTATAGAAAAGGCAGAGCAACATCAATATAAAGCAGCAAATCAATTTCTTACTGAGTTTTTAAAGAAGAACAAGAATAGTGTGCTTGGCTGGATCTGGTACGCACGTATTCAGGGCAATGTCGATGTTATTCGCAAGGCACTGAATATGGCCACTTCGATCAATCCCCACGACATCCTGCTCCGAGAAGAAAAAAGAAAATTTGCCCTTGTTGAAAAAGACTTACGGGGTGATAGCGCCAGGAAATGCTATTTTTGTTGGACACCGCTCAATAAAACGGCGACCCAATGTACAAACTGCAAGGGATTTCTTTTAATCTCCGAACAAACCCTGGCTCAAACCGGCAAAATTAATAAAGAAATAGCGCGGCTCGCTCAGGAAAACTGCCTAAAAATACTCAGAAAATTTCCACGTAGTCTGCCAACGGTCTATACCTTGGCCCTGGTTCACATGAATTTGGGCAACTTCAAGGAAGCCCTCATGCATTTGGACAGGGCTACGAAGATGGCCCCGGAACGAACTCTTTTTTCCAGTCAGCTCAATTTATTGCTGGATTACCTGGCCAGAAGCTCTGCCCAGGTCGAGGGCAGCGGACAGCCCCTGGCGCAAGAACATCTTGATGAGGTTGCGGAAACGCCTGCTCCAGCGGTTGATAAAAAGGTGATTCTTGTGGTGGAAGATAGCACCACTACCCGCAAAGTGATCACTATTACCTTAACCCGCCATGGCTATAAAGTTATCGAAGCGGGAGATGGGCTTGAAGCCTTAAGTAAAATAAGCGAAGAGAGGCCAAACCTGATTTTACTTGATGTGATCCTCCCGAAGATGGATGGGTATAAGATTTTATCGATCATCAAGGGAAATGACGAGTTTAAAGAAATCCCAGTCATAATGTTGACAAGCAAAGACGGTTTTATGGATAAGATGAAGGGGAAAATGGCAAGAATTTCCGCATATCTTACCAAACCATTTGCTCCGGACAAAATGATTGCCGAAATTGAAAAACATATCAAATGAAGACAACCCTTGACTGGGTCTGCGTGCAACAAAGGAGAAAAAAATGTCAAAAGGGAAAGTGCTTGTTGTTGACGATAGTCCAACACAACTCAGTTTTATGCGAGCCCCCTTTGAGGAAAATGGCTACGAGGTACTCACTGCAACTGATGGAGAAGCTGCCTTGCATGTTGCCTTGCAGGAAGATCTCCTCCTGGTGGTGCTGGATGTGGTAATGCCGAAAATGAATGGCTTTCAGGCCTGCAAAAAAATCAAGGACCAGAAGGCAACGCTCCCCGTTATCTTATTGACCTCGAAAGATCAGAAAAGTGACGAGTTCTGGGGAAAACGTCAAGGTGCTGATCTGTATATGACAAAACCTTTTGATGGGCAAGAGCTGTACGCCAACGCACTTAAACTCATATCCTGAGAAAAGATTTTCCTGCTTAAGGGACAGAGCATGCCGGATTTCCAAAGCAAAAACGAGCAAAGAAATACAGATATTTCACTGCAGTCTCTTTTAGAGACAATTGAGCAAGATACGGCTTCCGCCCTTGCCCAGGATCTGCAAACCCTAAAGAAGCGTACTGCCAGTGAGCTACGGGTTAGGGTTCCCTATGTTGCTTTTATGCTTGGTAGGGTTGAGGTTGCCTTGCCTTTACATTCAATCCTTGAAATCGGCTACATGCCCAAAGCAACACCACTGCCCCACCTGCCAGCGTGGATAAAAGGGATTGTGCAAATTCGCGGAGAGATCTTCTCGGCAGTTGATTTCCTGACGCTTTTTAAGCTTGCTGAGGAAAGACGAGGAGGAACGCAGCGCTCATATATCCTCTTTGCGCATAATGCCCTGAAATTTTGTCTTTATGCACAAAAAATTACGGGTGTTATTTATCTGGACGAACAGCAGCAAGCACGCCTTGCCGATTATACTACAGAAGAACAAGTATTATGCGGCAGATTGGTTGAATACTTACAAGGCGTTTATGTGACTGGATCACGTCGTGTTTTTGTCCTTGATAGCGTACAATTAGGTACTGCACGTGAGTTAATTGAGTGGCAGGAACAGTGAATAAGGACAGCAAGATGAGATTGAACCGCCGGAGATTTGACTGATGCTGCTGGATAATGAAATTTTTATAGAATATGTGGGTGAGGTGGAAAACTACCTTCCTGTTATTCGTAATGGGATAGAGGAATTGCAGTCCCATCCGGATAACCAGTCTGTGTTGCAGGAAGTTTTTAGGTTGGTGCATATAATACGAGGTGCTTCAGCCATGTTGGGCGTGACCGGGCTCAGCCAGTTGGCGGGTTGCATGGAATCAAGTCTTGACCATGTCATAAAAGGAGAAGCATCTTTCGACACTGCAACCTTCAGTGCTATGACTGAAACAACAGACCTTTTTGCCGATTATTGCACAGCGATGCGAAGAGGCAACTTTGCAGAAGATGCAGAGCTTACAACGCGCACTCAGACAGCATGTGAGATGATCAAGGGGGTTTCACAGACTGCACAAAAAAGTATCATTTCCTCCCCAGTCTCTTTGGGAGAGACAGCCGATAATTCGAGTCTAGGTGCCGATGTTGATCTCGATGAAGAGCTTATGGCTGAGTTCAATGCCGAGGCAAACGAACATTTTGAAGAGATCGGCCGTAATATGCTGCAGCTGTTTGAGATGATTGAAGGTTCAGCTGTTGTTGAAGGAGAACTGAAAGAGTCACTGCGCAGCATCAGACGTTCTGTGCACACCATAAAGGGAGCCTCGGCCGTTATTGGCCTGCAAAATATAGCTGATTTGGGGCACAAGATTGAAGATGGCCTCGACTGGTTTTATGAATTTGCCACGACCATAGAAGTAGAGCTGTTAGAGGTACTGGGGCATCTGTTTGATCAGTTTGAACAGCTCGTGAATGCCCCTGCCAGCTATGATGCGCAGGTAGCAGAAAAAAATCTGGCCGAGCTGCAAAAAATTATCGAAAATGCTCCCAAACGGCGAGATGAGGATGACATACCCTCAAGCGAAGCCGAGGAGCCATCAACTGGTTCAATGTCAGCCTCACTCTTTAGCCCGGAAGAACAGGAGCTTCTGCGGACAGGTTTTATGGAAGAGGCGGAAGAGCACCTGCAGGAAATAGACAGCTCCCTGCAGTTTCTGGAAAGCCAGGTTGAGCAAAATAGTGCGTTTAACGAAGAGAATCGGGAAGCAATCCGCACAATTAGACGTGGCGTTCATACTATTAAGGGCGCTTCTGCAGTTATTGGGCTTGACTCTATATCAGGTTATGCCCACCGGGTGGAGGATTTTCTCGATTGGCTCTTTGAAAAGGCTACTCAAATAGGGCCGGAAACTGTTGCCCTGCTAACCGAATCCCTAGATATACTCAGTGCAGTGGTGGAAAACCCCGTCGCTGTTGCTGATGAGAAGCGGCAAGGTATATTTGACCGACTTGACAACTTTACCCGGGGGAAAGGTCAGGAAGTAGCAGACGAGGTGCTGCCCATTGTTGAACAGGAAGAGGCTGTCAGCATAGTATCTGAGAGCAAGGAGAAAGAGGCTGACGATGATCTGTGGTTTATGTTCGATGAGCCATCGACATCCTTGCCAGACTTTGTTGAACAAGAACAAAAAAGAATGCAGCAGGGTTTTGATGAGGACACGGAACTCCACCTTGAGCATTTACAGAAATCTGTGCAATTACTGGAAAGGTCAATCACGGAAAAAACCCGCCTGGAAGGGAGCGTGCGTGAGCAGGTTACGAACATGCACAGCTCATCCCAGTTCATTCATGCCGGGGCCATCGCCCTTGGGATGGATAGTTTAGCTGATTACTCGCAGAAACTTGCCGATTTTTTAAAATGGCTGTTGGCCGAATCAACCTCATTAACCCCGGTGCTAATCAATACGGTGGCAGACGCCGTCCATGTTCTTGAATTGCTCGTAGAAAGCCCTGAGGAAACCACTGCGCAACGAATTGCTGAGGCGAGTGCTGAACTGGCAAAGATCCAGCAGCCCTCTGCAAGTGGCGATTGGCAAGATAATAATACAAATGCAAGAGATGCGGCAGGAACACAGGCGTCAGGGCCTGGGCCAGAAGCCGAACTGACGCAGCAGAGAAATGAAATTGTTGTCGCACCGCAAGCCTCCGCGATTGATAAGCCCGTTTCCCCACCTGCCGCAGCAGAGGTGGCCAGAACAATCCGTATTAATCAGACGCAACTTGATACTTTTATTAATCTGGCAAATGAGTTGCTGGTTGGTGTGAGTGGTTTTGATCGCAATATGGATTGGTTTCGGGGAGCCCTGGAGGAACTCGATTTAACGATCCGCAGGTTAAAAGATATTGCCTTAGAGCTGGAGACCCAATTTGAAGTCAAGGCCCTGGATCAACTTTCAGAACATTTTGCCCGTTTGGATCAGGCAAAGGAAGCCCTGCATGCCAGTGCTGGCTTTGAAGAATTCGATGCCATGGAGCTTGATCGTTACACCCAATTGAACCTCATTATTCGTTCATTAAACGAGTCAACAATTGACGTCGCTGCTATCCATGGCACGCTGGAGGGCGTCTATAGCGGTATCGGTGGTGATATTAACCGCCAGCACCGTGTCGTCCGCGAGCTGCAGGTGCAAATCATGCGGGCTCGCTTAAGCCCCATGTCAGTTTTAACGCCGCGTTTAAGTCGCACCATGCGTGATGTGGCCTCCAAACTGAAAAAACGGGTTCGCCTTATTATGGAAGGCGATGCGGTTGAATTGGATCGAACCATTTGGGAAAAACTCGCTGACCCATTCATGCATCTTGTCCGTAACTCTGTCCACCACGGTATAGAAAGTCCGGAAGAGAGAGCCGCTGTCAATAAAGCCCCGTTGGCTACAATACGAATTTCAGGCCAGCGTGAAGGAAACAACGTGGTTGTTCGCTTCAGTGATGATGGACAGGGACTTGATTATGAGGCCATCAAAACCAGGGCGAAGCAGATTATGGATCCTGCTGAAGTCGATACAATGAGCGAAGAAGAACTTGTTTCACTCATTTTTATCTCAGGATTCAGCACCAAATCGATCAGTGAGATTTCTGGTCGTGGAGTCGGCATGGACGTCGTCCGGCAAAACGTGCAGGATCTGCAGGGTTCAATTTTTGTCAACAGCGTGCAGGGGAAAGGCATTCAATTTACCATCAGGGTGCCTTTGACCATGGGCGTTGTGCGCTCCCTGCTCGTTGACGTGGAAGGCACCTCCTACGGCATCCCCATTAGCGATATTAGAGATATTCAGCGAATTGCCAAAGAAGATATCTTAACGGAAGAGCACTCTTTCTCTTATAAAGGGGCGGTTGTACCTATTTTTTCTCTAGCGGAGCTAATCGGCAAAAAAGTGAGCGAGGAAGAAAAGGAAAGCCTGCAACCACTTGTTTGCCTCAGCGAAAATGATGGGCGTCCTGTTGGCGTCTCCATTGGCCGCATTGCCGGGCAGAAAGAAGTGGTATTAAAAGGCCTGGGCAGTCATCTGCGCACAGTTGCAGGGGTTTCCGGTGCAGCTGTTATGGGTGATGGTAGCATCGTGCCGCTCTTAAATATCAGCGAATTGATCAACAGCTACCGCAGAGTTGCCGTGCCAGTGACGCCTAAGGTGGTCGAGAAGGCGAAAACTTTAAAAGTCATGGTTGTGGATGATTCCATCTCTATCCGTAAGGTTATGAGCCGCCTGATTGCCTCCCATGGCTGGATTCCGGTTGAAGCAAAGGATGGACAGGATGCACTTGAGCAACTTGATATTGAACAACCGGATTGCATTTTGCTTGATATAGAAATGCCTCGCATGAATGGATTTGAATTCTTAGGCATAAAAGCCAACCGTGAGCATAAAGATATCCCCGTTATTATGCTTACGTCCCGCACTTCGGATAAGCATCGGCAAAAGGCCATGGAGCTTGGTGCCTCTGTCTTTCTTAATAAACCGACCAAAGATGAAGACTTTGTTGATGCCGTGTTGAGCTTGACTGGGCACAAACGAAAACAAAAGGAACTTCGGCATGAGGAGAGAAGGTCATGAAAGAACTCTTTCTTTCGTGCACAGGTGGGTATTGGTATGCCTTTGATAAAGAATCTGTGCGCGGAGTTGCTACGGTACCCCTGCAACACGACTCGCTGATTAAACGGGAAAAAGGGAAAGTATACTTAGAGTTGCCAAGTGGAGAAAAGGCAGAGATTTGCAACCTGGGCCTACTCTATACAGAAACAACCTCTTCTTTTTCTGGACGACATGCGGCTACGGCCCCTCGGAACTATTTTTACGCCATCCTGCACCATGCTAACCGGTTGCTGGCGATTCCCATGCGGGGAAGGGGTAAACTGTGCATGGCGGACTTGGCAGCTTTGCAACCTTTACCTCCGGTCTTTCCCGATGCATCCCGACAGATTCTTCAGGGTTTGCTCATAAATGGGCAGGATGTTTTTATGCGTCTGGATCTTGATGCCCTGATGCAAGTAATGGATAAAATTGCAATTCTTCGTAAAAAGAAACAGAGTCTACTCAAACGAAGAGCTCAGGAAAAAGAGGCAACGCATGCAGAATAAGTCAGCAGCTAGCGATCAACGGGCCTTTCTTATTCCCTTGCAGCTGATGGGGGAAGAGCGACCTCTTTACTGTCTGTTAAGTCAAAATCAGATCAACGAGGTGCTAGCGCCACGGACTACATATCCTGCACCTTTATCGCCAGCGTATTTGCAAGGCTGTATCTCTTTTTTTGGTGACCTGGTACCAGTTATTGATCTCAGTGCCCTTTTTGGTGGGACCCCACAAGGAAAGGCACGCCAGCTTGTTGTTATTCGCACTGGTGAAAAGGATACCTGGTCTGAGGGACATTTAAAATTAGCTCTTAAATGTTCTGCTCCGGTACAGACCATAAAGCTCACTGCGGCAGAGCTGCAGTCGGGTTTAAAAGAGGAGGAATTTCCTGCGCAATTGGAGAGGGTAGAGCTGATAAAGAGTTTTTACACCATGCATGGGAGTGGAGTTTTTTTGGTGGATTTTAATCGAATTGTACGAGGGGCAGTCTAACTGACGAAGCATTATGTCCACTCTGGTTATTACTAATAGAGAATACGAAAATGGAGGAGACCTATGGCGCTTGACGTCAATATCAAGAAAAATTGGATCGCGATTCAAAAAAAATATGATGTCCCGGTTAATGCCATCGGCATGAAAATAAATCCAAAAGATGAAAAAACTTTAAAAATTTGGCGGGAAGAAGGAATTGATACATACATGCGTAAATAGCCCAATTGAACGCATGAAAGACAGCATGTTTTTCCTTCCCAGGTATTTGACGGAAGAGATGCACTTACCATATAATGATCAACAAAGTCGTAACTGAAGAATAGGAACGGAGGCAAAATGGAAGAACAGGGAACAACACAGGCAAGCTCAGGTGCTGCGCCTACTGCAGGTGGATCACTAAAGATTCGTGGCAAGATCTTGCTTGGTTTTATTACCATTTTGGTTTTGACCATAGTCATTGCTGCCGTCGCCCTTATAGGGCAACGGTATACAAACAAAACGGTAGACCAGGTAATTAATGTTCAAAATAAGAAAGCTCAGCTGAGCTTGGAAGCACAATCTTATGTGCAGCAAATGCAGTTGGATGATAGGGAGTTCCGTCTGCATCTGTCGGCAGCAGGTTTGCAGACAGCAAAAGACGTCCACCTGCCCAGTTTCTTCCAGAAAGCAGCACAGGCACAAGACACTGTTGCAACTCTTTCCAGGTTGGAAACCTCTGAAGCGGGCAGGAAACTTGCCCAGCAAACCATGGATGTTTTGAACAACTATGCGACAAGTTTTGTTTCCATGGTCAACAACTATGACCAGCGCTACGACCTCGAGTATGGTTCGCTTGTGCAGGTAGAAAAAATCATGCTCGAGTTTCATGAGCTTATGGCCCGCCAGGACTTTACCTTGAAAGAAGCTGTGATGTACCATGAGCTGGAGGAGGCCTACCGAGACTATCAGCTCACCCCCGCGACGGAGACAGCTGCTCAATTAAAAAAGACGATTGGCGAATCTATACAGAAACTGAATGCCATGGGGTTAGATGCAGCACATCTTGCCGATTGGACAAAGCCTCTTAATCTTATGAATAAGTGGGTTGATGAATCGCTCAAGGTCGATGCGGATATTGACGTGCAGATCGCAATCTATGAAGAGAGTGCGAGCAAGGTGACTCCAATTCTTACCTCCCTGCGTAACAGAGCTTTAGAGGAGCAGGCGGCCAGCGTCGAACAACTTGCTCAAAACGAGAAAAACATATTTTATATTGTACTTGGCGTTAGTGCCCTGGCAATTTTAGTTGGCCTGATCCTGGCCTTGCGAATTTCTAAAGGTCTGACCAGGCAGGTTGACAGTATTATGGAGCTCCTCAGTAACCTGGGTATAGGTGACTTCTCAGCCAAAGCCAAAATAGTCAGTTCCGATGAATTGGGCGAAATGGCCGCATCGCTGAACGCCATGCTGGAAAACCTGACCATGCTTATTCAAACCCAGGATGAGCGCGATAGAGATCAGGAGTCCATCATGAAGCTGATGATGGAGATCAGTGAATTGACAGAAGGCGACCTGACTGCACGTGCCGAAGTAACCGAAGACATTACTGGCGCCATCGCCGACTCCTTCAACAGTATGGCGGAAGAGTTCGGTGGTATCGTTCGTCAGGTACAGCGTGCTACCTCCTCGGTTGACGCGACCACCACGGATATATCCAGATTGACCTCTGACCTTGCTGTGCGCAGTATTGATCAGAACAGGCAGGTTAACAATGCCATTGACTCGATTAACCAGATTGCCGAATCAATTCGACAGGTATCTCAAAACGCAACTCGTTCGGCGGAAGTTTCTCTATCTTCACGAACGAATGCCCGTGAAGGCGCCGCGGCGGTTGAGCAGACCAACCGTGCTATGGATGAAATTCGTGAGCAGATCAACGAAACAGCTCGTTCTATTAAGCGTCTTGGAGAAAGCTCCATGGAAATCGGTAACGTCGTTGAGATCATTAATAACATTGCCGACAGGACGTCAATTCTCGCGCTGAACGCGTCCATCCAGGCTGCCATGGCTGGTGAGGCTGGACACGGCTTTGCCGTTGTTGCTGAGGAGGTACAACGTCTGGCAGAGAGCTCAAGTAACTCAACGCAGCAGATCGACAACCTGGTTAAAAGTATTCAGGCGGAAATCAAGGACGTTAGTTCACGTATGGATGAAAGTATCGGCAAGGTTGTTCAGGGATCAAAGCTTGCAGACGGTGCCTACGGTAAGCTGCAGGAAATTGAGTCTGTTTCTAACCAGCTCGCAGACCTCATTGAATCCATCACCCGTGCTTCAGCGAGCCAGGTGCAGATGTCTGAAGACGTTGTGCGCAGTATGGTTGCCGTTGGTGAGATGAGTACCAGTACATCAGACAGCTCCCAGGAAACTGCGGAATTGATGATCTCACTGAACGAAACGGCTGGTCAACTCCGAGAGGCTGTTGGTCGTTTTAAGATTGAGGCGGTTGGATAATCCCTGCCTAACCCGTTTTCTTCTGCTGACAAAGGCCATGCGAGTATTTCGCATGGCCTTTTTTATTTACCGGTTTTCTTACTTTCAGGGACTAAACTCTTTTGCAGGACATACATGGCGGGGAAGAAAAAGAGCATAACGCCAAGCACTGTGGCAAACGACGGTAGGGTGCCACGCAAGGCCCACTCAATAACCACTATATAAATTGGATACGTAAATGAGTAGGCGGCAACCCGTGTTGGGCCAAGGTACAGAGTCGCCCATTGGGTCAGAAAAAAAGTTGTAATTGTTGTGAATATGGCAAGATAGCTTATGCCAATCCAGACTCGTATAGGCACATCCTGCAGGTGGCTGAAGATCTCCAGTTTTGGGATGGCCAGGAGAAATAACCAACAGCTACCGGTGATCAGAATCCAGAAGGTCATAACGCGCATGGATTCCCCGCGGTGAAATTTTTTCACCAGAGGGGTGTAGGCCGCCATAAAAAGGCAGGCGGCAAAGAAGAGAAGATCTCCGCTGTTGAAATGCAGCTGCCATAGACGAGTGAGCTTGCCATCACATATAACCCATATAGCCCCGGCCATGGCCAGGAATAAAGCTATAAGTTGATTGGCCTTAAGCCGTTCGCGCACCAGAAACCAGCTGTACAAACCAGAAAGACCGGGAACTGTGGTGAAAATAACCGCTGTATTTAATGGACTGGTGTGGCGCAGGGCCAAAAACATGAGCCAAAAAAAACCGACCAAGGCTGCGCTAATGAGGCTGTATCGAAAGAGCGCAAGCGGTGTCGGAAGACTGAGTGCTGCATGCCGGCGGATGAGTAACCAAAAAAGAGTCGAGGCTATAAGAAAACGGATGAGCGTAAGGATAACTGGGTCAAGATAGGGGGTAATTGCCTTACCAACGGTGAATGAGGTTGAAACAAGAAAGGCCGTCAGCAGCATGGCCCCATGCACAAGAAAGGGACTGGGAGGCAGTGCCGAAGATCGTTCCATCACAAGAGAGCACGCATTTCATCATGGATAAGGCCATTGGTGGCAAGGATATGTGGGGTAAAGGGAGAATACGGTGCGCCGCTAAAGTCGGTTACCTGACCACCAGCCTCCAGAACAAGCAGCCACCCTGCAGCCGAATCCCAGGGATTGAGCTGCTGTTCGTAATATGCATCCAAGTGACCACAAGCAACCATGGCCAAATCTAAGGCGGCAGAGCCTGCCCTTCGCACGTCTTGAACTTTTTCTAAAACCCGATGTAAACGTTGCGTAATCCCATCTAAAACGCCTTTTCTTTCATAAGGAAAACCTGTGGCAACGAGCGATTCAACAAGGTGACAAGCAGTTGAGGTTTGGATTGGAACCCCATTTAAAAAGGCTCCAGCACCAGCCTTTGCTGTGTATAATTCGTTCAGTAAGGGGGCGTACACAACCCCGACCTGGGGCTGCCCATGCTGGAGAAGACCAATGGAAACGGCAAAAAAAGGAAAACCATGGGCAAAGTTTGTAGTTCCATCAAGTGGGTCAACTATCCAAATGGTTTCAGACTGGCAGAGCGTGTGCGAGGTGCTCTTTTCCTCACTCATTATCTGAAAATCAGGCGTTTGCTCTTTTAATAGCGAAAGGATAGCCGTTTCAGCAGCAAGGTCAGCCTCTGTTACCAGATTAACCGCTCCCTTCTTGTGGATGTCGTGGGGTTTCCCATATAGCTCCTGCAAAATAGAACCGCCACTTATTGCCGCAAAGGTGGCAAGATCAAGTAGTCTTTCAAGCTCAGAATCAGCAAACCTTTCCGAAGAGGTATAGTGTTTTTTTTGTATTTCCACGGAGTCAGTTTTATTGTGAAATAGAGGAGAGGTGGTCATGCCAGTTCCAGCTCTGGGGCGATATCCTGCATTGCAGCAAGGGCCAAAGCGAGAAACTCGTCCAACTCTAACCCACACTGCGTACATTCGCTAATGATGCTTCTGTCGGCACCCCGGGCAAAGGCACTTTCACGAAAACGTTTGCGTACGGATTTCAGCTGAACTGAGGCAAGTTGCCGATCCGGCCGCACGAGGGCACTGGCAATAATAAGCCCTGTGACTGTTTCGCCTGCGGCAAGGGCATGTTGTAATAGGGTAGAACGTTTGTCAGGATGGGCAGCTTCGTTGTGCAAACGTATCGCTTCTATTATTTCAAGCTGTACACCCCGGGCGCGGAGCATCTCAACGCTGCGATGGGTATGTACCTGCAAGTCTGGATGGCTTTCCGCGTCCAGGTCATGCAGCAGCCCGGCAAGCCCCCACTTTTCCTCGTCTTGATTCAGATGCCGAGCCATGGCCCGTAAGACCGCTTCACTGGCAAGGCAGTGTTTGCGCAAATTTGCATTGTAAATATTTTGCTCAAGCAGAGCCAGGGCCTCTTCCCTTGTCATGCCGTACGGTTCCTTCATATATCACTCCTCTTCTTGCCAGATAGACAGCGCCTTTTGGTATACTTGAGTGCGTGGTATGCCAAGGTCTGCAGCAATGCCCGCCACGGCCTCCTTAAGGGTATTGTGTTTTTCATGCCGATGCCAACGAAGGAGGCTTTCCAGGTCTTCAGGCCTTGGCGACGTTGACTGTTTATTACCAGAAACCAGGAGCACCAGTTCGCCCTTTGTCTTCTGCTGGCATGCGTCGATGAGTTCCTGTAGGGTGCCCCTCAAATGCTCTTCATGCATTTTGGTCAATTCACGGAAGAGCTGGCCTTGCCTGTTGCCAAGTACTTCCAGCATGTTCTGCAGGCTCGTCGTAATCCTATGCGGGGCCTCATAAAAGACCAGGGGACAAGGATAGAGTATGAGTTCGCGTAGGGCTTGTTTTCTTGCCTGAGCTGTGGAGGGAAGAAAACCGCCAAAATAAAAGTTGCTCTCCTTAAGCCCGGCAAGCGACAGGGAAAGTGTTAAGGCACAGGGGCCGGGGATAGATATTACCTGGATGCCTGCCTCTTGGGCCAAGCGAACCAGGATCGCACCAGGGTCAGAGATGGCCGGTGTTCCGGCATCGGATATAAGGGCAACCGTTTTGCCGCTTTGCAACAGGGTCAAAATATGTTGCGCCTTCTGCTGTTCCTTCTCCCGGAAATAACTGATCAGTGGGGTAGAAATGCCGTAATACCGGCAGAGTATACCGCTATGCCGTGTGTCTTCACAGGCGATGAAATCGGCATTGCGCAGAATTTCTACGGCACGGAAACTCAAGTCACTGAGGTTGCCTATGGGGGTGGCAACAAGGATGAGCTGACCGGGTTGAGGGGAAGGCATTGTCTAATATTAGGGAGAAGCCGTTGTTATGCGTTTTTCCGGCGGCAGTTCGGGATTTGGTCGATATAACAAAAAAACTTTACCAATGGCATAGACCAGGGCTGATCCAGTCTCCTGTGCTACCACCTGTGCTGCCTCTTTGCGTTCGACTGGACTGTTTTGTCCAACTTTCACTTTGATGAGCTCATGGGCTTTAAGGGCCATATCAGCAGATTTGACAAGGGTGGAGGTGATCCCTTCCTTACCGATGAGCACAATCGGGCTCAGGTGATGCCCGCGTGAGCGCAGTGTTTTTTTGAAAGATGAGGAAAGCGTCTTTTGATCAGTTAATGTGTTGGACATGATGCAAATAAGATAATAAGGGTAAAATCTTAGCTGAATAATGAAGTGGCAATACGATATCCGCCAAGGAAAGTTCCCAGGCTCGAGCCCAAGGAGGTAAGGAAAAAGATAAGAAAAATGCGCAGCAGTTTGTTGCGCCACCAGCCGGTAAAGCTGCCCATATCCTTGGTTACCTCTTCAAACTCCAGCACAATGGGCGGACGGACAAGCACTTGTACAAAGGCGCAAACGTAGCCAGCACCTATAACTGGAGTAAGACTTGTAATGGGGGCCCCGGCAAATGCCGCCAGGATAGTCAGCGGGTGAGCGCCGGCAATCGTTGCTCCCAGAGCTGCTGGGATACCATGGGCCAGCGTCCAGTAGAGAATATTTGCATTGAATTCGTGTAAGCCGTGGCGAAAGCCGATGGTTGCCAAAGAAAAGAGGATGACAAGGGGAATAAACCATGCCAGAAATTTGACTAACGAGGGGATGGGGCGTACGATATTGAGTTCCTCGAGCCTGGCACTGTTATCTGTATGTATGGCCTGGCCTATGCCCTGCACATGGCCGGCGCCAACCACGGCAACAATGCGGCTTCCCTCAGCATGCTTGATTCTTTCAGCCATAAAGACATCTCGCTCGTCAATAAGCACTCGCTTGGCCTGAGGAAGAGATGCCCCCAGTTCATCTATGAGTTGAGCTAAGGCATCTTTTTTGCGCATCTCTGTCAATTTTTCTTCGTCAAGCTCCTGCTTTTCAAAAAAAGAAGCAAGCATGGCTCCCAGGAGATAACCCTTCTGCCAGAAAGGCGTGTTTCGCCAAGCACGGCGTAGGGTTACCCGCACATCACGATCACAGAGTGTAACTGGTATGTTGAGTGCCTCGGCAGTTTGCGCTGCCGCCAGTAATTCCGCACCGGGAACAGTGCCCATCTGGCCGCCCAATTTTTTCTGATATGAAGCCAAGAGCAGATTAACCAGTAGGGTCGGCAGCTGCTTATCGCGTATTAGTTGTTTCAGATCAAGGTTTTGCCAGCTCTGTCGCTTACTGAGTGCTTGATAGCGTTTCTCATCAAGCTCAACGCACACAGTATCAGGCCTCTCTTCTTCTATGACGAGTTTTACTAAGTCTGTGGAATACTGCGAAAGATGGGCAGTCCCTATGAGCACAATGATTTTATCTGGAAGATGAACGGTATAGACATCATCACCGTATTCACGAGAGGGAAACAAGGGCATGGACATAGGGGCAAATCAAGGTTGAGAAAAAGTCAAATTTGTATCTGGCAATAAGTTCGAAAGCGAGATCTGCCTATTTATCAGTCAGATTATTATTTAGAGGTCTTTTATCATGCATTGAAAAAAATATCCCTGTCTCTTTTCTGAAACTACTTAAAGAGACAGGGAAATGTCTTGCGAAGCCACTTAAAAGTGCAGGAATCAACCTTTTTTCACGAGAAGTCGATTGCCTATTTGAAGATTATGTGATTGTAAGCGGTTCCATTGCACAATATTGTTTACAGAGATATTAAACCGTTGGGCAATTGTCCAGACCGAATCTCCCTGCTGAACCACATACCAAGATTGTGTGGAGGCTGCAGTTTTTTTACCGCTTGGCACAAGTTGCGCAATACTATTATCAGCAGGTTTCTTTTGCTTGCTGGCAGTCATCTTAACTGGTTGCATTTTTTGTGCAGCGCTGGCGAGGGTAGGTTTGTTCGGGGAGCCTATCTCTTTGTAGAGCACAATCTTCTGACCCTGTTGGAAAGAGCGGTCATTTTTCAACTTATTCCATTTTTTAATTTGCTCAACAGTAACACCTTGCTGCTGGGCAACTTTCTTTAGGGTATCTCCCTTTTTTATGGTGTAGCTGCTGGAAGCCACGCTTTTGCTAGAGTGAATTGCCACGGGGGCCGTTTCCGCTTTCTTTTGCGGATTTCGCCTGTTGTCGGCAACGATTAAGGTTGGTGCAGAACCCGGAATCTGCAGGCGTTGTCCCTGCTTCAGTTTGGCTACTCTAAGATTGTTGGCCTTCAGCAGGTCAGTTTTACTCACCTTATACCGTTTGCTTATTGTGGTGAGGGTCTCGCCTTTGCGAACGACGTGGGTTGCATAGCCCATATTCGCTGGGGAAGATTGCAGGTTATACAAATTGCTGACAATTAAATCTTTGGTTCCAACGGGTATCCTGAGGGCATACTGTTTTTGAGACGGAGGCGTGACATTTTTAAGTAGTTCATTATTCAGGGCCTTTAGCTTCACTACCGGAATGCTGGCCGTGTCGGCCACAGCGGCAAGATTCGTGCTGGCTGGTACCTGCACGACCTCATAACTGTGCGGTACCTGGTACTCAATGTCAGTAAACCCATACGCCTCGGGATTTCGTGCTATTATAATGGCGGCTATGAGTTTTGGAACATAACGTTTTGTTTCCTGAAAGAGACTTTCCGACGCGGCAATTTTCCAGAAATCACTGGTATTGCGAGATTTTATGGCTTTTGATATGGACCCTTCGCCTGCATTGTAGGCAGCCACAGCAAGGTGCCAGTCGTCAAACTGAGAATAAAGGCGGCCCAGGTATTGAATGGCTGCTTGGGTTGACTTTTCTGGGTGTAGACGCTCATCTACCCAACTGCTAATAGAAAGCTCGTATCTGCGTCCAGTGTCAGGCATGAACTGCCAAAGTCCTTTGGCTCCAGCATGGGAGACAGCGCTCGGATTAAAGCCGGATTCAATCATAGCAAGATAGGCCAGATCCTTGGGTAGACCTGCTTTGGCCAGTTCCTTTTCTATTGCTGGGACGTACCTGGAAGAACGGGCAAGCCAGCGGGCAAATAATTCATGCTGTTTACCCTGAAAAAGATCAAGGTAATAAGAAACCTGTTTGTTGATGGTTATGGGAAAATCATAACCAGAGAGTTCAAAACCAGTGGCTACAGCCGCGCCATCGGCCGCCGACGAACCTCTGTCATCCCAGGCCCCTGGCTTGTTAAGTGCCTCAATTTCTTCTGAAGCGCTTTCCTCGGGCTCAGCGATGGATCCGACTGCATCTTCGATATCCTGAGATGGATGAATGATAGCGGTTTGTCTCGTTGCGCTCGACTTCTCAGCTGCTGGGCCTTTAAGCCTAGCCTGTTTTTGTGGTCCCTGATGGGTAGAACAAGCTATGAGAAAAACTAGAAGGGAGAAACAGGCAAGACGATTGAGGTACTTGAAGATATATTTCATAGGTATATAAATTAGAATATGAATAAATTGATCCTTTTTTTTAACATAGTTAAGAGGCAATAGGCAAGAATAATGCTGTGTTTTTTTTCCTGCATCACAGTTTTTTCCAAACAATAAAGTGTTGCACTATTTTGTAGCTGTACAAGGTGCTTTGCTTGTTGCCTTATTTATACGGATTAAAAAAGAAATTTTTCAATTTAATTTATTATTTTAACGTAATAATTTGGCAAATGCTGCAATTTCTTTCAGTGGAAATTTTCTCCTTTTGCCTGTACATTCCCCAGGCCTCTTTCCGGGAACCCGATACGGCCAGGTACTATAACTGCGGACAAGGCAAAAGGTACATTGAATCCTTGGGCATGAAACCGAGACTACGGTAATAAAATTGACAACATTATGAAGCTTATTCGACGTTTTTTCCTGTTTCTTCTGGTGGTTGGACTTCTGGCAGGCGCTGCCGGGACTGGTGTCTTATATTATGAGATTGTTATCGTCCCAGCACCGGAGATGACCGAAAAAAAGATAAATGAAATACTTGGTCAGGAAAGCCCCGTATTTTATCGGGATGGGACCACGCAGTTTGGTGTCCTTTTTGAGGACGTACACAGGCAATATATTAAGTTTGAAGAACTCCCGCCTTATTTTGTAAACGCTCTTCTCGCTGCCGAGGACGATCAATATTACCATCACTTCGGGGTGGACGTACCTGGCGTACTCCGTGCCATGTATGCCAATTTTCTGGCAGGCAAAGTGGTGCAGGGTGGCAGCACCATCACCCAGCAAACGGCAAAAAACCTCTTTAAACGAGAATCGAGAAGCATTGCTGCTAAGGTGAAAGAACTCTTGCAGGCCCTGCGTTTAGAGTATCGATTCTCCAAAGATAAGATCCTGGAATTTTACTGTAACCAATTTTATGTGAGTGGTAACGGGCATGGCATTGGGGTTGCTGCGCGGTATTTCTTTGATAAGTCGCCCAGTGAGCTCACTCTGGAAGAGGCAGCGTTTATTGCAGGCAGTGTAAAAAGGCCGAACTATTATAATCCTTTCCTGCAGAAGAACCTGGAAGATCCGCAAGAGACGAAAAAGAAGGCCATGGAGCGAGTTCGCTACGTGCTCGAACGCATGCTGACCGAAAAAATGATTACGCAAGATCAGTTCGCGAAGGCCAGGACAAGCGATCTCAAATTTAAGCAAGGAAAGATGTCGTATGATCAGAACGCCACCATGGATTTGGTCAAAGAGGGTGTCAGCTCGCCAGTTATAACCGGCTTCTTGGAAGATCATGGCATTTCAAATATCTCTACCTCTGGGGTGCACATCATCACCTCGGTTGACAAAAATCTGCAGGATAAAACAGTTTTTGCCTTGCGCAGCCAGCTCTCGCAGCTTGATGTAGTCCTCCGGGGATACGATCGCCTTGAGGTGCAAAAGGAGTACGAGACGCAAGCATACCCTGGCGACACAGAAGCTGTTTCCGGAGCCTTTATGTTCGGAAAGGTTACGCAAAAAAACATGAATGGAAAAGGGGAGCCGACAATTACCGTGCAGTTAAGTAACGGGCAGACTGGTCTAATCAACAAAAAAGGGCTTGATGGTCTGGCTGAACCTCTGGCCATCCATCAAAAAGGACCCTGGGCTAAGGTTGGTGCCGCTGATCGTACAGCACTCTATGCACAGGTGCAGGAAGGTGATCGGGTTT
>RRZU012644456.1_pt1 | contig 44186 bp, 41 predicted proteins | sample 2165561 | NCBI WGS metagenome assembly RRZU01 (sample SAMN10456909, study PRJNA506462) | wastewater metagenome | isolation source: wastewater sludge | place: USA: Moscow, Idaho | reverse complement strand
GTCATGGACGCCGGTCCCGAGCGCGTTGATGATCGACTCCACCTCGCGGTTGGCGAGGATCGTGTCTGCGCGGGCCTTCTCGACGTGCACGATCTTGCCGCGGATCGGGAGGATGGCCTGGATCCGGGGATCGCGGCCGCCCTTCGCCGAGCCACCGGCGGAATCGCCCTCGACGATGAAGACCTCGCACTCTTCGGGTTCGGTGGACTGGCAGTCCGACAGCTTGCCGCGCAACCCGCCACCCAGCAGGCCCTTGCGGCTGCGAGCCATGTCGCGCGCCTTGCGGGCGGCCAGTCGGGCCGAAGCGGCGGCCTGGGCCTTCTTGACGATCTCGCGCCCATCTGCGGGGTTCTGTTCGAACCAGTCGCCCAGCTGATCGTTGACGACGCGCTGCACGAACGACTTCACGTCGGTGTTACCAAGCTTGGTTTTCGTCTGCCCCTCGAACTGAGGGTCAGCCAGCTTGACGGAGATGATCGCGGTCAGGCCCTCACGGATGTCGTCGCCCGAGACCCGGTCCTCCTTCTTCTTGACCAAGGCCCACGTCTCGCCCCATTTGTTCACGGTCTGCGTCAGCGCCGCCCGGAAGCCTTCCTCGTGCGTGCCGCCCTCGTGCGTGTTGATGGTGTTCGCGAAGGTGTGGACCGACTCGGTGAAGGTCGTGTTCCATTGCATCGCGATCTCCAGCGACAGGCGCTGCTCGACGGAATGCGATTCGAACGCGATCACCGTCGGGTTGATCGACTCGCGATTCCCGTTGAGGTATTCGACGTAGTCGATGAGGCCGCGGTCGAAGCGGAAGGACTTGAACTGAGGCTCCTCGACAGCGTCGCCGTTGGCGAAACCCTCGTCCTCGTCGTCGGAGGCGGTGGGTCGCGTGGGCCGCAGGTCTTCGATGGTGATGGTGAGGCCCTTGTTGAGGAAGGCCATCTCGCGGAAACGCGTCACCAAGGTGTCGAAGGAGAAGGTGGTCGTCTCGAAGATCTCCGACGACGGGTAGAACGTGACGGTGGTGCCGGTGTCCTCGGTGGCTTCCAGTTGCTGCAAGGGCCCGTCGGGTACGCCGAGGCTGAACGACTGCTGCCAGTGGTACCCGTCGCGACGAACGTCGACGATCAACTTGCCGGACAGGGCGTTCACGACAGAGACGCCCACGCCGTGCAGGCCGCCGGACACCTTGTACCCGCCGCCGCCGAACTTGCCACCGGCATGGAGCACGGTCAACGCCAAGGTGACGGCTGGGATCTTCTCGGTCGGGTGTTCCTTGACCGGAATCCCACGACCGTTGTCGACCACACGCACGCCGTCGTCAGGCAGCAACTCGACCGTGATCGTGTCGCAGAACCCCGCGAGCGCCTCATCGACCGAGTTGTCGACAACCTCGTAGACGAGGTGGTGCAGTCCACGCTCGCCGGTCGACCCGATGTACATACCGGGACGCTTGCGGACGGCCTCCAGGCCTTCGAGAACGGTAATGGCGCCAGCGTCGTACGATCCCTCGGAGACGGTCGTCGGTGCGGCTCCCGCCGCCATTTCAGGCAGGGGCGGGCTCACGTCTTCCGTCACAGGGGGTACTCCTCGCAGTCGCTGTACAGGCCGGGCGGGTACTCGCGGAGGTTCGTGCAGACCTCCAGGTCACCAAATCCGATCGATTCCAGTCTACCTGAACAAAACTCCAGACCCTTGGACGCTCAGCGGTGCGACGTCATCAGATTTCGATCTTGCGAGCAGCAGCCAGCCCGTAGACGCCGTGGCGGGGCTCAGTGCAAGGTCCCGTATCGGCCCGACCCGCTCAGAGCGCTGGTGACGATTCCCGAGAGCACCCGCCGGGTGCCGGATCGCCGACGGTCACTGCCGTTTGACAGCCCCTGCGACACAGGGTCGGTTCGCGCCCACCTCGCCCTAGACTTCCCCCATGACGCAGCAGGTCCGGGTGTGGTACGACACCGAGGAGCTCCAGACGGATTGGAGCAAACCCACCCGCCGGCCGCGCTGGGTCATTCCGGTCGCGATCATCGCAATCATCGCGCTGCTCCTGACTGCCGTGTGGGCAGTGGGCGGCTTTGACGCCCGGCGGGGACGATTGCCCTTGCTGGAGGCCGGAACGACCTATCAGACCGGACAGTTGCAGGTGACATTCACCTATGCGGTCGCCAAGGCCTCGTCCCTGGGCAAAGGCACCTCGGTCAAGGTCTACGGCACCTGCCGCAACATCTCTGACACCCCCACGCACGTCTCGAACGACAACGCCTACGCGGCCAAGATGGGGGGCAGTGACGACATGGTCCTGCCGACCCTGTTGACCTTCGAGGGACCCACGTTCAACACGGTGACGAAGCTCAACCCCGGCCTGGATCCCGTCCTCTGTGCACTCACCTTCGACTATGAGTCGGCCATCAAGGTGTCTGATCACTTCATTCTCGCGATCTACGACATGGACTGGGGGGATCACACGGTTACGAAGTCCGGCGAGGAGTCGTGGCAAGTGAGGAGCACTGGGGTGAGGCTGGTCATCCCCTTGCGCGTGCAGGCTTCGTCCTAGAGGCAGACGGCCATGTTCACGAAGCTGGGGGGCGAAGGATGATGCCTGCCCCCAGCCCATCGGGCACAGCCACGCCGGCCAGGTGCTCGACCGCGCTCTGCGGCACCGTGTAGGTGAAGCTGAAGACCGCCGGCTTGTCCGTCACGTCCGTCGGGCACACGGCGTCCCCCACCGAGCCGTCGTAACTCCACAGCCGCCCGGAGTCGTCAACGAGCCTCAGGTAACACATCGCCCCCTCGTCGTCGTAAACCTCGGCCTCCATGGTCGCCACGATCGACACCGCACCGTCGGGCAGCTTCTTGAACGGGTTTTGGGACGACGTCGACTGTTGAAGACTCAGCACTTTCATCGACCCGTGGTCCGTCACGACGGCCTCGCCCGCAGCGAGTTCTCGCATGTGGCCCAGGGCGGAGGACATCTGAAATATCCGGGTGGTGTACGCCATGCAGATCGCGAACCCGAGTGAAACGACGCCCAGGGTGATCAGCCACCATTGACCCCGGCTGTATCGACTGTTCATGTGATCACCTGCGGGTCGGGCAGGGGGTCCTGCGTGACGCGCCCCGTCATCGACAGGTCCGACACGGCAGCGGCGTCAAGGCCGAGGTCGAAGACCGGGACGTCGTGGATGGCGGTCAGCAAGAACTTGCTATCAATCCGCAGCTTGGCGCCTTCAAGCTTGTCCTTCGGCATTTCGAACGTGACCGTGCCCCCCGAGTAGAACCCGGCGGCAGGCACGGACAAGTTGTCGCGAGCCTGATAGGTCACGCCGTGAGAATCGATGTAGGCCGTCAAGGTCCCCGATCCGCGGCGTCCCTCGGCAGCGACCTTGACCGTGATCACGAGGAACACCTGCGACGTGCGTGCGACGAACCGCGGATCCACCGTTTCGGTCTTGGGCGTCATCAATGTGTTGCCGGTCGCGATATCTGTCGGGGTCACGGCAAAGTCGTCCTCGGTCGTGAAGGTGTCCCCCCACTTCTGAGGCACGTCCAACCCCAGAGAGTCCCGGGCGAACTGCGACACGAGGATCGACGCCACCAGGCACCCGATGACGAACAACACGACGTTCGCGGCGCGCCTCATGACGGCACCGCCATCGTCGGTGCCGCGGCGACGGCGTCGTCGGAGGCCTGGCCTCGGAAGTGCTTCAGCGCCAACTGGAAGGTGACGGCCAGCAGGCACAGGCGTAGCGGTTCTGTGATGGCGACCCGAATGAACTCAACGACCGTGTCGTAACCGACCCAGGCCTCGAACGTTTGGCCGCCGATCAGTTGGACCAGTGCGTAACTGATGGCATTGGCCAGGAACGTCACCACGGCGTACACGACGATGAACGATCCCAGGAACGCCAACCCGGATTTCAAGATCAGCAACAGACTCTGCAGGGTGGGCAGGTACTTGTCATCGATGTCGCCGAAGAAGGCCTCTGACATTTCGATGCCCAGCCGACGGACCCGGCCGCGGCTGCCCGACATCCTCACCTCCGCCAGGTGGTTGCGGCGAGCCATCGAACGTGACAGCGGAACGGTCGATCGCAGTGGTTTTCCCTTGCGCCACAGTTCTGCCAGGGACAGCACACCTGTCCCGTAGATGAGGGCCGCCACGGCCAGCCACAGCACGGGTTCACCGACTGCCTTCACCACCGCGGGCCATCCGATCGACGTCATCCACGTCCAGCCGTCCAGCACGATTCCCGGCAAGTCGACGTGCAGCATGTCGCCCAAGCCGCGCAGTCCCCGGGCAGGGACTTCGAACCAGGCCATGAACTGCCGACTCGACAGCCACGTGGAGGCGGCAGCGATCAAACGCGAGCCGCTCAAGATGACCAGCAGCATGAAGAAGCCCTCGATGAACGCGGCTCCCAGCCCCAAGACCCGAAACCCCGTGCGGTCGTGAGCGATGTCGAGTCCACGCCGGACGATGTACGCCCCGATGACGACGGCCAGCAGAACCAGGCCGTTGTTGAGGCCATGGAGGGGGTTCAACTCGGCCAGGAGGCCGTCATCGCCGAGACCGTTGAGGACGATCGCATTCAACACGAGCCGATCGGCAGCCTTCTGCACGGTGTTGAACACGGCATAGATGCCGAGGAAGGGAAGAATCGTGACGGCCAACTGTTCGAAGAGAGGTTGGCCGACGCGGACCTCGGAGGAAATCAACTCGAGGCGCAGTTCTCGACCGATGACCGTCAGGCACACGACGGTTGCCGTCAGGAGCGCGATGAGACCCGCCGACACCATGAACAACGCCACAAAAGCCTGCATGGGCGCCACAAACGCGGCCGCGAACAGCGAGATCTGATAGCCGAACCACCCCGTCGCGTAGATGGCCAGGATCTTGGGGAGCAGGCGCCACCACACGCGCAGAGTCCCACCGGTCAATGCGCGTAGGGACCCGCCCCACTGCCGCAGGACTCCCACCGGACGATGGTAACTATCCGTAGGTGTCACGCGGCCCTCGCCCTCCGCGAACAGTGCGGCGACCGTGGCTCCAACTGGGTGCGTCCGGTCCGAGAATCTTCACCGAGACAACCTCGCCGTCCCCGAGTTCGGTGTTGAGCCGGGCCACCAGTTGATTGGCCATGGTTCGCAGCGATGTCGCCCAGGCCGTCGAGTCCGCCCGGACGGTCAGCACCTTGCCGGTGAGGTTCTGCGGGTGCGAGTGCTGCGCGATCTCGGCGCCCACGATGGCCGACCAGCGGCCGAAGACCGCCTGCGCCGCAATGTCCTTGTCCCAACCCTCGGCCTTGATGACGGAATCCAGCGCGGCCGACAATGGTTCCGGGTCGGAGTCCTTACCAGTGGGTTGCGTGCGCGGAGCTCGTGGCTTCTTCTTGACGGCGCCAGTGCGCGCTCCGATGTCGGGGGCCAGTTTGCGGGCGAGGTCGAGGCCGGTCGGGTCGTGGCCGAGCTGAGCGTCGCCTTCACTGCGCGGTTGTTCACTCATTTGGCCTCACCTCCCCATCTGCCACGGTGAATCGCGACCCGCTGAGGGCCACGGGTATGTCTTGTGGGACGGCCGCCGTGATCAGAACCTGCTCGGCGTCGGCAATCTGCCCAGCGAGACGTTCTCGGCGAACCGCGTCCAACTCGGCAAAGACGTCGTCCAAGACGAGCACCGGGTCGACGCCTTCGCTGACCAGCAGCGTATTCGACGCCAGTCGCAAGGCGAGCGCCAATGACCAGCTCTCGCCGTGGCTGGCGTACCCGCGGGCGGGTAGTTCTCCGATGCTCAAGGCGATGTCGTCGCGGTGTGGACCGACCAGGCACAGACCCCGAGCGATCTCATCGGCCCGCCGAGCAAGCAGCCCTGCGCGTAGTGCGTCGTAGAGGGCGGCCACATCGGTCGTGTCGACCCCTTCCAGCGCCGAGGAGTACACCCCCGACACGTCGTTCTTCGACGGTGCGATCATCTCGTAGGTCTCCTGCAGGTACGGCTGGAGATCAGCCAAGGTTGAGACCCTCGCCGCGAGGAGCTCGCTGCCATGGCGGGCCAACTGCTCGTCCCACGCGTCGAGCGTGACGGCGACATCGTCGCTCGACGCGCGGCGCGTGCTACCACCCAGTGACTTCAGCAGCGTGGACCTTTGCCGCAGGACGCGGTCATAGTCGGCACGCACCCCGGCCATCCGTGGCCAGCGCGTCGTGATGAACTGATCGAGGAACCGTCGCCGCTCCCCCGGGTCTCCCTTGACGATGGCTAGGTCTTCTGGCGAGAACACGACGGTGCGCAAGATGCCGATGATCTCGCGGGCCCGACGAACGTCGGCCCGATTCAGTCGGGCTCTGTTCGCCTTACCGGGGACGATCTCCACCTCGAGCAGAAGCGTGCGGTCGTCGTCGAGGCCGGCCTGGGCTCGCACGCGAAGCAGAGCCTGTTCGGCGCCCACCTTCACCAGCGGAACCGTCGAAGAGACCCGGTGGGACCCGCCGGTGGACAGGTACTCGATGGCCTCGACGAGGTTGGTTTTGCCTTGGCCATTGGCACCGGTGAAGACGGTGATGCCTGAGTCGAGCGCGATATCTGCGGTTGTGTACGACCGAAAGTTGGACAGAGTGAGGTGGCGAACGAACACGTTCTGGTGCGCCTACTGCGGCAACCGCATGAGCATGATCACGTGCTTGTAGTCGTCGATGGGGTCCCCATCGAGTTCCGTCAGGCCCGTCAACAGGCACGGCTTTCCGGGAGCGGTGAACGAGAACTGCACGTACGGTGCGTCCAACGCTGTCAGCGCATCCTGCAGGTAGTGCGGGTTGAAGCCGGCGGCAGCCATTTCGGCATCGGCGACGTGTTCAGTCACCGTCGCGGCAATGGCCTCGACCGCCTGCGCCTGGTCACCCGTGGCCGCTTCGAGAGTGATCGACCCGTCCTCGATCAGCATGCGCAGCGACGTGTTGCGCTCGGCGACCAAGGCCACGCGCTTCACAGAAGCGATGACCTCGGATGTGGTCGCTCGCACGGTGACGGTCGGGTTGATGGTCATCAGGTGGCGGACCTTGGGGAATTCCCCGTCCAACAAGCGCGTGGTCGTGTGGCGGACCGTGTCGGCGCCGGTGCCTTCGAAGCCGATGATCCCCTCACCGAGCGAACTGCCCGACAAGCTGAGAGTCACGGTTTCTCCCGCCACCATCGACTTGGCGGTTTCGTTGAGGACGCGTGCCGGGACCAAGGCGGCACCCGTGGCGACCGTGTTGGCCGGATTCCACGGGATCTCTTTGAGTGCCATCCGGTACCGGTCGGTCGCCAGCAGCGACAAGGTGTCTTCGGCGATCTCGATCCGCACCCCGGTGAAGACCGGCAGCAACTCGTCGCGACCAGCAGCAACGACGACCTGCGAGACCGCCTTGGCGAAGATCTGACTGTCGATCGTTCCGGTTGCCTCGGGCAACTTCGGCAGCTGGGGGTAGTCCACGACAGGGAGGTTCTGCAGCGTGAATCGTGCAGAACCGCACACCAGGGTCGTGCGGGTCTCGTCCGAGGTGAGCTCGACGGGCTTGGCCGGCAGTGAACGGGCAATGTCAGCCAGGAGTTTGCCCGACACCAACGCCGTTCCCTCTTCGGTCACGGTGGCCGCGACGGTGACTTGGGCGGAAGTCTCGTAGTCGAAGCTCGACAGCGTGACGGCGTCGGCCGTTGCCTCCAGCAGCAGGCCCGCCAGAATCGGCGCTGCCGGGCGAGGCGGCAGACTGCGAGCTGCCCATTGCAGTGCCTCGGCCAAGACGTCACGTTCGAGACGGATCTTCACAACGATGCTCCCTTGAGGTGTGAGGACGACGACGTGGCCCTAACGGATGCCGATGCCACCGGCGCTCGCATCATATCGCGGTGTTGTTCGTTGGCTAGATGGGCCTTGGAGTGTGCCGTGACGTGTCGGAAGTGCCGCGAACGGGTTGATCCACACCTGGGGGCCGGAGTGATTTGTATGAAAGATTGCAATTTGAATGTTCGTCGTCTTAGTAACACCGGTGGATATGTGGACAACTCAGTGGATTACGTAGTCGTCGCGGAAACGGCCGTCCACCGGGGCTGTCAGTAACAGCAAACTACACGGGGAGGATCTTGGGACGAGTCCGTCGCCCAGGGGACCCGCCAACGACCGTCCACTGTTATCAACAGAGTTTTCTACAGGTGCCTGTGAGGAGAAGGGCACGGCAAAAGGGCGCGCAGCAGCGGAAAACGCCTAGTAAATGAGGGGTCAACAAAATGCCCGGGGGTGGGAACCGCATCGGTCAGGGCCCGGGGGCAGCCCTTGTCCTGTGGAAAACCGACTGATCGGTCAGTCTTCTCCACTTCGCTTGAGGCGGTTCGTTATTTCGGCGACCTGGTTGAAGACGACGCGTCGCTCGGCGAGGAGTTGGCGGATCTTGCGGTCGGCGTGCATAACGGTTGTGTGGTCGCGTCCACCGAAGGCCTGGCCGATCTTCGGTAGCGACAGGTCGGTGAGCTCGCGGCACAGATACATGGCGATCTGGCGCGCGCTCACGAGCGGTTGGGTGCGGCTGGACCCGCACAGGTCGTCGATGCTCACGTTGAAGTACCTTGCGGTCTCTTCCATGATCTCGCCGGGCGTGATCTCAACCGGTTCGTCGCGCGGGATGAGGTCTTTGAGCACTTCTTCCGCGACGGCGATGTCGACCTCTTTATGGGTGAGGCTCGCCAATGCTGTGACGCGGATCAAGGCGCCCTCGAGTTCGCGAGTGTTCTTGTCGATGCGGCTCGCGATGAACTCCAAGACGTGATTGCCGACCGACAGCCGCTCCTGATGAGCCTTCTTGCGCAAGATGGCGATGCGCGTCTCGAGGTCAGGTGGCTGAATGTCGGTGATGAGTCCCCACTCGAAACGGCTCCGCAACCGGGGTTCCAGCGCTTCGAGCGACTTCGGTGGGCGATCGGACGACAACACGATCTGCTTTTGGGTGTTGTGCAGCGTGTTGAAGGTGTGGAAGAACTCTTCCTGCGTCTGGATCTTCGACTCCAGGAACTGGATGTCGTCGACGAGCAGCACATCGACGTCTCGGTACGTGCGGCGGAACATGGCCGTGCGGTTCTCCGAGATGGCGTTGATGAAGTCGTTGGTGAGTTCCTCGGTGGAGACGTACTTCACGCGGGCCGTCGGGTAGTAGCTGCGGACGTAGTGTCCGACGGCGTGGAGGAGATGTGTCTTGCCGAGTCCGGAGTGTCCGTATATCAGCAAGGGGTTGTAGGACTTGCCGGGTGCCTCGGAGACGGCGACCGCGGCCGCGTGCGCGAACCGGTTGGAGTCGCCGATGACGAAGGTGTCGAAGGTGTACTTCGGGTTCAAGCGATCGCCGCCGGCCGGCGCCGGGGATCGTCCCGCGCTGACAGCGGCTGCCTCATTGGCGATGGGCTCGTGCAGTTCGGCGACCTGGACGTCGGGCTCGGTCGCCAACTCCGGCATGATCGTGACGCCGAGGCGCATTTCGTGACCGTAGTAGTCGGTCAGTTGTGCCTCGATATAGGTGCGGTAGCGCGACTCCAAGCGTTCGCGATGGAACTCGCTGGGCACGGCGACCATAAATAAGGACTCATGAACCGTCAGGGGTTTGGTCTGCTTGAGCCAGGGTCGCCAGGGAGCTTGCGCTTGATCCCAGACCTGTCGCCACGCGGCCGCGAACTGGTGTTCGGCTACGGAGGGGCGAGGGGGCTGGTCGCCGGAAACGACATCCTGACCCATACACACCTCCCTCACAGCTTGTTGTCCACAGGCTTATCCACCTTGTGCACGTGAAGGACACAAGCTGCACACGAGATCCGCAGTCGGGGTAGGCCGGGGAGCGTAAGGCTAGCAGAGCCGGTGTGGAAAACAACCGGGCCGCGTCATTGTGCAACCATGACCACGGCGTGTCGCTGGACAAATTCGACTGGTCACGCCAGTTTGCCCCCGCCGTCGGTGGCCGCGTATCGTTGTCCAGTCACTGACGTCAGTGCCTGTTGGTCATGCCCGCAGGCCGTTCCCAGCCAGCAACAGAATTTTGAGGTCAATCCGTGAGCAAGCGTACGTTCCAGCCGAGCAATCGTCGCCGTAGTCGCACACACGGGTTCCGGCACCGCATGCGCACCCGTGCGGGACGCGCCATCATCAGCGCCCGCCGCAAGCGCGGTCGCGTCCGTCTCGCGGGCTGACTCTCGTCCACGTCGGTGCTCCCTGCGGCTCAGCGCCTCAACAGCCCGCCCGATTTCCGCCAAACCGTGCGACGCGGTGTTCGGGTGGGGCGGCGGACCTTGGTGGTGCACGCCCTGGTCGGCGAGATCCCACCCACCAGGGTGGGATTTGTCGTCTCCAAGGCCGTGGGTAACGCCGTCGTCCGCAATCGCGTGAAGCGCCGATTGCGGCATCTGGCGGCGAGTCGGCTACCGGACACACCGACGACCGCACTCGTCGTCGTTCGAGCCCTGCCTGCCGCAGCGACGCGTCCCGAGTCGGTCGCAGAGGACTTCACGTCGGCCTGGGACGAGGCCTTCGAACGTCTGGCGGTCGCGGCATGAAGACCGTACTCATATGGATTCTGCGGGGATACAGAGCTGTGATCAGCCCGCTGTACGGGTCCGTGTGCAAGTACTACCCGACGTGCTCGGCCTACGCGCTGGAGGCCGTCGAGATCCATGGAGCCATTCGGGGCAGTGGATTGGCCGTTCGACGGCTAGCGCACTGCCACCCGTGGTCGTTGGGCGGGTACGACCCCGTTCCCGATAGCGAACGTGAGCGAGCGTGGCTCGCGAGACTCGAAGCAGAACAACAGACAGGCAGCGGGGACAAAGCCCCCGCGGATGGGGGTAGGTCTTGATCCCGGCAGTCATTCCGATGGACTTGTGGTCGGACTTCCTGGGAGTCTTGAACGCGGCGATGGAGCCGTTGTACTGGGCTGTGTCCGGGATCCTCGTCTTGGGCCACTGGGTGTTTTCGCAGTTCATGGACCCCAACTCCGGTTGGACGTGGGTCTTGTCGATCGTCTTGCTGACCGTCGTGATCCGGTCGCTGATGATTCCGCTGTTCGTTCGGCAGATCAACTCGCAGCGCAAGATGCAGTTGCTCGGGCCGAAAATCAAGGAACTGCAAAAGCAGTACGGCCATGACCGCGAACTCATGGCGCAGAAGCAGATGGCGTTGTACAAGGAGGAGGGCGTCAACCCCATGGCGTCCTGCCTCCCGCTGCTGGTGCAGATGCCGATCTTCATTTCGCTGTTCACGGTGTTGAGCGGTGCAGCCAACGGTGTCGCGCACGGCGCCTGGCTTCTGGATCGCCCCGAGATCGTGAGTTCTCTGCAGAACGCGGAGATCTTCGGCGCGCGCCTGTCGCAGCGATTCTGGCCGATCACCGAGTTCGGCAACGTGCAGATCCTCGCCCTGGTGCTGATCATCTTGATGACGGGCATCTTGTTCATGACGCAGTTGCAGTTGATGAGCAAGAACATGCCGCCCGAGGCAATGGACGGGCCCATGGCTCAGCAGCAGCGAATGATGCTGTACACGTTCCCGCTGGTCTTTGCCGTCGGTGGCGTGTCGATGCCGATCGGCGTGCTGATCTACTGGCTCACCTCGAACCTGTGGACGATGGGACAGCAGTACATCCTCATTCACAACAACCCGGCCCCGGGTACGCCCGCGCACTTGGCGTGGGAAGACCGGATGCGGGCCAAGGGCCGCGACCCCGAGGCGATCTTGGCCAAGCGCCAGGGCCGGATGAAGGGCAAGGGCAAGGCGGCGACGACGGTCAGCGCCACAGGGGTGGTACGGCAGGCACGCGGAGGCTCGACTACATCCAACCGCCGGTCGCAGGCCGAGCCCGTGGTAAAGGCGGATACGTCGACGAAGGACACCGGTGCGGTGAAGCGCTCGTCAGCGCGAACCGACAAGGGCAAGTCGTCATCGAAGAAGGCGGCGCCCGCGAGTACTCCGAAGTCCGACTCGTCAACTGACAACAGGCAACAGGTCCGACGGCAGCAACCGAGCCGCCAGAGTCGAGCGCGACGCAAGGGCGGTCCGCAGGCCGGGGCTGGAAACACGAAGGAGAGTGCGGAGTGAGTTCAGACGTCGAGTCCACGACCGATTCCGACACGCCGGTCAAGTCCGCGCCGAAGGGTAAGGACGCCCTGTGGAACGAGGGCGAAGTCGCTGCTGACTACCTTGAGGAGTTGCTGGAGATCGTTGATCTCGACGGCGACATCGATATCGACATCGCCGGTGGACGCGTCCACGTGTCGGTGGTGATCGATCCCGAAGACTCGACAGGTCGCGATCCCAGCATTCTCGTCGGCAAGGAAGGCGAGGTTCTGGAGGCGTTGCAGGAGGTTTCGCGGCTCGCCGTGATGACTCAAACCGGGCAGCGCAGTCGCCTGATGCTGGACATCGCCGGGCATCGTGAGAAGCGGCGCACGGAACTGCAGGGCATCGCCGCCGACGCGATCGTGGAGGTGAAGGAGTCCGGGGAAGAGGCGCGCCTGTCCCCCATGAATCCCTTCGAGCGCAAGATCGTTCACGACGCCGTCGCAGCAGCGGGTCTGACCAGTGAGTCGGAGGGTGAGGAGCCCAACCGCCGCGTGGTCATCATGCCGGTGAAGTGAGCGCGGTGGACGACCCGGGCGACTCCGTCGGGTCGGCAGTCTTCGGAGAGCGGCTCGACCTGATTCGTCGGTACGCGGACCTGTTGGCGACCCGTGGTGTGGAGTGGGGCCTCATCGGCCCGCGAGAGCCCGAGCGCCTGTGGAGTCGTCACCTATTGAACAGCGTGGCTGCTCAGTCGATCATCGCCAGCGACGCCACGGTCGTTGACGTGGGTAGTGGGGCTGGCCTGCCGGGCATCCCGGTGGCCATCGCCCGCCCAGATCTACGCGTGACGCTTCTGGAACCGCTTTTGCGTCGGTCCACGTTCTTGTCGCAGGTCGTGGAGGAGCTCGGGCTGAGTGAGTCAGTCACCGTGGTGCGTGGACGCGCCGAGGATTGGCCCAAGAGCGATGGGCAGTTCGACGCGGTCATTTCTCGGGCGGTGGCGCCGTTGCCTCGACTCGTCGAATGGTCAAAAGGGTTGCGCCGACGGGGTGGGTTCATGCTCGCCCTCAAGGGTGATCGGGCGCATTCCGAGCTTCGTGAGGCACGCAAGCAGTTGAGTGTGTGGGGCCTGTCCGGGTCTGTGGTGGAGGTCCGTGCCTGTGATGCGTGCGAGCCAACGTGGGTCGTGCGGATCGGTGACACCGAGAGGGCGCACACCCGGTAGCGCACGTCCCGCCGGTCTCGCGGCTGGGCGTCGACCGACTGACTTAGGTAATGTAGGTGGAGATGAGCGTAGCGACTCCCCGACGACCGGCCTTCGAAAACCCCGAGTTCCCCGAGGGTTCCTCCGAGCCGGACGATCTGGCCCACGATCCCGATGTTTCACGTGAAACGACCATGCCGGTCCCCCAGAGCCCGCGCCTGATCGTGGTGGCCAACCAGAAGGGTGGCGTCGGAAAGACGACGAGCGTGGTCAACATCGCCGCCGCCATGGCGCAGTGCGGGCTACGTATCCTCGTGATCGACTTGGACCCGCAGGGGAATGCTTCCACGGCCCTCAGCGTCGAGCACCGCGAGGGCGTGAAGGGCACCTACGAGGTGCTGATCGACGGTGACAACATCGTGGATCACGTCCAACGGTCCCCCGAATCGTCCAACCTCTGGGTCTTGCCGGCCACCCTTGATCTCGCAGGCGCCGACATCGCCCTCGTGACGATGGAGGGACGGGAGGCCCGCCTCCAGCGCGCGATCCAACGGTTCATGATCGACGCCTACGCGGACTACATTCTCATTGACTGCCCACCATCTTTGGGTCTCCTCACGCTCAACGCGCTCGTCGCCGCGCGCGAGATCCTCATTCCCATCCAGTGCGAGTACTACGCGCTGGAAGGTGTTTCGCAGCTCATGCGAACAATCAATCTCATCAAGGGAAACCTCAACGATCGACTGCAGCTCACGTCGGTGCTCCTCACCATGTACGACCCGAGGACGCGCCAGGCGCAGCAGGTGGCCGAAGAGGTGAAGAAGCACTTTCCCCAGACTCTCCAGACGCTGATCCCTCGCTCAGTTCGCGTCAGCGAGGCCCCGAGCTACGGGCAAAGCGTGATCACCTACCACCGGCAGTCCGCGGGAGCCGAGGCCTACGTCGCCGCAGCTCGCGAGATTGCGCAGCAGTCCTAACCCCGAGGAGGAGCACATGGGCCGACCGGCACGCACGGGAATAGGGCGCGGTCTGGGAGATTTGCTGGCCTCGACGGAGGCTCCCGCCGCCGCCGACGACAGCCCGCGTTTCGAAAACATTCCGATCGCCGAGATCGTCGCGAATCCTCGTCAGCCCCGCACGGAGTTCGACCAGGACGACCTGACCGAGTTGGCCGAATCCTTGCAGGAGCTAGGTCTTCTGCAACCGATCGTCGTGCGCCCGGCAGCCGTCGGATACGAACTCGTCATGGGCGAGCGGCGCCTGCGCGCGGCCACCAGTGCGGGGTGGACGGAGATCCCCGCCATCGTGCGCCGCACGGAGGACTCCGACATGTTGCGCGACGCCTTGTTGGAGAACCTCCATCGCGCTCAGCTCAACCCGTTGGAAGAGGCGGCCGCCTACGAGCAGCTGCTCAGGGACTTCTCCTGCACGCAAGAGGAGTTGTCGGTCCGCATCAAGCGCAGTCGGCCACAGATCTCCAACACGATCCGACTGCTGCGATTGGCCCCGAGCGTGCAGCCTCGCGTCGCTGCCGGAGTGCTGACTGCCGGTCACGCACGTGCCCTGCTGGGTCTGGAGGACCACGACGCGCAGGAACGGCTGGCGTCGCGCATCGTCGCCGAGAACCTCACCGTGCGCGCAACCGAGGAGCTAGTCGCCCTCAGCGATCATCAAGCCAAGCCGCGCACTCCGCGAACACCGCGACCGCCGGACCCGCGGGCCAAGGAGATCGCCGACAACCTGTCCGATCACTTCGATTCCCGGGTCAAGCTCGAGATGGGCAAGAACAAGGGCCGCATCGTCATCGAGTTCGCGGGCGACGAGGATCTTGCACGCATCCTCACCATCATCGAAAACGATCAGACAGGCAACCGCTGATGCCGAGCGCACCCACCCGACACATGGACATCAAGGCCGTTCGGGGCGCGCTGCTGCGCTATCGCATCATGGCCTACATCGTCGGGACGCTGCTCGTCGTGCTCGTCCTCGTCGGCATGCCGCTGAAGTACTTCGCACACAACGACATCGTCGTCACCGCCACCGGCATCCCCCACGGTTGGCTGTACATGGTGCTTCTCATCACCGCCTATGACCTGGGCCGTCGCGTGGATTGGCCGTGGTCGCGCATGCTCATCATCATGCTGGCGGGAACCGTCCCCTTCATCACGTTCGTGGCCGAGCACTACGCGACGAAGGACGTCCAGGAGCGCATCGCCAAGCAGGAGGCCGCAGACGCGGCCGGGGAGGTCTGACTCCATCCGGTCAGTCGGCCGACACCTCGTCGGACGTCGCCGACGCCTCACGCACGGCGGAGCGCTTGCCGAGGTCGCGAGCGACCTTCACCGAGGCGACGACCGCGAAGGCGGCGAAGACCCACCACTGAAGCGCATACCCCTCGTTGCGCAGGGAACCGTCCTCGGTGGGGAGCGTCAGGGGTGCGGGATCCAGAGCGAGCGCGGTGGACTCAGACCCGGCCAGCGTCACATACCCGGGAATGAGCTGTTGCGGCCAGCGCTGCGCGAGGGCGGCCAGCCGAACGCCATCGATCTCGCCGGGATGCAGGGATGGTGCCGGATCAGGGACCCCGTCTGAGGCGAGAAACACCCCGGTGACGGTAGCGCTGCCCGTGGGGGTAGGGGGCTCCTCACCACCGCGAGGAACGCCCAAGACGACCGGGACAACCCGGCCGTCGGCAAGTTGGAGCGCGGCGACGACCCGCGCCACGTCGAGCGAATCACGGGCGACCACCTGTTGCTGGGGCAGATAGGTCCCGGTCACGGTGACCGGTCGTCCGTACCCGTCGGACACGGTGTTGTCGCTGGACACAACCGATGACAAGGCGACCGGATCGAGTTTCGTCCGCTCCCAGGCCTCGTTGGTCCCTTGATCCAAGAACACCTGCATCTGCCACAGACCCAGGAAGATCATCACGATGGCGACGAGCGCGCCAATCGCGAGAACCAGGATCTGACTAGCGCGCACGATCGGCGCGATGCCGCTGCCGCGCGGCGAGCACCAGGTCCAAGGCGACCTCACCGACGCCCAGCCCTGCGGCCTCGATCGCCAAGGGAACCGTCGAGGTCTCGGTGAGTCCGGGTGCGACGTTGGTCTCGATGAAGACCGGACCCTGGGCGTCAATGATGATGTCGGCTCGCGACAACTCGGCGAGGTGCAGGCGGTTGTGCGCGATCGCCGCCATGTCGGCGCATTGCTGTGCGGTCTCGTCGTCGATCTCAGCCGGGACGATGAAGCGTGTCTCGCCCGCCGTGTAGCGCGAGGTGTAGTCGTAGGTACCCGAGCGAGGCTGAATCTGGACGGCAGGCAACGTTTCAGCGCCGTTGCCGCGATCGATCACACCGACCGCCACTTCGACGCCCGAAATGAACTCCTCGAACACGACGACGGGGCTGTAGCTGAACGCGCCCACGATTGCTGCTGGCAGTTCGCTGGCTTGATCGACCTTGGTGTACCCGAGGGCAGAACCGCCACGAGCGGGCTTCACGACCAGCGGGAACCCGAATCGCTCCGCGATGCGCCCGATCAGCGGCTGCGCGCCGAGCTCTTGGAACATGTCCTGTGGCAGAGCGGCCTGCTGCGGGACGCGCACCCCGGCGCCCGCGACGATGGGCGTGCACACCGACTTGTCGAACGCGAGACGAGCTGACATCGGGCTGGCACCGACCGTTGGGATGTCCAACAGCTCCAACACCTGCCGCAGCGAACCGTCCTCGCCGACGCCACCGTGAACCACGGGAAACACGACAGGGTCGTTGGCCTGCTCCAGCATCCAGAACAGCTCAGGCGTGACATCGGACTCCAGCACATTGCAGCCCAGGTCACGCAGCGCCTGGGAGACGCGGCGTCCGGAGCGCAATGACACGTCACGCTCGTGGGACAGACCACCGGACAAGACGACGACAGTGCCGTCGAAATCGGACGTTGAAGCTGTCATGGCGCTCCTAGGTGACATTCGGGGCGGGAGCCCCGGTGGCGTCGATGTGGCGGGGCACGTCAGATCCGAGCCCGAAGGTCTTGTGGATCTCCAGTTCATTGTGCAGCACCTCACCGAGGCGGCGGGTCCCTTCCAGGATCCGCTCGGCCGTCGGGAAGCAGAACGACAGCCGCATGTTGCGCGACCCGAGTCCGTCGGTGAAGAACGCTGTCCCGGGCACATAGGCGACCTTGCTGGTCACCGCGCGGGGTAGCAGCGCGTACGCGTCCAAGCCCTCAGGCAGCGTGACCCACACGAAGAATCCGCCGCGAGGGTGCGTCCACGTCGTCCCCTGCGGCATGTGTTCGGTGAGACCGGTCAGCATCGCATCTCGACGCGACCGATACATGTCGCGGAACGTGACGATCTGGCCCTTCCAGTCGAACTTGTCCATGTAGTCCGAGATGACAAACTGCGAGAACACCGGCGGGCACAGCGTCGCCGCCTCTTGGGCGATCAGCAAGCGCTCACGGACGGCATGGGGGGCCAGGACCCAACCGACCCGAAAGCCGGGAGCGAAGGTCTTGGAGAAGCTGCCGAGGTAGATGATGCTGTCGCCATCCATCGAACGGATCGCGGGTGTTGGCTCATCGGAGTCCAAGGTCAACAACCCGTAGGGATTGTCCTCGAGGATCAGCAGACCCTCCTCCTTGGCGACGGCAAGCAACTGCTGGCGACGCTCAAGCGGCTGGGTGATGCCCGACGGGTTCTGAAAGTTCGGGATCGTGTACAGGAACTTCACGCGTTTGCCCATCGAGCGCAGCGTGCGCACTGCGTTACGAAGGTCCTCGGGAATCAGACCGTCATCGTCCATCGCGACGTGACGGATCTCCGCCTGATACGCGTTGAACGTGCCGATCGCCCCGACGTAGGTGGGCGCCTCGGTCAGGACGACATCGCCGGGGTCGCAGAACAGACGCGTCACCAGGTCGAGACCCTGGGATGAACCGCAGGTGATGACAACGTCGTCGGGGTTCGCGTGGATGCCTTCCAACTCCATCATGTCGCAGATGTGCTCGCGCATCATCAGCTCACCCTGGCCAGAGCCGTACTGCATGCTCTGTGTGCCGCGTTCGGAAATCAGTTCGTCGACGGCGGCGCCCAGTTCCAGCCGCGGCAGGTCTGCGATGTTCGGCATCCCACCGGCCAGCGACACGACCTCGGGACGGTTTGCCACCGAGAAAAGAGCACGGACTGCCGAAACCGACATTCCGTGGGTGCGTTGCGCGTACTGGTCGACGTAGGAGTCCAGGACTGTGTCCCGGTGCAGCGGATCTGGTAAATGCACCCGTCTAGAGTAGACATGTCCGAGCCTCTCGCCCTTGGACTTCCACGTTCGCGAGGAGACCTGCATGCCGACCGTCGCCATCGGGTCCCAACGGATCGCCGATCTCACGGCCTGTCCGAGGGAGTGCCTGCGGTCCGTGACCGCAGATCTGCAGTGGGCGCGAGCGGCCGAATCACGCTGGGGCTCGTGTGGCATCGAGGTGACTGACGCCTCCCAAACCCTTGGCTACGCACTCATAGCGCCCGGGCGATACGTCTCCGACCCCGCCGTGTGGGGAGGCATGGTTGGCGCTGGGATGGACAAGCCGAGCGCGATTCTCGTTGGCTGCTGGGTCGGTACCGACGGCCGCGGCCTCGATGTGTGGCGCGTCCTGCTGGAAGGCCTGGTCGCGCGGCTGGCCGCCGTTGGTGATGTGTCCCTGGATGCGTGCGCCACGCGCGTCAAGCCGACCTGTCAGCGACCCAGTGCAATCCGGCTGGGGAGGTACGGGTTCAGCGTCGTCTCTGGATCGATGCTCACACCCGTCATGCGATTGCCCGTCGACACGACGATTCCGACGAGGCCACCGGCCCGGGTCTGGCGGCGACTGCTGTCCGGAATCGGGCGGACGGACATGCCGCCCGCCCCGGCACAGCGTCGCACAGACACGCCTGGAATGGGCTCTGACTAGGAAGTTCACTGCGATACGTCGCGGAGCGCGCCTCCTTGGTCCAGACGAACCCAGGTTATGGAAGGGTTCAAGGTAGCGCCACGTCACCAGATCAGAGGGAGCGCCGGATGGCTGACGAATCAGATGGTCTCCAAGAGGCTATTGAGACCCAGATGCGAGAGCTCATGTCGGCCGCGCGGCAGGCGGGCGAGATGATCCGTCAAGCCCGAGAAGACCTGACACGCCTCGCGCAGGCATTCGGCGAGCGGCAGGCTTCCCGCGCCGACTCCGAGAGGGGCGCAGCCCGCGCGGAACTGAACAACGTGTTTCGCGCGGAATGGTGGGCGAGCGCCACACCCGAGAAGATCGCCGGTGCCTACCAGGTTGCGCAGGCGTGGCCTGATGAACCCCAGGCGATGCGGGCGAGCGAGAAGATCCGCGACGAAGTCCGCGACCGGTATGGAATCGACGTGGCACCCAAGTCGAGTGTGAACAGCGAGCCCCTGACGCGTGAGTTGGCCGAGTCCGAGCGACAGCGCGGCAAGGGCGATGCGGCGGAAGCCGGGCGGTTGACGTCGGAGGCCGACCGCGCTGATCGCATGGCTGACGACAACCGCAGTACAGCTGCCGAGGAATCGCATCCTGACGGGCGGGTGGAGGCTCTGGAGCAAGCGCACATTCGCGAGGGCCACGCTGACGCCGCCCGGGATGCTGCGCAGCCCTTGTACGACTCCGCAGAGCGACGAACCCAGGCCGCCAACGAGTTGGAGAAGAGGGGTGTCGAGCCGGACGCCGTTCGGGCGAAGGTACACGCCGACGTGAGTCAGGCAACTCCCGCGACGACTGCGACTCGGGCGCGTCGCCCACCGCGTGCGCGCAACACCCGAGGCCGAGGACGCGCCAGGGGCAAGCGCAACGAGCTGAAGCGCTGAGAACCGCCGGAGAGGATGCCTCGATCAAACGTGGAGCGGCGCTTCGTCGTTGTCCCTATTCCTGTGTGCCAACGTCCGGGAACATGCCGTCGGGCGGCTCCGCATAAGGCAAGGGTTCGCCACGTTTGGCGGAGTTCGGCGCGCCCTCGACGCCCGTGAACGGCCCATCGGGGTCTAACAGCACAGCCATGTGGTAATCAGCATGGTCGCGCCACCAAACACTCATTCCGGTTGCCCCGTCGAGGCGAAGGTATTCCCACGCACGCCAAAGCGCCTCTAGGCGGATCACGGCCTCGGGGTAGAGCCACCATTGAGAGGCCCATACACGCGTGCGGCCGTCTCCACTAATGCGGCGTCTGTACACGTGCCTGAGGTACTCTCGCAAAAACTCGTCAACCGATCCAAAGTACAGGGGCGGTGCGTCGTCATCGAGGCCCTCCTCGAGGTCAACCGCGTCGTCTTCCCACGCGCCGGTCACCGAGGCACTCCCTCGTTGGCGGCAGCAACCACTTCAGCGTCGAGTTCGGCCTCCTGAATGGTCAGGTCACCTTGTGGGTCGTGAGCGACGATGGAGGCTTTCACGGCTGACGCATGAGCGCCGGACATCCAGGGTACGGTGCGGATCAGAGTCGGTCGCGAACCCGATGCCAAGACCAGCGCCCTTCCCTTGGGCATGGCGGCGAGGTCAGCGACGTCGAGAATGCGCTCGCGATGGAGTTGCTTGGAGACTGTGCGCTGGCCGCGAGCGTCCGAGACGGATGTCGACAGACGGTCGTAGTCACCGACCAGCCGTGATACGTCCTCAAGGAACGCGGCTTCACTGACGCCTCCGCCATACACCTTCACGTTCGCGGCGCTCCAGAGCTTCTTCATGCCCGACTCGGTCCACACGTCCACACCTTGCGACCAGGATTGCAGGATGGTCATGAGCACGATGCCGCGCGAGCCGTAATGGCTGTACAGATTGGGGAGCTCCTGCCAGCGACATACGTTGGCTGCCTCATCGAGAACACCCAGCATCGGAGTCGGGAGCCGGCCTCCTGCCGAGCGCGCGGCGAGTTCCTCCGCCGCTTCGACGACAGCGACCGTGAGTGCGGTGACCAAAGGGCCCGCTGTGCCGCGCCCTTCTTTGGACAGGGAGTACAACGTCCCGCCATCGACGCCCTGTACAAACCGATTCGGTTGAAACAGTGGTCGATCGTCGTCCCGCCCGTGAGGCGTAATCCAGCGTGCGATCTGTCTGTTTGTCAAACAGGAGGCCATCTGCATGGCCGTTCCGTAGATCCCGCCCCGTTGCTTGTCCGGCGCGGAAACCACGCCCGCCACTTGGTCGGCGGTCAGCGTGATTTCGTGCTCACGCAAGATGTCGACAGGCGTTTCGTCGGTCGGTCGGGTGAGCCATGTGTAGACGTCCGTGATGGGCCTACCATCGAGGGCTGCTGCGAGGAGGAGACCCGCGAGCAGATCCTGCCCGGCCGGGTCGAAGAAGGCATCTGTGCGCGCGCCTGGGGCGCGCGAGCCCGCCGCGAAGTGTTCGGCGAGTTTCGCTGCCTTAACTTCGTCGGTGACGTAGCTCAGCGGGTTCCACCACCAGGTGGGTTTTTCGCCGGCGATTTCTTGCGGGTCGAAGACCCACACAGGGCCCGCCTGCTGGCGGATGTCCCTTGTGGCATCGACGACGTCGCGCTTGTTGGACGTCACGATGACGGCACCCGGCGCTGCCAAGATGGCGGGAATGGCGCGGGAGGTGGTCTTACCTGTGCGAGGTCCCCAGATGTCGATGTGCATGTCCTCCCAGGACCCGTAAAGCTCCTGCCCGTTCATCGCGGTTCCGATGGGCACGCCGGGAGAGTCTTTGACGCCGAACCGTTCAGCCTTGATCGTTGACTGTTTGCGCGACAGATCGTGGACGTCGGCGCCGCGTCCGAGATACGACGCAGAGCGGTCTACCCGAGATCCTCGCCTTCGGCGGCGGCCTGCGAGGAACGCGAGCAACCCCCCAGCGACGGCCACTACCGCGACTGTGGCTATGACCAACGCCGTACCGGACTTCGGCCAGGCGATGGTGCCGTCAAGGAACTGAAACACAAGCCCAAAGGGGTCGGCTGGTAAGGGGCTCGTGTTTCCGTCGAGGTAGTGTCCGAGCCGAATGAAGAGGTTGAGAGCGGCAACGGCGAGCGCGATGAGGGCGACGACTCCGCCGACCAGCATCATTTCTGTCGACAGGCCGCTTGGGTCGCGGCGTCGGTTGTTGGACCGGGTCATGAGGGTGTGTCTCCGGCTTCTTGGCGGCCGCCAACACGTGATTGGGCATGCCAGCGCTTGTTGGTGTCGTTTGTTGAACGCTCGGTTTGGGTGAGTTTCACTGCGATGGGGATGCCGGGTCGGCCACCGACTTTGATCAGGAACTTGCCGCGGCCAGGTGGTTCGGTTTCCTTGCCTGTCGTTGCGTCCCACGATGGTGGCGCTGACCAGCCGGTGAGGAGGCCCTGTTCGGCCTTGGAGAGGGGCACCGCTGAGGTGAGGAGCGGCATTTCCGACTGGGGTAGGCCCCCGACGACGATCATCCCGGCCCGCTCCACGAAACCTCGGGCCTTCATGCGGTCCTCCTCGGTTGGTAGGGCGTCGAGGTCACGCATCGTGTGGGTGATCATTGCCTGACCGACGCCGAACTGCCGGTTGAGGCGTGTAAGAGCGTCGACGCGGTCCACCATTCCCGTGCCGGAGCGGAGGGCCTGCCACAGTTCGTCCATGATGACGAAGTAGTGGCGCTGCGGTTCGAGCCCTGCTTCGGCGAGCGCGTTGGCCACGTTGACTGTTGCGAATCCGTTGGACCAGCAGGCGAGCAGGGTAGCTGCACGCAGGTCGACGTCGGTTTCCTTCAGGCCGGACACGTCATACACGACGGGCCGGTCGCGCATCATGGGATTGTCAGTGGGGTGAGCGAACGTTTCTCCCAGGCGGCCGCCGCGGGCGAGGCTGATGAGGGAGGCTTCGAGGCTGCGAGTGATTCGCTGGTACTCGTCGAAGTCGCCGCGATCGACGGCCACCTCGCGTAGTTCGGCGGGTCCTTCCTGCACGATCAGGAGGAGGTCGTTGAGGATCGGCACTCGGTTCGTGATGGTGCGGTCGAGAATGCGCAGGGCCTGGTCGATGATTGATTCCTCAACATCGGTTGGGGGCTGCTTGCGGAGGATCGTCAACAAGGCGGACACGATGGTGAGTCGGCGCCCGTGAGCGTCGGCTTCGATCTCCTCGGCTTCTCGGACGTACCCAGAGGCGCGCAGTTGCGCGGCGGCGTCGAGTGATTCACCTGGATCGAGGATGTTGAGGTGGCCGCGTCCGCGTCCCAGCCGGATCACCTGGCCATCGAGTGCCTCGATGAGATCGAGGTAGTCCGGCTTCAGGTCTCCCAGGATGAAGGGGATCGACCCGAACCCGGACAGGCCTGCCGCCATCCGACGCACTGTTGTGGACTTTCCGAGGGCAGGCAGACCGAGCACAAACACGCTTGGGTTGGATATGAGTTTGGCTCGCTGGAACCAGGAGATGGGGTCAGCGCACACGGTGGCCCCGGAAAAGAGGTGCCGGCCGAGCGGTACACCGATGAGGGGGGCGCTTGTACCGGTCGAGAACGGCCACAGGCCGCAGACCTGAACGCTGGTGCCTCTGTATTCGACCGGTGCTTGGACATACGCGGCGGAGCCGCGACCGCGACCGAGCCATCCCCGCCCCGTCGGCCGGATGGGGCGGATCTCCGCGGGCTCGCTTTGCTTTTGTGACCGCTTCTCCTTTGGGCGCCGCACTCGCTTGTTGTGTGAGCTCGGCTCCTGTTTGTTGGTCTTCATCACAGCCCGTCGCGGATCTCGGAGGGTACGGCAACGTGTTTCGTCGGGACAAGCCCGAGCGGGAGCCCCATCGCGAACGCGGAGTCCTGCGATCCATAAACTCGCCGTACCCGCAGGCGAGCGGCCGCTGAGAGGTTGTCGATGGCGGCGGCAGCGTCTGGCTCCTTCTCACCGTCGATCACAGTCGCCGTCATGAGGACGGCAAAATTCACGAGCCCCGCCCCGGCGGCCTCCTCGGCCGCTGTCGCGGCTGCGCGCTGCACGTCGAGGGTGTCGCGAGCCTGAGGCTTGCGGTTCGACGAGGCCCGGAACCGGGCCGCTGTCAGATCGGCCTCCACGAGACCGGCAGCCCGACCGGGATCGATCGGTCGGTACAGCAGCGTGACCCGCTTTAGGTCCACATCGCGGTGGGGTGCCAGCAGCCGCGACAGCGCGCTCGACTGCACCGTTCCTCGCGGGGCCTGGGTCATCGCCCAGGTGATCGAGTGCGCCGAATCGTGACGGTAGTCCGACCATGACGTCTGATGAGCAGAAGGGCCAACCTCGGGCCAGTGCATTTCTGGCACCTGGCCCTGCGCCCGTGCCTCGTCAATCAACACTGCCGCAGCAGGGTCGTAGGCGACGCGAATGGCCTCGCACAGTTCCTGCGCCGTCAGCGGATGCGCGGCCCCGGCCCCGGTCGCCTGCAAGGTGCCCGTCAATCCCGGCAGCCGAGCTGCGATTTCGTGGCCCATCTCGTCAGGCTTGCGAACCGGTGAACCCCGCCGAGCGGCCCCTGAGAACGTGATCGTGACGAAAACCCGCACCGTCGATGACCCGGCAGGGTACGTGCTGACCACATCGCGCAGCATGGCTTGCGCGAATGCCGGAGCGTCGGGGTCAACGTTCAACTCAATTTCGCGACGTAGCCTATGGCCGGATTCGGGTGCGGTTTCTACCGTGACGGCTGCCGCTTCCACGCTGGGCTCGTCGGCGAGGTTGGCCAGCCAATGACCCCAATCGGCCACCCACGTGTCGACCTGCGCTTGATCGACCAGGGACGCGCCATCGGGGTCCGTGCCGATCACGACCGCATAGGTCTTGCTGATCGGCGTGTACACCAGAGCGAAGCGGCGCCCATAGGAATCACTGTGCTCGCTCAGCCGGGTTGCGGCCGCGACACCCGGCAGCTGACACGTCCCCCAGTCGGTGCGGCCCAAAGGCCCCGATCGATACAAGTGTGAACCACGAGATCGTGCCGACATCCAACCGAGCCGGTTCGACACGAGGGACAGCATGTTGCGACCATCGGCGTTCTTCACCACGAGAAACAGCAGCAGTCCGCCGCACACCGCCGCGGCGATCAGACCACCGAGAAGTCCCCCGGACATCATCGAAATGAGGACAACGAACAAGGACACGAACAACAAACCCGTGCCCAGGGCGCCGAGCCCCAACAGCCCCGGCGACGAGGGCCGCCGCCAGTTCCCGTACGTTCGCGGCCCGCTGTGTGCATCTGCTGCGGCCATCTAGCTTTCCCCCGTTGCATCGTTCGCGATCTGTTGGCTGGTCTGCTGAACTGCTTGCCCGGCCTCTTCGACCTTCGCCTTCACCGCCATAGCGGCAGTGCTGATCGGCTCTCCCGTCGCACCAGCTCCAGCCCCGGCGCCCGCACCAGCGCCACCGGCGGCTACGCCACCGCTCGAACCGGCGGCCGAGTCCGCCGCGGCCGATTCGCCACCCGATCCCGAAGGCGTACCTTGGGCTGGCGAAGAGTCATCATCCGACGGGCTCTCGCTGTCAGTCCCTGTCGTCGAGGACCCTGAGCTACTCCCTTGCGGGCCACCACCGGGCGGCGGACCGCCGCCACCGTCATCATCATCCCCGGACGAGGACCCTGAGCTACTCCCTTGCGGGCCACCACCGGGCGGCGGACCGCCGCCACCGTCATCGTCATCCCCGGATCCGGATCCAGACCCGCTTCCGAGACGGCCCATCATGGCGGCACCTGTCGGGAGCGCACCCAGCGCGGCCATGCCCATGCCGCCCCCGCCGCTGCCGGTGGCTGCGCCGACCATGGGCGTCACGAACCGCATCAGAGCAGGCAGCGCGAGCAATGCCAAGATCATCAAGATGATGCCGGCAGCGACTGACGTGATCCCCGAACTATCGTTCGTAAACACATTCGTCGAAGACAGGCTGAACGCAGCAGCGTAGATGATGGCAACTGCGGGCTTGTACAAGATGAACGCCACCAGCCACGCGACGCACTTTTTGAACCATTGGGCGCCCATCTCGGTGTTCGTGAACGACGCCGACACAGGCAGAATCCCGGTGAGGACCACCAGCATTCCGGTTCGGGCCACCATCAGCACGATCTGGAACAAGGACGCCATCAACGCGGTCAGTCCCAGCACGATGATGAGCAACACTCCGAGCACACCGCCGGTCGACTCCGTGAGCCCGATCAGAAGCAGCATGTTCTTGCCGAAGCACCCGGACGTGCCGGTGATGTCACAGTCGCCTTTCAGCGCTGCCTCGACGATCCACTCGGAGAACAAGTCGCCGAGTTTGGTCAAGACCGTGACCGCGCCCACCGCGGCGCCCGTGGCGATGCTGAGCGTGATGAGGCCTTTGATCAACTCGCGCCCAGGTTCGGCCCTTTGTTGCCAGGCCATCTTCACGCCCGCCACGATGATCGACAGGGTCGCCAGGCCCACCACAAGCCATTGGAGAGAGTTCTGCAGGAAAAGAGTCGTACCGCCCGCGGACGAGGCACCAACGGTGGTCGGCACGAAGCTCGCTGCGATCGCTCCCCCACCACTGATCAAGACGACACCGCCCAAGATGGCACTAGCGCGGGCCAGCGCCGCCAGCCCTTCGCCCCTGCGTAGACGTGTGGCAATCAAGATTCCCAGAATGACGATCGACACGGCGGCGATGGTAAAGCCCAAGAACGCGACTGAATTGAGAATCGAGTCCACTGTCCCGGCCGCGTCGTCTCCGGGCTCGAGGCTGGGCACCGCTCCGGCCTTGATGGGGACATTCTCCCCCTTGTCACCGCTGGTCAGATCGGGGGTGTCGACGTTGACCCAAAAGCTCCCAAGGGCACCGACAGTTCTTCCGTACCCCTCCAGTACGGCATCGGCCAAGTGCTTCAGCGCATCGCCGACAACGGCTTCTGCTCCCTTGCACACCGGGTTATAGGTGTTCCACCCATCACACTTCAAGAGAATCATGCGTTACGTACCCCACGGGATGTAGCCGGCCGTGTCGGGGATCTCGGCCACGTCAAGGGGTTCGGCGGCGTCTTCCACGACCAGTTTCCAGTCACCGGCTTGCCAGACCATCGGGTACACCATGGACAAAGTGGTGACATTCCCGTCCCTTGTCACGGTGACGGCCATGTCGACTCGGGCGTTCGTGCCGTCGTAGGCCTGCAAGCGGAATCCCGCGATGTTGGCGCGAACACCGGTGGAGTCCGTGGTGGATTCCCCGGGGTTGTTGAGCACCGCTTCCCTATTCGGCCCATCGGCCAAGAAGTACTCCAGCCACTTCCCGACCGTCGACTGGTTGGTGCCTTGGACCACGGCGTTCGCTGCGGCGAAAACGGCGCCCTCCGGTGAATGCTGGAAGCAGGAGCGGACGGAGTCCGTCGTTTTGGCCGGACCGTACGCTTTCGAGGTCGGGTAGGCGACAGTTCCGTCGTACTCCCAGGTGGCTTCTGGTGCCTGGACGACGCGGCCGGACGATTCATATCCCGGCAACCCACACACGCTGGCGGCGCCACTGGGCACGCTTGTCGGTGCAGAGGACTGCTGCGTGCTGCCTGCCGATGGCGTTTCCTTCCCATCGGCCCGATCGACACCGCCCGTTAGGTTGAAGATCGTCAGGCCGACGCCTGTCAGAAAAACCAACGCAACGACAACGGCAGCCACGATGAATCCCGGCCTGCGCCAGGGGCTTTGTTCGTCATCTTCTTTGGCCATGATCCGTCCCCCTTAGCCGCCAGCGATCTGGCTGACCCACCCGATCCCTGCGCCGATGACAATCGCGCCTGCCATCGGCCAAATGATCTTCGGCAAGGCGTCGTGACCCTCGCCGCGTCGGAAGCTGACCGAAATCATGATTCCGCCAATAACGACTGCTGCGCCGACCACGCTGTAGCCGATCCATTTCAACCAGCCGAGAATCGTGCTGATCCCACCGGTACCCGGAGGTTGTGCGGGGTCGGGGTCGGGGATATCTGGCTTGAACGGCAGGTGAATCGCGGCGTTGGTGACGTGAAGCGTCACGTCGTTCGCGAAGTCAAGAAGGGTGTGCAACACCGTCATGTTGGGGTTTGCCTTTCAGTTGTTGACCGTGCTGGCGGACCCAGCACGCACGAGAGCACTCAAGTCATCAATGAGCCGCTGAACCGGCCGTGTGGACCCCTGCAGCAACGGCTGTTCGCCAAGACGCCAGCCTTCATCCCATGGCAACTCCCAGGTGCGGGGGAACCCGCCCGCAACCACACGCGCCAGGTCGCGTAATGGTCGAGGCAGGCGGCCAGGAGCGTCGGCGACGATCACCAGTCCCAAGAGATCCACGAACGGCACCAGCCCTGACGCCCACTGCGTGGCGGCTACCTGTGCTGCCCGTAGTCCCCGAGCGCTGGAACGAGTGGTGAGCACAACCCGCGAGAGTTCGACTCCGGGAACACGCGGCCACTTGTGGTCGGCCGCCTGCCACTCAGGCACCAGCTCGGCGAGCGTTGTTTCGCCGGAGCCGCCGTGAACACCTAGCCACCAAAGCGCGGCACCAGACCGATGATCGTGCACAGGCAACTGATCGACACGATCGGGACTCGGCACGCCCGACTGAGGGGCCACAGGGCCCCAGGCCGGGACCATGCTGGGCATCCGCATGGGGGTCGAAACAGACGTGGGTACGTCATTCTGCGGACTCAGCACCCAGGGATTGCCGCCAGCCATAGGCCATTTCTCCTTGATAATCAGGTATCGATCGGCCGTCGATCCGCGATAACCATAAGCTATAGAAAGCAACAAGATGATGTTTCCATTAACCTGTGGATATCTAGCCGCACACGGATGCATTCGATGTAGCATGCATCTATGCCAGCACAGCCCGGAGGAACTCTGGTGAGCCCGGGACGTGCGCTCTTTGAGGGCCGAGGGGAATTACTCACAGTCCCCGAAGTTGCGGAGCTGCTCGGGATGACCAAGCCGGGGGTTTACAAGTGGCTCAAAGAAGGGGTGATTCCGGGGTACAAGCTAGGTGCTACATGGTTCATTCCACGTGACGATCTGAGAGCAACTTTGGAAGCTGGCAGGAATATGTGGCGACGCCCTTCAGAACCAAGAGAAGTGGAGTAACGAGATGTGGTCTGTGACGCGATCGGTAGCGGCTTGTCTTGCGAGCGTTATGCTGGCGGCCCTTGCCTTCACAGGTTGTGCCGACTCAGGCGCTGTTGCGACGTCGCCGACCCCGTCACCCTCGGTGGCTTCCAGCACCACGGAACAAGCCGTCGACCCGGAAGATCCCGGAGAAACCGGTGCCCCAGCAACATGGGATGCGCCGTCGCGGTCGGCAGTGGTTGAGGCTGCGGAAGTCGCCATGAAGGCGTACGCACGGCCAGACCTCAGCCAGAAGGAGTGGTTCGCGGCACTTGAACCACTGCTCACCTATGACACGGCGGTGGAGTACGCCAGCGTCGATCCCAAGACCATTCGTGCGAGCCGAGTCACAGGACCGGGCATCATCACCTTCGATGAAAGCGCCTACGTGGCTGGCGTCGACGTTCCCACCAACGCAGACAGCTATGAGGTCCTTCTCTCGCGGCAACACGCCGACGACGCCTGGTTGGTCGTGAGTATCACGCGCGTCGAGAATCCGGTCTAACCTGCATGTCGAACCGACACACGGGGCTTATCGTCATCGCACTGTTCATTCCGTTTTCGATGATCACGATGCTTCTCGGGGTCGTGATATTGATCTCTCCAATTGACGAAGAGTGCGAGGTCAGCACCACCACCAGCGCAGGGATCGACCCGAACTCGATCCCGAAGGATACGAAGGTCGGCGCGTACGGCCACGACGCACTCGTCAACGCGGCCCACATCATGAAAGCGGCGAGTGATCTGGGCTTGTCTACCCGCGATCAGACAATTGGCGTGATGACGGCCATCACCGAGTCCGATCTTGTCGTTCTCGACAAAGGAGACAAGGCGGGGCCCGACAGTCGGGGTCTGTTTCAACAGCGAGCGAACGGCGCATGGGGTTCCTACAAGGACCGGATGGACCCGTACACGTCCGCGACGAACTTCTTCAAGGCGCTGAAGAAGCTCGCCAACCGCGACCGTATGGAACCGACGATCGCGGCCCACAAGGTCCAAGTCAACGAGGACGAGAACGCCTACGCCGGTGACTGGAAGACCGCACAAGACATCGTCAAGAAACTCAGCGGGCTGGGAGTAGCGAGTAGTTCGGCTTCAACAGCGAGTAGCTCAGCTTCAACGAAGCCCCGCTATTCCTTGGGGAAGGTCCAACCACAAACCCAGGCCGCGGCAGACCTGCTGGGCCCCAAGTTCAAGATCAAAACGATTGGGGGCTACCGCGAGGACCCCGATTACCCCAAGGGGCACCCGGCTGGGCTCGCGCTGGACTTCATGATCAACGACCTCCCGAACGGGACTGACACCGGGAACAAGCTCGTCAAGTACCTCCAAGATCACGCCAGCGAGATCCAGGTCGACTACATCTTGTGGCAACAACGCAGTTGGTCAGCCGACAGAAAGTCGTGGAAGCGGATGGATGACCGCAGATCCCCAACGCAGAACCACATGGACCACGTCCACCTCAACCTCAAAGGCACCGGTAGCGCGAGCACCGCCACCGGGGAGGCAGAGGCGAAAGACTGCGCCGACACCGACACCGACACCGACACCACACCAGCCGGGGCACCCGGCAAGGACGGGTGGCGTTCACCAACTGTGTCCGCGCCGATCACCGACGTCTTCGGGTCTCCACGAGCGTCCGGACGGGACCACAACGGCGTGGACATCGGCGCCGCGTGCGGCAAGCCCGTCTACGCCGCGCAAGACGGGTTGGTCACAATGGCCGGCCTGGACAGCTACCAAAACGGGACGATCGTCCTCGATCACGGAGGCGGGGTGAAAACCCGCTACCTCCACATGTTCATCGGCGACATTGACGTCAAGGTCGGCGCCAAGGTGAAAAGCGGCCAGCAGATCGCCAAGGTCGGCAACTCTGGGCAGTCGAAAGGTTGCCACCTCCACTTCGTCGTTCAAGTCAACAAGGTTGACATCGATCCCACGCCGTACATGAAAGAACGAAAAATCACCCTCGGCTCGTAAGGAGCACCATGGTAACCACCGACCACCCGATCCCCACCTGGCCGAGCATCCGAGCCTTGACGCGCGCCGATGGGACCGGCGAGGTGACTATCAACGGTACTTCTCACCCCGTCGACACAACGGACCCCGACAGGACGCGCGAGCAGATCATCGCCTTGGCCGCACTAACGGCCGCGAAGATCAACCGGCCGGTCCACATGACCACGTCGGGACCGGACGGCGACTGGGCACTCGTTGTCCACCCTGACGGCACGGTGGAGGACAACACCGCCACAGACACTCCCAGTCGATGGCGGCGAAGGCGGCCCCCTCGGGGGACAGCGCCAGGAGCAGCTGCTTCGCCCGGCCCGTCGGCAAGCCGTGGCCCGGACTCGCTGGCCGCCGACACGAACCAGTCGCCAGACCCGAAACCCTACGGCGTGTACCCGCAGCATCCTGGAACCTCGGCACCGCCACTTCCGGAGCCGCCCGTTGTCCCACCCGCACAGTGGACGGCCGAAACATCCTCAGGTTGGGAGCGCTCCGACGTTCCTCCGGCTCCTCATCACCCCAACCAACACGCCCCCGTCCAACCGCAACCACCGCTGGAGCGGCCATCGTTCCTGACTCACGAAGTCACTGAGGAACCTGCGGCTAGGGGGTGGCGCGGGTTGCTAACAAGGATCGGCCTCCGCCTGCCACCAAGCACCTGGGAGCGGGCCGAGCGAGCCGACGTGTCGGCCGTCTCGCAACACTGGCCCGGACCGCGAACAATCAGCATCCTGAACCCAAAGGGAGGCGCAGGCAAGACGCCTACAACAGTCCTTCTGTCGGCTGTATTCGCGCGCTACGGCGGAGCCGGGGTGTTGGCATGGGACAACAACCAGACGCGGGGAAGCCTGGGGTGGCGCACTGAGCAGGGCCCGCACGACGCCACACTGCTGGATCTCCTCCCCCAGGCCGATCGGCTCCTGAGCCCCAGCGCCCAAGCCGCTGACTTGGCCCACTACGTCCACCATCAGACCCGCGATCGGTTCGATGTCTTGCGTTCCAAGCCGACGGTGCTGGCGCGCGAGCAGCGTGTCGAGCCCCGGGACGTCGACGCCATTCATGCAGTCGCGTCCAAGTACTACCGCATGATCTTCATCGACTCCGGCAATGACGAATCTGACCCGATGTGGGGGCGCATGATCGACCACACGCACCAGATCGTCGTTGTCACCACGACACGAGACGACCACGCCGAGGCGGGGGCGCTCCTCCTAGAGGCCTTGGCTCGGCGGGACGAACACTCCGCAAGCCTTGCCGCTCAGGCCGTCGTGATCGTGACGCAAGCCGATCAACGCTCGCGCCCAGCCGACGTCAAGCGTGTCGCAACGGGCTATCGGCTCTTGGCTCGCGAGGTCGTCACCATCCCATTCGAACCGGCGATGGTCGATGGGTTGCTTCGCCACGGCTCGCTACACCCCGCCACTCAACGTGCCTGGTTGGCTGCGGCCGCAGGCGTGGCCCGCGGGCTGTGAGTGGCTTCAGCAGCGGTAGGAGCCCTGGTGCGGCGACTGCTGTCCGGAATCGGGCGGACGGACATGCCGCCCGCCCCGGCACAGCGTCGCACAGACACGCCTGGAATGGGCTCCGACTAGGAGTTTTGACGGTGAAGCGTCAGAGGTACTCTTCAATCGCGCGCAGCAGCGTGGCCTTCGTCTTGCCACCCTGGAACGACTTCACGACCTGTCCGCCGACGAAGATCTGAATCGTCGGGAGGCTCAACACTCCCTGCTGAGCGGCGGTGTTGGTGTTCACATTCGTGTCAACCTTCACGAACGTGACCTTGTCACCGTACTGATCGGCCAGCTCGGCGATGATCGGCGACAGCTGCTTGCACGGCGCGCACCAGTCGGCCCAGTAATCAACCAGGACGGGCTTGGTCGATCCGAGCACGACGTCGGCAAATGTCGCGTCGGTGGCTTCTTGCACGGGGGCCATGGAGTTCCTTCCGGGGGTTGGTTCAGTCTCGATGTCGGCGACCAGTCTGCCAAACGCGGCAGACAAACTCGTGCACCTGTCGAGTGGACGTCAGATGCCGAGAGTGGACAGGTACCGTTCGGCGTCGAGTGCCGATTGGCATCCGCTGCCGGCAGCCGTGATGGCCTGGCGGTACGTGTGATCGACGAGGTCGCCGCAGGCAAAGACACCGTCGAGGTTGGTGCCCGTCGAATGTGCAGCCGTGAGGACGTAGCCCTCAGAGTCGAGATCGACCTGGCCACGCACGAGGTCAGAGCGGGGGTTGTGGCCGATCGCCACGAAAACGCCCGACACCGGCATGTGCGACAACTCGCCGGTGACCGTGTCCTTCAAGGTGAGCCCGGTCACGGACGTGTCACCGTCGACCGACTCGATGACGGAATTCCACCGAAACGACAGCTTGGGATCCTTGTTGGCGCGCTCGATCATGGCCTTGGAGGCCCGCAACTGATCCCGACGGTGAATCACGGTCACCGAACGGCCGAAGCGGGTGAGGAAGGTCGCCTCCTCCAGAGCCGAGTCGCCGCCGCCGATGACGGCGATGTCGCGATCCCGGAAGAACGCCCCGTCACACGTCGCGCACCACGACACCCCACGTCCGGACAGGCGATCCTCACTGTCGAGACCGAGCTTGCGGTACCCGGACCCCATCGCCAAGATGACGGCCCGCGCACGGTACTGGGTACCGTCCTCGATGGTGACGACCTTGACCGCGTCCTCGAGCTCGATCTTGACGGCGTCCTCGGTGATCAGATGCGCACCGAACTTCTCCGCCTGTGACCGCATGTTCATCATGAGGTCTGGCCCCATCACGCCGTCGGGAAAACCGGGGAAATTCTCGACCTCGGTCGTGTTCATCAGTGCCCCACCACTGGTTACACCGCCCTCAATGACGATCGGGGACAGGTCGGCACGGGCTGCGTAGATGGCCGCCGTGTAACCAGCCGGACCGGAACCGATGATGATGAGATCGGCGATGTCGCTCACGAGTCCTCCAAGTCGATGTGTGTCCAGTCTTGCATCTCGTCCCCGCTGCCTGCACACGGCTCCCCGGTGTCACAAACCCCTTGAAGACCATGCAAACAGTGGTTTTCCGGGACGAGACGTACCGGCTAAGGTGGGAACGGTGATGAGGCAGCATCACCGCGCGCTCTAGAACGAACTGGAGCCGCGCTTTGTTCCATCAGGCAGAGCACTGCCATCTACAAGGACGTGGGAGCAGCATGAGCGAGAAGTACGTCGTCGCGATTGACCAAGGGACCACCAGCACCCGGGCCATCGTTTTCAATCATTCCGGACGCTCGGTGGGCTCCGGGCAAAAGGAACATGATCAGATCCTCCCGAAGGCGGGCTGGGTCGAGCACGATCCGCTGGAAATCTGGCACCGGACCCAAGAGGTCGTGGAGCTGGCATTGCGCGAGTCCGGCGTCGAGGCCTCTGATGTCGTTGCTGTCGGTATCACCAACCAGCGCGAGACCTCCATCGTCTGGGAGAAGAGCACCGGCAAGCCTGTCTACAACGCCATCGTGTGGCAGGACACGCGGACCGACAAGATCGTCGACGCCCTCGGCGGCGGCGACCAAGAGAAGTACAAGGCCAAGGTCGGCCTGCCCCTGGCGACATACTTCTCGGGCCCCAAGGTCAAGTGGATCCTCGACAACGTCGAGGGCGCCCGTGCGCAGGCAGAGGCCGGCGAACTCCTGTTCGGCAACATCGACACGTGGGTCATCTGGAACCTCACCGGCGGCGTCGACGGTGGTGTGCACGTCACCGACGTGACCAACGCCTCCCGCACCATGCTGATGGACCTGGCCACCCTGAGCTGGGATCCCGAGATCTGCGCCGACATGACGATCCCCATGTCGATGCTGCCCGAGATCCGCTCCTCGTCCGAGGTCTACGGCAAGGTCGCGGCCGGTTCTCTGGTCGGCGTCCCCGTCGCGGGCGACCTGGGTGACCAGCAGGCCGCGACGTTCGGCCAGGCCTGCTTCGAGGTCGGCCACGCCAAGAACACCTACGGCACCGGCAACTTCTTGCTGATGAACACCGGCACCGAGGCCGTGTTGTCCAAGAACGGTCTGCTCACCACCGTGTGCTACAAGATCGGTGATCAGCCAGCCGTGTACGCGCTCGAGGGTTCGATCGCCGTCACCGGTTCGCTGGTGCAGTGGATGCGCGACCAGCTCGGCATCATCACGACGGCTCCCGAGATCGAGGCCCTGGCCAAGGGCGTCGACGACAACGGCGGCGTGTACTTCGTGCCGGCGTTCTCGGGCCTGTTCGCCCCGTACTGGAAGTCGGATGCGCGGGGCGCCATCGTCGGCCTCACCCGGTACGCCAACAAGGGTCACCTGGCTCGCGCCGTCTTGGAGGCGACCGGCTTCCAGACCCGCGAGGTCGTCGACGCGATGAACGCCGACTCCGGTGTCGAGCTCACCGAACTCAAGGTTGACGGCGGCATGATCGCCAACGAGACCCTGATGCAGTTCCAGGCCGACATTCTCGGTGTCCCCGTCGTGCGTCCCGTCGTCGCCGAGACCACCGCGCTCGGTGCCGCCTACGCGGCCGGTATCGCTGTCGGCTTCTGGGCAGGCGAGCAGGATGTCATCGACAACTGGGCCGAGGACAGCCGCTTCACCTCCGACATGGAAGAGGCCGACCGGGCCCGCACCTACCGGCTGTGGAAGAAGGCCGTCACCCGGACCTTCGACTGGGTGGACGACGACGTGCGCTGACGCGTCCCCCTGCAAAAACGTCAACGGCCCCGGATTCGTCCGGGGCCGTTGCGAACGTCAGAGCCAGCGCTACGAGCCGTAGGTTGAGAAGTGCCCCTTGGGCTGCGAGGTGGATCGCCGCGACGGTGCGGGCGCCACGCGCGGCTGCGAGCCGGTGGTGCGCTTCAGCGCGGCTCGGCGCGCTGCTTCGGCGGCGATGGCCGACTGCACGGCGACGGACACGTCGGCAGGAATGTCAGGAGTCGGCGCCGCAGCCAAAACCTGCGAAACATCAGTCACTTGCTGCGCCAATACCGCACATGCTCGACAGTGCTCGATGTGGGTACGGACAACGCGCGCGTCCTGGTTGACCGCGTTGTCGGCGTAGACATCCGCGATCTGTTCCAGTGTCACGTGGTCGGCCATAAGCCACCTTCCTTCTGCCTTCTCCGTGGACTAGGTCACAGGCCATGCGCCTGAGACGAACTGTCCGGTGATCTGGTTCCTTGTTACGGCAACAACCCCCGACTTTCAAGCATCTTCTCAATGCGGAGGGTCCCCTTGTCGAAGGTCGCCTGGGGTGCCGACGCCCGCAACCAACGAAATAACGTGGAGTGTCCGGTCCGCAGATGGGAGGTCCGGATCGTGTGCTTGCGGCCGTCCTTCACGAGGAGGGTGAAGTCCGGGCTGTGCCGATTCATGACGTATCGAACCTGGTCGACGTCAGCCCCGGCAATGTCGACGTAGGCGGGTCCGCGACCAACCCGAAGGGTGTCACCCCTCGGTTCGATCCACTGCTGTGCGCGCCTCCATGCCCACAGGCAGTACCCAGCGACCAGCACGGCGATGACGACTGCTGCCTCGACCCACCCGTTTGTGCGCTGGTTCGCGAGCAACCCGACGATGATGACCCCGAGCGCGCCAGCGATGGCGCAGTGCTTGGCCCAGTCGAACGTGTTTTCCAGCCGTCCTTCGGTCTGCTCCGAAGCCTCAGCGTCGGGCAGGTCGAAGTCCTCGTCAGCCATCGATGTCTCGAAGATGCGCGAGCAGCGGGGCCAAGCGGGCACGGCCGCGTGAGCAACGACTCTTGATCGTGCCAGGCGCGCACCCCAGCAGACGGGCAGCCTCGTCCACGGAGTAGCCCTCCATGTCGACGAGGATGATGGCTGCGCGCTGGTCGGCGTTGATCGCATCGAGGGCGCGCGCAATGTCGGCCCGCGTCTCGCGCGCCAACAAGGAGTCGTCGGATGTGGAAGCGACCGACATCGTCGCGTCGCGGTCGGCGTCCTCCGGCAGCGGCTCGGTGCGCCGAACGGCGTTGCGACGCAGCCGGTCCAGACCTGCGTTGACGACGATGCGGTACATCCAGGTCAGCACCGCCGAGTCACCCCGGAAGCTGCTCGCGCGACGGAAGGCCGACACCATGGCATCCTGCAAGACGTCGGAGGCGTCGGACGGGTTGCGGACCGTTCGCAGCGCGACGGCCCACAACTGGTTCTGGTGCCGGGCGAACAGCACCGAGAACGCCTCCTTATCGCCCGCCACGTGCGCGCGCAGGAGTTCGGCGTCGCTCGGCTCGGGCAACGTTGTCACCGGGTCATCTCACCACGATCTCGGAGATGCCGCCACGGAATCCCGACCCGTCGGCAGGCAGAGACGTCAAGTAGATCAAGATGTACCGCGTCGTAGCGCCTCCGGCCAGCTTGAAGTCCGTTGCTCCTTCGGCGTCGTCTGCCGTCGCCATCGATCGCCATTGGCTGCGCGACTTGAGGGGCGGCTCATCGGTGGCATTGGCCGTCACCGGCACCATCACCTCGGCCGACGTGCCCTTGCCGGTGAACGTGACGGTCACCGAGGAGACGTTTTGTGCTGAGCCGAGATCCACGACAAGGCCGACGCCGGGCTTCAGTCCACCCAGCTGAGCGCGTCCGCGGTACTGCTCGGTCTGCCAGGCGGTCTTCGTGTTCCCGTCGTAGGCTCGCTCGGTTGCGCTCGCGTTCTCGTCCCCGGACCCGCCGTCGGCGGTGGGGTCGAAGTCGATGGCTCGCTTGATGGGGATCGGCTTCGCCGTCGTCACGCCCGACGACGGGGTCTGCGAAGACTCGGTGGAGTTCCTGCCTTGAGTCACTCCGAGGATGATCAGGCTCACGATAAGCACGAGGATGACCGCCGACGTCAAGACGATCAGCCAGGTGCGACGCCTAGGACGTTCCCGCGGGGGGAACACCTCGGGCAGGCCGCCGCTAGCGATCTCTTCGGGAGTCGGTGCGGGGTGCACAGCCGGTCTGGGTTCGGCGGCACTGGAGCGTGCCCCCGTGGGTGGCGGCACGGGAGTGAAGAACGTCCCGGTGTCGGACATCATCGTCGAGGTGAGATCGACCGTCGTGGTCGGGTAGTCGTCTTCCTCGAAGGCACTTTCGCGGGGCGAAGGTACTGCCGCGGGTGAAGGGATCGGCTTGGGCTTAGTGGCCTCTTCAGGTTCTGGTTTCGCGGGCTTCGGTTCGGCACTGCGTCCCGAGGCTTGGAAGATGGGCCGCACGGGCATCTGGACGCGCCGCTCCAGGTCTCCGGTCGCGTCGGCCGTCCCGAGAATGCGCGAGAGGGTAACCATGACCGTGAGGGCGGACTGGTGGGCGGGTTCGTCGCCGGGCTGCGGATTCAGCAACTGGTCGCACAAGACGTCCAAGGCTGCGGGGATGCCGGGAACGACTCGCCGCGGAGGAACGATCCGATCGTCCTCCACCGGCGCCGCGGGCATGCCGAAGCCGGGACCGTCGGGGTACAGCGACACGAGGCTGGCGTACAGAAGTTGGCCGAGGGCTCGCACATCGGTGGCCTGCCCGTCGTCCTGGCTGGTCGCGCCAGTCAAAGCCTCCTCGATGAGGAAGCCGACGATCTTCACATTCCCCGACGTGGTGACGATGACGGTGTCGGGGTTGAGGTGCTGGTGGTACAGCATCAGGGCGTGTACCCAGGTGAGCGCGTCGGCGACCTCGCGCACCACCCAGGCGGCCTCCAGGCTCGACAAGGGCCCGTCGGCCAGCAGCTTCTTCAGCGAACTCCCCGGCGCGTACTCGCTCACCACGTATCCGGAGTAGTCGACAGAATCCGACGGCGCGGCGTCCAAGACCCGCAGGAAGCGGGCGTCGGTGATCGACGCGGCCTCGCGGGCGGCCTTGAGGTACTTCGCGGCGCGCGGATCGTCGGGAGCCAACACATACACCAAGACGGCGCGAGACAGCGTGAGATCGAATGCACGCCAGGTCAACACGTTGGCCCGCCGCGCCAGCAACTCGTCCAGGCGGAACCGGTCGGCGATCACATCGCCGGTGTCGACGCGGGCAACCGGTGCCCCCGTGAGGTCGATCCCTGTCGTCGGTTCGTGATCGGAACCGACGTTGGGGTAGGTCTGGATCGCGTCGGGGTTGTCGTCGAGCGGCGCGGCTGCCGGTGTCGAGTCGGGCTCGAGGTCCTCTTCGGATGCCTCCGCCTCCGCCTCCAGCTCGTCGGGTGCTGCTGGCTCACCGAGGTCCATGTCCTGCTCGGCTTCCGCCTCGGCGGTCTTGGCGGGATCTGCGGGCTTGTTCCGCCGACGTAGCACGGCCAACGCCTCCTGAACCTCGCTGATGTGGAAGACCCGCGCCAAGAGCACGAAGACGGCGATGGCGATGGCCGCGCCCAATGCGAGGCCGATGACTTGGGCCACCAACCGGTCCGAGATCAGCGACACGCCCCAGGCGGCCAGCCACGCGAGCCCGCCGGCCGGAACGGCGGCAATCAACAGGCGCGCCAGGTGTCGGCCCAAGTCGCGTACCTGCAAATCGGGCAGGCGCCGCATCAGCGTTGTGAGCGACAAGCCAAAGCCGACGGCGTATGCCAGTGAGAAGGCGAGGGCTAGGCGCGGAGCGACGGTGGCCGGGTCTTTCCACGGCATGACGAACAAGACCGCCAAGGCCGCGTTGACGGCGGCGATGACGACCTGAATGAAGAAGGTCGTGCGGGTGTCCTCCAGGGCATAGAACGCCCGTAGACAGACGTATTGCAGGGTGAAGGGGATCAGGCCGGGCGCGAACGCCATGAGCGTCCACCCCACATACGCGGCGTCTGTCGAACCGGTGCCGTGCCCGAAGGCGACGTAGGCGAAAGGCAGGCCGAGCGCCACGAACCCGACTGCGGCTGGAAGCAGGAAGGTCGCCGAGAGCCGCATCGTGCGCATCGACTCCACGCCGACGCCCTTCAGGTCCCCGCTGGCTGCCAGTCGCGACGCCGATGGCAGCATCGCCGTCGCTAGGGACACGGTGATGAGTGAGTGCGGCATGATCCACACGAGGTACGCGTTCAGGTACGCGGTGACACCGGCACCCTGCCCACCGACGGTGGCCTCCGTGGCCAACCGGTCGACGACCATGAGCGCGAGCTGATTGACACCGACGTACGCCAACGTCCATTTCGCCAGGCTCAGCGTGTGTCCGAGACCGGCATCCTTCAGGTCGAACCGCGGCCGGAACTTGAAGCCCAGTCGCGACATGTACGGAACCAGAAGGATGGTCTGAATCACGATGCCGAAGGTCGCACCCAGACCCAGGTACATGGTCTGCGGCGTCGTGAAGGGGTCGGCGTGCGCACCTGAGCTGCCCCACATGGCGGCGTACAGCGCAAAAACCACGATCGACACGACGTTGTTGGCCACGGGCGCCCACATCATCGGACCGAACTTCTCGCGGGCGTTGAGAACCTGGCCAATCAGGAAGAAGGCGCCGTAGAAGAAGATCTGCGGCATCGTCAGGTAGGCCAACATGACGAGCGAGTTCCAGTGCGGTTCCAGCGCGGGGGTGCGCCACCCCGAGTTGGTGTAGATCGTCATGATCCACGGCGTCGCGACCGTCATGATGACGGTGATGGCCGCAAGAATCATCAAGAAGGCCGTCATCAGCCGGTTGATGAACGTCTCGCCGCCATCGGGGTCGTGCTTGACGGCTCGGACGATCTGCGGCACGAGGACAGTGTTGAGGGCCCCTCCGGCGAACAGCATGAACAAGCTGTTGGGAACGGTCTGGGCGATGGAGAAGATGTCGGCCTGGCGCGTCCCATTGCCCAGCACGAAGGCGATCATCATGACGCGGACAAAGCCCAACACCCGCGACACCAACGTCCCGGACGCCATGACGGCCGTTGCCCTCATGAGCTTCCGCCCGCTGCTGGGAGTGTCCTGAGCGACGGTCATGCTGCCTCCTCGGCCCTGGTACGGCCCCGGTTCTTTCTCAACGACCACGCGGTGGTGGCAATCAGCACAATGCCCGAGATCGCGACAAGCACCCACCCGATCACACCGTATTGGGTCGCCTCAACGGTGATCTCGATGGGAGCACCGATGCGGGTGTCCCCGGATGTTGTCAGCTGGGCCGTGACCGTCGCGATGCCATTGGACGTCGCGACGGGTCGAATGTTGATGGTGCGGGATTCGCCGGGGTTGACGGTGATCGCCTCCGAGGCGGAAACCTCAAGTCGTTGGGGGTTGGACGAGGTCAGATGCACGCTGACGGTGACCGGGTCGGGTAGCCGGTTCGTCACGGTGATGGGGAACTCGTTGGCCTTGCCCGACATCACGAACCTGCTGGTGGCCGCCAGTTCGACGGCGTCGGGTTTCGAGGCCGCTGTCAGGTCTGCGGTCGCGGCCGACAGCCACGCGCTCCGCTCCGCAGCCTCTCCGACCCAGGTCGAGCTGGCCGCCCGGGACAGGATCTGCGTGCGTGCCAGGGATGTGGGGGCTGTCGGGGACAGATCGGCGTACGCGTCGAGTTGGTCCGCCAAGCCGGTCAGACCCGCGATGTCAGCGTCCGGGAGCGCATCGTCGGTGGACGAAGCGGAGTAGGTGGGCGAGCCCGTCGCGGGCTTCTCGTCGAGGACTGTCTGCGCCTTCGTGAGGGAAATCCACGACGGCGCGTCCTGCAGGAGCGTCAGGTCGGCGGCGGTGGACACCACGCGGACCTGCGTGTGGCCCCGTGCGCTCAACACCAGCGCCTCACTGGCGAGGTAATTGGCCTGTCCGACCGGGGCCGCCACACCGGTCGGTGCGTCGGGGTCGGACACCCGCAACACGGGGACCGTGCCGTTGACCCACGTGGCCGAGCTTGTGAGCTGGTGGGTGGCGATGGCGGCGGCTCCGCTGTCGGCCAGGTACGCCACGGTGGTTGCGTCAGCCGCCATGCCCGACGGAAGCACGATGGTCGGAAGGTCGCCGAGGTCGTCGACCTGTTTAGCCGCGTCGAGCGCCCATTTCAGCAGGCCTTTTTGCTGAAGTCGGGCGGCGGTCGCCACGTCAGGCGTGGCGAACAAGGTCTGGTACCCCGTCGCGCGGGGCAGTTTGTCGTAGCGCTTGAGCCAGGCCTCGGCAACGTCCGAGCCAGTCCCCTCGGCTGACTCGCCGGTCCCGGTCACCGTGTACCCGTCGGTCATGGCCCTGATCTCTGCCAACAAGCTCGGGTCGATGACCCAACTCAGCTTGTCGTCTTCGACGGCCGCCATCAGCTTGTCGAGTCGGCCACCCGCGGCCAACTCCTTCGCGAGGTGGTCATCGGCGAAGCGATCCTGGGCGGTGATCGACGGTTGGCTGCTGAACAGCACCAGCGGGGCGGTCTCGGCGGCGGCGCTGCTCCCCGCGATCGGGACGACCGTCCGGGACTTGGCGAGGGTCTGATAGGTGCTGGACCCGTTTCCGTTGCCGCGGACGTCCACACCCACCGCGTACGCGGCGCTCGTCGTGCTGATCCCGAGTTCGGCGAGGGTCGCGCGCACCGTGAAGGTCGTCTTCGTGGACGGTGTGAACGGTTTTCCGCCGTCGTACGGGCGGGTGTAGTTCGCCTCCGAGGAGACGACGCGAGCGCCGTCCGGTACCGCGCCACCGTGCGTGACCGAATCCAGCGTCGCGACATCGCGGATCTGCGCCGGAGAGTGCCAAAAGATCACCTGCATGCCGTAGGCCGGGACCGTCCCCGTGTTGCTCACGGTGCCGCTCAGAACGACCTCGGAGGACCCTGTCGTCCCGGTGACGCTGATGCCAGTCAGTTGCACACTGAGAGTCGGTCCCTCGGCGTGAGCCGGCGGGGCGGTCACGGCGCCCGCGCTGAGGCAGAGAAATACCGCCACCAGCAGCCCCAGGGCGCGCGACAGCGATCGGTTCACCCGCCCATCCTACGGTTGGGTCGAACCATGGCGTCCGGCGATAGGCGGTTGGGACGGTAAAGTTGCCGGTCGTGGCAGGACTGAACCCTGAGGGAACCCAGGCATTGCGCGACTTGGTCGCCGGCAATCCTGTTCTGCCTCGCCTCGCGCGCACGTTCGCGGATGCGGGCTTCGACCTGTACCTGGTCGGCGGGTCCGTGCGTGACGCGCTGTTGGGCAAGCTCGGCGAGGACCTCGACTTCACCACCGACGCACGCCCCGATGACATCGAGCGGTGTCTGAAGCAGATCACGTCGGCGACGTGGGATGTGGGGCGTGAGTTCGGAACCATCGCTGCGCAGGTGGTCGCCGAAGATCAGGAGTGGACGGTCGAGGTGACGACGTTCCGCGCGGACAGTTACCACCCCGAAACGCGCAAGCCCACCGTGTCGTTCGGCGACAACCTGCGCGACGACCTGATTCGGCGCGATTTCGCCATGAACGCCATGGCTATTCATCTGGCAGACCGGACGTTCCATGACCCGTTCTCGGGGTTGACCGATCTGGTCCAGCAGACGATCCGCACACCCACCGATGCGTCCATCTCGTTCAGCGACGACCCGCTACGGATGATGCGCGCGGCCCGGTTCGTGTCCCAGTTGGGTTTCGAACTCGATGAGGACGCCGAACAGGCGATGGTCGACATGGCCGACCGGATCTCCATCGTCAGCGCCGAACGGGTGCGCGACGAACTGGTCAAGTTGCTGTGCACGGACCAGCCGCGAGCCGGGCTGAATGCGCTGGTGCGTACCGGGCTGGCCGACCACGTCATTCCCGAACTGCCTGCCATGCGTCTGGAACGCGATGAACACCATCGGCACAAGGACGTCTACGAACACTCGCTGACGGTGGTCGACCAGGCCATCGCGCTGGAATGGCGCCTGCCGAGCTCCCCGGACATCGTCAATCGGCTCGCAGCGCTGCTGC
>RRZU011071874.1_pt1 | contig 44262 bp, 62 predicted proteins | sample 2165561 | NCBI WGS metagenome assembly RRZU01 (sample SAMN10456909, study PRJNA506462) | wastewater metagenome | isolation source: wastewater sludge | place: USA: Moscow, Idaho | reverse complement strand
TCGGCGTTAACTCGTATCGAAGCATGGGCTCAATCATCCTGTTGTTTCAGTCGGAGGAAAGTCTATCAGTAAAGAGAATGAGAGATCAAAGTGGTCATTTTAATTGAGCTGGATAACGGACATTTCAATTGAGCCTTGACATTAGATTGTTAGAACCATTTAGTAATGTCACTTTTTATCCAGATAGAAACGTCACCTTAGAGTAAGCTAAACTGAATGCAATTCTAAGGGGCTCAACGCATGTTGGTGACCATGTCAGATAAAGAGATCCACCGCCTACCGGTGATACAGGCAGTTTGTGAAAAGCGTCTACGCCGTCGTGATGCAGCATCACAGCTTGGCATTTCAGAACGTCAGGCGCAACGACTTATCAATCGTTACCGAGTTTCTGGTGCTGAAGGACTTGTCAGCCGCAAACGCGGCCAGCCCAGCAACCGCCGGTTGACCGAATCTCTCAAACTACGAGTACTCACGCTGATACGTGAAAACTACAGTGACTTTGGGCCCACACTGGCCGCAGAAAAACTCAGAGAGCGCCATAATATCCGGCTTTCAATCGAGACCGTCCGCAACTGGATGACGTCTGACGGACTCTGGGTCCCGCATGCTCGCCGTAAGTCACGGGTTTATCAACCCCGACATCGGCGTGATTGTCTGGGTGAACTTATCCAGATCGACGGCTCCCACCATGACTGGTTTGAAGGCCGTGCGCCAAAATGCTGCCTGCTGGTCTTTATCGATGATGCCACCGGGCGTCTGATGCATTTGCGGTTCAGCGAGTCAGAAACAGCCTTTGACTACATGCTGGCAACCCGGGAATACATCGAGCAGCATGGGAAGCCGGTATCGCTGTACAGTGACAAACACGCAATATTTCGCGTCAGTGGTCCGGAGAAACGCAATACCACCGTTACCCAGTTCGGACGTGTGCTTTATGACCTGGCAATCGAGCTTATTTGTGCCAACAGCTCTGAAGCTAAAGGCCGCGTGGAACGTGCGAATCAGACACTTCAGGATCGGCTGATCAAAGAAATGCGTCTGGAAGGTATAACCGGCATTGAGGCCGCAAATGCCTGGCTTGCCACTTTCATCGCTGACTTTAACAGCCGGTTTTCACGACCGGCTAAGTTCCCCAAAGATTTGCATCGTCCGGTGCAGGAAAGCCCCGATGAATTAAGAGACATCTTTGCCTGGCATGATGTTCGTACCGTGTCGAAATCACTGACCTTCCAGTACGATAAGATCCTTTATCTCATGGACACCACAGAAGAAAATAGCCGTCTTGCCGGTGAAAAAATTAAAGTACTGGATTATCCCGATGGCACCCTCGCCTTCCTCTATGGGCACCGGAGCCTTAAGTGCCAGGCATTTGATAAGCTGGCCTGTGTCGACCAGGGGCAGATTGTTGATAACAAACGTCTCGGGACTGTACTCCGACTGGCTCAGGTAAAACAGGATGAGCGGGAAAGCGAAGGCAAACGGGAACGAAGCAAAAAATCGCCCAGCCGTAAGGCTCAGGTGCGCATCCAGGAACAGCTCCGGGCTATCAATCCCGTTCTGGCAGACCCGAGCTTGTTTGTGGCAAGTTCAAAGCGATAGAATCGACCATCAGTGCTGCAAAGTACCGGAACAGTGAGTCCCCAAAAGGATACTTGAGATGATTAAATTCCCGACTACAAAGCGCGTTGATTTGTATAAAACTGCTGTCAGCTCTGAGCAATTACATCTAGATCTGGTTGCGGCTCAGGAGTTCATGTTCGATGCCTGGGAAAATGATGACCTGGAAGTTGTGCTGAAACTCATCAGAAAAGCTATCAAGAAATCCCCGCTCTGTGCTGACGCATACTCATTCTACTGCGAGATATCTCAAGAACCTCCTGAGTCAAAAATCGGGAAGCTGGAGACTGCTTTGTACGCAGCCAGCATTGCACTTGGCGAGGATTTTCAGGAGTTCGCAGGACGTTTCTGGGGATTTGTCGAAACACGTCCATATATGAGAGCAAAAGCAGCTTTGGCTGAGGCCTTATGGGAGTCTGGTAATTTTTATCCGGCTATGGCTCATAGCCGCGAAATGCTGAAGCTCAACCCGAACGATAACCAGGGGATTCGTCATTTATTAGCGAACTATTACCTTGAGCTTGAAATGGTGGATGATCTGGCCTTGCTACTGGACGATTATCCTGGGGATATGCGTTCGTTTTTTCAGTATACACGCGCCCTACTCGCCTACCGACAGTCATCCCCGGATGCCGATGATATCGCTAAAGCTGCGATTGATTCTAATAGACACATCCCCGGCTTGTTATCGAAGTGCAGATTACAGATCAAGTCTAACAGTGGATATATCACGTTAGGTGGAATGGATGAAGCCATTTATTATGTGAATCATAATATAAAGCCTTGGATTCGCACCTCTGGCGCAATTGATTGGATTGTAAATAATTCATTAAGTAAAATATAAGGATTTAGTTTTAATGTTTAATCTAATTATGGGCGGAGAACCTGACTATTTTGAACATTGGCCCATGTATGAACGGGTTAGTGGGAGTTGTGATTTTCCTATATCACGTATGTTAGAAGGCACCTCTGATGACATCCGGTTGAAGTTAACGCCTTTGAATGATAAAGCATTATCTTATATTGAGAAATTACCTACGCTTTTTATGTCAGAACTTTATTCCCGAGACAATGTTGAATACATTACTTTGCGACTTGGTGTAATTTCAAATCTACGAACAGTTAACAAAAATGTTGAGTTTGATTTCAGAATCACTCACTCACAAGATGATGTCGTAGTGATAAACAAAGAGTTATATCAAACAGCTTTAGAATTAGGTGCATATGGGCTGAAACGGACTCACTGGGGAATAAAAGCACGTGATTTAAATCAAACATTAGCACTTCTAAATATAACGACAAGAAGTACACCACTTCCTCCTACTGAAGCACTTCCTGATGAAGTTGATAACTACCCAATAATAGATAATGTTCAAAGTTTCATGGCGCGTGTTTTAGAACAAGATCATGAAGAAGATGCAGAAATATTTTATCGTGGACATTCTGATGTATCTTACGAGTTGGCTCCATCAGTTTTCAGGAAAAACAAAAAAGGTAACTTCAAGCATTTGCACAGTGAATCAAATTTAGTCCGTGAAGCCCTAACAGCAAGGCCAACTGAGTTTGTTGATGATAAAACAATGCTAGACAAGTTAGTAAGGATGCAACACTACGGACTACCAACTCGTTTGTTGGATATAACATCAAATCCACTAATCGCTCTGTATTTCGCTTGTTGCGACATTAGTAATAATGAAAATACAAATGAGGTTGATGGACATGTTATTATTTTCAAAACAAAAAGGGATCGTATAAAATTCTTTGACTCTGATACAGTAAGTTGCATATCAAATATATCAATGCTAAGTCAAACACTGAAAGATCAGCTGGATTGTAAAATGGACAAGGAGGCTTTCAATAAAACTGAAGCTTGTCAAAAACTCATACATTACATTAAAGATGAAAAACCTTATTTTAAAGATGTAATTATACCATCAGATTTGGAAAGGTTAATTTTCGTTAAAGGAAGAAATAATAATGAAAGGATGTCATCACAGTCAGGTGCATTCTTATTATTTGGGAATAATGCTGTTTATCCCGATTTAGTTTCAAACCCTGATGATGCTATGCAAGAGTTTAAAGTAGAAAAAATAGTGATCAGAAACAAAGCTAGAATACTTAAGGAACTCGCAAGGTTAAACATTACAGATGCGACAGTTTATCAAGGCATGGAAAGGACAATGAAACTAATTGCGGCCAAATTTTCCGCAGGAGATTGATCTTCATGTGGTTTTTTGACACACTAGCCTGTCGCTACTGGCATTGGTCCCTTGTATGCTAAGCATATGAACTCTGGTGTGTGTTGGACAGGAGCAATTAACCAGTCGTATAGTAAAATTTGAATGTAAAAATATAAAACAAGGAGTTGAGAATGAACCCCATTACTTTGAGTGAAATGAGTGATGAAGATGAAGAGGTAAAAATCATTTCTTCATATGAACCTCAAGATGATGAGATTGCGATCGTTTTTGATAGTTCAAAAATTACTGGAGGTAATGCACTGGATTTTTTCCAGTTCACCAAGCAATCACATTCTAATGTTAAAGTGTACGGAGATTCTAATGGTGTTTCGTACCTGCAATTAAACAGTATAACGTTAGCGTTAGGCACTTTCTTTGCCACATCAGTAATGATACCTTTTTTAGTAAATCTTGTTTCAAATTATATTCAGAAAAAAATTGATAACTTTGGAACTAGAGATATAGACGTTAAAGTCTCTATAATTAAAAAAAATAAATCAGGAAAACATGTGAAATACACTGTTTCTGGAAAAGTAGACGATGTTTTAAAAGTAATTAACAAAATCAAATAAAAATCTATATAGATATTATGAATATTCACGAAAAGTTAAAGCGTTGGATGTGTATTACTCAAGAAGATAGTGCTATTCTTGATTATCTTAATGCTGAGTTAAAAAAAGCTCAATCCTTGAGCTTGAATAATGAATCAAACAGATTGTTTTTATACAAAACAATTTTACTAGCCCATTTAAAATATATTCAAGTCATTAATTTACTTACAAGAGGTGATTTTGATGAAGCATGGGTAGAACTTGAAAGGATAGAAATAGATTTAATACATATTAAAGAAAATAATGAGTTTCTGCCTGAGGTTAATTTCTATGGTGTTAACTTCTTAGCGAGAATGGTATGTAATTGGCAGGCGTTATTCCCATATAAAATCTTCGGTAGTTCTCGTGAAATAATAAAAGAAGTGAAATGTTCAGTATGTAATACAACCCGTAGTTTTATTAATGATTGTGGTCATGTTAAAAATAAACTTTATAATGGAGTTCTTTGCTTTGATGAAGTGATCGATTTTGAATTAATTACTTATGACATAGTTAGTAATCCCGTTAACAAATGTAGTGTTTTTTTCTCCAATGATGGTGATCATTATAACTATTCAACTTTAATTAGTGTTGTCAAATACATACAATCCCCACATCAAATTTTCAATATTACGACCTGGAGATTTAAGGCGAAAGAACATGATGGAGTATTATCGCCAGAAAATATTTGTCCATGTGGAGATTCTTTAAAAAAATATGCAGATTGTTGTTTGCCACGTAATGGTATTTATAAAAAACATATAGATATTTGGTTTCCCTTCCCGTTGAATGTAGAACCTATTTAGAACCAGATATTCAATAACTAAAGATCCCGTTGACACAGATATTTCCATATTAAGATGTTTTCGTTATATTTTTATTCCAGTCTTTCATATTTAACTTTTGCTTTATTAATTGGTTGAGTGGGATAACGCAGCAGTCACATTAATATGATTACATAGGCTGAAAGTGCCCTTTCTATCTTGCACAAAGAGGTGACATTTTAAACTTGCTTTGACAAACGTAGATAAAGGCTGAATCTGATGTTTTATGGTCATCCTTGTGCTGGCTGTGTTGCCCGTACTCTCTGTTGCGCATAACGATTGAAATGTCTTGCGGCCTTCACTGAGATTACCGGGCGTCCTGATAATTTTCTTAGGACCTGATTCGAATGAAACGATTGATACCAATCCTTACCTTTGCCGCCAGTATGACCATTCCGGTTACTGCAATGGCAGACAATATTGTTTGTCATGATGGCTGGAGCATTGAGCGACACGTTACCGGTAGTGCCAGTAGTGGATTCATGAGCTACATGAAAGACGCTGGCGTCATAAAGTTACTGCATCACGGCAAGCTCATCTCACAAAAACGTATTCAGGATATTCAGCAATCGGTGTATCAGACCAGTGGCGCTCCACTTGTTAACTACGAGTTTGATGTTGATGAAAACAGTTTCTATATCCTTGCTCTGGATATGAGCACTCAGGGTGCATCAGGTGGTGAACCGGATATCAAGCTTTGGGGTACTGATGCAATGGGAATTGATTGTATTTTACAGGGAGGTGCTGAATGAAAAATTCAACCACCCTTCCCTTATTGATATCAATCGCCGGTTTGTTATTTGCAAATCAGTCACTGGCGATTACGCAATCACAGATGCAGATGAGAGTGACTGCTACATGTGATTCTTACGCAAATTTTTCCAGAATTGCCAACCCGGATGTTATTTATGGCGCATGTATAACCGGAGCCAGGGACGCAATACAGCATCGCAATTCCGTCTGTGAGAAGAAAATAAAGAAATTTAATAAACAGACGGAAAACTTACGAGGAATGGAACGAGCCGAGCATATTGAAGTTACTCAGGCATATCGCGCCGGATGCAACACTGGAAAACAAAACTAAAAAGGAATACAAAAAAATGAACAGTTCATTTTTGACAAAACATCTTTCAAAATTAACGCTCGCTATCAATCTTACAATAACCATACTGATTTGGCTCTATTTTATTGGAACTGACAACCCGTCATGGTATTCGATACTTCAGGGGTATGCTTTCATCAGCTTTGATACGGCAAAAATCATTATCACCGTTGTCTGTGCTGCATGGATAATCAAAAGCATTACATCCTATGAGCTAAAAACAGTTCTGTTTACTCAGGCGGACATTCAGAAGGAAATACTCAAAGAGCTTCAGTTATTAAGAAATGGAAAGCAAATGAATAATGCCGATGCCATGAAAGATGATTTCAGGATAGACTTTGATAAAGTAGATTGCTGATATTTCTCTGATGCTGACATGTAAGGGTCTTCATTTTGGTGGAGATTCTTATTTTTTTATTCTGATTCTTTGTTAACTCAAGCCGTATGGCTCTCCTGCGGAGGGCTTAATATTGGGATAATATTGAGAGGTTCAGAGTAAGTACAGAAAACCGATTAAGAATAAATATATCATAATAAGGGTTTAACCCCGGTTGGCGATTTGGCGATGGTAGCATGGATATTTGAATCTGTAAATTGATTATATTTATTTTTATTTTACCACCCTATCGGGTGATTCCGGCACAGCACATCAGCATAACCAGAAGCATATAACGCGCTACAGGCCATCAGGGGAATGCAGTCGGTGCAAAGCCATACTTCAGCCCTGAAACAGCCCACAATCACGCCAGTGCAACCTCCGGTCACAATCTGCACTAATTTCATTTAACTGTATAAATGAACAGTGGTGCATATGCCGGAATCCTGCCATCAGACAGACTCTGCACACCCTGCCCTGACCCGTATTTACAGTGCCTGTAGCGCATTCTGAGCGCACCAGTGCATGATAAGGCAGGGTGCTGAGCCTGCTTTGTGACAACCTCAGATTACTGCTGACAGAACGACACGATACCTGTCACATTGCATTGTCTGTATTATTTTAAATTTTATTTTTTTGAATGGATTCTTAAATTTAATTCCTGACCTCCACCCGGAGTGCTGGCCTGACAGAAGTTAAAGGGGAAAAACAGGACCCGACCCGATTCTTTTTCTCCCTCCAATTCTTTACTCAGGAAATATTAAATGACGCTTTTTCGAAACAAGAGATACCACCAGAACTACAACCATAACACGTTATTTCCCGGTGCTGTATTTACCACGAAGCATAATGGTGAATGCTCTGTTCTTGGTCGCTCCGAAGATAAATCAAGACGCGGATATTATGTTGTGCAATTTAAAGACAGCGGCATAATCAAAGAGGCCTACGGTACGCATATTAAATCAGGTGCAGTCTCAGGTGACGCGTTCCCGTCCTCAGAAGATGAACGAATAACACTGTTGATGAAGCCCCGTTATTATGATGTGGGATATATTGGAAATGGAAAGCATTCCACAATTGAAAACACCCGAAGCCATCAGAGAACAAGAGCGTTCATTCTCTGGCATAATATGTTGGCAAGGTGCTACATGACAGTTAAAGGGAAACAATATTTTAAAGGATATAAGGGAGTGACGGTTTGCGAAAGATGGCATAACTTCCAGCATTTCTGCGATGACCTTCCAAAACTTAATGGCTATGCCCGCTGGAAAAATAACCCCGGAGAATATGAGTTGGATAAAGATTTTTCACATCGTCGTTTCTATTCCCCGGACACAGTTTCTTTCATCAGTACAATGGAGAATGCAAAGGAAGCAGCATTACGACGCTCAGCAATGAAGATACTGAGCCAGCATTATCACGAAGTGAATAAAATACGAAATGAAATAGTTATGGATACGGAGGATGAACTTAAGAAAAACAATATTGTTTATGAAATTGCATATAACGGGAATACTAAAATCATTATCTCAGAAACACCCTATGGTACGGTGGCATTCTATCCCCTGACCAGAAAGATTCAGCGAAACAGTTACATGACGGAGGGTGATACACAGATTTATGTATCCTACCTGAACTGGCTCAGGCTTCAGTGGGAAATCAGGAATCCCTTCATTAACTGCATTGCTGTAAAATGATGATAATGCTATAAATAGCTGCACTATATACTTAACAAATAAACATCAGGGCAATCTGTAAAATCTGAGTTTCAGTGATGTTGCTGCATCAGAGACGATATTAACTGTCTGAAAGTTCATCGCTGAAGGCTAAATGTCTGCACTTCATGCAGCCATTTAACATGTTCAATACATTAAGCGCACCAAGGTAAGGTGTTGATTGTTAAGGGTTTATCAGGGGGTTCTCTTGACTTGTTGGTATCCTCGGACTCAGGCTGTTACGTATCCTGTGACTAACTGAGCCCCGTCCGTGGTGACCAGTTAACAGATTCTCCAAGGAACCTTGTTAACGCTGCTTTAGCATACTGAGGCTTTGAGTAGTATCTGGGAAACCAGCCATCATAAGTTTGTGTGCCATTGCGCCGGTATTCTGGCCTGACTGACAGCTTACATCCATTACCATCAGTAGAAATACAAAAAGTGTACCCATCAACAGAATCAGAAGTAAGCAGAATGGATGTCATTGGGGATACCTCATTATTGAACTAACCAGAAACTACAATGGTGATCCGACATGGTTTCCTCGATTTTACCGACTGAGCTGTCATATAGCGATACCTTTTATTCTTAGGTTCTCTTGCAGTATTGGCTATCGATTGTCACAATTTAGTCTGGTGGCACTGGTTCATTTTTCGGGTGGTTTGTTACTTTTTCCGTTGGTGTTCCAGGGCTACCGACCTCTGCATGTACGTATACATCCCTCTTTCTCGTTTACCCCGCCAGATTTCAATCCGATAGAATCGTTCCTGTTTTACTCACTCGTAATTCACTTTTCATAGTCATTTTGTGGACATTAAACGTGCGCTACAGGTGCGCATTCCTTGCTTCAGGATGGCTTACTATCTAAAATGGCAGAGATTTTTGATACTTTTGAACATTTTAATGAGGTATATACCATGATGAACATCGCTTGTGATGACGGCTCAACGAACGTAAAACTTGCCTGGATTGAGAATGGTGAAATCAAAACTCATGTTTCGCAGAACGCCTTCCGCGAAGGCTGGGCTACTCCACTCGCATTTGGTGGTAAAACTATCTACAACTATCTCATTGATGGGCGGAAATTTACTCACGACATTGGTTCAACATCTGCAATTACAACAACGCATACCTCTTTCCAGTTCGACGCTGTAAGTCGCGTAGCAATTCATCATGCCCTTTTGACTTCCGGTCTTGAGCCACAGGATGTTGAACTTACAGTGACACTGCCGGTGGCCATGTTCTTCACGAGCGATGCGCAGTTGAACGAAGCTAATATTGAAAAGAAAAAGGCCAACGTTATGGGCCCAATAACCCTGAATAATGGCGAAACTTTTCATGTTGTAAAAGTTAACGTAATGCCTGAATCAGTACCTGCGGCTGAATATCTGATTGATCCTAAAACAACCACGCAGCTTACACGAACCCTGGTTGTCGATCTGGGGGGAACAACCCTAGACCTGGCCATCATTCAGGGGGCAATGGAGGGCATATCTGATATCTTTGGCAACAGCGATGTTGGCGTTTCACGAGTGACAAAAGCTGTTATGGCTGCGCTCCAGGATGCCCAGTCTCCAAGTAGTTATGCCATTGCGGATATCATCATTAAAAACCGTCATGATAGAGCGTTGATTGCTTCTGCGGTCAATGATCACTCTAAAATTGATGCCATCATTGACGTTATCGATTCTGAGTCGAAAAATCTGGCCGAAGCTGTTGCAGCTGATATACGTCGTCAGAACAGCGTCCACAAAATCATACTGGCCGGGGGCGGTGCTGAGCTCATCCATTCTCATATTGTCGAACTATTCCCTAAGCTGGATGTCATCAAAGCGCCTGACGCGCAGCTCGCGCTCGTCAAAGCAATGGCAAGCGTCTAAACGAGGTTATGTGATGGAAGAAGATAAACGTTTACTCGTCTGGCTCCGCCCCGGCAATAATCCAGAAGACGGTAAAGCTCTTGATATTATGGAGCGCTTACCCCGCCGATCCCGGGGGGAATTTTACCGTAAGGCACTGGTAATTGCGTCTGCCTTGCATGAGCTCGACCCTCGGTTAATAAATTTGCTGGCCGCACAAACCACGACATCGTTTAATGCCGAAACGCTGAGCAACATTCTGTCGCAAACGCTGGGCATTGCCGTTGAACGGAATTCTTCACCAGTGGAAACCCAGGCCACAGGTATCCGAGCAACAACCATCATTGATTCGGATAAGCCTGCTGAGCAGAAAGAACCAATTCCTAAACCCTCCCTGATGATGCAAACCCTCAAACGTTGAATCCGAACCGGCTACTAGTAGCCGGTTTACTCACCTTGCTCGGTTAACAAGCTGAGATAGATCCGCAACCCCTTATCCAGTGACTCTCTAATGGCATCTGCTGCTGCCCCTGCATCCCTGTTTGAAAGAGCGAGTTCAAGCGACGAGAAAAATATTGGCCATTTATCCTCCGAGTCAGATTCGAACGTGTAACTCAGAGTTGGCCACAGGTTAATCCACAGTTGGGTTACAATTTTGAAAAACTCAGGCAGACCGGCGTATATGTAAAGCTTCAGCCGCAGAGTGAGGTTTAGCTGGTGCGCCAGATAAACATCCCTACGTTCATATGCGGAACGCAGCTTTTGGCACAAAGACAGGCATTCTTCAAAGCCATTGGCATCCATTTTCAGTACGGCCTTTTCTGCCAGTTCTGGCTCAATCAATCGCCTCATTCTCATGTACTCGTTGAACTGCTCACTGGTGATGATGGGAACAAAAAAGGCATGTGATGGAGTCAAAGCAAGAGCACTACTGGCAGACAGACGTATCAGGCTTTCACGGACGGGCGTGACGCTCATTTTCATAGCATCGGCGATGTTTTTTGTTACCAACTTATCACCGGGCTTGAGGTAGCCGAGGATAAGGGCGCATTTAAGGCGATCTTCAACTCGTCTCGTTAAGCTAGGTCTGCCTGACGGAGAGTAACTAATTAGTTCCGGTAAATTCCCGGGGTTTTTGAGGAAGCTTTTGTAATCATCAATCATATATCACTCATACTGAACTTTTTGACCACATAGAAAACAGAATATTTTTAATCACACTACATAGTAAGTAGATCCCTCTACCTACATATTTCAAATAGTTCCAGTATGCACATCCATAAACTGGCATCCGCCAGAACAGAGAAGGTAAACGGTTATCATTCGTTTTACTCTACCAGCATGTCTTACATTTTCAATAACGGATCTATTACTACCCATATTTTATGCTTAACAGAATCCATTATAGATGCATGGTTAATTCTTTCTAATGTGTTTGTTTGCTATTTGTGCAAGGTCGAAATATATTCAGCTTGTGCGTCAATGACATTAATCTTTGTGGATGTATAGGTCAGGTTGTCCGGTGTGTGTATACGAAATGTCTGAAATCAACCTTCCCTCAAAATCGTGCCAATCCCATTCCTTTTGAATTTTTTCTCCCATTAAAACACGATCCATCCTTTGAAGTTGCCAATCCATATAAATCAGTAAAAGAGCCATTTCTTCTTTTTCATTATTAGTCATGCCCTGCCCTAATTTATAAGCTTCTTTTGTGAGCTGATAGATCTGAACAGAGTTTTCAACAATGTATTTAAATATTTTTTCTACGCAGCCGGAAATGGCAATTGAATTTTGGCAATTAATGTCATTAACGAGTTCGCGTGTATCTATTTCCCAGTTCCTATATAAATCAATCTCTGCGGTATAATGTTGATTTGTGTTTAAAGGAATACCACCAAAGATTCGACAATAGAGTTCTACTGCATCGGCCTGTTCCAGGCAATTAGCCATGTAGGGAAAATCAGGCAACGTGGAATGAATCAATTGGAGATAAGCTAACCTCTGAACAACCTTTTCATATGGCTGGTTAGTTTCTACGCCATAGAACATGTCTTTATTGATGTCATAACGATGAGTGATCCTGATCTTCGCCATTGCTAGCCTCTTAATTCAGATAATTGATATCAGCATCGTCCGCACGTGCGGCATTACCAGCTACTAGCTGAGCGCATTTTGCAACGCGGACTGAGTGGTCAAGGTTGACCTTGTCGAATTCAGCCTTCAGTTGCTCATCTGGCTTAGCTTCGTTAACAGTTACCAGAATCCGACTAGCATACTCGCTACCCTTGGCTTGATTGCCTACCATCTTACCCAGTACACGGCCAGCTTTTGATTTCGCTTCAGTCAAACGTTCCTCGCCATTTTCGAGGTAGTCTTTACATGCGATAACAGCAGCAATCTCGGAAGCATGAACTTTCATCACGTCATTCAGTTCGTCACGAGATGGAGAGCTTTCCGCTGATATTGCGAAACTTGATGCATTAATTGCAAATAAACAAACAACCGCATTTAATATTATTTTTCTCATCACAGGTTTCCTTTTTATTGGTTACGAGGCAATGCTGCTTCAGACAGCTGGTAATTCAATATTGATAAGTAGGCCAGAGGTATAGTTGCTGCCGGGATTAACCATTCATACCTGAGCGAAAAGTATGACCACGAAAGTAAAACAACACCAGAGATAGCTGAAAATGCGAACAACGGCCCAATATTCATAAAAGTACTTTTACAAATGACTGGTATACTTTTCAGCAGAGAACCTTTACACCGCGTAACTGTTGGTATGAATAAAACGAGCATTGGCGTAGCGATAAATACGCTCAAAGTGGCAAGGGCGTACATATTGAAATACACTATTAGGTTGGAGTAAGCCAGACTAATGCTTGTTAATGTTGGTTGTTTATATTCAACATGGTTGGTTTCACCCGCAACCGCTGAAGCAATCATAAATTTGACCAACCACAATATTACGATCATTAGTACGGTCAGGAATAATGCATAAACTAACACAACGATAAAGTTGCGTAGTTCTTCCCAGATATTCAATCTTAGCTCTGAGCTTTGATATCGGCATAAGATAGCCGTAAGGTAGAGGGTGAGTACAACTGGCTGTAAGATAAAAAATGCAAGCCCCTCCATTGTCACATTTTTCATGATGAGTGTCAGGAGTCCACCACCAGCAATTATCGGCAAGAATATTGCCAAAATACCATGAAGAGATGCCATTGTTTTCATGGAGGACAACATTATTTGTTTGGTATCTTCGAAAGATAATTTATTGATGAGAAATGCTGACATTGTGTTTCCTCTTCATGTAGTTGGCTCAATTGTCGCATGTTGAAAAATTTGAATAGCATTTAACATCGACAAACTGACGGCTTTTTCTCTATCTCATTTTTTCTGTTCAGTTACGGGTGACGAAATTAACTCGACCAGCTCTTCCTTTCCCCACTATTCATGGGCATCAACGGAGAAAAGTTTTATGGATTCTGCGGTTCCTTCAAAGGCGTTGTCATAGCAACCCAGAATATTGATGTCGTAACCGGGCCCAGCTTCTCGGGTTAAAAGATGCTCCTTTGCGCTCCCTGGCAGTATTGCTATCAAGCGTCCTCCCGGTTTCAGGAATCTCATCGCATGTTGAAAATGTGCAATCCAGCGTGAGTCACTAAATGGAGGATTCATCAGAATTCTTTCAAACAAGCCGGTATTTTCAGGCTTGACCAATAGAAAATCATTAAGGGTGACGTTCCAGCGCAGGCCAGTAATTGCAACAGCTGCGGGGTGTATATCAAAACCAGTAACATCCACCCCCTCTGGTAACCCTTTCAGTAGCGCACCAAGACCGATATTCGGTTCCAGCAAACGCATACCTGAAGCCACCATACATTCATCAATTGCTCGTTTCTGGAGTTCTCCGACCGTTGCATAGAACTGGTGCGTATAGCGGTCAGGTATAGAACCATGTAATGCCAGAAGTTTGAATGCTTCAACGGGGCTAAAGTCAAAGTCATATACTTCTCTATATCTTCTGACAGCACCCAATGACTCCCATATGTTCACCAGTTCTTTTTTCTCACTAACAGACTGGTTGTCCCGCAGGATAAAAGTGTGCGGCCCCGGTGACAGGTGTTTGCCCGCGTTCAAATGGTCAGTGGCATATGATATTAAGGAGTTAACAGCAGAGAATGATATCAACTGCGACCGATATTCATTGGTTTTTACAGTTCTTGCGGAGTTATGGCCGGTGGTGTATCGGCGATCGAGAGGAATGCAGCCTGGCATTAAATGGGATAGTACCAGATTGAGATTGTCACAAGTTTCCTCCTCAATCAGGATATGCACATTGCCGTTAATAAACCCCTTCACTTTAAGACTATCGTTATCAATACTTACCCATTCGCCAGGGTTACTCATCATGTACTCTTTGACCGCAGCCGAATTCACATCCTCAGCACCGCTTCGTCCATACATCAGTCCAATAACCTTACGAAGGTCATTAAAATAGTTGAGATAGTCATAGGATCTGCGGTTATCTCTACTTGGTAAGCAGCTGGCTATGATGAGTTTGTTGCTGAAGCCCTGGGCACGGTTAGTCTTATGCAGAGCGGAGAGCTTTTCAAACACACCATGAACCATCTGGGCGAAGTAGTCTTTTTTCTCTTCATTCAATGCGAATGCGGTAGAAAAGATACTTTCTTCGTTGAAGGGTACAGGCTTAAGCTTCTCAAAATTTGATTCTGATGATTTTCGCCATGCCCTTAATCCTTCGTTCCAGTCATCGTATCTTTCGGTGGGCATAAATGGTTTTACGCCGGTCAGATCGAGCAGCTTTTGCCAGTACTTTTCATCGAGAGCACAGCGGGCCCGTTCTATACAGAACAAATTTTCTACAGCCAGCGTATATTTGATGGAATTGTCACAAGAATCACAGAACATGCGCCATGCTTCATCATGCCGGTTCCGCATCACTGCATCATACATGGCCTGCATGTGCTTCAGTGTTGTGTTGTATTCCACCAGCAGATCGCGCATGGCATTTAGTTTTTGAAAGCCGTCATGTTCAATGAGGCCACTTTGACTGTCTACGGGATTAGCATAAAGGCTGAGGACGTCTGATTCATTTTCATCGTTATTCGCTAATACAGCTGTCGGTAGGTTCATCAGATTTCTCCAAATAGAGAAATTATGAGACAGGTATGGCAGGTGACGAAGCAAATCGACGAACTACATAAGCCGGGATATTTGGGGATACCGTGAAGTACATAGCACGGCGGAAGTCCAAAAAAAGAGACCCCAGTAAGGGGTCTTAAATGAGGTATATATAACTATCAGATCACAGAGCCCGAAGCAGACTACTCAACGTCCTGAATTTCAGGAAGCTTCAACCCTTTCGGATAGAAGATTGTATGAACAGTCAGGTCAGCCAGGAACGTAGATTTGATAATTAATTTTATTATAGGGTTAATACTATCCCAAGAATCGGGCGAATTCCAGATAGTGGCATCACAGCTTTCAGGATACTGGTTAACTCCAGGAGCATGGCCAGCCGTGCAGCGCATTGGGTCGGTTGATTCATGCTCGCATTTAGGGCAAATATAGCGCCGCAGCTGGTGTTCACCTAGGTCTTGGTCAAAATCGTGAGGAGTTTCCCAGCAATGAACATCTTCAAGCTCAGGTAGCCTGGACGGAGTGTAAAAAGCCCACGGCACTTCCGTACCTCGCAGTACCTCAAGTGCGTGTATCACCCGCTCAGGCTCGATTTTAAGCACGTCACTGTATGCTTCTATTCGATCACGTAACAGGCTGGCCATTACAGAGATTGTATGGATATCGATACCGGCTGCTTGAGCGTCCCTTTCCAGCTGCTCAATAACGACATCAATACTTGCTGGTGGTGCAGACATAAATAACTGCGTTGCGGCTTCTTGTCGTGACATATACGAAGGTTCCTTCGGTTACCGGTGACAGTAACCGATATTTTCCCCTCGCTACAGCTGGTCACGAATTTTTTCAGCTTGTACATCGGATACCAGAACACAATCACCTGTTGCAGAATTACAAACGTAATATTTTCCGTCCTGATGCTGCTGTAATTTCAGTTTTGTACCCGTAAGTGACACTGTAACGCCACTTGCTTCAAACTGCCCTTTGTTGGTGATGAAAAAGTTGTTTTTTGCGAGGGTTCCGGCTTTCAAATCAACGCCTCTGATCACTTCACCCAGGTCCCATTCGTTCATTACTGAGCGTTGTTTATGGATCAAGGAGCCAAGACAGACAAACACCACGACACTGATTGCAGCAAGACCCATAAGGTTTTTAAACGAATGGTGGGCTTTCAGGTCAAGCGTCTTCGCTTCTACCAGCTGCTCGGACGTTAACTGGACAGCTCGATTGTTACGCGAAGGACGTTTACGTTGGTTAGCAGTCATGGTTCACCTCTGTTTGAAGGAGAGATAATTTTAAACCTGCCAGTATATAAGCGATCTGAATTGGGTGAAGCGAATCATCAATGCTCATGGCCAGTCTACCCTTCTGATTGGTATCTACGGCTTTGCTGCCTCGGTACTGGTATCCATATCTCTTCCTGGCAAGTTCCAGGCCAGCCAGCATGTACTGGACTTGCTGTAACGATAATGAATCAATTTGCAGAGACTTGAGCCTGTTTTTTTGCTGGCACAGACCAAATAACTCCCTCGACTCGAAATCGTCGGGGTAAGAGTGTAGTAACCCATCAACTGAGCAGGCATTCAACTTATCGAATTCACGTTCAATACCCTCGACCGAGAAATGTCGGTCTCGAACGGACTCGACTCTACATTTGCTGAGCTGGCCATCTGGTGTGGCTACAAATATAGTTGCGCCTTCGGTCAGGTCTCCAGTCCAGTTTGTATGATTAGTCATATACGCTCCGTAATGGGCCTACTAAACAATATTATCACGGCTGAATATTTGACGAAGCAGTGCGCGATACGCGCCATGATAATGTTAAATTAGTCGTTTATTTGATAGCACCATTTTTCTCTGAATACTGTTCAAACCAGAAAACAATGGGTTTCTCTACAATGCTTATCTGGCCGAATCTTTCTGCCGTTCTGAAATTCATACTACTCTTCCGTGCCCTTTCAACCTGTAAACTTATTTGTTTGCGGAACATTTCCAGTGAATATGTTGTTTTGAGCAGATTGCAGGGCGCACAGGCTGGGAAAAGATTTTCTAAGCAGTTGGCACTTTCATTAAACACTTCACCGGTAGCCTTAAGCTTAAATTTCCCTCTGGCCGCAGCTTGCATATCCTGGACGGATTTCCTTAGCACAGGTTCTACGTGATCAGCGTGCCAACCTTTTTCTTTCAGTACCTCGCCACAATATGCACATCGACCACCAAATTTAGCCCTCAGTACTATTCTTTGTTTTTTTGACAGAGACATAATAAATTCCTTGTGGAACTAAGAGAATCGGCCATCGTCTATTGATTCAGCGATGTTGACTGCCAGGGCGTTATCGTCCAAGCCTGACAACGTTTCATAGCGAAAGACAGGAATGTGAGTTCTTTTAAAAAGGGCAATAATGAACTCTCCTTCAGGCTGAGCGCTGATAGCATCTTCATTGATCATTGCTAGCACTAGTTCCCCGGTATGCGCATCGGAGAGAACAAAATCGAACACGAATTCATCTGCGTACTGTTGCGCCTGAAGTACGTCAACCGGGGCAACCGGTTCATCTTCGAGCTCCAGCTCTACTAAGTCCCGGGCAAGCACCTGGGGTGCGATAATGTACTGACCATTGAACACCGCACTCAAGCGCACATAAAGATCCATCAGGACTTTTGGCAATATCGAATTTTTTTTGATGAAGTACTCGCTCAACCCATCAAGTGCGGCGTTCTCGTCGGCATCGGCATTAATATCTGCCTGCTGATCATGCTCGTCCAAAGGTTGCTGAGTTTGTTGTTGTTCTCGTTTTGTTCGACTCGCGTAGATAAGTATGAAAGCTGCAAAGCACACAAATGTCAGAAATATTGCGAGAGCGATTATATATTTTAGAGTCATGGGTTCATTCCTATAGTCTGGAGATACTCAGGCTCCTTGAACTTCATATTTTCGGGTATATGCCGCATCACCTTTTTGATGTATGGTTGTTCAATTCTCTTAAGCGTATCTAATTGAGATTGATAATCCTTAGTTCTCAAATCATGCTCAGCACCCAGTTGTCCTAATAACGTCTGAAGTTTCTTTAAGGCTTTGCTGCACTGCACTTCGGCATTATCCAGCTTTTCAATATTTAACCAGGAGAGAATATCGATAACAGGATTTATAGTCAGATCGACAAACAGATCAAGCGTGTCATCTGGTAAATTTGAATCAATAGGTGATTGCCGGGCAGGCATTTCATCTGCTAATCGCTTAAGCGCACCCATAGCTCTCTTTAACGAACTACTCGCAGAGGATGTGTCTATTGCTGAAAGTATGGATATTGCTTTACTGGTAGTAACCATATCCAGAAATTCAGTTGTGGAAGCACTATTACATTCATCCTTTGCTGTTTTTAATAGTTCACGGGCATTTTCTGCAAGTTTGAGTCGTCTGCCTGACTCGTTATATTTTATCTGAGCTTCTTTCCAGCAGTTGACTAGATGCTGATAAATCTCACAATCTGGTGATTTCGAAATTTCTTCCAACGAGGACATAACTACGTATTGAAGAAAGATGCTCCTGCATTTTGGCAGCAGCAGGTTAAGATGCAATTCACATTCGTTCAGCTTTTTTCGCGCCGGTGTCTCTCTGAAGAGACCAATAAATAGCGCCCACAATGAAAACTGACGATCTCTTGTCTCTTTAACCAACTCTTTAACTGCCAGGGCTCGGGCAATGTTAGCATTTTCAACCTGGCGTGATAACTCTTGGAGTTCTGTAGCTGTAATCATCTCTCAGCCCTTTAATGGAAGGTTTTTTCTGGTTGTTTGGCTTCTGCCGCGACACCTTGTTGTTCGTCTGACGGCGTTGTGATGAGTCCTGGGCTTTCACCCCCGAGGGCTTTTATCATTGTGTCCAGAACCTCCATAACAACAGAGGTAAACAAAACGAAATCGGCATCAAATCTTTGGGCGTGATCTTCTGGCGAAATGTCATCGTTCTGTTCAATAAGTTCTTCCGTAAAGGTCAGTCGTGAAAAGATGAAATTGTCATTCAGGATGAAAAACATCTGGTTCATCCAGCCCAGTGCAACCTTTGTCACAAGCTTTCCGGCCTCGATGTGATGAGCGATCTCATCACATATCAAATCCTGGCGTTTTGTTGTAACGACCCCCCCGTTTTCGAGCACATCTTTGAGCGTGGCTTCGTCGCATAAAGCTAGGCCAGGCGGCAGACTTCCTGTTTTGACCCACTCTGTTAACGTCAGTTCTACCGGCGTTTCCAGCGTGAATGGGATAATTGGAAGTGAGCCAATAGTTTTACGTAGCAAAGCTGTTACATCATCTGCTTTTTTATGGCTGGTGGTCTCAACAAGCAGTAGACGTGATTTAGTATCCACCCAAATGTTTGTAGTGCTGTATTTGCTGAAAGCCTTTGGTATGAGCTCAGCGAGCACGGCATCGTTGACGGCCTGGATCTCCATTTTCTTTAGCCTGCGGTTTTGCTCTTTCTCCAGTTTCTGAACCCGGGTTCGCACAATTTCTTTGATGGTCGCGGGAGGAAGTATTTTCGATTCGTGCTTAACAGTCAGAAGAATGAGATTATTCGACTCATGCTTTAACAGCTCGACATCTTCACCCAATGGCGGGATCCATCCTGACCGTGCCATATCATTAGGCCCGCAGGGAGTGTATTTCAACTCACTTAACTGTTCATCCAGCTTGTCTAATTCCAGAGCTTTTTGGATGCGGTAGACTACAAGGCTTTTGGGTTTAAATTGGCTCATCGTGGCCCTCAGCTGTTGCTTGATTAATTTTAATAAGGTCAGAGACACGCTCGCGGATCACGACACACTCCCAGTAAGTTAGAGGCTTAGAGCTCAGCACTTGTTTAAACTGCGCCACGGCAATATCAGGTGCTGTCCGATATTGTTCGGCGATATCCTGACAAAATTTCTCAGTCTCTGGGTTATGCAGCTTTTCAGAACAATGGAAGCGTTTCATGCCGCAGCTCCCTTTTTCGAGTTATCCGCTAATTTGACCGCGAAGATTTCTGAAGCTTTTTTCCCATCCCCGCTGCCTTTAAATATGCTTCTCCGGGCAGTCACACCATGAATAGCGAAGGCTTGATAAAGCTCACGAATATCAGGCGCATCGTGGCATGATGCGATGACATGAACCCCGCGTTCAGGCAGCAACTGGAGCAGTTTGGTAAGCTCAATCTGCATAGCGGGTGTAAAACCGCTGGCATGGTAAGCCGTGAATCTGCCGGGATTAACATATGGTGGGTCGCAATACACCACATCACCCGGGCGGGCCATTGATAGCGTGGTCTGGAAGCTGGCGCAAAGTAAAGTTGCTGAGGACATTTTCTCAGCCATTGCGTATAACTCTGTCTCTGGGAGATAGGGGTTGGCGTAATAACCCCAGGGGACGTTAAAGATGCCTTTCCGGTTGTATCGGCATAGTCCGCGATGGCCAAACCTATTCAGATAGATAAACAGAGCAGCTTGAGTGTCACTTGCACTATCATGATTATTGAACTGGCTTCGCAGCTCATAATAGGCGTCCTCAGAACGCCCGAGACAGTAAAGGCGTTTAAGCTCAGAAAGTACCTTTTCAGGCGACTTAAAAATACTCTGGTATGTATCGATCAGGTCGCTATTAATATCGGCCAAAATGTATTCTGGGTAATTCGTATTCATCATTACAGCGCCTGAACCGCCAAAGGGCTCAATAAGCCGACCACCTTTCGGTAGTACATGCTTAAGACTTGCCATAATGTTGTGTTTGGCTCCTACCCACTTCAGAACGCTTTTCATTTCATTCTGGCTCCAGAATATTAGGACGCAGTGATCGCGACCAATGGGAGCGAGATGGCATATAGCCATCCCGTCAGGAAGCTTGTTTTAACGTTATCACGCCCATGAAATTGGCTATTTCGAAAAGGCCGACAAAACGAGAGCGTTTTGTCAGACACGGACAGGCATGATGATGTCGTAATTGTTTTTGTTTACTGAAATCAATATGCCGGTCGTTGTATCACGCAAAGCAATCTGTGCGGCTTCTCCTTCTTCCGAACACGCCCCCAGGCTTGCCAGTGATTCCAGGAGGTAATCGGCATTCATACCGATATCAACAATTGTTTCGGGCTCGCCTGCCTCTTTCGCAATGTCCATCACCTCTTTGCAACTGATTGCATTTGAGCCGGGCGACTTAAGCTGTAGGGCGTTGTCTTTGAATGACATCACACAAACACTGGTGTTGTTTGGCGAGCCCTCTTTAAGCAATGGGGTTGCGCGTTTTAGTGCGGTGGTGAGTTCAGAAGGATCAACCTTAAACAGTTCAGTATTTTTGGCTACCGTGCTGGCCACGCGCTTCCAGTCCGGGTAACGGCCATCGACAAGATTTGAAATGACTGTATGGCTTCCGAGCGTAAATGTCAGGTTACGGTTGCTGTAGTCAATTTTGAATTGACCCTGGCTACCGCTCAGGATTTTATGGAGCACGGGGAAAACCCCGTTGGGTAAAATCACACCTGCATTCGTGTTACTGATAGAGGTAGGAGCTGTCGGAGATTGAATCTCATCGCCCACGTCATCGCTGAAGTCGATATCATGAGAACTGACGGCCATACGATGTCCATCAGTGGCTACAGCAATAAATTGGCCATTATCGATACCGAGGTAGACCCCATTCATATAAAAGCGGACATCGTTCTGAGCCGCAGCGTGGCTGACACGCTTGATAATCTGACTCAGCATCTGCGTTGGAAAGTAAACGCTGTAATTATGTTCCAGCGTCTCAGCCTGAATTTCGGGTATATGGTCTAAGCAAACCGGGATGTTATAGGAGTTTTTGTCGGTGCGAATGACAAGATGGTTTTTTGCCGCATGGAAGCGGACGTTAATTTCATCTTCGCCGCGCATGTTGCGGATTAAAGAAAAGAGTTGTGTTGCAGGTACTGATACGTCCATATCACCATTGCCCCCCGATACCGTCCCTTTACTGGTAATTTGGGCAGAGTTTAAGTCAATGCCAAGGGCAGAAAGACAATCCCCACGTAACCGCAGCGTGATCATCTCCAGTACTTTCATTGCAGGAGACCGGCGAATAACCATACACGGCATTTCGATAATTTTGAGAAGTGCTTCAGCAGAAATATCAAACCCTGGAAGCTCTTTAAATGATAAGCGTCTTGCCTTTGGTTGAACTGCGTCTATTGTAGATGCGTCTGTCATTTTACTGTCTCCCATAATTATCCGTGTTAAATTAATCGTACCCCCGGTCAATCAAGTGACGAATAGCAAATTATGAAAAAATGAAGTTTATTTGTGGTGACGGCGATAACCTAATTCAAACGCGAACTGCCATTGGTATTCATTTAAAGCACATCCAAGAGATGTGATGGCCTCAACAATTTCCTTTATAATGAGGTTGCCTGAATTCAATCTGTACTCGTAGTACCAACCTATATCAAATGCGATAAGCTGGAGGCGGAAAAGATGGATCTGAGGAACGTAACCAGTAACGCCGCTAAGCGCTTTTATATAAATGAGTTCCCCTTCCATTTCTGATAGAAAAACCATGTCAAGAATATTGGACGCGAAATTCGTCATGGTGAACATAAATTGAGCCTCTTTATTGAGCCTCGCGTAACACATCGGATGCCTTAAAGTAGCCGAGTCGGTGCATCATTTTATTGATCTGACCTACTTTGCCATCAGACCCTTCATACTTACTCAACCGGTGAAGTAAGATACGCATGGACATCAACACACTGTCTGATGCGTTATCACCACGGGTAAGTAGTTTATCAGTACTATCTGAGTATGACCCCGTAAGTGCCGCGCTCACCAAATCACCGGCAATAGCATCCGGGTGGCACAATGCCATCAAACCGATAATCAATGCCTGCCGATTAAGTTCCGTTTCTGTCAGGCCTGTTTTTGAAGTGAGTTCTGCTAGTAAATTATCAGTGCTCATTATCATGCTCCTTTTGCTTATGTTCTCCCGGTTGAATGGCGGAAGAGTCTTTACTACTGCGTGAAAATACATCCGCGACCAGAAATTTAGCTTTCTCTGAAGGACTCATAAATTTCCAGAGTTCATCAGGATATTCATCGTCATGCTTTTCAGATTTTTTCAATCGGGAGATTCCTTTTAATTTTGCAGCCATGCGGCTCCGTCCATACGGACGGATTGGCATTGTAAAATTTTGCTGCGAACTATCAATCAGACCAGTAAAGTGACGACCCATATAAATACCTCTAAGTGCAGTAGTTATTTTTTCCCGATTCAAAGCTCCGCCTTTAACGTCATACTACGGGATAGCATTACTGCAACGAAATATTCAGGGATTGTTTACGGCGTTTTGAAGGTGTTATCCATTACCGTTTTACTTCTCGCTACCCAGTCGTTTGCATCACTGCAATTGATGTTTGACGCTACGACCTGACGGGCGGATGTATAGATTGGACTTGCATAACCACCATTCCCGGCAACTACCAGACGGATACTGTTGAGATATGCGTAAACAGGATCCTGTAGGATTGTAGAATCGATGGATGCCTGCTGTTTACAGCTATCGCTACGCATCTTTACTACATCAGTTGCGACCATGACGCATTCAGGACATTCATTTTTAAGCTGAATGAACTGAGTTGGTGTCTGCCCCGCTGCTGGACTTCCATCTGCTCTAAGAGGAATATTGGCTTCAGCAATATTGATGCAGAAAGTCGATCCCGCAATTAGCGCCAGCAATAATTTCGTTTTCATATAACCTCGCCTTATTTAATTCAGATTTATCGAACTGAGCTTACTGCTTTAAGTGGTGAGTAAGAAAAAAAAAGGGTGACAAAACGGGGGGTGTTTTTTAACCTTAATCATATCCCATATGATTAGGTTGATTATGAACAATGCCAATATGCAGGGAGATGGTACTGAACATCGCCTGGAGCGCTTTTCCCGTATTCAGAAGGATGCGTTGGTACTTCTTCTTTTGTGCAAAGAAAAAGGCACTGCGATAGTGCCATTCACCAGGTTGCTGGGGTTTATTAACTCTGTTCCAGACAGCCAGGATGTAGCTGAGCCCAACCTACGTAAGTCACTCAAAACATTGCAGCAAAATGGCTATGTATGGAAGTACCGGAACAAAAACGATCTTACAGTTTCATTTGAGTTAACTTCATCAGGAGAACTCCAGGCAACTTCATTTCGGGTGCGAAGATTAGAGGCATGGGGCCAGGCAGACGAGTAAAACTCGTCTGCTGGTGGTTACACAGAAAGATACTTTTTACTGATAGTTAAAGCGCTGCGTCGTTTTAATGCAAATGGACGATTATCAGAAAGTCTGGAAGCATTACCGGCGCGAATGAATATGCGTTTCATCCTGCGGTCAAAATGTTCTTCTGACCAGCCGAAGGGATACGTACCCTTAATACCATCTATTGGCCCGGCAAGAATGCGAGCGGTTTCGCTACGAAGAGTACTTCCCCTTAAACCAAATGAGCTAAGTTTATTTCTTATCAGACTTACAGAAAATTTCCTGGGTTTTAAAACACCCTTAATACAGTACAGATGTTTACTCATAGCATTACCCTTTTATTATGGGAACGATTAGCTGCGCTGCATAAAGTCGATGGATTGGCGTTTGTTTTCTTCGATTATCTTCATTGCCTCTTCAAGCCATCCAGCATCTTCACCCCGGCTGGTTAGCTCTTTGTGCTTTAGTTTGAGTGCAAATACTGCGTCATCAGCACCGGCAGTAAACAATTCTTGTCTGACTTGTTGTGTGCTGGTTGTACCATTTATAACACCAACCATATAATTCACGATATCAATAACTTGGGGGAGTAAATCTGGATCCTCATGATTAATCTCCTCGATACTGACAAACGGCAGTAACCGGTCAATCAGCATATGGGCTAGGTTGGTGATATTCAGCAGGAATAGGTTATCGTTCTCGGTGTCGCTTTTGCTTTTTACTTCTGATGCGGTAAACGACTGAACCCGGCGATTGTATTCGCACTGCCACTCCTTACAGGCACTGATCATCCAGTTCTGTATCTCTTCATCAGAAGCGTTGGATGATGGAATGTCCATCGCAGCAGGGAGAACTTGATCCCACGGGTAAACATGAGAATCAATCATCACGCCTTCCGCGTTACGCATTAACTCAGATAAAGCCACTATGATGCGGCGCATCAGATGGTTTTCAGTGAGGAGAGTAAACTCTTGTTTCGATGCACCAACGAGCTCGACGTTGAGTCCTGTCAGCGAGTCGTTAGTGTTTGGCATAGTAACAGGCCTCCTGCCCTAAAAGATGATTATGAACCAGTCCGTGGTCGCAGGGTTTAGTAGTGCCAGTCAGCGTATCCGATTTTACGCTTTCGTCTTGATCACCAGTGTTCACTGAGGGTAGTAAAGTTTTGACGACGTTTTTCATAAAGACCTTATACTGTCATGACAGTCGTATGTAATTTTAGATAAGTTCTATAAGACATCTCAAAAAATAATGGTAATCCGCGAGCAGATTACCATTCAGGCATTCATCAATCATAATATGCTACGGTTATTATTTTATAATACCGCACTGCTTTGCTATCTCGATAACATCGCCATTTTTTATGATGATACCCAGAGTTTGCGCATCCTCAATGTGTCTAGTGGCGCATCCACCGACAGCTTTAACCTGCTCGATGAGACGGTCTGAGGCAGCAGCAGTATACGCCAGTGTACTGTCTGGAGTGTTGAGACTGAACAGATAAAAGCCTGAGACAATTCCCAAAATTACCAGTAGTCCACTTCTGAGTATCGCCGAAAAAAGGGCCGCAACGCAAATTGCACCACCGGCATAAATAGCAGCCTGGCCATATGACATAGACCCATTTTCCAGTATCGTCTGGAGTGCGTTATTGAATTCATTCACGGCAATAATTCCCCATTAGTTATGATACAAATTAAAACAGATATGCTGCTAATCATTAAAAGGCTATCTCAGTTCCATAAGCACCAGTGCTTCCTGGAACTTCATCCTGATTTCCCAAATAATAATTTTCCATTGTTGGGGGCGAGTTGCGTGGTGTTGCTGGCCTCGCGTTCGTGTTTTGTGGCCTGCGGCTATAACTGGTATTCTGCCGGTGATCCTGCCCACGGTTCTGCTGGAGGTGACGACTCACCAGTTTATTACCGCCTACATTGACTTTGCGAAGAACATGCCCCTTCACGGGGTTGACAAGTACGTCCATAAAGAAGCGTTCTTTACCATCCTCCTTGATTAGGCGGGTACGCAATTGGGCCTCCAGGTACACTCCTGTCCCGACATGAAGATGATTGCGGGCCACATCAGCAAATTGACCAAGCAAAATGATCTGATAGTGTTCTTCCGTAATTTTCTCCAGACCAGATTTATCCTCCATTGAGGACTCAGATGTTGTTACATAAATCTTTGCGTAGATGCCGTGGGTAGGGTGTTGTCGGATTTCAGGCTCACGGCCTACAGTACCTTCGATAATTACTTTGCTATAGCCACGATTAGTCATACACCCTCCCCAGCTCTGTATCGGATGACATTATTATCAGCCTGTCCGGTCTGGTGACGAATGGTAATTCGTTAAATAATTGCACTGCACATCCATAAAAATAGTCAGGATATTAAGTTTGTGGTGAGAAGGACGGCACATCAGACAAAAAAAATCCCGGCCAGGCCGGGAAAGGTGATCTTTATGCCAGCGTACTCGCCAGCGTTCTCTTTGTTATGTCCCCATACTAAACATGTATGGCCCAGAGTGAAACAATTTTTGAAACCTGCAATGAAAATACATTGTGTTTCCATTTTGTTTACCTGAAAAGAGACGAAATGTATTATTGCTTGAGATGCCTTTTTGCCATACGTTTTAGGGTTTGGAGTATTGTTTGGTAAGCAGCGAGTTCATTTTTGTACTCAGCAATCTCCGTCTCATTCTTAACATAGTCGTTTTCAAGCTTAGCTATAGTATCAGTGTATTCTTGCATACTCTGTTCAACTTTTTTTGTTGCTGTACGAAACGCAGCGCTTTTAGTCGTTCTGATACCAACGGGGAATGTTTTCCCGATTTCCACGTCATGTTTATAGAAACTGCTGATGCTTGTATTCCAGACGCTTGGCTTTTTGTCGCTAGGCCGAATTTTGATAAATGTGATTCCAGGGATTTTATCCACAAGAAAAACAGTTTTTTCACTGCCTTCTGCCGCATTCTTTTTCATTCGAATTGTTTTTACGCCAACTTCTATTAATTCGACGCTGGTTTTTATTTTCGACGGGTTGTCTACGTCCATATCAATAAATACCCGCCAGCATGACTGGCCCTCTTTTATCGATGAAGGACACGCTTGTGGAAAATGGTCTTTGTACATGGTAAACCCCAACAACCTGAAATATGTAGGATAAAGATTAAGGGCATTTATGCTGCTTACGAAATTCGGGGCGACTCACTAATCACAGGGTGCGCTGGATTGACTCTGCGGCCTGTTGCCTTAGTGCGTTGCTGATACCAATTGCTTCAGCGAGATAAGCAAGATTATCCACCAGCACACATCGTGTCCCGGAACTGAGATCTCCAGTTACTCCCCAGCGGAGCATTTCACCAGGAGCCGGTTCATAATTATCCAGTTCACACTCAGGAAGGTCTACTGGCTCTCCCAGATAATCAATTAAGACCGGCCTGATATCGCTATATTCGGCATCAATACCAAGTGGCAGATCTTTCCTGACATATTGCCTCAGAACAAATAAATCCCTTTCGCTACATTGAGGGAAAATTCCAACCGGCAAGTTTGTGATAAGAATAGCTGCACCTTTTGAATCGCCAATTTCCTGAACGAGTTTTGCGGCGCACCAGACCGCCCCCTTCAGGAACTCCAGATTTTCATGCGATTGCTGTAATGACATATAACCTCTTTCTTATTGTCTGGCCCGCTTAAATCCATCGTTGCCATATGATTTAAAATACTCAGTAAACCCCTTATCGCTTTCACGAGTGTCGGCTGCGGCTTTCGAATTTGCCTCTTGCATGTCTCTTTCGCCTTTTTCCTGGCTGAGTTTCATGAAAGTCTTAATGTTATCGTCATTAGGGTCAGCCAGTACTTTCTGATAAGCCTTCTGGTAGCGCTCATCCAGGCTTAACCCTATTCCGAGACTCTGGCATCCGCTAATGCCGGTTATGAAAGCAATGATCAGAAACTTTCGTAGGTACGCACATTTCATCATTACTCCTACCGGGATGACCCGAGCATTTTGTTCCAGGCCGTAATCAGTGACTGAATCCCAGAAGTGGGCACAGGAGCAACCCATTTACAGCAGCTGAACCACAGGCGGTTAAACCGGTGAGGCATTTTCGTGATGTAGTTTTCCTTATACTCAAAGTTGTATTTATCACCAACGATGCGCGGAACTTCTTTGCAGAACGGACAGCGTTGAGCACCCGCGCTCATTTCAGGAACGATGATGAACTCGGTTTCCCCCAGCGTATCTGGATCCCACGGTTCGCGTTCACGCCAGCATGTGCCTTCTGGGAGCACGATATTCTCGTCGCATACGATGTATTCAAAGGTGGGAAATAACAGTTGATGAACACCGTGTTTACGCCAGCGCACTAACGCCAGAAACTCAATATGTTCTGAGCTATCGGCTTCCCGGGGAACAATAAAACGGTATACACCTGCTTTAGTCGGTAACCCTTCGCCCCGGATGCCAACTGGAGTCCAGCTTGGTTCTGTTGAGATACGGCGTAGTGCAGTCATAGTTACTCCCATTAAATTTTCTTCGTTCAATTTCCAGAATGAATCGATCTTTAAATCACTCTAACGGTAACTATTCCGATTACGAAATTCCGTTACCTTTAGGAATGATCGTGTTAACAGCCAGCATTGCATTTTTGAAGAAGTGTGCATTGCTACTTCTTAACTTAACAGAAGCATTAGAACTGACCGGGCTCAATGCCAGTAATGCGGTGCTGCGTCCCAGCCAGCGATAATATGAGAATAAACCCCACGAATTCAGGAATTCTCGTTTCATAATTGACATCAATTCAGATCTATCAGTCTGGTTAACTTTTGGGAACGTAATGAAAACTGCGCTATCCGGGTTCCGGGACAACCAACTGAAAACCTCTTCATTGGTGTAATAATACTTACCTTGCGTAAACACTCGCCCATTAAATCCTAATCGCACGACTGAGGACGGTATAATGTTATGGCAATAATCGAGCATGGGATATCCCATTTTCATCTGAGCGATATCAATGCGATTATCGCTCGGAATGCTTGCAGGTGCATTTGCATTTTTGAAACCGCGAGTACTGATCGAGTAATGACCGTCATCTGCATTCTGATAAACCCAGAATGGCTTGCAATACTCTTCTGAGTCTATAGCGGCTGTAAGATACGCTTCATCATAACTTTCAAATAACTTTTTTACTTTAGTCTGGTGGTCTGCAATATTTCTGGATTGAAGGTCTGGCCTGATTTTTAAAGGAATAGAATACACCGGTTCAAATGCCTTGACCGTATGGCCAGAACTCGTATGGTTTAGCAAATACCCAACCCACTCACGTTGAATTCCTTTTCCTATATACTCGCCGCTGTTCGCCCCTGCGTTGGTATCAAAACGCACGATAGATGTTCCACGCGCAGAAAGCATATTTTCAAATTCAGCACGGATAATGTTGGTATTTTTGCTAGTTAACGAATTCTGGAGATCATGCATATGTAGCCACCATTCATGTTTCAGCTTCGACTCTCACTATAATCACATGTTGAAATTTATTGTTACAGTGAGAATGAGGACGTTTTGCACCCAAAAATAAATAGCTTTTTCAACCGCAATTTGTGGGCATAAATGGTTTTTCTTAGCGTAAAAAAATAGCCGACTATGTCGGCTATTGTGACGATTCAACAGCTGGTGGTCAGAAAATGCACATCGAGGCGTATGCCGTCTTCTGGGAAACTTCAGTAGGGTTACGACCAATGAAAATACTACGGTTATTTTCTTTCTCGCTACGCATGAAGCGGTAGAGGTGGATGGCTACTCCATGAGCTTTCTGCACATCACGTCGGTGCAGCACAAGGTGCATTCTTTTTGGTGGTATGTGTGGGAAACGTTTCGCCAGAATTTGTCCAAGCACGTTAAGTGATTCACTGTTCTCGCGTAGCTGGTAAAGGTCTTCCACGATGAAAAAGATGTTATTCCCCCTGTCGAGTTCGTCAGGTACGGGGCACACTTTTAATCGGCACTCGATGACTTCACAACTCCAGTCACGATGAGGCAGAGACATGATGATGTTTTCTTTCTGCAAGACATTCGACATAAATCCCACCTCACGGTAAAAGCTGTATCAGTTTAACTCCCAAAACCCTTCGGCTGTGGGTTCTGCATTACGCACCGGCTCTCAGATTCCTTAAGGCTTTGATCCAGTATTATTCTTGAGAAATTTGAGTTCAGAACTACCCGGCTTCCCTTTTTGGGCCGTCTTGATAAATTCCCGCTCTTTGAAATACCACCGTTCAACAATTTGTGAAGATAGCGTATTGGATTCCAAGGCATAAGCCTGCAACTCCCTCCATGCAGCTATGTTATGCGGTTTGTATTTTGCCAGCTTAATATCCAGTTCTTCTTGCCAAGATCTGGCGCGTTTTGTAAAAACCTTTCGACCCAGCATTGGGAAAACCAAGAGCCCTGCTATATTGCCGACGAACTGTACAGACCAGTCAGAGGTTATGTAAAACCATATCCCGGCATTAACCGAAACCAGAACCAATAACCATGTTCCATACGCTCGCTGAAATGGAGGGAAGCAGTTATCTCGCCACATTCGAATACTTTTTCCAATGCTGTTCAGCAGGTTTTCGTTTGTTTTCATCAGTTATCTCTGTTCCTCTTCAGCATAGGCCGTTTGTATCAATTCAAACCTGTTCACCCTGACTACTTGAAGAACTATCTGATCGGTAATGCACCTAACCGGCGTAGTGCATCAGTAACCTCGTCTATGCCGAATAAAGACATTGGCGGGACTTTATCTCCAGAGATTGAGCAGGCTGTACACAATGCATTGTATGAGCTTACTCGTTCACGATGTAGAGACTGAAGGCTTACGATCAACAGATCTCGCTCTGGGCCCGTGGTAGCTCCTATAAGGTCAAATAAACTTTGTTTAACCACTTACGTAATCCTCCGTCAAAATCAGTCAAGAGTGCGCTCATTCTCCTCAGTTTCATTTTTTAATGAACGGAAAAGGTCGACAAATCAGGCGGTATTAAAGACACCATCGTCTTTTAGTCCCATCCGTGTGTATACATCATTAATATGCTTGTGAATATATTGAAGATCACTTGCCTGCTCATGCTGTCTGATACGGTCTTCATGGCGAGAATTGGATAACCGAATGCAACGTTCCCGTTGTTCAACAATGTACTCAGTACACTGGGTATGTTCAAACATGACCTCTCCCCATTGCCTGGCAGCGCGGAGATACAACCCTCTTTCTTCCAGGTCCCGGGCAAGTATCACCGATTTGGTCGCTGGTATCTGGTACATTTCTTCAGCGAGCAGGAACGCTGCTGCACATTTTCTTTGTCCCATATCTACCTCTACCCTTTGTATAGAGTCGACATCTGGGCAGAAGTGAATGAGATTAACTCTTCAACCTGCCATTCGCTGATACTCTCCTGGTGGATAACCGAGTCCAGAAGTGAGCAGAAGACCCGACCTTCACAGAAGGCATCGAATAAGGTTTGCCAGGCACCGGCGAATCGCCCGGCCAGTTTACTTCGCTGACGTTTACTGCGGCAGCGATGCAATTCTTGCTGAAACAAGGATTCGTTTTCCGCACTGCTTTTTTCATGCAGAGCATCCCATAACTGGTTGAACCGTGTTTCAGTACAATTTCTGGCCGTTACCATCGTCATAATATTTCCTTCAGAGGCGGTTAAGCCTGTATCAATGTTGCTATTTGATATCTATTTTCCACGTAATATTCAGGTGACGAAATCTCAGCTATAAATCGCTGATGGCTAATTAGTCTGACCCGCATTTCTCCCGGTTGTACGCCCCACCAGGTAGCACCCATTCTTTTGACATGTTAATGACGGGCAATGTATAGACCGGATTTACCGCTTGCAGCAGCGCTTCCTCATCCGTGATATTAATAGGAGAAATATTCTGGCTTAGATCCAGAACATTTATTCGTTTACGACTGATAGTGACCCCAAAGCGGTTTTCATAGTTGGCCATTGCGTGAATACGCTCGGGGAAATAATGTTTGATGGTTGCCCATATGCGAGCACTGTTGTATATACACGTTAAGCATGAACTGCGACCCCATCCAAGACGATACGGTACTGGGGCTGTAACACGATGTTTTGCTAAAATCTCCCAGACTTGTTCTTCAGACCATTCAAGTACTGGCCTCCAGGCATCAACTTGTCTTTTTTTGCAACTGCTGGTATGTGGCTCCAGTTGTAAGTAATTGAATCTATTAGAGCTTTCCGCTCTCCTTTCCCCCGTAATAAAAAGCACCTTTTTTCCGTCAAAGCGTCTCTGATTTGTGAGTGCTCGCCGACCAACATCAATTTTTAGTGCTGATGAGCACCAACGTGTTTTAAGGCTTGGTGATTGCTGAGGGAACCGAAGTCGCGTGGCGGGAGTGCTTCGCTGGATATCACGTTCCGCGATTATTAATCCATCTGGGGTTTCGATACATTGCGGGCGACTGTAGCCATTCTCTTTCAGCATCTCACCTTCCATTCCTCCCTGAAGCCAGGAGAACATCAACGGTATCTGAAATGTTGAAGCTATTTTGCGGTTGTAGTCGGCCATAAATGGCCAGTCCATTAAAGTACTTCCCTCGCGGCCATCAACATCGTGATGCCAGAGTTCCACCCTGGACAGATCGACCCCGATGTCAATTAAGTGGAGAAGGCAGGCTATGGAGTCTTTTCCGCCGCTAAGGCAAATGATTATCACGTCATAGCAAGATATGTCGATATCTGGAGCGTTCCTGTACGTTTGTCCTGATAGTGGCGTGGTGATGCCTGCTATGCTACTCAGTGCAGGAATAATAAAGTTATCGTCGATTAAATCACTCACTTGCCGCGCTCCTGCTCTGAAGTGAATTTGTCAGAATCGCAGCAAGTCTAGTCTCGCCTAATGATGAGGCCAGATCTGATAGCGCTAGTTTACCTGCTGCTTCCATACCAAGTGCCTTTACTCGACTGGTATCAAGAACTGCAATTCTTTGGCCTGTTGCCTTACAGACAAGCGCATATCGACATACGCTTAATGTGCGATGGATGATGAATGAGAACATTTGATTGTCGATTTGTGCGCTGAATTTGCAGATCACATTTACTTTATGCGTCAACCCATTCTGGATTATGATTGTTGCAACATCGTCTTTAGGCATATCTACCTCCGGCTTTTTACTAAGCCTAATACGACGCTAACAGCTGACGAAATTTGCTTACAGATATAACTTTCACTGCAAATATCGTGTTATGAGTGACTGATTACTGCTTTGGAGACAGAATGGATTTTTCTAAAACTACTGTAGTGAAACCCGGTTTAATTGGTGATAACAACGCGTATTGGGCGATGCACTTTTGCTCAATTATTGAAACCCTTTATGATAATAACCGGATGAAGGTACGTTTTAATTCCCCTCTCATGGGGAAACATACACCAACAATGAGAAACCTAGTTTCATTAGCTGGTGAAGGATATTTTTCTTTAATTAAAGATCAGTTCAGAAACTTCGGTCTACAAAATTTGCTCTGCCACTATCTGATGAGTTATGAAGGTAGAGAAGTCTTAAATACTATACTTATTAATTTGTCTGATTATCGCAATGTCGATATCCTCGCTAATATGAGCCAGTTTGGTGTATTCATTAGCTGCCGTGACTTTAGAAGTGGCACTAATTTTGCGGTAGAGCATAATCCTTATCTACTTGGCCATGAGAATGTCTTTTATAATTCAGTTTATAATAGCTTAAAGTTTGCAGATCTATGCATTCTTTTCCGTATGAGAACGAATCCTAACCAAGAATCAGCTACTTTGTTTGGCATTCTTGGAGAGGTCGAAGGAAACAATGGTCAGGACTTGAAGAGACCGGCCTTCTGGGGAAGGAAAGGTTTGTATTTGTCTTTTGGTATTGGAGTCAATCCTAAACCCAAGGGGGAAAAACGTTCTAATCAATTTCAGCTTAATGACTGTACTTGCCAGTGGGTAAACGCTGCTGATGGTTATAAATTTGTCGCTATTTTTGAGTCAGAACACCATCTTGTTACAGATTATCTCGATGCAATAGGTACTATTGAACACCTTAATAAATTTGGCCCCAACCATCCTTTTCTAACACATTATCCAGCTCGGCACATTCTAAACATTGTGAGAGATGGCTGGGATAAATCAGTTGATATATTGATTACTGAACTGCGACGTTATCTTGCGCCTAACGAATTAGCTTCGCTAGGAACAAATCCAGTAATACCCTTTATACCCTCATTCAAACATTAAAATAAATGGGGCTACGGCCCCATTTTTTACTCACGATATAAGATGTAATAACATTTTCTGACCTGCATACTGTTGTTCAGGTAACCACAAAGTGCTTCACGACCATCCTGACTACGACCTATCCATAGGCCAGCCAAGCGTTTATCTGGTTGCTCAGACAGTATGAAAATTTTGCTGTTAATAAGACCAATGAATGGGCGTTCTACTCCCTGGGGGACTACAAAATTCCCCAGCGGTTTGTAACTTTCCAGGTTCAATACGATCGCAGCTGTCTGGTCACTGGAATTGTCAGCATCGTCCTGTTGCTCGCTGGCAGCAGGTTGTTGGTAGTTTTGAGAAGGCTGCTGAGCATAGAAATCGTTCGGATCGATCGATTCTGCGCTGGTTATGAAGGGCAATAGTGCTAAAAGGCCAAAAACAGCTTTTTTCATATGTCCACCATAGGGTTATGCGTTTAAATATGATTAGGCTATCAGTACCAATGCTGTCAGGCTAAAAACAATGGGGACAAATTGAGGGCTTTTATGTTGTGTTTATTGCTATTTTTGTCCTGCAATAGCATCTATTTCACACAATACACAGTGACATTTAGCTGGTGGCTCAAGTCGTTCGAATTGCGTCAGATTATGCAGACGTAATCGAGGTATACGTCTGACAGCATGATGGCCACACGAAAGTTCAAGAAACCAGATTCGTCCGTTACGGCTCCCGTCCTGAACCTTTACGTTTACAACTTCTCTCCATATGCGAATCATGGCTAACCTTCTGCCGGGCTCGGTGGTTCATCGTTGTCCTGGGTAATTTTAACGTAATCACCCTGATTGATAACGATTACTTCATTAAGATGAGGGCTGTAACGTACCCTCTCTACTTCGTCGAGATAGTCCACATGTCTACGCGCCTTGTTATTCGAGAAGCCGAGCGCTTTCCCTATTGCGTGAACTGATGGCCCACGGCCACCATTTCTGTTCATGTATTTTTTGACATACGTGATGATTGCTTTCCTGTCACTGGTCATGTCCGGGAGTTCGGCAATGTCATCATGACCTTGTCCTTTCGCTACGCGCAGCGTCATAGACTTTCTTTCACCATCGATAATGATTCGTCCCTGGTCATGCAACTGCCGGATACGCCGGGAAACGAGCCCTTTTGAATACCCCAGAGAAGAACAGATCTGCTCGTAAGACGGTGCTGCACCCTGCTCTTTGATTTCTGTCACAATGAAATCAAAGAGCCTGTCCAGGTGGGCATTTGCTTTTGGGGCGTTCTGTGCTTTTCCAGAAACACTACCGGCGTTGTCTTCAGTCATATCCCTTCCGTCCAGTTGGTGGTTGTTAATTAATGCGGGCTATCGACGTTCTTCGTCGAACTGAGACTAAAAGGCACGACGTCCGCTTTTACATCAGTTAAGGAGTGATTACCGCAGAGTTGCCCTTTAACTTTAGTCAGGCCCACCAGCGCATCCTCAAGCAGTTCTGATTCCTGAGATGTCACATTACTACCCAGTTCCATACCGATTTTTTCGCCCGCGTCCTTGAGGATACTGATAGCACGATCGATAGATTCACTGTACATAATCGCCACCTTGTTCGTTTTGTTAACATAGCCAATTAGTGCGTGTTCAGCTATAGCTGAGTTGTTTTATCACCTGTTTATGCGGCCCTTTTTCTTGCCAGGCAGCGAGCTAAAACCCGTTCCCTGGCTTCATGCTGCTCATCGATACAAAGCTGAATTCCCAACCCCAGGATGTAACGCTCCTGAAGTTCTGCCGGATGGAGGAAATTGAGCGCGGTGAAACCAGCTGGCACGGAACCATATTTGGCCAGGCTGTCTTCGTAACGTCGCTGGGCTATTTCACAAATTAAGTTATATTGAGCAATAGCTGCCTCACGTCCAACTTGATTGAATATTTCAACCGCCAGGACTTCCGAACATGTCTGCATTTTTGCATCCGTTTTGTTTACCTGACATCAGTATCACCCCGATGTGCTGGCTAACGAAATTTACGGATAGATGAATGTAATGAGGGGAATAGAACGTAATGGAATGTTTATACTGAACCCAAATTATGGGGAGCTTGATAATCAAATGTGGAAGTCTGTTGAGAAGCAGACTTCCAGACTTGGTATTAACTGGTTTTCTGACTATTAAGCCAGCTGATTAGCTCATCTTGCGTGTCAAAAGACGCGACAAAGGTCTGCTCCTGATCAGGACGTTGTGCATCCCTTATCGCTCTGAATGGAGCTTCACCGCTATAGTAGAATATTGGCTCCGCACGGCGTTTGACCCATGCTGATTGCTCGCGCTCTGCGAGCTCGCAGGCTTCTTCGTAATTGTCCGCTACTCCCAGCACTGTCGAACGATCCCAAGCTCCTCCATTCAGGCATCGAACAGTGATTTTCCCGTCCGGGCAAGTAATGCCATATGGATGATCCCACCAGGCATCAAGCTGAGACTTTGAGCGCTTTTCATTAGGTGTATCGTCGAAGTTTTTAGGTAATACCGGATTAAGGGGTATGCAGTTTGGCACTTGGATTCTCCCTGTAGCCTGAATCTACAAATAGGCAGTAAGCAATGTTCGTCAGGTTAACATGTACCTCCTGTTAGGTAATTAAGTACTTCGTTCCATTTTCGATATTCGCGTTATCTGACTCATTTTCTCCGACTTCAGGAGATCTCCATGCTGCTACGTAAGCCATGTGAATCAGGCTTGTTTTTCGCCCCGCTTTGACCCCATTTCCATGATGTTCTCAAACCTCGCGCTGTTACAGTAGGACAACTGCTACTGACGAGGTGAATATGACCAGATACCTTGGATACTGCGCCCTTGCGCTCCTTACCGTCCTGCCGACCGCTTCGGTATATTCTGCTGTACAGAATGATACAATGGGCCTATACGCTCCCGATCCCAGCTACACACCTGACATCCAAAATTCAGCACCTGTAACGCCTTCTCCGGGGGATGACAGTCTGTACAGTGATGACGTACCCGATTCATCTACCGCTCCAGAAAGCACCATTACCCCCCTGAATAGCTTTGATGTTATGTCTTTTTCTATAGGGCCGGTAAGCCTGCGGATGACAGCTTCTGAAGCGATCACTGCTATCACTGACAAACTTGGCCAGTCTGCTGGTGAAGAAATTCAAAAGCGCTACAGTAACAACTCATTGAATAGTATTTTCTGGGGAGATGCTCACCAGGAGACGGTGGTCTATTTTATCCCCGATACGGCAGTTGACCCCATTGAGCCGGTGGCTTACAAAATCCGCTTTTCATTCAGCAACCCTGATCTCTTACTGAAGTCGGCGATCGAGAAATATGGAGAGCCTTCAGTCTCTGATGCCCAGAGAGGTCGTTATATCTGGTGCAAGGCACTGGCGGAGAAAACGAATAAGTGTGATGACAGTAAATCTGAGCTTACGCTGACAACGCGAGAAGTTGAAGACACTGGCATCCTGACTCTCAGCGACCCAACGGTCTCATTTGATGCCTCGCGGACTGCAACGGCCACCCCGGATAAAGACCAGGCTGCGACTGAAGATAACCAGGGGCCATTGCCACAGCTCTGAAGTCGTCCGTCGCTGTCCAGCATCCTTTTGCAGGATTACTAAACCGACTGAATTCGTCAGCCGGTTTTTTTATCTGAATTTTACATTAGCGTCTGAAAGTACGCTTTCCAAACGGGCTTATCTCTTTGACGTGAAAACCCGCATTAGTCAGCATCCTGGCCATGACAACTGATGCAGGAAGACAGGATGCCTCCACTTTATGGCCGGGAGTAGCATCCAGAATACTTTGCAACATGGAGCGCCCAAATCCTTTTTGTCTTTGACTCCTGGTAACACCAAACATCCTGATTTCCAGATGTGAAGCAAGTCCATTTGCACCATTTTTGCCCGTCAGTAGGGCAAAACCTATCGCTGCGCCATTATGTTGAGCATCAAAGACAAACAAGAAATCGGCGCAATTCTCTCCCCGTTCCCGCCTGGCAATGGCTTCTGAGATCTGACTTTCGAACTGAGACAGTCCGTCATCATCATCAAAGTTAAAATACCCATCCCGCATACCGTCGCGAATCACCGCTATGATAAAGGGAACATCCTGTTTGGTTCCAAAGCGCATTTCAGGGGCAGATAACACCGTCATCAGTTTGTCTCTCGTAACCGTTATTATTCCATCAATTTGATTACATGGAGGTAAAGAGGTCAATAGAAATGAACGGGGTATTTCGCTGATGACCATTTGATCGGTGTTAGTGGTTTCAGTAGCAGAGCCAGGAGGTATATAAGGCCAGCAAAAATGCCAGCCTTTTTCATTTAAACCGGTTTTCTTATGATTCTCTTGATCGGCATTCCTGCCTTATCAAAATATCGGGTTGGCCATATTTCTTGAGGTTCTTCACCAATTGCATTAGCGATGATGATCTCGCCTCTAGGCCAGTCACGTGTCAGTGCATTTGCCAGAGTGCTGCTTGAAAGACCGTTAGCCCTACTCAGTGAGGCAAGTGACAAACCTTTCTTATGTAGCGCAGCTATGATGTCTGCCTTATGCCAGTCCTGTTTTTCCATCTCCATTTCCTTTGGTGGTGAATCGGAACATGGTTTGCAGTACCAGCTAATGACGACTGGCGAGCCGTAAGGCTCCCACGCCCCGACCCACCATTGACAAAAAACAGGCGAGCGAGTGCGAACCGTTCAAGTACATGAACGGCGTGTCATTAGTCGGGGCTGCAAATCCCCACTCTTACGATTTAGTAAGGGCTACAACAGTTTACAGCATTTAAAGGGTGTATCAGAAGTGTTAATGCCGTAAGTTTGCGAGTCGGTTTGAAATTCAGATAATAACTATGCTTAATGGCCTGTTCAGGAAAGCACTTCGATGCTGTTCATATAGCCAAAGCCGAATATCCGCTTTCTGCCGATCCCGAAAGCGTATGCCTGTTCAAGTGCGCCGACATCTTCAATCACGCATTCAGCATCGTACTGGCTCATCGGTACAATGATCTTGTGGGATGTACGGCCAACGCTCCCGGGCTTAATAATATGGAACTTGGTGCTTCGAACGATACGTAACCGTCCACAGATCACTCCGGCCCGTTCCAGGTGATAGTGGATATAATCCGGGAGTTCATGGGCAGGTGGACAAATCTCTCTTTTCCGGCCTCCAGCTTCCTCGCGTCGAATAGTGGCCAGCGAGCCGCAGATTCGAATTTTCTGGCCAGACACAAACATGATTTCCTTCATGACTTCGCCAGGGAGCCCGAGTGCAACAGCCGTTCTCAGAACAACCTGGGTGTCGGAGGCACTTTGTTTGCGAGAGTAGAAGGTGTATGGGAGTCGCGACCCAGAACGTTCCTGGACTACCTTATCCAGTTGCTGGTGGATCCCATACACGTCACCTGGGGCGATTCTGAACCTGAGCGCACATTCAAAGTATTTCACGCCACATTCCTTGCTGAACATAATGAATTTTCAATATTAGTTTCAGGGTATGGCATGGACGGCGAGTGACGAAATTATGAGGGGGGAATACGGCCAGTCCTTTGGCCGGTGTGGTCAGAGAATCATTTCGATACTTTCGCCGTGGAATATACCGATCACATCTGTCTTGAGGCGGTTACTCCTCGGCTTTACTTCATTGGCCACGAACTCTGGCAATGGCCGAATTTTCACGTGCTCATCCTGAATGATAATGAACGGCATAGATGAAGCGGCAGAAAGACGCAGTATCTGGTCGGGGTGTTCAGGATCAGCCATCGCGATGTTTGCAGCTGGATGCACTTTAACCGGACGGCGTAAGCGAAGCTTTTCTTCCGGTACACGCGCAATAGCCTTAATCAACGAGTTGAGTCTGACTGATTTATCTTCATCTTCCTCGATGTCCTTGCCCATCTTCTGGAGCAACTCGATTTTGTTAACCCTGCTAAAAAGCGTCTTTTGCCTCCAGCCGAAACTGACCAGATTGACGTTAGCATTATCAAACATACGCAGCTGCCGATAGAGATGCAGGGTCATGACACCAGGGCAGGCGCTATGCAGCGCGTTGAAGCGCATGTATTCCGGTCGGCGATCACCACCGTAGTTTTCGATGATGTGGCGTTGAATGCTCTCTTTATGCTGGTTGATGGATGTCACCAAACGGGTAACCAGCTGAGAGAATTCCGCATCTGTATTGTCGTACCATAATACGCCGGTAGTGCGCCGAGCGGACTTCTGCGAATAGCCATCCCTGATATGCAGGTCAGCGTATGCCGCGCAGGCAGCATGGACAGCATCGTGTCCCTGTTTCAGCTCAGGCATGATGTGTTCGATGGCCATATCTTCTTCGCCATCAGCAACGGCTGGCAGGACGCAGACACTCGCCTTGAGCGGAAGCCGGGAACCCAGCACTCCACGAAGTTGTGTGATCTCGCTCTCCAGCGTCTGGAAAGTTGTTGAGATATTCATTTCTATCCCCGAAAAAGGGCTCTAAACTCCCTCCGCTGCACGGAGGACTGTATGTACATACATACTCATAACAAGCGAAACCGAGTATATCAAGTTCGTTTTGTTTACAGACGAATTTTATCGATGACGAATGAAGTTTTCACTGCTGATTAGCCAATCCTGACGCGAGGGATTTCATTAATGTTAGTGAGATAGGATGGTGACAATAACTCCCGCCGCATCGTCCAGTCTTTGTCGATGCCCTGGCCCGCAAACCATAATTTCCCCCGACCTGACCGGTTAATTCTATCCATCACGCCCATCAACGCTTCACCATTGGCAAAGAGTCGGTTCTCACCAAACAAATCGAGCTGGCTGGTGGCGCTATCATAAAAGTCAGATAGCATCACTCCGGCTTTATGGTATCGGTATCCCTCCTGCCAGATATGCCGGAGCCCTGCGACCGCAGCCGCAATGATTTCCCGGGTATCGGCGGTGGGGTTTTCCAGCTTGACTGTCTGCTGGCCACTGTAAGGGGCCGTTTTCGAATAGTAACTTGTGCCAATAAAAACCGTTATGCAGCGACAGTATTGCTTCTCTTCGCGCAGCTTCTCGCCTGCACGTTCGGCATACTCACACACCGCCTGGTGCATTGCTTCGTAGTGCTCTATTTTCTGGCCGAATGAACGCGAGCTGATGATCTGCTGCTTAACCTTCCTCACCTCTTCCAGGGCTATGCAGGACTCGCCATTCAATTCGCGCTGCGTTCGCTCCAGTACGACTCCAAATGTGTTACGGATAAGCGATGTTGGCGCATTGGCCAGATCGAGAGCAGTCCTGATGCCCATGCTGTTCAGTCTGGTGGCATATCTCCGGCCCACCCCCCAGACATCGCTTACGTCAATATATGGCAATAATTTACGTTGTCTTTCTGGACTGCTGAGATCAACCACTCCGCCTGTTTTAGTCCATGTTTTTGCAGCTTTATTTGCTAGTTTTGCCAAAGTTTTAGTTGTCGATATGCCCACCCCCACGGGTATATGGGTGCTCTTTAATACGGTTTTCTTTATTTCTCTTCCATAGTCATCAAAATTATAATTTTTCTGCATTCCTTCAAACGAAAGGAAAACTTCATCAATACTGTAGACCTCAGTATTACTGGAGAATTTAAATAATGTCTCACACACCCTACGGGAGATCTCCGCGTACAAGGCATAGTTAGAACTGAAAACATGTACACCGTTAGCTTCAAAGAATGCTTTCTTCTGGAAGTACACGTCACCATTCTGGATACCTAATTTTTTAGCTTCCGCTGAACGTGCCACGACCATGCCATCATTGTTCGAAAGGCATACAATTGGCTTGTTCACCAGATCGGGCCGAAAGACTCTCTCGCAGGAGGCGTAAAATGAGTTGCAATCCACCAGGCAGAACATCACAAGGCCTTGTACACGATGAAGGTCACCACGCCAAAAATGGCCAGTTCTTCGCCTTCTTTCAGATAGATCGGTGACATCCGGCTATTCATTGGCAGTAGCGCGGGAGCCGGGCTTAGCTGCAACCGCTTAATGGTGAAATCACCATCAACGGTCGCAATCACAATATCCCCCTCTTTCGCCTCAAGTGAGCTATCCACGATGACCAGATCGCCTTCGTGAATACGTGCCTCTACCATCGATGAACCTGTTACTCGTAAGAAGTAGGTTGCAGATGGATGTTTGATGAGGTGAGTATTTAGATCAATAAATTCATCAACATAATCGGAAGCGACTGAAGGGAAACCTGCGCTGACAGGCTCAACGAACAACGGGAATTGGCCTGGTGATTGTTGTGTCACTGGGATAAGTTTCATAATGCTCTGCTCTTCGTGGTGCTGTATATCCATACAGTATTATAGACAGGAGCCAGGAATTTTCGCACCTCCTTTTCCGAAAGTTATTTTCCGCTATCACTCTTCAGGTTTTTCTTATCACTTGTCCAGAAGTGGGTAACTGCACATAACAAATTGCAACCATATGATTCCTCAGTTCATTTTCAGAATTTACTCGTGCTTACTTCGTATACAATTCGGAATTTATCCGTACATTTTATAAGGAGTAATAACGATGAAGCAGTTTACAAATGAAGCAACTCAACAAATGCTGGCCGACTTTGACAAATCCCCTTTCTCTGACGCTGATCTGGCCGCAATGGATGTGGATGCTCGACAAATTATTGAGCAGAACGCTGAAAGGGATCGCCAACACCCGGTAACAGCAATCTGGCGTGTTGCGGTCGAGGGAAGCCTGACTGCGCGAGGTGGTGTCGTAACCGCTGTTGATAGCGCCAGGGTTATGGATCTAGGCAACGGTCAAATGGTCAAAATCGCAGTGGAGGGTGATGCAGTCACTTATACCGATGGTTCATCTGCACGGATTGTTTCAAGCGCTGGCCAGAAAGCTACACACTTCGAGAAAGGGCTCGCGCTGGTGGGCAGCGTACTGGATAACGGGGATGAAATTGTCTCGACCCCGCAGGACAGATTAGTGCTGTTATCGCGCAAAGGTATGGCTGAAGCCCCCGACTTTCTGGCAATACCCGGAGGCGTGACTCATGGGGTATCGAACTAACAATTATGGCCGGGGCCAGGCGCTCCACGGAGATAAAACCACCACAGGCGCGACCGTCCTTACTTGGGGTCAGTTTGGATATCGAAAATTATTGTACTATAAGGGCTTCCCCGGCGTGTCAACGCCGGTGTTTATGGTTTCTGTCTGCTCTTCAGTAAAAATAAAGGGGAGAGACTGCGGTACTATAAACGGCCATGATGAATCGTCATCGATTCGGACCCT
>RRZU010714503.1_pt1 | contig 44280 bp, 39 predicted proteins | sample 2165561 | NCBI WGS metagenome assembly RRZU01 (sample SAMN10456909, study PRJNA506462) | wastewater metagenome | isolation source: wastewater sludge | place: USA: Moscow, Idaho | reverse complement strand
TCGCTGGACGCGGCCCACGCCTCCGTTCTCGCCTGGGCGCTGTCGGTGTCTGATGATCACCTGATGGCCGTGTCGCTCCCACCCGCGACCGCGCGTCCGACCGCCTCACCATCGGCGACCACCAGTTCCCCGTCGCCATGGGAGGCGTTGCGCACCGCCGCGTCCGCGTTCGGCGTCCAGGCGCGCAGTGCCACCACCGCGCACCCCCTGGTGTGGGCGTCCATGTCAGCCTGGGCCGGGACACTGGCCGAGCACTGGGCCGACGCCTCTTTCTCCCTAGAACCGGCGCGCGCCCTTGTCGCACCCGCCCCACAGAGCCCTCAGGAGGCGGTGCAAGCGGCACTCGATGCGGCAAGCGAGGCCGTGTTTGGGCTCGACACCGCCGCAGGTGCGTCAGGGCTGACGCCTGAGGAGACCGCAGCGCTGCGTTCCCAGCGTGCCGCCTGGCTCACCCTGCGCGATTCCCTCAGCGAGGACGCCGCGAGCGCTTCACCACGGCCCACCGCCGGATCACCCTGGTATGGCGTCGAGCGGGTTGCCGACCCGGCGGACGCGCGTGCGCTCGTGGCACGCCTGGAGGGCGCGGCGCTCCCGGTCCTGGGGCGCGCGCTGGCCCACGGCCCGGCATCGGCGCAGCAGTTCTTGGCCTCCCAGATCGAGGCCTCGACGCGAGCGGTGGTGCGCTGGGGCGGGCTGATGCAGCGCTGGCCCGGCCTGCCCCTGTCCTAAGGGCGGAGTCTCACAGCAGCCCCTGCAGGGTGTCCCACGCAACCTTGGCACCCAACACGCACACCACGACGAGGAACACCCGACGCACGAAACCGTTGCCGTGTTTGAGCGCAGTGCGTGCCCCCAGCAGTCCCCCGCACAGGTTCGCGGCCCCCATCGTCAACCCGAGCCCCCACAGGACATGCCCGGAGAACCCGAGCACGAGGAGAGCGGCCACGTTGGTGGTGAGGTTGGCCAGTTTGGTCATAGCGGTAGCAGGCAGAAACTCCATCCGCATCCCCGCCACCAGCAGGATGAGGAAAAAGGTGCCCGTCCCGGGCCCCATGAAGCCATCCCACAGCCCCACGAGCACACCGATCCCCAGCAAGCGGACCACCGCGGCCCAGCCGACCGGGCCGCTGCGCGCCACCAAGCCCAACTCGGGGCGCCGCCACACGTACCAGCCGACGCCGACGATGGCCGCCAGCACCAGCGGATTGAAGGCGCGACGATCCAGCAACTGCACAAGGTTCGCCCCCAGCACCGACCCGGACGCCGCCCCCGCAATCAACGGAAGAACGTGCAGCAGGTTCACGGGGACGCGCCGCAGATAGGTGAGCGCGGCCGCCGCCGTCCCTAAGGAACTCGGCAGCTTGTTCGTTCCCGAGATCGTCGGGACAGGCGTGTCCGCCGGTAGCCCGATGAGGAGGGAGGGCAACTGGATCAGCCCCCCGCCGCCCACGACCGAATCCACCCACCCGGCAACGAACGATGCCGACACCAGCAGCGCCAGCGTCAGCAGCGGCAACTCCAGGCCCGTCACCGGTTCAGGATGGCCACGACCCGTTCGGCCGCCTCGCTGGCAGGAACCTCGGTCCTCTCACCCGTGGCGCGATCGCGAATCTCCACGACTCCCTCGGCCAAACCGCGCCCCACCACGACCGCCGTCGGTACGCCCAGCACCTCGGCATCGGCGAACTTCACTCCCGGGGAAGCCTTGCGGTCATCGAGCAGCACCTCGAAGCCTGCCTCGGAGACCGCCTTGGCGAGCGTGGCAGCGAACTCCAGCGGGGCCGCGTCCTTACCTGTGGCGACGATGTGGACGTCGAAGGGGGCGACGTTGCGGGGCCAGACCAGCCCCTTCTCGTCGCTGGTCTCTTCCGCGATGGCGGCCACGGCCCGGGAGACGCCCACGCCGTAGGAGCCCATCGTGACGGTCACGAGCTTGCCGTTGGGGTCCAGAACCTTCAGGCCCAACGCCTCGGCATACTTACGGCCGAGTTGGAAAATGTGGCCCAACTCGATGCCCCGGGCCAGCGTCAAAGGACCCGAACCATCGGGGGCCGGATCACCTTCACGCAGTTCGGCGACGTCGAGGACGCCATCGGAGGTGAAATCGCGGCCCATCACCAGGTCGTACACGTGGTGGCCGGGCTCATTCGCCCCGGTGATCCACCGGGTCCCCTCGGACACTGCCGGATCGGTCAGGTAGCGCACACCTGCGCCGTCCTCCCCCAGGCCAAGCGCGGCGGGGCCGATGTAGCCCTTCACCAGCGCCGGGAAGGCGAGGAAGTCGTCCTCGGTGAAGGCGTCCAGTTCCGCGGGCTCGATGGCCGCCTCGAGGCGCTTGGTGTCCACCTCGCGGTCGCCGGGCAAACCGATGGCGAGCGGCTCCCGCGTCCCATCGGGCTGCACCAGCATGAACAACACGTTCTTCAGGGTGTCGCCCGCCTCCCAGGCCCGGTCTTCGCGGGGGAAACGCGCATTCGACAAGGCGACGAGTGCCTCGATGGTGGGGCTATCGGGGGTGTCCTCGACGTGCGGCGCCGGGACGCCGGATGCGTCTTGGGCGGGCGCCAGCGGCCGGACGACGGCCTCGACGTTGGCCGCATACCCGCCCGGGCTGCGGACGAACGTGTCCTCACCGTTCGCGGCGATCCCGAGGAACTCCTCCGAGGCCGAACCACCCATGGCGCCGGAGGTGGCCTTGACGATCACGTAGTCCAAGCCCAAGCGGTCAAAGATCTTGATGTAAGCGGCACGGTGAGCGTCGTAGGAGGCCTGCAGCCCCGCATCGTCGATGTCGAAGGAGTAGGAGTCCTTCATGACGAACTCGCGGCCCCGCAGCAGGCCCGCTCGCGGACGCGCCTCGTCCCGGTACTTGGTCTGGATCTGGTAGATCGACAGCGGCAGATCCTTGTAGGAGGAGTAGAGATCCTTCACCATCAAGGTGAACATCTCCTCATGTGTGGGCCCCAACAGGTAGTCGGCGCCCTTGCGATCCTGGAGGCGGAACAAGTTGGGCCCGTATTCGGTCCACCGGTGGGTGATCTCGTAGGGTTCCCGCGGCAGCAGCGCGGGCAGGTGCACCTCTTGGGCGCCGATCGCGTTCATCTCCTCGCGGACGATCGCCTCGACCTTGTGCAGCACCCGCAGCCCCAAGGGGAGCCAGCTATAGATGCCTGGGGCCACCCGACGGATGTAGCCGGCACGGACCAACCAGCGGTGGCTCGGCAACTCGGCGTCGGCGGGGTCCTCGCGCAGCGTACGGACGAACAGCTTGGTCATGCGGGTGATCACGGCTCATCACCCTACCGCTCAGCGCCCACCGATCTTCGCGCGCCCAGCGCCTCGCACCCCCGGGGTGCCTCAGTAGAGGACCGACGCCAGTTCGTCCACGACGGCGTAGCCGCAGCGCAGATAGCAGGCGACCGCGGCGGCGTTGAAGTCGTTGACGTACAGCGACGCGACCCGTCCCTGCTCAAGGATGGCGTTGGTGACCGCGGCCATGGCGGGCACCGACAGGCCACGCCCGCGCAGCCGGGGCGCCACCCAGACACCCTGAATCTGCGCCACATGGTCGGTGACCGCACCGAGGTCGGCTTTGAACACGACCTCGCCGTCCTCCCGCCGAGCGAACGCCCGGCCCGTATCGATCAGGGAACGGACATACCGCCGGTACCCCACCGCGTTGGTGGCCAGCGGATCCTCATCGAGTTCCTCCCGGTACATCGCCACCGCCCCGGTCAGGTAGCTCTCGAAATCGTCAGACACGGCGCGGGTCACCAGCGGGTCGGCGTTCACCGGGCTGGGCTCGGTGCGCACCATCAGGAACTGCCGTTCGCGGACGATGCGAGGGTTGGCATACGCGCGCCCCCACAACCGGGTCAGGCGCCGCTGCAGCCCAAGGGCCACGTCGCGGGGGCCCACGATCGCGACGAATCGCCGCCAGGCGCCCAGGTCTTCTGAGAAGGCGTCCAGGGCTTCTTCATCGGGGTTGACCGCAACGAGGTTGGCGCCCACGTGGAGCAGACTGCGCGGCTGGTGGGCCGGGTACCCCCATAACTCCCCCGGGCCGAGGTTCAGCAGCCCGGCATCCACCCGGGAAGCGACAAAGCAGTTGCCCACCGGGTCCTTGTCCAGGAGCGCCGAGACGAGCGCGTGGTCCGTGTTGTCGAGTACCCGCGCATGCATGCCCTCACGGTATCCATTCCTGTGAGGGGCCGACGACGTTTCGGGGCGAGGATCTTCTCCTGCTCCGCCCGCGTCGCCGCCCCGGCCTCACACGACGGTGACTTGCGGGGCTTCGCCCGTGTGCTCCATGTCGGCGGCCAGCCGGTTGGCTTCCTCGATCAACGTGGCCACGATCTCCGACTCCGGAACCGTCTTGATGACCTCACCCTTGATGAAGATCTGTCCCTTGCCGTTGCCCGCAGCAACACCCAGGTCGGCCTCGCGAGCCTCCCCTGGCCCGTTGACCACGCAGCCCATCACGGCGATGCGCAACGGCGCGGTGAGCCCCTCCAGCCCGTCGGTGACGTCATTGGCCAGCCCCCAGATGTCCACCTGAGCGCGCCCGCAGCCGGGGCAGGAGACGATCTCCATCTGACGCTGTTTGAGGTTCAGCGCCTCCAGGATCTTCTGGCCGACCTTGACCTCCTCCACCGGCGGGGCGGACAGCGACACACGGATCGTGTCACCGACGCCCTCCGCGAGCAGGATGCCGAAAGCGGTGGCGCTCTTGATGGTGCCCTGGAACGCGGGGCCAGCCTCGGTCACACCCAAGTGGAGCGGGTAATCGCAGGCGGCACTGAGCTTGCGGTAGGCCTGCACCATCACGATCGGATCGTTGTGCTTGACCGAGATTTTGAAGTCGCGAAACCCGTGCTCCTCGAACAGGGACGCCTCCCACAGCGCCGACTCGACGAGCGCGTCCGCGGTGGGACCGCCGTGCTTGGCGAGGAGGCGCTTGTCCAGCGACCCGGCGTTCACGCCGATGCGCAACGAGACTCCCGCGTCGGTGGCGGCCTTGGCGATCTCGCCCACCTTGTCGTCGAACTGCTTGATGTTGCCCGGGTTGACCCGAACCGCAGCACAGCCAGCGTCGATCGCAGCGAACACATACTTGGGTTGGAAGTGGATGTCCGCGATGACAGGGATCTGGCTCTTCTTCGCGATGATGTGCAGCACATCCGCGTCGTCTTGGCTGGGGACGGCCACCCGCACGATGTCGCACCCGGCAGCGGTCAACTGCGCAATCTGCTGCAACGTGCCGTTGATGTCGGTGGTCTTCGTGGTGGTCATCGACTGCACCGAAATCGGGGCACCCCCACCCACGGGCACCCGACCGACGTTGATGCGGCGCGTCGGTGCGCGGGGTGCCAGCACAGGGGCGGGCGCAGCGGGCATACCGAGGTTGATGGCGGGCATGACTCTCCTTAGAAGATCTTCACCGGACTGACGATGTCGGCCACGATCAACACGACGCCGCACAGCAGGAGGAATCCTCCCACCGCGTACGCGATCGGCACCATCTTGGCGGTGTCGACCGGGCCCGGATCGGGCCGCTTGGTGAGCGTAGCGAAGGCTCGTCGCAGGCCCTCCCACAGGGCCCCGACGATGTGCCCGCCGTCCAGCGGCGGCAGGGGCACGAGATTGAACAGTGCCAAGAACAAGTTCACCGACGCGAGGATGGTGGCGAACATGGCGACCCGATCTGAGACGGGCGTGTCGGCGAGGGTGGCGGCCTGACCGGCCGTGACGCTCGCCCCCACAATGCTGACCGGATCCTCGGCACTGCGCGGCTTCCCCATCGCCACATCGGTGGCAACCGACCACACCTTGACGGGGAACTGCGCGAGAGCGCTGAGCGATTGCGCGGTCATGGCGCCCATGTCACGCACCACCTCGACGGGGCCGCCGCGCACGAGTTCCCGCCCGCGCACGAAACCCAGGTACCCCACGGAGATCGTCTTGGACGCATCGGTGGGGTCCGTCGCCGCCACGGTGATGGTGTGGACGGTCGGCAGCGTGACGCTCGCTCCGTCACGCTCGATGACCAACGTCATCTCTTGGTCGCCGTTGGCTTGAATCAGGGACGTGAGTTGCGCCGACGAGGTGACCGCCACGCCGTTGAACGCGGTGATGCGATCCCCGCGACGTAGGCCCGCCTCCGCGGCGGGGGTGGCCGGGTCACCCGCCTGGCACGTGGTATCAGCGCGCGGCGTGGTGAGGTAGCACTGCTGCACCCCAGCCACGATCGGGGCGTCTTGGTAGGTGCCGTGCAAGCCGTAGACGCCCAGCAGGATCGCGAAGGCCAAGAACAGGTTCATGACGATCCCACCGGCCATGATGATGAGCTTCCTGCCCACCGGCTGCTGGTAGAACAGTCGACCATCGTCGGCGGGGGTGATGTTCTCCCACTCGTAGCTCCGCGCGTCGTCGGCGAACCGCTGGAGCCAGGTCTGCTTGGCTGCGGGGTTGCGCGGCGGGTACATGCCAAGAAGCTGCACGAACCCTCCGAGCGGGAACAGTTTGACGCCGTACTCGGTGTCGCCCCACCGCCGCGACCACAGCGTCTTGCCGAACCCAACGAAGTATTGCGGCACCCGGACGCCGAACAGCTTGGCCGGCACCATGTGTCCGACTTCGTGCAGCGCCACCGAAGCCATCAGCAAGACGAAGAACAGCAGCCCGAAAGCCACCGTCGCGAACATGTCCATCAGGAGGCTGCCCCCGAAACACGCTCCAGGGCACGGGAGCGCGCCCACGCGTCGGCGGCCAAGACGGCGTCGACGGTGAGGTCCGCGTCGGCGACGTGGCCGTCGCCCAGATGCTCCATCACCACGGCCTCCACGGTATCCACGATGTCCAAGAAACCGATCTGACCAGCGCAAAAGGCGTCCACGCAGATCTCGTTCGCGGCGTTGTAGACCGCCGGGGCCGTTCCTGCCGCCTTGCCTGCGGTGCGTGCGAGCTTCACGGCGGGGAAAGCCACGTCATCCAGCGGCTCGAACGACCAGGTGTGCGGGACGCTCCAGTCATACGCACGTGCCGCGCCAGGCACCCGATCGGGCCAGGTGAGACCCAAGGCAATGGGGAGCTTCATGTCGGGCGGGCTCGCTTGGGCGATGGTGGCCCCGTCGACGAACTCGACCATCGAGTGAACGTCGCTGGTGGGGTGAACCACGACGGTGACGTCATCGAGATCGACGCCGTAGAGCAAGGCCGCCTCGATGAGTTCCAGGCCCTTGTTGATGAGAGTCGCCGAATTGATGGTGATGACGCGGCCCATGTTCCAGGTCGGGTGCGCCAAAGCCTGCTGCGGTGTCACGTCGGCTAGTTCGGCACGGGAGCGACCCCGGAACGGCCCGCCCGAGGCGGTAAGGATCAGCCGGCGCACTTCCTCGCCTCGCCCCGCCCGCAGTGCCTGCGCGAAAGCGGAGTGCTCCGAGTCGACGGCCACCAATTGCCCCGGCGCGGCAGCATCGGTCACGAGGCGTCCGCCGATGACCAGGCTCTCCTTGTTCGCCAGGGCCAACGTGGTGCCCGCCTCCAACGTCGCCAGCGTCGCCACCAGCCCAGCCGCCCCCGTGATCGCATTCAAGACGATGTCGGCGGGCATCCGGGCCGCGCGCTCGTTGCCGCCTGCACCCACAATCTCGACGGCCACATCGGGCACCAGCGCGCGCAAGGCGTCGGCATCGGCGTCCGTGGGAACGGCGACCAGGCGCGGGGTGAACGTCCGTACCTGCTCGGCCAGCAGTGCGAGTTGGCTTCCCCCTGCGGTGAGGGCCACCACGGTGAACTCGTCACGCCGTGCGCCGATCACCTCCAGGGCCTGCGTGCCGATAGAGCCGGTACTGCCGAGGATCACCACATGACGCACCCCGCTAGTCTCTCACCATGCGCCGCGAGATCGAGACTCTGGAGGAGTTCGACGCACAAATCCGGGCCGAGCAATCCTTGGCGGGCTGCCTGGCGCAGTCCCTTGACTTGCGTGGCCGAGCCGACGTGCTGGCCAGGGTTCCCGTCCACAACGCCTTCTTCCTCGGCTGCCGCCTCAAGCACCGCTCAGCACTTGACCTGGCCGCTCGCGGCGCGGCCGTCTTTCCGCGCCTGCCCCAGGTTCCCTTCGACGCCTACCGTCCGGCGCTTTACACCGCCGCCGAGCTGTACCAGGAGCTTCAGAACGGCTACAACGCCACGCCGGACGCGCGCATTTACAACTGGGCATTGCGGGAGCGTTCCTCCCTGCTGGACGCCACCTTGGCGCAAGCCCTCCACGACCACTTCGTCAGTGACGCCCTCCTCGATCTCGTTCCCACTCCCGGCATGGGGGTCGGGATCATGGGCGGCCACAACGTCGCGCGGGGCTCGGCGGACTACACGCGTGCGGCGCACCTGGGGCGCGGGCTGGCCGAGGCCGGGCTGCTCGTGCTCACCGGTGGTGGCCCCGGCGCCATGGAGGCGGCCAACCTGGGCGCGTCCTTGCGGGGATCCGACGCCGACCTCGCGCAGGCCTGCCACCTGCTGGCGGACGTGCCGACCTACTCCCCCGACCCCAGCCCGTGGGCCTCGCGTGGGTTGGCCGTTAAGGAGCGCTTCGACTGCACTCGGCTCAATGTCGGCGTCCCGACCTGGTTCTACGGCCATGAGCCGCCCAACGTGTTTGGGACCGTCATCGCCAAGTACTTCGACAACGCGATCCGTGAGGACATCTTGTTGCGGCTGTGCGGGGCTGGCCTGGTGTACGTACCCGGGCGTGCGGGCACGACGCAGGAGATCTTCCAGGCGCTCACCCGGAACTACTATGCGCTCGAAGGCCACCAGATTCGCCCCATGGTCCTGCTGGGTGTCGACTACTGGACGACCGAGGTTCCCGCCTGGCCCCTGCTGCAAGCCCTGGCCGCCGGACGACTGATGGAATCCTCCATCCATCTGGTCGACAGCCTCGATGAGGTCTTTGCCGCCCTCACCTAACCGGCATTCCGTCGCCTCGTGAAGGGGGCCTGCGCGAGCCAGAACGCTCCGGCCGCGATCCCCGCGAGGATCGGGAGGTATTTCGGCCACGGGGGCAGCTTGTCGAGCACGCTCGCCGTGTCCGGCTTGCGATTGACGAAGAGGTAGTTGCTCCCCAGGCGCGCGTTGATCACACCGACCACACCGGCGTGCGCGAGTAGCGCAAAGAACGCACGCCGCGCCCCGGCGGCATCGGGTCGGTAGCCTTCCACGCATACGCGCCACAGCGGCACGGCCAAGACCAGCCCGTGGCTGACAAAGAACTGGAAAAACCGGTAGTGAGGGGCCGCATACTCCCCCACATCGGGCGTCAGCAGGGCCTGAGGAGCCCCCGCCAGTCCCCAGAACCAGACCACCTCATCGCCCAAACGTGTCGGGTGGAGCAGCGTCGCGGCACCACCCCACACCAGGACCGAGCACAGGTGCAACGGCAACATCTCGCGGACGTTCCACGTCCCGCACGCCCATCGCCAGGCGTGAAAGCTCACCTCCTGGCCCACCAACGCACCCGCCAGAACACGCCGAACTCTCCGCCTTCCGCGCGGGCCCAGCCGGCGCCCCACCGTCATCAACGTGGCCAGACCCGCAGAGGTCACCGCGACAGCGCTCAGGTGCTGGCGCCCAAATAGAACGAATCCGGGGCCCGACGCCTGGGCCGCGAAAGCGTCCGCGAGCCTCACACGCCTCAGCGCTCCTTGGCGGCCAACTGTCCGCAGGCGCCGTCGATCTCCTGGCCACGCGTGTCCCGGATCGTGGCGGCGATCCCGGCCGACTGCAGGCGCCGCACAAACTCGTGCTCGTCCCGCTTGCGCGACGCCGTCCACTTGGAGCCGGGTGTCGGGTTGAGCGGGATCGGATTGACGTGCACCCAGCCGGTCCCCCGCCCCTGCCCTGCCAGCAAGTCTGCCAACGCGTCCGCGCGCCAGGCCTGATCGTTGACGTCACGGATGAGGGCGTACTCGATGGAGACCCGGCGGCCCGTCGCCTCAAAGTAGTCGTGGGCGGCTCCGACGACCTCGCCAACGCTGAACCGTGTGTTGATGGGCACGAGGGTGTCGCGCAGTTCATCGTCGGGAGCGTGAAGGCTGACGGCCAACGTCAAGGGCAAGCCCAGATCGCTGAGCGCCCGAATGCGGGGCACAAGTCCCACCGTGGAGACGGTGATCCCGCGCGCCGACATGCCGATGTCGTCCACCATGCGGCGGATGGCCCCCGTGATGGCCCCGTAGTTCGCCATCGGCTCGCCCATGCCCATGAAGACCACATTGTTGAGCCGAACAATCGCCGAGGCGGCTACTACCTGGGCCACGATTTCGGCCGTCGACAGGTTGCGTTGCAGCCCGCCTTGGCCCGTCGCGCAGAACGGGCACGCCATGCCGCAGCCCGCCTGCGACGAGATGCACAGCGTCGCGCGATGACGCCCGGTTCCGCTGCCGGGCTTGCCCGGGACGCCGTACTCCATGAGGACGCTCTCGACCAGGTTTCCGTCGTGGAGCCGCCACAAGGTCTTGCGCGTCGTGCCCTCATCGGCGGTCTGCATGCGCACCTCGTGCAGCAGATCCGGGAAGAACGTCGCCTTGATGGCGTCACGCTGGGCGGCCGGAAGGTCGGTCCACGTGTCCGGGTCCGCGTTCGCGTCTGCGTAGTAGTGACGATCGAATTGTGAGGCTCGGAAGGCGGGCAGTCCCGCGGTGGTCACGGCCGCCCGCCGTTCGTCGGGGTCCAGGTCGGCCCAATGCCGCGGGGGCTTTCCGCGGCGGGGGGCATCGAAGACGAGAGGCAGGACACGTCCGGCGCGCGCGTGCGCCTCCAGTTCGTCGGCGTGTGCGCGCTCGGCGGGAGTCAGATCATGGGTCATGGCGCAGACAGGCTACCCGCCGGGGACCAACAGGTACATGACCAGCCAGGCGGGCGCGGCGGCCACCAGCATCGCGTCGATGCGATCCATGACTCCACCATGCCCAGGCAGGAAAGAACTCATGTCCTTGATGCCAACATCGCGCTTGACCGCGCTCTCGATGAGATCCCCGCAGGTGCCGAAGAATACGCACACCACGCCGATGATCACCCCGATCCACCAGGCGACCCCCAGCACGAACGCAGCAAGCAGACCGCCGACCACGCACGCGAAGAGCACCGACCCAGCCAGCCCCTCCCAGGTCTTCTTCGGACTGATGGCTGGGGCCAACGGCCGGCGGCCAAACAGCACGCCCACCACATACCCACCGGTGTCGTTCGCGACCACGCACAGCAGGAACGTCACCATGCGGGCGGCCCCCTGCTCACCCGCGAGGATCAGCGCAGTGAAGGACCCCAGCAACGTGATGTAGCCGATGATGAACACCGACGCGGCAGCATCGCGCACGAAGTTCTCGTGACCACGGGGGAACCGCACGATCAAGACCGCCAACACAGTCGCCCCGAGGAACGTCAACAAGACGGAATGCCACGACATCAGGCGGAACCCGACGCCGGTAGCCGCAGCGTAGGTACCGATCACCATCGCGGTCGTACCGATGACGATGGGCACGATCTCGGCGCGCATACCGAGGCGGCCTAGCGCGTTCGATAACTCGATGGCCCCCAGCGAGAGGGCGACCGCCACCAGAAGAATGAACCCCCAATGCCACCACGCCAGCGTGGCGACCACGATGGCGACCAGCCCGACCCCGACCGCGATCGCGGCGGGCAGGTCGCGCCCCGCCGACCGCTTCCTCGGGGGCGGGGCTGCGGTGTCGGTCATCAGACCTCGATCAGTTCCGCTTCCTTGGCCTTGAAAAGCTCGTTGATCTGCTCTTCGTACTTCTTGGTGAGCTGATCGAGGTGCTTCTCGGCGCCGCGGGCGTCGTCCTCGCCGATCTCCTTGTCCTTTTCGAGCTTCTTCACGGCATCGACGGCGTTACGGCGGTTGCCGCGAACCGCGACGCGCCCCTCTTCGGCCTTGGACTTGGCGAGCTTGACGTACTCCTTGCGGCGATCCTCGGTGAGCTGCGGCAAGACGATGCGCACATGCTGGCCGTCGTTGGCCGGGTTGACGCCAAGGTCGGAATCCCGGATGGCCTTCTCGATGTCGGTCATGGAGCCGCGATCAAACGGGCTGATCAGCACCACGCGCGCCTCCGGCACCTGGAAGGTGGCCAACTGCTGCAGCGGGGTCGGGCTGCCGTAGTAGTCCACCATGATCTTGTTGAACATGGCCGGGTGAGCGCGGCCCGTGCGGATGGCGGCGAACTCCTCCTTGGCATGCTCGACCGTGGCCTTCATCTTCTGTTCGGCGCTGGAGAGGATCTCGGAGATCACGTCGGTTCCCTTCGTCAAGAATCGTGGTCAGGCGTGGACCGTGGTACCGATCTTCTCACCATTGACCACCCGGGCGATGTTGCCGCGAACCCCGAGGTCGAAGAAGACCATGGGAAGCCCGTTGTCACGCGCGAGGCTGATCGCGGTGGCGTCGGCCACCTTGAGGTCCTGGGAGAGGAAATCGGTGTAGGTCAGTTCGTCGTAGCGACGTGCCTGAGGGTTGGTTTTCGGGTCGCTGTCGTAGACGCCATCGGTGCCGTTCTTACTCATCAGCAGCACCTGCGCCCCGATCTCGAGGGCGCGTTGCGCGGCAACGGTGTCGGTGGAGAAGAACGGCATACCCGAGCCCGCCCCAAACAGGACGACGCGCCCCTTCTCCATGTGACGGACGGCGCGCAACGGAATGTAGGGCTCGGCAACCTGACCCATCGTGATGGCCGTCTGCACGCGCGTTTCGACGCCTGCCTGCTCCAGGAAGTCCTGCAGGGCCAGGCAGTTCATGACAGTGCCGAGCATGCCCATGTAGTCGGCGCGACGGCGTTCCATCCCACGTTGCTGCAACTGGGCGCCGCGAAAGAAGTTGCCTCCACCGGTGACGATGGCGATCTGGGTGCCGCCGCGCGAGATCTCAGCGATCTCCTCGGCGATGCCGCCGATGATGTCGGGATCGACGCCGACGGCCCCACCCCCGAACGCCTCCCCGGACAGCTTCAGCAAGATGCGGTCGTACGCGGCCATCGGGACTCCTTCATCGGCGGGTGCTCACCGCAGGCGGGAGCTGACAGAGCCCGGATGCGGCGGTGGCGTGCGCCCCGGGATTCTCCCCGGAGGCGCACGCCACTGTAGTGGATTGCGTGGATCTCAGGCGCCGACGGAGAAGCGGACGAACCGCTTCACGGTCACACCGTTGTCCTTGAGCAACTGCCCCACGGTCTTCTTGTCATCGGACACCGACTGCTGCTCCAGCAACGTGACGTCCTTGAAGAAGCCGTTGAGGCGTCCATCGATGATGCGACCGATGATGTGCTCGGGCTTGCCCTCTTCCTTGGCCGTCAGTTCGGCGACGTGACGCTCCTTCTCGATCACCTCGGCCGGAACCGCGTCGCGGTCGAGCCACTGGGGGCTCATGGCCGCGATCTGCATCGCGATACCGCGAACGAACTCGTCGTCCTCGGTGCCCTCGTACTCGACCATCACGCCGACCTGCGGGGGCAGGTCCTGGCTACGGCGGTGGAGGTAGACCGCAGCGGGAGCCTCGAACGTCGCCACCTGGGCCAGTTCGAGCTTCTCGCCGATCTTCGCGGACAGGGTGGAGACAGCCTCCTCGATGGTGACGTCACCCAACTGGACGGCCTTGGCGGCCTCCAGATCAGCGGCGCCTGCGGCCTGAACCGCATCGACGATCGCGGCAGCCAGCGACACGAACTCCTCGTTCTTGGCGACGAAGTCGGTCTCGGCGCCCAGCTGCACCAGCGTGGTACCAGCGGCGGCCACGAGACCGTTGCTGGCCTCACGGTCGGCGCGGCTGCTCACCTTGGCCGCACCGGTGACCCGCAGGATCTCGGTGGCAGCCTCGAAATCGCCGTTGGCCTCGGTGAGGGCCTTCTTGGCGTCCATCATCCCCGCGCCGGTGGCGTCGCGGAGCTTCTTCACATCAGCGGCAGTGATCGCCATGACGTCGTAACTCGCTTTCGTTGAACTGGTGAGTAAGGGTCACTTGGCGTCGGACGCGGGGGCGTCGACGGCGTCGGCCTGGGCGATGCCGCCCTCGACCTCGTCGACGAGCTCGTTGCCCTGGACGTCGCTGCCCTCCAGCGCCTCAGCCTCGGACGTGGTGGGCTCAACGGCGGCTGCACCAAGCAGTTCGCGCTCCCACTCAGCCATCGGCTCGGCTTCGGTGGTACCAGCCGATGCCCCACCCTGGCTGCGCTGCAGCAGGCCCTCGGCGGCGGCGTCGGCGATGATGCGGGTCAGCAGGGCGACGGAGCGGATGGCGTCGTCGTTGCCCGGGATCGCGTAGTCGACCTCGTCGGGATCGCAGTTGGTGTCGAGGATGCCGACGATCGGGATGTGCAGCTTGCGCGCCTCGTCGATGGCGAGGTGCTCCTTCTTGGTGTCAACGATCCACACGGCCTGCGGGAGGCGGTGCATGTCGCGGATGCCGCCCAGGGTCTTCTCGAGCTTGTCCTTCTTGCGCTCCTCCTGGAGGAGTTCCTTCTTCGTCAGGCCGGAGCCCGCCGCGTTGGTGAAGTCGAGAGCTTCGAGCTCCTTCATCTTCGCGGTCCGCTTGGAGATCGTGGCGAAGTTGGTGAGCATGCCGCCCAGCCAGCGCTGGTTGACATAGGGCATCCCGACGCGGGTCGCCTGCTCAGCAATGGCTTCCTGAGCCTGCTTCTTGGTACCGACGAACAAGATCTGCCCGCCGCGCGCGACGGTCTCCTTGACGAAGCCGTAAGCCTTGTCGATGTAGGTCAGCGACTGGCGCAGGTCGATGATGTAAGCGCCGTTGCGCTCGCCGAGGATGAAGCGCTTCATCTTCGGGTTCCAGCGGCGGGTCTGGTGCCCGAAGTGGACACCACTTTCCAGCAGTTGACGCGTGGTCACGACGGCCATGGCCGTTCCTTTCTGCGGCATCACTCGCGCACAGGCGCGGGCATGGTGATGCCAGTCTCGGTTGTTCAGGACCGACCATCGGCCCTGCCTGGTGCAGCGCCCCTCGCCGCCCCCTGTCGGGGACCGATGGTGAGAAGACGGTGGTCTACACGCGTAGTCGATCCGGCGCCAGCCGGGTCGCTGCCTCTATCTTACGGCCCTGCCCGGGGGCCTCACCAAATCCCTCCAACTCTCCGTCCGGTCTTCTGCGACCGCTGCCCTGTGATCGCGTTCGGCCCGGCACTGATGCCCGGGGGCCGTGACGCGGGCCGCCTAACGTTCCGGCACCCCCGATACCTGTGTGGGGAGCGAAAGGAGTTCTCATGGCTGCCACGTTTGCGCGCCGTGTGTGGGCCACGGCGCTGCTCATCGGGCTGATCGCTCTCGGCCAGGTTCCACCGGCCCACGCGGCAGGCGGCTGGCCCTTGTCTGGGGCCGTCGTTCGCGGATTCGACCCTCCCGAGGTGGCCTGGGGGTCCGGTCACCGGGGCATCGATGTGGCGGGCCAGCCAGGCGACGTCATCGTGGCTCCCCGCGACGGCGTGGTGACGTATGCCCAAACACTGGCCGGGCGAGCCGTCTTGGTCCTTGACCACGGCGACACTCGCACCACCTTGGAGCCCGTCACGGCGACGGTGCCGGTCGGGCAGCGGGTCAAGCAAGGCGATCCTCTCGGCGTTCTGGACGCCGGGCATCAGCCGTGCCCTGCTCCGGCGTGCCTGCACTGGGGACTCAAGCGCGGCGACACGTATCTGGACCCTCTTCCGGGTACCCAGGAGGCTCCCCTCTTGCTGCCTGATTCGGCGGCGGAGGCCGTGGGTCGCCGGGTCCGGGAACGTGCCGAGGCCGCGCAGGCGCCCCCTGCACCGACGCCGGATGCTCTCCTCGCGGGGCAAGGGGCGTTGGGGCGCCCTGCCGACGCGCGGCTGGGTTCACGCTTTGGGCCACGCTTTCACCCGATCTTTCACGAATGGCGACTCCATGCCGGCATCGACTTGTCGAACGCCTGCGGCACACCGCTGTTGGCCGCTGCCGACGGCAGGGTGAGCCACATGGGGTTCGATTCTTCGGGGGGTTGGCGCCTCATCCTCGATCACGGGAGGGTCAACGGGGTGAACCTCCAGACCGTCTACTTGCACGCCCAGGGCTATCGCGTGCGAGTGGGTGATCAGGTCACCCGAGGCCAGCAGGTCGGGACCATGGGCAGCACCGGGTGGTCAACGGGGTGTCACCTGCATTTCAGCGTCAAAGCAAACGGACGCCAGGTCGATCCCTTGCCCTGGCTGGGGTGATCGCGCCGACCGGCGAGAGCCGATCAGGCTCGTGGATGGGCCTGACGGAACGCCTCTCGCAGGCGTTCGTTGGTGACGTGGGTGTAAATCTGGGTCGTCGCCAACGACGCGTGCCCGAGCATCTCCTGAACGCTACGTAGGTCGGCCCCACCTTCCAGCAGGTGTGTGGCCATCGCGTGACGCAGGCCGTGCGGGCCCAGGTCGGGCGCCTCGGGGATCGCCGCCAGCGCGGCATGCACCACACGCCGCACGACGCGTGGGTCGATGGCACCGCCCCGTGCCCCCACGAAGACCTCCGCCACGCCAGCGGCCGCCAGGCGCGGCCGGACGCCCAGCCAGGCCTGCAAGGCGCGTTCGGCGGGTCGCCCCACGGGCGTGCTGCGTTCCTTGTCGCCCTTGCCCACCACGTGGAGAAGATCACGATCCCAGTCGATCTGATCGGGGGTCAGGCTGCACAACTCGGCGACCCGCAGGCCGCAGGAATACAGCACTTCGATCATGGCCAGATCGCGTTGGGCCATCGCTTCAGTCTTGGGGTCTGTCGCCTGGGCCACGGCGTCCTCGAGGTGCGTGAAGAGATCGGTGGCCGTGCCCCGGTCCAGTGTCGGCGGCAACGCCCGGTCGGTTCGCGGCGCCTCCAAGGCGCTCGCCGGGTTGGCTCGGGTGTATCCCCGTGTCTGGGCCCAACGGAAGAACATCCGGGCTGCGGTCGCGCGCCGCGCCATCGTCGCGCGTTCGGCACCTCGCCGATGCAGGTCGGCCAGCCAGGCCCGCAACAGCCGATGATCGACCTCGCCCCATGCCCCGACCCCGTGACGGGCCGACCAGGTGGCCAGGTCGTCGAGATCCCCGGCGTAGGCGCGCCGGGTGTGCTCGGCCAAGTTCCTTTCCCAATGGAGATGCTCGCCCCAGGCAGTCAAGGCCTGCATCAAACCCTGAGGGACTTCGGCAGGCGGTGGCGTCTGCGGGCCTTGCGGTTCGTCTGGTCGCTCGCCCTCACGCGGCGGGCGCGTCACAGGCTCCATGGCGTCAGCGTGCCAGAATGGCCCCGTTGTCGAAACGCTGCCACGCAAGGAGTCCCGTAATGCCCATCACCGACTTGATGACCGGTGGAACTGTGCTGCCCATCACTCGCTGGGGTGATCCGGTGATGCATGAGCAGACCGCACCGATCACCGAGTTCGACGACGACCTGCGCACGCTCGTCCGCGACATGTTCGCCACCATGCGTGCCGCCAACGGTGTCGGCTTGGCCGCGACACAGGTGGGGCGCGGCATCGCCTTGTTCGTCTACGAGTGCCCCGATGGGGACGACCGGATCCAAGCCGGGGCGTTCTGCAATCCGGTGGTGACCACGCCGACGGGCAAGGCTCGGCACCTGGAATCGACCGAGGAAGGCTGCCTGTCCTTCCCCGGTGGCTACCAGCCGTTGGCCCGCCCGGACTTGTCCACCTGCGTCGGGCAGGACCCGTGGGGCGAGGAGATCACCGTTGAGGGCACCGGCCTGCTGGCGCGCTGCCTTCAACACGAGACTGATCACCTCAATGGCACGGTGTTCGGCGACCGGCTCTCGGCGCGTTCCTTCCGCAAGCTCGAGCAGCAAAAGAACGATCTGGCGCACCTCTACCCCGCCGACTGGCCCGTGCACCCCAAGAAGGTCACCGGCGACGAGTGAGACCGTTCAGCGCAGGGCCCAGCACGCGACCGCCGTCGCTGCCGCGACATTGAGCGAGTCGACGCCGTGCTGCATCGGGATCGACACGACGGCATCTGCCTGATCGATCCATCGTTGCGACAGCCCGTCGCCCTCGGTCCCCACCACGACAGCCACCTTGTCGGGGACGCCCGCCGCCGCGAACGCGTCCAGGCTGATCGCATCGGGCGTGAGAGCGAGCGCCACCACGGTAAAGCCCGCCTCCCGTAGGTGCGGCAGCGCGCTCGCCCAGTCGTCGACCCGCGCCCACGGCAACGAGAACACGGTGCCCATGCTGACCTTGATCGCCCGCCGGTAGAGAGGATCTGCGGCTCGAGGGGCCAGCAGCACCCCGTCCCACCCCAGCCCGGCGGCGTTACGGAGCAGCGCCCCCACATTGGTGTGATCGACGATGTCTTCGGCGACGACCAGGCGACGCGCACCCAACAAATCCGCCATCGGTGTGGGCGGGCGGCGATGCAGAGACGCCAAGGCGCCCCGGTGGACGTGAAAACCGGTCACGGCCTCGGCCATGTCCTCGGTCACGACGTAGAGCGGCACGTCCTCGTGCGGGGCCAGCACGTCGGCGAGCCCGGGGAGCCAACGCTCAGCGAGCAGGAAGGAGCGAGGCTGATAACCCGCCTCCAGCGCCCGGCGGATGACCTTCTCCCCCTCGGCGATGAACAGGCCGCGCTCGGTCTCGACGTCCTTACGCAGGCTGGTGTCGCGCAGGGCCACATAGTCGGACAGCCGGGGGTCGCCAGGATCGGTGATCGTGATGCGCATGCGCCTCAGAGCACCCGCACGGCCGAGCGCCAGGTGGCCCACCACTGGGGGTCGGTGCTGGCTCCCCCTTCGCCCCGGTTCCATACCTGCAGGTAAAGCTCCCGCGCGGTGCCCGTGACGACCACGTCGGCGGGCTCCTCCGCATCGAGCCGGGTGGTCACCACCGCGTCGGCGTCGAAGCGGACCAGCCAGGATCGCTGCACATCGGTGGCGTCGAAGCGGACCCGGCGGGGCGAGTCGGCCCGCAGCGGCGCATCGCGCGCCAGAAAACCGGTGAGGAACTCGTCCACCCCATCGGCGGCCAGGCTCGGGGACATCCACACCTGCGACGCCGTCACCTCACGGCCCAGCCGGGCCGCCATCGCGTCGATCGCATGGACGGAGGTTTCGTGCACCATCCGCCGCAGCCAGGCGTCCCGCAGGCGCGGCGCCCCCGGCAGGAAGAAGGGACCCTCCGCGTCGGCGGGTGTGGTGGCCAACACGTTGAGGAGATCGACGAGGCCGTCGTCCAGCCAGTCGAGCAGGTCGGGCACCAAGGCCGCCTCGGCCAGCACCTCGGCCTCCGGCTGCAGAGGCCGGTGGGCCAACTGAGCGGCAGCCCAGCGGTGCACCTGCCCAGTGTGAGCCACCAGATCAGCGACGCTCCAGCCGGCGCAGGTGGGAACGGGGGCATTCAGCCCTGCGCTACCGGCATTCGCGCGCAGCACGGCACCGGCATTGCCGAGCGCCTCCCCCATGTCCCGGACATCCTGCACCTCGATCATGGCCGACACCCTAGTTGCTCACGGCCCGCCTCCCAGACGAGCTTCCGATCGGGACGCCTCGCTATCGTGTCGAGGTGCTGCTTCTCGGATCCTCCAGCCTGATCCAGTCCTCGGTCCCCGGCGACACCGGACGCTGGCGCGCCTTGCTGCGCGCGCCCCGGCTGGAAGCGCTGGTGCGCCGCAGCGAGGACGCCGCGATCGTGGACCACTACGTCCGTTCTCAGGGTCGACCCGACCGGGGATGGGTACGCGCCGCGACGGTGACGACGTCGTGCCTCGCCCCGGCTGCGCTGGCGCAGCGCCCCGACCGGTGGGGGCCCCGCTGGCGTCCCGGTGCGTTGGTTGCGCTCATCCCCAGCCAGGAGGGGGTCGCAGCCTGGACGCATGATCCCAGCGTGGACGCCTCGCCATGGCAGCACGTCGCCTGCCTGGGTGCGGGTGAGGCGGTGGCGCTCGCTGCACACGCAGGGACCCTGCACGCCGTGATCGCGCAGGCGGGACGGGCGCGCCATTGGTTCTCTCGTGATGCGGTGTCGTGGCAGGCGGGGCGGTTCCTCGGCCCGACGAAGGGGACGCCCGCTCTCACCGTCCTTGGCGATCGCCTCGTCGTCGCGCTCCCTCAAGGTGAGGAGGTGCAGATCGTGATCGGGCAGCCACGCACGGGGTGGACGCCTCAGCATCGCGTCGCGTCCCTCTCCGATTCCCCCGCGCTCGTATCGGCGGCTCCTCGGCAGGCGTGGCTCGCTCTTCCTCAGCCAGACACCGGGGTGTCGTGGTGGCGTGGGTCAGCCACGGCGTCCTCGTGGACGCCGATGCCCGACGCGCTCCCTGCCTTGGCCGGGCACGCGCAGGTCCGCTCTATGGCCTTGAGCGTCACGTCGCTGAGCGGCGGATGGGATGCGTCTCGTCTCGGGTTGGGGGCGCTGAACTTGGGCGGCACTCGTCAGGCCTTCTCTGGTCCGGGCGGCTGGGTGCAGGCGCTCGTCGCCGAGGACGACGGTCTTTTCTTGTGGCACCGTGAGCAGCCGCGCGCCCGGGCCGCGTCCGCACGCTGGGTCCGGGCCGCGGCGCTGCGCGTGCCTTCGGTCGGCCCGGTACTGCGGGCCCAGGCCCCGTCGCACAAGGTCGCTCAGGTCAGCGGCGAACACGACACCCAACCAGGAGGGAACAGCACCGGCAGCACGCTGAGTTCCTCGCACTCCACCTCCGGGGTGCGAGGAACCGATCTGGGGGTGCGGGTCGAGGTCGGGGATCAGTCGGTGATGCTGTTTGGGGACACGCATTGGCAGCGCAAACGGTGGGCCACCCGTGACGCTTTGGCACTCATCCACGATCCCGACGGTGCCGCCCCCCGCTTTGAGTTCCACGGCGGCCCGCTGCGGTTTCGCGGCCACGGCACCACGATGACCGAGTACGACGTTCCCCTCGACGGTTTCACCCACGCCGGCCAGTGGTATGTGTTCACCTCGTCCAACCATTTCGCTCGCCACCAGGTGATGGGACGCTCCCTGCTGGCCCGCGCCGACGATCGCCCAAGTGCAATCACGGGCCGCACGCGGCGACCCTTTCGGTTCACGACGCTGGCCCAGCTTTCCGACCTGTCCTTCATCAACGTCTCCGCTCAACGTCTTCCCGCCGAGCTGCCCCATCTGCCGTTCCCCGATGCCTCCCAGGGGCTCATCGGATTGTGGGGGTCGGGCTCCTATCGCGCCGACGACCTCCGGTTCGCCGTCCTGGATCCCTCCGCCGACCTCACCTCCCCGCGGTTGGCCTACCTGTCGGGGGTGCATCGTGGCGTCCCGTCCTGGTCGGTCGCCGAGACGGACGCGGTCCCGCTGGTTCGGGGCGCCTTCGGTGAGGTGAGCGTGCGCTGGGTCGCAGCCTTGGGTGCCTACGCCTTGTTGAGCATGAGCGATCCCGAAGACGCAGCGGGAGGCGCCGTCGTCCTGCGTCTGTCGACGCTGCCGTGGGGGCCCTGGAGCGAGCGTCTCGTGCTGTTCGACTGGATCGCTGAAGGGTTGTCCTTTGATGATCCCTCCCGGCGGTTCATTCGCGCTTTTCACGACGACGATCCGGTGGGGGACGCCATCTTCGCCGCGCAAGCAGGACGCCCCGGCGGCGCCTACGCGCCTTACCTGTACGACTCCCGCCCGCACGCCGACGGCGTCGCGCTGCGGTACACGCTGTCCACCTGGAACCCCTACCAGGTGGTGCTCATGGAACACCACCTCAGTGCTGCGGACCTCACCCTGCTGGGCGTGACGCCGGGCTAGGGTTGCCGAGTGGCGCTCCCCAAGTTCAAACCTGACTACTTCCTGCTCGCGATCGTGGCGGCGGCGCTCACGGCGACGTTCCTGCCTGCGGCCGGAATCGGGGCGGTCGTGTTGTCGTGGGCCACCAAGGTCGCCATTTTTTGCCTCTTCTTCCTTTACGGTGCCCGCCTCCACCCGCGCGAGGCGCTCGCCGGGCTCACCCACTGGCGGCTGCACCTGATGATCCTGACGTGCACCTTCGTGGTGTTTCCCTTCGTCGGCTTGCTGATCGCCCAGTTGCCCGCCCAGGTGATCTCACCCTCGCTGATCCCCGGGTTGGTCTACGTCACGCTGTGCCCCTCAACGGTGCAGAGCTCCATCAACTTCACCTCCATCGCGCGCGGCAACGTCGCCGGAGCAATCGTCAGCGCGTCGGCCTCCAACCTGCTGGGCGTGTTCTTGACCCCCCTGCTGGCCATCGCCTTGATGAATACGTCCGGGCAGGCGAATGTCGGCTTCGACTCGATCCTCGATTTGATGGGGCAGATCCTGCTGCCCTTCATCCTGGGTCAGCTGTCGCGGCGGTGGACCGCCGACTTCGTCGCCAAGCACAAGAAGCTGAAGCTGTTCGACCAAGCCTCCATCGTCATGGTCGTTTACTCGGCGTTCTCCGAAGGCGTCCGCGAAGGCATCTGGCACATGGTCGGGCTGACCGACATCGCCGCGCTGATCGGGGTGTGCCTGGTGATGCTGGTGTTCATGCTGTGGCTGACCTGGTGGGGCGCGCGTCGCCTCCACTTCAATCGCGGCGACGCCATCGCGATCCAGTTCTGTGGGACGAAGAAGTCGCTGGCTACGGGGCTGCCCATGGCGACCGTCTTGTTCGCGTCCTCCCCTATCGGGCTGATCATGTTGCCCCTGATGGTTTTCCATCAGGCGCAGTTGATGGCCTGCTCGTGGCTCGCCACGCGCTACGCGCGGCAGGCGAATGCCGTTGCGGCCGCCCAACCCGAAGGCTGAGCGGCCGCAACCGTCACAGGGAAGCGCTCAGGCTTCGGCCACCGGCGCCCACGAAGGCCCGGTCTGGCCCAACGTCTCGTCCAGCTTCGCGAAAATCGGCGTCGGCTTGGCCAGCGGGGTGCCTGCCAGGATCGGTACGGAGTGCCACCGCGCGGCCTCACCCGCGTAATCGCCCATGAGCACCGGGTAGGACGGGCCGCCTTCCTCGTCCACCTCCACGATCTGCGGCTGCGCCGCCCACACGCCCGTTCCGCCCAGCGCTTCGAACACCTTCTGGGCGGCGTGCGGGAGGAAGGGGGTCAGCAGCGTGTTGCAATCGGAGACGGCCTGCAAGGCAACGTGCAGGATCGTGTCGCGTCGAGCAGGGTCGTCCTTCTTCTTCCACGGCTCCTGGTCCGAGAGGTACTTGTTAGCCAGGGACACCACACGCATCGCCTCGCTGATCCCCTGCTTGAACCGCGCGCGCTCCAGCAAAGCGCCGACCGTGGCGAACGCCGCCGTGGACGCGTCCAGCAAGGCGCGATCCTCCGCGGTGAGTTCCCCCGCCTCCGGGATGGCGCCCACGTTCTTGTGCGCCATCGAGATCGACCGGTTGACCAGGTTGCCCCACTCGTTGGCCAACTCGAAGTTCACCCGGCGCACGAACTCGTCCCAGGTGAAGTCGGTGTCTTGGTTTTCAGGGCCCGCGACCGCGATGTAGTAGCGCAGGGCGTCGGGGCCAAACTCGGCCAAGAAGTCGCGCACGTAGATGACCTTGTTGCGGGAACTGGAGAACTTCGACCCCGACATGGTCAAGAACTCCGAACTGACGATCTCCGTCGGAAGATCCAAGACGCCGAAGGAACTCGGCGAGCCTCCCCGCGAGCCCTCCCCGTTGGCACCGATCAGCATGCCGGGCCAGATCACGGTGTGGAAGGTGATGTTGTCCTTGCCCATGAAGTAGTAGGACTCGGCGCCCTCGTTGGTCCACCAGTCCTTCCACGCGTCCGGACGGCCGACGCGACGCGCCCACTCCACCGACGCCGACAGATAGCCCGTCACCGCGTCGAACCACACGTAGATGCGCTTCATATCGGCGTCCTGCCAACCGTCGATCGGGATCCGGACGCCCCAGTCAAGGTCGCGGGTCACGGCGCGAGGCTTGAGATCCTTGGCGAACTCGGTGGAGAACCGGATCACGTTGGGACGCCAGTCCGTCCGCGTCCCCAGCCAGGCCTGCAACGCGTCGGCCAACGCGGGAAGGTCCAAGAAGAAGTGCTCGGTCTCGATGAACTCGGGCACCTCGCCGTTGATCCGGCTGTGGGGGTTGATCAGGTCGATGGGGTCGAGTTGGTTTCCGCAGTTGTCGCACTGGTCGCCGCGGGCGCCCTCGTAGCCACAGATCGGACACGTGCCCTCGATGTAGCGGTCGGCCAGCGTCCGGCCCGTCGAGGGAGAAATGGCGCCCAACTGCCGCTGCGCGACCATATATCCGTTGTCGTACAGCGCCCGGAACAACTCCTGCACGACCGTGGCATGGTTCAGCGTCGTCGTCCGGGTGTAGAGGTCATACGACAACCCCAGCCCCTGAAGGTCCTCCACGATGATGCGGTGGTACTTGTCGGCGGTCTCGCGTGCGGTCAGGCCTTCGCCGTCCGCCTTCACCTGGATAGCGGTGCCGTGTTCGTCGGTGCCCGACACCATCAGCACGTCCTTGCCCGCCATGCGCTGATACCGCGCGAAGACGTCCGCCGGAACGGCGAAACCGGACACGTGTCCGATGTGCCGGGGGCCGTTCGCGTACGGCCACGCAGCACAGGTGAGGATCCGAGAAGTCATGCCCGGATTCTATGGCCTGACCCTCACCGTCCGTGCCCGTGGCAACCCGGTGGACCGCACCTGTACGGAAGGTGACCTGGAGACCTCAACATGGTTACCATCAAAGGGTGACCCCTGAGCTGGTCCTTCTCATCCTGGTGGTGGGTACCGCCCTTGCGTTCGACTTCACCAACGGCTTCCATGACACGGCCAACGCCATGGCGACCTCGATCGCAACCGGCGCCCTGAAACCACGCGTTGCCGTCCTCTTATGCGCCGCTTTGAACCTGGTGGGCGCCTTCTTGTCGGTCGAGGTTGCCTTGACCGTCACCAATGCGATCGTCCGCATCCAAAACCCTGACGGGACGCCGCGGGCCGACCTGCTGGCCGACGGCGGACACTCCCTGTTGCTGGTCCTGTTGGCCGGTCTGGCCGGTGCCATCACCTGGAACCTGTTCACCTGGCTGCGCGGCCTCCCGTCGAGCTCCTCCCACGCCATGTTCGGTGGTCTCGTCGGCGCCACCATTGCGGGCCTCGGCGTCGAATCCGTGAAGTGGATCGGGAGCGGGTCGACGCTCGACGGCGTCGTCGGCAAAGTGATCCTTCCAGGGATCGCGTCCCCGGTGATCGCGGCGCTCGTCGCGACCGTCGGCACCTGGTTGGTGTTCCGGATTTCGCGCGGCGTGGCCGAAGCCACCATGGAGCGGGGCTTCCGGTGGGGACAGATCGGGACCGCGTCGCTGGTGTCTCTTGCCCACGGCGCCAATGACGCACAAAAAACCATGGGCGTCATCACCTTGGCGTTGATCGCGTCCGGCACGTGGACCAGCACCCACGAGATCCCCTTGTGGGTCAAGGTCGCTTGCGCGCTGGCCATCGCCTCGGGCACCTGGATCGGGGGCTGGCGCATCATCCGGACGATGGGCAAGGGCCTGGTGGAGATCTCCTCACCCCAAGGCATGGCCGCCGAAGCGGCTTCTGCGGCCGTCATCTTGTCCAGTTCCCAGTTGGGCTTTGCGCTGTCGACCACGCATGTGGCCACCGGGTCGATCCTCGGCTCGGGCATGGGACGCAAGGGGGCGACGGTCCGCTGGGGGCTGGCTGGACGCATGGCCATCGCCTGGGTCATCACGCTGCCCGCATCCGCCGCCGTGGGCGCAGCCCTGTGGCTGGGGGCTCATGCTCTGGGCGACTGGTGGGGTCCCCTGTTCACCGTGGCGGTGATGGCGGCCCTCGCGCTGTGGATGTTCCTGCACAGCCGCCAGGCCCCCGTCAACCCCGACAACGTCAACGACGCCTGGGAGGTGCCCGACTCCCCCGCCCCCTTGTCGGAGTCGGCCAGCCAGAAGGTGGGTTCCTGATGGGGCAGTTTCTCGCCGCTTTGGACGCCGTGTGGAAGGTCGTCGCCGTCGGCCTGCTGCTGGGGGCGGGGCTTCCCGCCCTGTTCAGCCTGGGCGTTCGTGCGCACGCCTCTGGGCGGCTCGGCTGGGCGATCGCCAGTTACGCCGTCGTCGGGGTGTCCGTGTTCGCCGGGATCGCCGTCATCGTCGCCCACGGGCTGGGCTACAAAATCTAGGCACGGCCCAGGCCTAGAGCGCGAGATCCTCCGCGCCGAAGGCCTGAGGCAGGACGCGGTCCATCGACCACACGCCCTGAGGGCTATCGACGAGCAGCGTCGCTCCCCCGTGCTCCCACAGCAGTTGCCTACACCGACCGCACGGCATGATCTGCGCCCCGTCCCGGTTGCAGCACGTGAAGGCCACCAGGCGTCCACCGCCACCGTTGATGAGGTCACCAATCAGACCGCATTCGGCGCACAACGTCACCCCGTATCCGGCGTTCTCCACGTTGCATCCGCTGATCAGACGGCCATCACTCACGAGGGCTGCCGCCCCGACGGGATACCCCGAATACGGCGCATAGGCACGGGCACAAGCAGCCCGGGCCAAGGCCCGCAGCGCCTCCCAATCAACCGGAGACGTTGCGGGGCCTCCCTCGTGCATCGTCATCACTTCGTGTAGGGGACGCCGTCGGCCTTGGGGCCGCGCGAGCGTCCGATCAGCCCGGCCACGGCCACGATGGTGGCCAGGTACGGGAGCATCAAGAGGAACTGACTGGGCATGGGTGCGTTGAGCGATTGCAACTGCGAAGCCAGCTGAGTCACGAACCCGAAGAACAGGGCCATGAGCGCGGCCCGCACCGGATGCCACCGGCCCATGATCACCGCAGCGAGCGCAATGAAGCCGTTACCGACCGTGATGTCCTTGATGAATCCGCCGGTGGAACCGATGGTGAAGTAGGCGCCGCCGAGACCAGCGAACAGCCCGCCCACGAGGACCGCCATCCACCGGGTACGCCGAACGTTGATCCCCACCGTGTCCGCGGCCTCGGGGTGCTCCCCCACAGAACGGACGCGAAGCCCCCACCTGGTCCGGTAGAGCAGAAGCGCGACCACGACGACCGCCAGGACGGCGAGATAGACCAGCGGTGACTGATTGAACAACGCCGGCCCGAGCAAGGGGATGGCCGAAAGCCCCGGGATCGCCACGCGCGGCAACTGAGGTGCCGCATTCAATGTCGCGCTATTGGGCTGGATGAGTTGATCGAACAAGAAGCCGGTGATGCCGGAGGCCAACAGGTTGAGCACCACGCCCAAGACGACCTGGTCGACGAGGTACTTGATCGAGAACAGGGCCAGCAGCGCCGCCATCGCCACCCCCGCAGCCATAGCCGCGATCAAGGCCGCCACCAGGGAGCCGGTGATCGACCCCACGGTCGCGGCGGTGAACGCTGCCACGAGGAACTCGCCCTCGATGGACACGTTCACCACACCCGCGTTCTCACACAAGACGCCCGCCAGCGCGCCGAACACCAGCGGCGTGGCCAGCACGATCGTCCCCGACAACTGATTCGCGACGGGGAACGGGAACGCGCTGCCTGAGCCCGCCCACGCAATGAATCCAAAGGCCACGGCGAACCCGGCCACCACGGCCGCCCACGTTCGCAGGGAGCCGGTGAGCTTCCCACTCAAGAACCCGGCCCCGACGATGGCGGTGAGGAAACCACACACGAGCGCCGTCGCCATACCAGGCACCACGATGGTCGCGAGCGGGACCGTGGCGAAGGCGTCCGACAAGGCGAAAGCTGCGTCCCCGCGTGCGCCGAAGGCGAGCAAGGCCAACACAGCTCCGAGCGCGACCAGCAGCCCGCCTGTGGAGAGCCGGGCACGCCGCGCAGCGCGGGATTCGGTGACCTCGAGATGGATCGGGGCATCGTCCATCAGCGACATCGGATCAACCGTGGTCATGCTTCACCTCCCACGAGGCTGGTAGTAGCGGGCGCCTTGACCTTCGGCAGGAGCGCACCCACCAGGGCGGGCGCCGCAACGAACAAGACGATGAGTGCTTGCAGCACCGTGGAGAGTGTCAGGGGCGTTTGGGCGATGCTTTGCATCGCGAGCCCGCCCGCATGCAGGCCACCGAACAGCAGACCCGCGAAGACGGTCCCCAGCGGCTTGCTGCGGCCCAGCAGCGCCACGGTGATGGCGTCGAAGCCCACCGTCCCGACCAGCCCGATGGACAAGGGTGTCGCGACCAGGTCTGCGCCCGGCCCGAGTGCGTACTGCACACCCGCGAGCCCACACAGGAGCCCCGACAACGCCATCGTGATGATGGTGACGTTCGGCACGTTCATGCCAGCTGTTCCCGCTGCGGCCGGGTTGGCGCCCACCGCCCGAATGGCGAACCCCAGCGTCGAACGGTCCAGCAGCCACCACACGGCGCCCGCCGCCGCCAGCGCAACGAAGAAGCCGACGTTGAGTTGTCGAAACAGGATCGGGAAGGCGGCGGTCTCGGCGATCACCGGCGCGATGGGGTCGACGCGTCCGGGACGCAGGAAGGCAGGGGTGGAGAGCAGCCACGACAGCGCCTGCAACGCCACGTAGTTCAACATGATGGTCACGATGACCTCATGCGCTCCGGTGCGCGCCTTGAGGAACCCCACGATGCCGCCCCAGATGGCGCCGGCGATGAGGCCTCCGATCACGGCGACGATCACGTGGATGACAGGGGGCAAGTGAAGGGTGAACCCAAGATAGGCCGCAGCGATGGATCCCCAGATGGCCTGGCCTTGAGCGCCGATGTTGAACAAACCGGCCCGGAAGCCCAGTCCGACGCCGAGCCCGGCGCAGATCAGCGGGGCGGCCTGCCAGGCCGTCTCCGCGAGCGCATTGGGGGACCCGATAGCACCTAGCAGCAGCGCACCATAGGCGTTAGACACCTTGGCCCACGTGGCCCCCAGCGGCAGCGCCGGTGCAGTGAACAAATAGGCGTACTGGGTGATGACGTCAGGATCAGACACGACCATCAGCACCGCCCCGGCCAGCAACGCCAGCACGATGGACCCCGCGGTGATCGCCGCCGTCCTGCCTCGCTCACGCCACACCTGCGACGTCGCGGCCTCAGCCATGGAAGTCCTCCTTCGTCGGCGTGGCCGCCTCCACCTTGGTGGCCTCCTCAAACGGGACGCCCGCCATCATGAGGCCCAGAACCTCGCGCGGTGTGTCGGGGGGCACAATGCCCACCAGCGTCCCGCGGTACATCACCAATACACGATCAGCGAGCGCCTCGACCTCATCCAGTTCGGTGGAAACCAGCAAGACGGCGGTCCCCTGATCGCGCTCGGCGACGATCCGCTTGTGCAAGAACTCGATCGCCCCCACATCCACGCCCCGGGTGGGCTGGCTCGCCACGAGCACGGCGAGTGGACGGCTCAGTTCGCGCGCCAAAATCACCTTCTGCTTGTTGCCACCCGACAGACTGGAGATGGGATCCGACACCGATTGCGCCCGGATGTCGAACTCTTCCTTGCGGGCCTCGGCGTTGTCACGGATCGCGCCCCAGTTGAGCGCCAGTCCCGTCGCGAACTCGGCGTCGGTAGAGCGGTTGAGGATGAGGTTTTCGGCGATGCTGAACGAGGCGACGAACCCGTCGGTCTCGCGATCCTCGGGGACGAATCCCATCCCGGCGGTGATCGTGGCGTGCGGGGACGCCTTGGCCAAGCTCACGCCGTCCATGAGGATCTCGCCGCTGAGCGGGGCGATGTTCCCCAACAGGGCGTCGGCAAGCTCGGACTGGCCGTTGCCCTGGACCCCGGCCACGCACAGGATCTCGCCGCCCGCCACGTCGAAGCTGAGCCCATCGACCACGATGCCGCCGGCCGAGTTCGCGACCCGCAGATCCCGCACCGCCAGGCGGGTCCCCGCCGGATGCGCGGGGGCCTTGCCGACACGCAGGTCAACAGCGCGACCGACCATCAGTTCGGCGAGATCGGCCTCGGAACTGTGGGGCTGCGCCTGACCGACGATCGCCCCGCGACGCATGACGGTGATGCGATCGGCGATCGCTCGCACCTCCCGCAGCTTGTGGGTGATGAAAACGATGCCCTTGCCCTCGTCGCGCAGCGACTGCATGACGCGCATCAAGTCGTCGATCTCTTGGGGCGTCAAAACGGCGGTGGGCTCGTCGAAAACGAGGAAGCGGGCGTCGTTGGCCAGCGCTTTGAGGATCTCCACCCGTTGCTGGACGCCGACGGGTAGATCTTCGACGAGAGCGTCCGGTTCCACCGGCATGCCGTAGCGGGAGGAGAGTTCTTGGACGCGCTTGCGTGCCGCGCCAGGGTTCAGCACCGGGCCGCCTTCGCGGCCCAGCATCAGATTCTCGGTCACGGTGAAGACGTCCACCAGCATGAAGTGCTGGTGGACCATGCCGATCCCGGCCGCCATCGCTTCGCGCGGATTGGCGAAGGTGCGCGGGGAGCCGTCAATGATGATCTCGCCGTCGTCGGGCTCCAGCAGCCCGTACAACACGTTCATCAAGGTGGACTTCCCAGCGCCGTTCTCGCCAAGAAGACAGTGGATCTCGCCTGGTCTCACGTCCAAATCGACGTGGTCTACCGCGGTGAATGACCCGAACCGCTTTGTGATTCCCCGCAGCTCAAGTCCGCTCGGGCGTGTGTCCGGCTCCACTGTGGTGATTCCCCCCTTTGGGCGTGTGGTGCGTTGACACCGACGCGGCGGGAGGAGTGCGCCGTTGCACGCCTCCCGCCGCACCTGTGCGGTAGTTAGGCTTCCACCTTGAGGGTGCCGGCCTCGATATCCTTCTTCATCTGTTCGATCTCGGACTTGGTCTCCGCCGAAACCTTGCTGTCCCAGTCGTGGAACGGCGCCAGGTAAGCGCCCCCGTTGGCGAGGGTGCCGACGTACGCCTTGTTGGTGAAGGTCTTCTCCTTGGACTCCTTGATAGCCTCCAGCACCGCGGCGTCCATGCCCTTGCCGACCGAGCTCGGGATCACAGCGGCGTACTTGGGCATCGACAAGAACCCGTCAGAGTCCACCCACAGCGAGGAGACCTTGCCTTGGGACTCAGCCGCAACCTGCAGGCCGCCCTCCGAGGCGGGGCCAGCCACCGGCAAGATGACGTCCGCGCCCTGAGCGACGAGGTTGGTGGCCAACTGCTTGCCACCCGCCACGTCGGAGAACTGGTTGCCCGGGATGAAGGAACCGGTCTTGCTGGCGCGATCCCAGCCGACGACCTTGACCGAGGCGCCCTTTTGCTTGTTGTAGTGCGCGACGCCTTGGGCGTAGCCGTCCATGAAGATCGTCACGGTCGGGTAGTTGGCCCCGCCGTAGGTGCCCACGACGCCCGTCTTGGACAGCGACGCGGCCAGGTAGCCCGCGAGGAAGGACGGCTCGGCCGTGTTGAACGTGAGGCCCTTCACGTTCTTCTCGGGCTCCTTGTAGGAGTAGTCGACGATGGCGTAGTCAACGTCGGGGTTCGCCTTGGCGGAGGCAGCCGTGGCATCCCCGAGCGCGAAGCCGACGGTCACGATGATGTTGCACTTGCGCTCCACCATCTTCTGCACGTTGCCCGCGTAGTCCGCAACGGTCTTGCTCTGCAACTCATCAACCTTGATCCCGAGTTGCTTCTCGGCGTCCTTGAGACCCTTGTAGGACGTCTCGTTGAAGGACTTGTCGTCGAAACCACCCTCGTCAGAGACCATGCAGGCGAGGAAGTTGCTTTGCGCACCGCTCGCTGCGGGGGTGGACGTGGCGGCCGGGGGCGGGGTCGCACAGCCGGCGAGCAGCATCGCAGCTACCAGGCCGGAACCGATCAGGGACTTCTTCACGAATGCCTCCTTGGCACGGATTTGCTTGGGGCCGATGCGGCCTTCCAGTCGAGTGATCCTAGCGTCGCGGCGCCGTATGGCGAGAGGTTCAGGCCCACAGATGACGCGTTGATACCGCTTTGTAACGTCAGGCGACTTGCCGCACGAGGGCACCGGCAGCATCGATCATGGCGAGCGTCTCCGACACCCAGGTGGGCGCTTGGACGCGATACGGCCCGGTGGCCAACGAGACGATGACCGCGGCGGCGCGCAACCGCAACTCGATGGGGTCGACCCGTTCATCGAACACGGGGACCCACGCGCGCAGCAGCGCGTGCATGCCAGCGGCCTGGCTGGCGTTCATGCCTGAGATCGTGCTCATGTGAGCGATGAGGCAGGCCAGATCGTCTGCCCGGCGTCCGGGGCCGATCGTGTCGATGTCGAGGATCCCGACGACTTTGCCGGCCGCGACGTGAACCTGTCCCTCATGGAAGTCGCCGTGGGTGGGTTCGGTCCCCTGCGGTAGCCCACTCAGCCCGGCCCGCACTTCCTTGCCAATCCAGTCCAGCGTGGAACTCGCCTGCGGAAGCGCGGCGGCGATCATGGCGCTGTAGTGCTCCAGTGCATCCGTCCAGGGTGGGCGCCGCTCCAGACCGGCTACCGAGGTCGGCATGGCGTCCAGGACGCCGATGAGTTGCTCCGCCGTACAGGGCCGTCCGGGCTGGAAGAGCGCCTGGGCCAGCGCAGCGCCGGGAAGCGCCCCCATCACCAGGAGATGGTCGGGGGTACGAGCCAGGACCGGTGGCGCCGGGACGCCCGCCTCCTGCAGCAACCGGTGACGCCGCGCCACCGGTCCGACCGCACTCTCGCGTAGCACCTTGGTGTAGAAGGTGGCCCCACCTGCGACCTTGTCCCGCACGACTGCCCTGCGTCGCGGCCGGTACGTCATCATGTCGAGGGTCAGCTCGGGGGCGGTCAGCCGTCGCTCCACCACCCGGTAGTCGCTCAAGATGGCGGCCATCGACTCCGCATACGCCGCCCGGGTCAACCCCGGCAGCTCGGGATCATTGGGGTACAGCCACACGGCGACCTCGCGGTCGCCATCGGCGAAGATCTCGGCGCGTGCGTCCGCGTCGGTGGGGCCCTGCGCTCTCGCGCTCACCCCCAGGAGTTCATGACGCTCACCGTGCGGCCAAACCACCTTCGCCGCATACGTGGCTGTCGTCGACCTGTGTGGCTGGGCATCGACGTGATCGAGCTCCCACGCCACCAGCCGACCCCCCGCGTGCTGCACGGCGGCCTCCAGCAGCCCCCCGATCTGGGCTCCCGTCAGGAGTTCCGCACCGTCGTCGTCGGTGGGCATGGACGCAGCTATTCCGCCGCGGGTTCAGTCTTGGTCAGCACGGCCCTGTCGAGTCGCACTCGCGCGACGCGGCGGCCGTCCAGTTCGGTGACGGTGAACTGGAACTCCTCCCCGGTGTCCTCCTCGGACTCGGGGTGGAACAACCGGCTCGTGATGTGATCCCCCACGGCCGGAACCTGCCCGAGTTCGGCCATCAGGTACCCGGCGACCGTGTCATAGGGGCCCTCGGGGATCCGGTATCCGTAGGCCTCCTCGAACTCCTCCAGCGTGGTCAGCCCGTCGAGGTCTGCCGCGTGCGGATCGGGGTCTTCACGGTCGAACTCGTCGGTGATGTCGCCGATGAGTTCTTCCACCAGATCCTCGATGGTCACGATGCCCGCCGTGCCGCCGTACTCATCAGACACGATGACCATGTGATCGTTGTGGGCCTGCATCTCGGTCAGGGCATGAAGGATGCGCACGGTACCCGGGAGCGAGTTGATCGGTCGCACCAACTGGCGGATCGGGGCCTGACGCGTGGCGGGGTCGAGATCGAACAGGTCACGCACGTGCAGGAAGCCGATGACATCGTCCACGTCACGCCCGACGACGGGGTATCGCGAGTGCGCCCCGTCGCGCACCACGCGAATGGCCTTGCTGGCTGCCATGTCCGCGTCGAGGAAGTCGACCTCGGTTCGCGGCACCATGGCTTCGCGCAGCGTCACTTGTCCCGCGGCGAAGACCTCGTCGACGATGTGCCGCTCCTCGTCGCCGAGGGTCACCGAACTGGACACCATCGCGCGCAGTTCTTCGTCGGTGACCTCTTCGCGCGACGCGTTCGGATCACCGCCCAGGACCCGGACGACGACGTTGGTCGAGACCCCGAGGAACCAGATGACGGGGCGCATGATCTTGGCGATCACATTCACCAAGGGCCCCAGCGTCAGCGAGAACGCCTCGGCGCGCTGCATCGCCAACCGTTTGGCGGTGAGTTCACCCAAGACGATGGAGAAGTAGGAGATGACGATGGTGACCAGGACCATGGAGAGGCCACCGGCGATCCCCTCGGGCACTCCCCAGTCCCGAAACACCGGCGTCAGCAGCGGGGCGAAGTTGTCGGCACCGAACGAGGCGGCCAGGAAGCCTGCCAGGGTCACGCCGATCTGGACAGCCGAGAGGAACAGGTTGGGATCGGCGGCCAGGCGGGACACGGTGGCGCCCCGCTTGCCTCGCCCGCTGAGGGCCTTCACCTGGCTATCGCGGAGCGACACCAGGGCCATCTCTGCCGCGGCGAACACACCACCGACGATGATGAAGAGCAGCACCAAGAGGGCGTTCGACACAGTCGTGTTCACCCCGACATCGTATCGGGAGCTGCCGATCTCCCCACGCCCGAGGGTTCCTGCACGCCACAGGCTGCCGGGTCCGCGCGTCGGGAACGGCTGGTCTAGGGTGTCCCGCATGGGTGTCGACGCGACCGAGAATCAGCGCATCGTGGCCGTGGTGGTCGCCTGGAATCGGCGTGACCTCCTCCTCCAAAACCTGGACGGCCTGGCGGCCCAGACCCATCGCCCCGACGCGGTCGTGGTGATCGACAATGCCTCGACCGACGACACCGCCGAACTCGCCTCACGGCACCCGGTCGTCACCGAGGTGGTCACGTTGCCGACCAACACCGGCGGAGCTGGCGGTTTCGCCGCAGGGATCGCCCGCGCTGTCGTCGCCCACCAGGCTCAAGCCGTGTGGATCATGGACGATGACACGGTTCCGACCCCGACCGCCCTGGAGGAGTTGCAGCGCGCCCGCGTCCGCTACCCCGGACGGGTCACCGTCGCCGCGTCGCGGGCCGACTGGCGTGATGGCCGCGAACATCCGATGAACCTGCCCCGCGAACGCCTCGGAACGACCGCCACTGAGCGCGAAGCGGCCCGCCTCGTCGGAGCCTTCCCGATCCGGTCGGCATCGTTCGTGTCGATCCTGCTCGACGCCGAGGCGATCGCTGACCATGGCCTTCCGCAGGCCGACTACTTCTTGTGGAACGACGACTTCGAGTACACCACCCGCCTGCTCCGCTCGGGCGTGGGGCTCTACGTCCCCGCATCGCGGGTCTATCACCTCACGAAAGTGTTTGGCAGCTCGGATGCTGACCCCGGCCCGCGGTTCACCAACGAGGTGCGCAACAAGCTGTGGATGTATGGCCGCTCGGGTTCCCTCGGGCCACTGGAATGGCCCCTTTACGTGGGGGCCACGGGCCTGCGGTGGGCGCGTATGCTCGCCCGTTCGGATCACCGTTCCGCGCTCGTGGGCTATGGCCGAGAGGGCGTCAAGGAAGCCATGAGGGCGCCTCGCCCTACGTCGGTCGTGCTGGCGGACACGCCGGTGGCGCACGACGTGGAGAGGGTGGAACGAGGTGCTGGGCGTGTCTGAACCTTTCAGCGTGTTGATGTCGGTCTACGCGGGCGATGATCCGGCGTTCTTCGCTGCGGCCGTAGCCTCGGTGACGGTGGATCAGACCCTGCCACCATCCGAACTGGTGCTTGTCGTGGACGGGCCAGTACCCGAGGGCATCGCCACCGTGCTGCGCCGGATTGAAGCGGGCGAGGCGACGGGTCCCGTCCCCGTCCGGCTCGTCGCGCTTCCGCGCAACGGTGGGCTGGCGCGGGCCCTGGAAGCAGGGCTGGCGGCGTGCAGCCACTCGATCGTGGCCCGCGCGGACGCCGATGACCTGTCGCTCCCCCAACGGTTCGCTGTGCAACTGCCCATGATCGCCTCCGGATATGACCTGGTCGGCAGCGCGCTGGTTGAGTTCGCTGAGGAGGATGGCCCCGACGGCATGGTGCGTGCCCTCCCGTGCGATGCATCCGACATCGCCGCCATGGCTCGCTTCCGCGATCCCTTCAACCATCCAACCGTCGTGTACCGGCGCGAGGCCGTCGAGGTCGCGGGCGGCTACGAGCATCTGAACAAGATGGAGGATTACTGGCTCTTCGCACGGATGATCGCCCATGGGGCACGGGTGGCCAACACCGACCAGGTGCTGGTGCGCTACCGGGTCGGGGCGGGAGCCTACGGCCGCCGCGGCGGGGCAGACATGCTGCGTAGCGAACTGCGCCTGCAGTGGCGCATGTGGCGCTCAGGGTTCACCACCACAACGCAGTTCGCGCGCAACATCGCGGTGCGGGGGTTGTATCGCTTCGTCCCATTGCGGCTGCGGGCACTGATGTATCGCCGCATGGTCAGCCCCTCAGCTAGCATGCGGTAGCCGGGCCCGTCCCGGCCAGCCCATTCTCCGCCATCACCGAGCCGGTAGGACCATTGCACACCGTTGTCGAGCCGCCACCGGCGAGGATCCAGCCACGCTCGTTCATGCCCGAGATTCAGGGGATGCGTGCGCTCGCGGTCACCTTGGTCGTCCTCTTCCACCTGTGGCCCCAGCGGCTGTCGGGCGGCTTCGTGGGGGTCGATGTCTTCTTTGTGATCTCCGGGTACCTGATTACGAGCCATCTCATGCGCGAGGTCGACCGCACGGGCAGCGTCCGGTTGCGGACGTTCTATGCTCGCCGCGCCCGGCGTTTGCTGCCCGCTAGCCTGCTGGTCCTGGCCTTCTCAGCCGTGGCCTCTGCGCTGATTCTCCCTGCCCAGTTGGCGCGCGCTGCCCTGCGTGAGGTGATCGCCAGCACCGTGTACGTGGAGAACGTGTGGCTGGCTTCCAAGGCCGTCACCTATTCGGCCTCCAACGACACGGCCTCACCAGTCCAGCACTACTGGTCGCTGTCGACCGAGGAACAGTTCTACGCGCTGTGGCCGGCACTCATCCTCGGTGCGGTCGCCCTGCAACGCTGGGTGAGCCGGACGCGGCCACGCCGGGCGCTCGGCGACTCGAACCCCGCCGTGGGAGTCGGGGTCGCCTTGATGATCCTGGCGGGTGCTTCGTTCGTTCACTCGGTCATGTTGACGAGCGCAGATCCGGCAGCCGCCTACTTCGTGACCACCACCCGTGTGTGGGAGTTCGCCCTCGGAGCGCTCACCAGCCTGATCGCCCGCCGTTGGACGCCCACACCCTGGCTCGCCGTTGTCCTGCGGTGGAGCGGTCTCGCGGCGATCGTTGTGGCCGCATGCCTCCTCTCCCAGGCCACGCCCTATCCGGGAGCGCTCGCCCTGATTCCGGTCGTGGGTACCGCCGCCGCGATCCTGGCCGCCGACGGCTGTCCTCGCGATCCGGTGATCGGGCTCAGCAGTCTGCGCCCCGTCCAGTGGCTCGGAGATGTCTCCTACGCCGTGTACCTGTGGCACTGGCCGCTGATCGCGTTGGCGCCCATCGCCTTGGGCCGGGACCTGTCGTGGCCTGACAAGCTCGTCGTGGTGGTGGTGACGGCACTGCTGGCTGACATGACACGGCGATGGGTCGAGCGCCCCTTCCTCACCGGGCTCCCGGCCCTCACCGGGACCCCCTGGCGCACGTTGCTCAGCGCACTGGTCGCGATGACGCTCATCGCTGGCGCCTGCGCCGGCTACAGCGCATGGTCGGTTCACGCCGACCGCGAGGCCCTCAAGGAGCGCCTCCTCCGCATGGAGGCCGACCCCTGTTTGGGCGCCTCGGCGACAGTGAATCCCGACCAGTGCGGGTCACCCTTCACCCGCGCCCTCCAAGCACCCGCGAGCGAGGCCGACAGCCCGTGGGACATGCCGCACTGCGACCCTTTTTGCGAGAAGGAGCAGCGCAATCCCCGCGTGATCGCCGTCGTGGGCGACTCCCATGCCCAGACGCTCTACAAGGGCCTCCTCCCCCTCGCCGAGGCGCGCGGCTACCAGTTGGCCTTCTTCCTCAAGGGCGGCTGCCCGTTGAACACGGTGGGCTCTGACCTGTGGCACACCACACCGCGTCCGGCTCAGGGGTGCGGCGAGTGGTCCCGCAGCACGCTGCGCGACATCCTCGACCTGCGCCCCAGCCTGGTCATCACCTCCGCCTACGTGGGGGGCGGCTGGAGCGACCCCGATGCCGCTGCTCAGGGCTACCTCGACACGTGGGGTCAGATCACCTCGCTGGCACCACTGGTGGTGGTGCGCGACTATCCCGGCACCGGGGGTGTTTGGGGGCCGGAGTGTCTGGCCAAGCACCCGCACGACACCGACGCCTGCGCAGTACCGCGTGCCGAGGCCCTGCCCCGCGATGTCGCTTACGAGACAGCAGCACATGCCGGACCGCGAGTGTCGCGCCTCGACTTCTCGGACGTGTACTGCGATACCGAGCGCTGCTACCCCGTCGTGGGTGGCTTGCCGGTCTACTGGGACGCCGACCACATCACCGGCACCTTTGCACGCTCGCTTGCTCCGCTGCTGGCCGAGCGGCTCGACCTCCCCTGACCGACACCGTCGCAGCGCTGCGGAGCCCCTTGGCGGTGGCGCGGCGGCGGAGGCGACGCGGTACTCTAGGGGACCGAGTCGCTAGCTAGGGCGGCCGCTTGTCGTTAGCGGAAGGGTTACCACTGGTGGATCAGCTCACCCTCGTCGCCGACGGCTTCACCAAGCCAGGTCGCGGCCGCGGCTTGTTGGACGCCGTCGACAACCGTTTTCTGCTGAAACTGCTGGTCAACAAGGAACTACGCGTCAGGTATCGGGGTTCGATCCTCGGCATGGCTTGGTCCTATGTGAAACCAACCGTCCAGTTCTTCGTGTTCTACTTTGCCGTCGGCGTTTTCCTTCGGATGAATCAAAGCGTCCCGAACTTCGCCGTCTACCTTTTCTCCGGCATCATCGCGATCAATCTTTTCAACGAGGCATTCGGCAACGCGACGAGAGCTATCGTCGGCAATGCCGCGCTCGTCAAGAAGATTTACCTGCCGCGCCAGCTCTTTTCGCTGGCCTCGGTGTGGGTGGCCATCGTCCACTTCATCCCGCAACTCATCGTCCTCCTCATCGCTGCGCTGTTCATGGGGTGGCGCCCCGGCCCCCTCAACCTCGCTGCCGGAGTGCTCGGCTTCGCGATCTTGGTGACGCTGTCCATCGGCTTGGGCCTTCTGTTCGGCGCCCTCAATGTCATGATGCGCGACTCGGAGAACATCGTTGACCTCGTCGGCATGGTGGCCAGCTGGGCCTCCCCAGTGCTCTACCACTGGGAGAACGTCCGCGCCGCTGTCGGCGAGGGCTGGGGATGGACGCTCTACCAGCTCAACCCCCTCACCCCCGTCGTCGAACTGTTCCACTTGTGCTTTTGGGCGCCGACGCCTGGCGTCGTCACGTACGTCCAGCCGCCAGGCCTGTGGATGTTCAGCCTCATCGCGACGGTGACCTCCGTCGCCATCTTGTTCTTCGGTGAGTACGTCTTCCGCCGCCTCGACGGCCGTTTCGCTCAGGAGTTGTGACGGTGGAACCTCAGTCCTTGGCCCGCGTGGCCGCCGACCCCAAGACGCGCATCATCGTCTCCGACGTCGAAAAGCACTTCAACATCCGCCACACCCACTCCTTGAAGGAGTATGTGGTCTCGAAGGTCTTGAACCGGCGTGAGGCCTCGGTGGACCACTTCACCGCGCTCAGCGGCGTTGACCTGCATGTCAGCGACGGCGAGGCCGTCGCCCTCCTGGGCCTCAATGGTTCAGGCAAGTCCACGTTGTTGAAATTGATTGCCGGAGTGATGAGCCCCGACCAGGGCAGCATCGGAGTCCGGGGCCGGATCGCTGGCTTGATCGAGGTCGGTGCAGGATTCCACCCCGACCTGACCGGCGCCGAAAACATCTACCTCAATGGCGCCATTCTCGGCATGACCGAGGAACAGATTCGCGAGCGATTCGACGATATCGTCGCCTTCAGCGAGATCGGCGAGTTCATTCAGACCGAGGTGAAGTTCTATTCCTCCGGAATGTTCTTGCGCCTGGCCTTTGCCGTGGCCATCCACACCGACCCTGACATCTTCCTCATCGACGAGATCTTGGCGGTGGGCGATGAACCCTTCCAGAAGAAGTGCCTCCAGCGAATCCGCGAGCTGAAGGCGTCGGGCAAGGCTTTGGTCATCGTCACCCACGATCTCGATATGGTGGAGCAGTTGTGCGATCGAGGCGTCCTCCTTCGCCGCGGAGAGGTCGTACACGACGGTGCCATTCACGAGGCGGTGGCTCGATTGAGAGAGGGACGATGACAGGTTCAACCGGAGTAATCCAGGAGGCCGCCGCAGGCCGGGACGTAACGGTGTCGTTGACGCCCGAGGGTGAGCAGATCTGGGCCCGGCTCGGGGACGCATGGTTCGCGGCACTCATTCGCGCCGCCCACCTCGCGCACCCCCTGCGACGCGTTGACCTCCTCCTCATCCCCGCCAGGGGCGAACCGATGTCGCCTCCCACCGAGGTACTCCCCGGCGTTCCTGGCAACTCCTTCACGCAATTGGGTGCTCTGGGCGTTATCAGCCTCTCCGGTGACGAACAGCAGCCGAGCGTGGGCCGACGAGCGCAGGTTCCCGACGTCGCGCTTTTCGACGGCGAATCCTCCTTCGCGTTTGTCGATGGCCGCCACGGCCTACGGCGTCGCATCGGCCAGGTTTATGGCGAGGTGTACCGCCGCGCGCCGCTGGCCTTGGATCTGTTCAAGCAGGTGCGCAACGCACGCCGCCCGTGGCTCAAAGGCACTCACGCTCGCGGGGCGCAGGCGCTGCACCCCTACCTCGCGACGCACCGACCGTCCCCCCACCAGGGTCGAACGGGCGCGTGGTTCGCGTTGCACTGGCTCGAAAGCGGTGGCGCAGAATCGTGGGCGTTCGAGTCCGCTCAGGTCGCGGCCGACCTCGGCTATGAGGTCGTGATCACGGTGGATCGTTGCGCCCCCCAGCGTCAGTTGGAGCGGGCCCTCGCAATCACCCCTCACGTCTATCTGGCAGGCAACGTGCTCCCCTGGCAAGACTGGAGCGAGTTCGGGGTTCGCCTGGTCGAAGAGCACAACGTCCGCTTGCTGCACATTCACCACTCGGCGTCGGCCTACCAACTCCTCCCCCTCTTGCGGCACACCGCTCCGCATCTGGTGGTCTGGGACAGCACGCATCTGCCCGAGCACCGCACGGGCGGCTTCGTGCGCCAGTCGCTGGAGCACAGCAACCTCATCGATCAGCATCACGTGATCAGTCCTGGGCTGCGAGACGTCTACCTTCTCGACGCGCAGATCCCGGCCGAGCGCGTCGCCTACCGTCCGCTCATCGGCCTCGATGGGCAAGATCCTGGCGCCCAGACGGGCACACCCCGGCAGCCGGGCGAACCCCTCCGCGTCGGGTTCCTGGGACGCCTGGCACCCCAAAAGCGTCCGTTCCTGTTCGTTGACCTGGTCCGGCGCCTCCACCAGGCGGATCCGTCGGCCTTCCGGTTCATCATGCAGGGGTCCGGCCCCCTGGACGACTTCGTGGCTCAAGACATCGCTCGGGCACGCCTGCAGTCGGTGATCGAGCGGCGCGATTGGGGCCCCGTGGACGCCTTCCTGGCGGACGTGGACGTCCTCGTCGTCTGCTCCGACAACGAGGGGTTGACGCTGACGGCCCTCGAAGCGGCCCAGCATGGCGTCTTGGTGTTGTCCGCTGACGTTGGATCTCAGGTCACGGTGGTGGCTCCCGACCTGGTGATGCCAGCGTCCCCCGTGGCCTTCCTGCGTCAGTCGTCCGCTGTCTTGCAGCGGCTCGCCCACGATCAGGGCCTTGTTGACCGTCTGCTCGATGAGCAGCGTCACCTGCACGACGATCTGCGCGCTCATGAGCCCGCAACCACGTTCATCCGCCGCCGCTACGCAGAGATCCTGAAGGAGACAGCATGAAGGTGTCCGCCGTCGTCGTGACGTACAACCGTCGCGAACTGCTGGAGAAGACACTCGCCGGGCTCGAGGCTCAGGAGCGCCCCCTCGACCACATCGTCATCATCGACAATGCCTCGACCGATGACACCGCGGACTATCTCGCCGCGCGGCCGTTCACGGTGCCGCACACGGTGAAGCGGCTCGCCGAGAACACCGGTGGCGCGGGCGGGTTTGCTGCGGGGATCGACCTGGCCTACGGCTTGGGCTTTGATGCGTTCTGGGTCATGGATGACGACTCGGTGTGCCGACCGAGCGCGCTGGCTCCGCTCCTGCGCGATCTGGAGGACGCCGAGGAGCGACTGGGGTTCCTGCCCTCCTTCGCTTGCTCGCTGGTCGTCTTCCAAAAGGACGGCTCCGTCTGCGAGATGAACGTTCCGGAGACGACGTGGGATTGGGCTCGTCCGCTGGCTCTGGGCGCCACCTATCCCCTCGTCAAGAGCGCGTCGTTCGTCTCCTGCTTAGTGACACGCGAGGGTGTCCATGCGGTGGGCCTGCCGTCGGCGAATTTCTTCATCTGGTATGACGACGCTGAGTACACCCAGCGCCTCTCGAAGTTCCGCCCCGGCATCTTCGTCGCCGACTCGGTCGTGGACCACTACATCCCGCAGAACCGCGGCGTGAACTGGGGCGACGTGAACAGTTCCAACATCTGGAAGTTCGAGCATGGCGCCCGGAACCAGATCGCCTCGGCTGTCGCCTTCCGCTCCCCCACGTTGGCCGCGAGCCTTCTGGAGAACATGCTCAAGCAATGGCGCGGATCCGGCGTCCCTGTGCGGCTACGCCTTCGCCTTTTGAAGTCTGCGGCACGAGGGCTCACATTCAAGGTGGAGCGCAACAAGCCTCGTTCGGTTCGCTGACATACGGCAACGGCCGCCCCGAGGGGCGGCCGTCGCTGTGTCATCACACGCCTTAGGCGTCGACGCCCCCGCTTTCCAGCGGTGCGCCCTCAGCGAAGTGCGGCTTGATCTTGTTGTCGAACATCGACAGGGCCGACCCGATCGCCATGTGCATGTCCAGGTACTTGTACGTGCCCAGGCGCCCACCGAACAGCACCTTCGGCTCAGCCTTGGCCTGATCGCGGTACTTCAGGAGCCCGCTGCGATCGGCGTCGGTGTTGATCGGGTAGTAGGGCTCATCGTCGCGCCCCGCGAACCGGCTGTACTCCCGCATGATGATCGTCGCGTCCTTGGTGTAGTCGCGTTCGGGGTGGAAGTGCCGGAACTCGTGGATTCGCGTGTAGGGGACGTCCGCGTCGGGATAGTTCATGACCGACGTGCCCTGGAAGTCCTCGATGGGAAGAACTTCCTCCTCCAAATCGATCGTGCGCCAGCCCAGTTCGCCTTCGGAGTAGTCGAAGTAGCGGTCGACCGGACCGGTGTAGACGACCGGAACGTTGCCGCGCACCGTGTCGCGGTTGATCTCCTGGGAGGTGTCGAAGTAGTCGGTCCCCAACCGCACATCGATGAGCGGATGGTCGGCCATGCGCTCCAGCCACGCGGTGTAGCCCTGCGTGGGCAGCCCCTCATGGGTGTCGTTGAAGTACCGGTTGTCGTAGGTGTAGCGCACCGGCAGTCGGCTGATGATCGACGCCTCGAGTTGCTCGGGGTCGGTCTGCCACTGCTTCGCGGTGTAGTGCTTGATGAAGGCTTCGTACAGCGGGCGGCCGATCAGGCTGATGCCCTTCTCCACGAAGTTCTCCGGGGTCTTGTCCCCCAACTCGGCGGCCTGTTCCGCGATGAGGGCCCGCGCTTCGGCCGGCGAGTACGCCGCCCGGAAGAACTGGTTGATCGTGCCCAGGTTCACCGGCATCGGGTACACCTCGCCCGCATGCGAGGTGTAGACCTTGTGCACGTAGTTGGTGAACGTGGTGAACCGGTTCACGTACTCCCACACGCGCTCGTTGCTGGTGTGGAACAGGTGGGCCCCGTACCGATGCACTTCGATGCCGGTGGCGGGATCGTTCTCGGAGTACGCGTTGCCGCCGATGTGGTTGCGCCGATCGATCAGCGCGACCCGGAGGCCGAGGTCATTGGCTGCACGTTCGGCGATTGTCAGGCCGAAAAGCCCGGACCCGACGACGATGAGGTCTGCTGACACCTTGTCCTGCCCCTTTACGTGGACCGCGAACGGACCCGATATCCATTCGCTGTGGCCCGGCCCACTCTAGCGGGGCCCCGCCTATCCTGGCTCCCATGCGGATCGCCCTCTCTCTTGGCTCCGGCGGAGCCCGTGGCTATGCCCACATCGGTGTCATCCAGGAATTGCATGCCCGTGGCCATGAGGTGGTCGCGATCGCGGGTACGTCCATGGGTGCCCTCGTCGGAGGCTTGGAGGCTGCTGGACGGCTTTCCGACTACGCCGATTGGGTCAGTGGCCTGACTCAGCGCGA
>RRZU010650399.1_pt1 | contig 44373 bp, 38 predicted proteins | sample 2165561 | NCBI WGS metagenome assembly RRZU01 (sample SAMN10456909, study PRJNA506462) | wastewater metagenome | isolation source: wastewater sludge | place: USA: Moscow, Idaho | reverse complement strand
GCTGGAGGGAATCGCCGCCTCCGTGTGGGGCAGCGTCGTTTCCGTATCTCTCGGCGGAATCCACGCCGCCAGCATGGATGCCCGTCGACACGTGTATCAGACGATCATCACGTCCCTAGCCGGGTACCGGGGGGTCGACAATGCGGCCGTGACGTTCCGCCCGTCAATGGTGGCGCGTGACGAACCGCGCCGGGCGACCGCTGGCTGAAGCGCTCGTTCGCGCGACGCTCAGCGGACCTCACCGAGCGGTGCAGCGAACGTGTTGCAGTCGGCGTATGACGATGTGCCGCCGTCGGCGTACCCCGCGTCGAACCAGGTGGTCGTCGTCTCTGGGGTGCCGTAGTCGCCTTGACCAGGAGCATTGTCTCCATACAGAACGTCGAACATTTGATGGGTCTGGGTGATCATCGCAGCAGTGGCTCCACTTTGTGTCCAGGACGCGTTGACGAAGACCCCGGCCGTGCAGGTGGCCTGCAGTTCGACTCGCCGGCTCTCTGCCGTGGCATCCTCGGCGACGCCTCGGGAGATGTTGGTCATGTACTGGAGGTAGTGACCGAACTCGTGAGCGGCGAAGACGTAGATCGACAACGGATTCTTTGACACCTTCCCCCCTGCGCGGAAAGCGGCGAGCGAGAAGTATATGGTCTGGTCCTTCGAGCAGTATTCGCCGATGTTCGCTGCGGTCGCCGTGTCTCCGCATCCTGTATTCACCGAATCCGAATAGAACACGAGCTTCGGTTCGGGCAGTTCGATCTCGTACTCGGCAAGCAACGGCGTGTTCAGAGCGCGCAAGCAGGCGAGCGTCGCCGTGATCCCCGCCTTGATCGCCTCATCGCTTCCGCCGGGGCGGTACACGCCAAGCTTCGGACACGCCGACTTCGTCGCATCGTGATCGACCGAGATGTTGTAAAAGACGTTGTCGTCGGCACCATTGCCGTTGTAGCTGGGGAAGGGGCTGCCCACCGACGTGGTGGGACCGGCTGGGGGGATAGACGAGTCGGTGGCCGATGGCGTGCTGCTTGCCGATCGGGAGCGAACCACGAGAATGGCACCCACGGCGACAAGCGCCACCGCGACCACCGCGACGACGCTGACGATGAGAATGGTCCTTCGCGGACGCCCGGGCGGGGGCTGTTGCACGACTCGTTGGGGCGGCGTCGGCGGGACTGGGGGCTGTTGATTCGCCATGGTGCCTCCTGATTCGTCGTCCACGAGAGTATCGCCCTCGGGCGGCCGGCGAGCTCGGGTTGTGGACGGCACGTCGATCGGTTACTGCACGCCAGTGTTGGTCCATGGGATTATTGGACGGAAAGAAAGGTCAAATATGGCAGCGTTGAAGGATCGCCTCCGGGCCGACCTGGTGGTGTCGATGCGCGCGAAGGATGACGTGGCGAAGACAACTTTGCGGTCCGCCATCGCCGCCATCCAAAACGCCGAAGTTGCAGGAAGCTCGGCGCGCGAGTTGACCGTCGAGGAGGAGACGGCCGTCGTCGCGAAGGAGGTCGCCAGCCGCCGCGACTCCGCTGAGGCTTATGAGGCTGGTGGACGTCCTGAGTTGGCCGAACGCGAACTCGCCGAGGTCGCTATCTTGCTGGTCTATCTTCCGCAACCTCTGAGCCCGGACGAAGTGGATGCGATCGTGACCGAAGAGGTCGCCAACGCAGCCGAGGCCAGCGGTTCAGCTCCCACCATGCGTGACATGGGTCGGATCATGAAGGCGGTGACAGGGCGTATCGCCGGCCGGGCACCGGGTTCGGAGGTCGCGGCCAAGGTGAAGCGCGCGCTCGCCTGACTATGGCGCGCATGGAGCGCAGTCTGGCGGACACGACGTTGGACGGTGGCTTGCGCCTTGCACTGACCGTCCCGCTGCTGGCGCTCATCGCGGCCGACATCCCCCGCATCCTCCTTCTCGCCCAGACCCTTGAGCTGTCGCAACTCGTCGGCATTCTGGTCACCATCGGCGGGTTCGTCGTGCTTGCAATCTTGATGGCGACGGGGACCCAAACGACCGGACGACTATGGGGTGTCATCCTCATCCTTGTCGCCGGTCAAGCCTGGGTGTTCGTTGACGTCGCCGTCTACAACGGTCCGGTGGTCACGTGGTGGCCCAGTGGCGGCGCGATCGTGGCGCTGGGTGCCCTCGCTGTGTGGACTCCCCCACGTCGGCGAGTCGCCGTCGTCGTCCCCGCGATGGCCTTGTTGGGAGCTCTCCGCATCGGAACGGTGACGGTCTCGGCTGTGCCCCTGACGGATCTGATTTCCGAGGGCGTCGCGATGCTGGCGATGGTGCAGACGTTCTCCATCATCAGCGATGTGCTGCGAGTGTCTGTGAGCGCGGTCGAATCGACGCTGGCCGAGAGGCGCGGGGCGCGGACCTCTCGAATCAAGGCCAGTGACTATCGCGACCAGCTGCGCGAAGTCGAACGATTCCTGCATGACGAAGTGGTGCACGCGCTGCGGGCCATCGCAATGACGCGGGCGCGAGTGTCGGCGACCGATGCGGCGAACGCCGCTGCCGATGCCTGGACAAAGCTGAAGCCGCAGCGGGCCCGGCCCTCGTCATCGCACGATCTCACGACCGCTCTTGAGCAATTGGCCGAGGACTCTCCGCTGAACGTTGACCTGCGTGGCGTCGCCCCCGCGCTCCCCGCCGACGTGGTGGAGGCCGTTGCGCTGGCCGCCGGGGAAGCGTTGCGAAACACACAGTTGCACTCCGGCGTGATGCGAGCCGAGATGGTGGCCTCCCGTCAGGGGCGAGGCGTGGCGGTCAGCATCGTCGATCACGGCCGTGGCTTCGACTCCACGATCACCAAGATGCGCGGTTCTCAGTCCTCCATCGTGGAGCGCATGGAGTCGGTCGGCGGCTCGGCGAGGATCTCGTCAGGCCCCTCAGGGACTCGGGTCGACATCGTGTGGGAGCCGCGGATTCCCGATACCCATCCGGCGGCGGCCGTGTCGTCGCGCATGGCGTTCGCCGCGGTCCCGACCCTGGTCGGCTGCATCGTGGCCGCCGCCTTGCTCGCACCGGCCATCGCCGATCCCGTGTTGGGGATTGGTGCCACCGTCCTGGCTGTCTGCGTGGGGGCTGCGGGAGTCTGGCGGTTGCGGCGCGGCCCGTTGACGACGCCGTATCGCCTGAGCATGGCCGTGTTCGGGCCCATCGCGATCATCGCCAACATCTACGCTCTCAGCCCGATGGACTCCGACGTTCATCACCTGTGGATGCTCGGCGGCGTCACGCCCATGGTCATCTTGATGACCTTTTCCTCCCGGTTCGGGACCGCCCTGGCGTTCGCGCTGGAGTTGTTGGCCACCGGCGTGCTGGCCAGTCTCTTGCACTTCGGCGGGATGAGCACGGCCAGCTATTTCAACATCGTTTTGACTGTTCCCAGCGTGTGGCTCGGCCTCGTTGGCCTGCAAGTGTTTGTCGATCGCTTGTCTGTTCGAGCGCTGCAGGCGTGGGAGTCAGCGACCCGTAGCGATTCTCATGCTCATCACCTGTCGGCTCGAGCCGAGGTGTCGGAGCGACGGCTGGCGCGTATTCGAGAGGAGATCGGCCCGTTCTTGCGTGCGGTCGGCAATGGCGAGCTGGACCCTTCCGATCCCGATGTGCGCCGGGACGCAGCGGTTTTGGAATCCCTGGTCCGTGACGACATTCGGTTCGGTGGCGGCTCACCGGCATTTCGGCGGCAGTTGACGGCGCTACGGCGCGGCGGCTGGGAGGTCGATGTCCGCATGTCATCTGTCGGCGTTCGCAGTGGCGGCGAGGCTTTGCAAGACCTCGTTGAGGCTGTGCCCGTCGATACTCCCGGCGCCAGCATGGTAATTACGTCAGCCAATGATCAGGTTGTCGCAATCTTGGACGGGCTGCCCCCGGAGGTCATCCAGGAACTGACGGAACGTTGGGAAGCGAAGGGCGGGGACGCCTTGGCATCTGAGGACTTCGTTCGGCTTTCGTTTGCGTTGGGGCCTCCCCCTGCTCCTCGGCGAGCCATCGTGCAAGAGGATTGAATCGCAAGCGAGGAACGCCATCTCGCGGCTAGGACTGTTGGGTTTCTCCAGGCGCGCCGGGCGACAAATTTCCGCTAGCGTCGCGTTCCACAGCTAGCATTGACCGCATGGAGACGCACCCAATACGCGTCGGCGCCGTTGACGACCACGAGATCGTCTTACGCGGTGTAGCTGGCCTCGCAGCCACTTTTCCCGACCGCCTCACCCTCATCGCGGAGTCCACAACGGTCGCAGGCCTTCTTTCACAGATGGTCACGCGTCCGGTAGATGTCGTCCTCTTCGACCTTCATCTGGCCGATGGTTCCGAGATCAGCGAATCAATTCCCGCCATCTTGGCGACCGGGTCAAAAGTCCTGGTTTTCACGTCCGACGTTCGACCAGTGCCGGTGCGGCAGGCGATGACCTCGGGTGCGGCAGGCATCGCCTTGAAGTCAGACCCCGATGAGAAGGTCCTTCAAGCCATCGAGACCGTCGCCGCCGGTGAGTTCGCCGTGACGAGCGAGTTGGCCTACGTCTTGGCCACCGACCCGCAACTGACACCCAAACTCGCCCGACGCGAGGTCGAGGCCCTGGAATTGTTGGCGCAAGGTGTGCCGAAGAAGGCCATCGGTCGTCAAATGGACCCGCCGGTGCTGGCGAGCACCGTGAACACCTACTTCACCAGGATTGCCCAGCGGTATGCACAGCTGGGTCGCGAGGTAGGCAACGTCTACGGTTCTGTCCGCGAAGCAACGCGAGACGGATACCTGGATAACATGTGAGTTCCAGGTGGTAGCGGACCTCACCCCCCAGGTCGAGGTCATCGCCGTTGTCGTCGGGCTCATGGGCAGTGAGCCGTACGTTCTCGCCTCAGACAGTGAGATTCCAGCCCTACCTGCCGGTCCTTTGCTGAGTGGACATCGGTCTTTGCAGCAGGCCCTGCGCGCATGGGTGGAGGACCAGACTGGCCTCGACTTAGGCTTCGTCGAACAGTTGTACACGTTCGCCGACCTCGACAGGGGCGGACTCACGATCCCTCGTTCGCTGTCGATCTCGTACTTGGCGTTGACTCGGCCCCCGCAGGAGTCGGCGGGCTGGATACCGTGGTACACGCTGTTCCCCTGGGAGGACCGGCGACATGATCGGTCGTTTCCGATCTCCATCGCCGAGGGGCTGACGCGCTGGGCCGAGCGTGACCCCAGCGGCGAAAGGCATCTGCGCGTTCGGATCCTGTTCGGGTGGGACGACCGTCCGTGGCTGCCCGAGTTGGCGCTACGCAGGTACGAGACGTTGTACGAGGCTGGACTGGTGACGGAGGCTGGTTCGGTGGACCCTGCCTGCGGGCCGCCGATGGCACGCGACCACCGCCGCATCGTGGCAACGGGCGTCTCGAGGCTGAGGGCCAAGATTCAGTACAGACCCGTCATTTTCGAGGCTATGCCCGCACTGTTCACACTGGGTAAGCTTCAGCAGGCCGTGGAGTCCATCGCCGGGCAGACCGTGCACAAGCAGAACTTCCGACGGTTGGTCACGGGTCAGCAACTGGTCGAGGCCACTGGTCAGGCGACGCGCGGCACCGGCGGGCGCCCGGCCGAACTGTTTCGGTTCCGCACAGCCGTGCTCGACGAACGTGCCGCGACGGGCACTAAGCTTCCACGGCCGCGCTGATCGCCTCGGCGGTGGGCACAACCTTGTGCTCCCGGGAGCAGTTGGCAAGGCTTAGGCATCGACGAAGGAGTTCACATGTTCAGCAAGTTGTTGGTGTCCAACCGTGGCGAAATTGCGGTCCGTGCCTTTCGGGCTGCCACTGAACTCGGGATCTCCACCGTCGCTGTGTTTCCCTACGAGGATCGCAAGGCCGAATATCGGCTGAAGGCGAACGAGTCGTACCAGATCGGCGAAAAGGGACATCCGGTCCGGGCGTACCTCGATGTCGATGGAATCGTGAACTCAGCCTTGGACGCCGGCGCCGACGCGATCTACCCCGGCTACGGATTCATCAGCGAGAATCCTGATCTGGCGTTGGCCTGCGAACAACACGGCATCACCTTCGTGGGACCCGATCACACTGTCTTGGAGTTGACCGGTAACAAGGCCCGCGCGATTGCTGCCGCTCGCGAGGCGGGCCTCCCGACGCTCAGGTCGACCTCCCCCACAGACGATCCGGAACAGTTGTTGGCCGAGTCGCAAGACATGCCGTTTCCGGTGTTTGTCAAGGCAGTCAGCGGCGGCGGCGGACGAGGAATGCGCCGAGTCGAGGACCGCGACGCCCTCCCGACGGCCGTTGACGAGGCGATGCGCGAGGCGGACGCCGCTTTCGGCGACGCACGCGTGTACCTCGAACAGGCGGTCATTCGGCCTCGACACATTGAGGTGCAGATTCTCGCCGACGGGCAAGGCAATGTGATTCACCTGTTCGAGCGTGATTGCTCGGTACAGCGACGACATCAAAAGGTGGTCGAGGTCGCTCCCGCCCAGAATCTTGACCCCGAAATCCGCGACGCCATGTGCGCGCATGCGGTGGCATTTGCGCGCCACATCAACTATCGCAATGCAGGCACGGTCGAGTTCCTTCTCGGCGAGGACGGAAAATACGTCTTTATCGAGATGAACCCGCGGATTCAGGTCGAACACACCGTCACAGAAGAGGTCACCGACGTCGACCTGGTCACGTCGCAAATCAGAATCGCCGCCGGGGAGAGCCTGAGTGACCTAGGGCTGACGCAGGAGTCGATCACGGTTCGCGGCGGTGCGCTGCAATGTCGCATCACGACCGAGGATCCCAGTAACGGGTTCCGTCCCGACACCGGGCGCATCTCCGTGTACCGCACCCCCGGTGGTGCGGGGGTGCGTCTCGACGGCGGCGTCGTGTTCTCCGGCTCCGAGATTGGGGCCCACTTCGACTCCATGCTGGTGAAGGTCACCTGTCGGGGCCGGAACTTCGCGAGCGCGGCGCGGCGCGCGTTCCGCGCATTGACGGAATTCCGGATTCGTGGTGTGTCGACGAACATCCCGTTCTTGGAAGCCCTCATCAGCAACCCCGACTTCTTGGCGGGACGGGTGTCGACGTCGTTCATCGATGATCACCCCGAACTGCTGGTGAGCAGGATTCCCGGCGACCGCGGCACGAAGCTGTTGACGTACCTGGCGACCACGACGGTCAACCGCCCCTACGGCGAACCGCTGACCTCGCTCGAACCCCGCGAGAAGCTGCCGCATCTCACGCGCGAGCAACTCCGGGCCCAGCCGCCCAGCGGATCGAGGCAGCGCCTGTTGGAACTCGGGCCCGCCGGGTTCGCGGCCGCCTTGCGTGCGCAAGAGGCCGTCGCGGTCACCGACACGACCTTCCGCGATGCCCATCAATCGCTGTTGGCCACCCGCGTGCGGACGTTCGACCTGCTCACCGTTGCCCCGTACGTCGCCCGGATGCTGCCTGGTCTGCTGTCGGCTGAAGCCTGGGGCGGAGCGACCTACGACGTGTCCCTGCGGTTCCTCGGCGAGGACCCCTGGGATCGGCTGGCCGCCCTGCACGAGGCGATGCCGAACATTCCTCTCCAGATGCTGCTTCGCGGCAAGAACACCGTCGGCTACACCCCCTACCCCCTGACCGTGACGCGGTCGTTCATCCATGAGGCGGCACGCACGGGACTCGACATTTTCAGGATCTTCGACTCGTTGAACAACGTCGACCAGATCCGGCCGGCGATCGAGGCGGTGCTGGAAACCGACCACGCGGTGGCCGAGGCGGCGTTGTGCTACACGGGCAACATGCTCTCGCCCGGCGAGAAGCTCTACACCTTGGACTACTACCTGCGGCTGGCCGAGCAACTGGTCGAAGCCGGTGCTCACATCTTGGCGATCAAGGACATGGCAGGGCTTCTGCGGGCCCCGGCCGCGCGAGCCTTGGTCACGGCACTGCGCGAACGTTTCGACCTTCCGGTCCATCTGCACACCCACGACACTGCTGGCGGCCAGCTCGCCACGCTCCTGGCTGCCGTCGAAGCTGGTGTGGACGCGGTCGACGTTGCGTCGGCTGCCTTGGCGGGGACGACATCGCAGGTCTCGATGTCGGCGCTTGTCGCGAGCCTAGAGGGGACCTCTGCGGACACGGGGCTGTCGCTGCATGCTGTGACCGACTTGGAGCCGTACTTCGAGGCCGTTCGCAAACTCTACGGGCGGTTCGAGTCCGGGCTCCCGGGCCCCACCGGCCGCGTGTACCTCCACGAGATCCCTGGTGGGCAGCTATCGAATCTCCGGCAGCAAGCCATCGCCCTGGGCCTCGGGTCTCGCTTCGAGGACATCGAAGACATGTACGCCGCTGCCAACCGGATCCTCGGCAACATCGTCAAGGTGACGCCCTCGTCCAAGGTCGTCGGTGACCTCGCTCTGGCGCTGGTCGGTGCCCAGGCCGATCCCTCCGAATTCGAGGAGAACCCCAGTGCCTACGACATTCCTGACTCTGTCATCGGATTCCTGAACGGGGACCTGGGCGATCCGCCCGGTGGGTGGCCGGAGCCGTTCCGCTCCAAGGCCTTGGCGGGCCGTCGGACCAAGCCGGTCGAGACGCAACTGACCGCCGAGGACGAAGCCGCACTGGATGCTGAGCCACGGGCCACCCTGAACCGGCTGCTCTTCCCCGGCCCGACGCAGGCGTTTGAGGCCGCTCGCAGCGACTACTCCGACCTGTCGGTCTTGTCGACGCGTGACTTCATGTACGGCCTGGCGGTCGGCCAGGAGCACGAGGTGCAGCTGGAACGTGGCAAGCGGCTTCTGCTTGGACTGGACGCGATCGGCGCACCCGATGAGCGCGGCTTCCGGCAAGTGCACTGCACGGTCAACGGTCAGATGCGCGTGATCGCCGTGCGCGACGAGTCCATCAAGGCAACGGTGGCCAGCGGGGAACGTGCCGATCCGGCGGTCCCGGGTCAGGTGGCGGCACCCTTCGCCGGAGTCGTGACCCTGACGACGGAGGTCGGGCAGGAGGTCGCCGCGGGCGAGCAGGTGGCGACTATCGAGGCCATGAAGATGGAGGCAGCGATCACCACACCGATCGCCGGGACGATCAAGCGTTTCGCTATCCCCCACTCGCAGGCCGTGGAGGGTGGGGACTTGCTCGTCGTCGTCGAGTGACCCGACCCGATCGATTTCGCGGTCGAGGCGAGATTTGCGAGCGACAGTGGTGCGTGCCTACCTACAGGCGGGCATGCTGGGGGTGTTGAGCGGTTCCGAGCGCTGCTCGGACCCCCGAGACTCTTGGGAATAGGTGATCGCGCCGAAGGCGGTGCGGCAGGAGGGAATCACGCATGAGCGCAAAGGTCGCAGTTGGGATCGACGTCGGTGGTTCGGGGATCAAAGGGGCCCCGGTCAAGGTGCGCAATGGAAGGCTCGTCGCGGACCGACTGCGAATTGAAACGCCTCAGCCCTCCACCCCCGAGGCAGTCGCCGGTGTCATCAAGACGATCGTTGATAGCTTTCCCGAGCGGGTTCAGGCGGGTACGCCGATCGGCGTGACCATTCCGGGTGTCGTCCAACACGGTGCGGTGAAGACAGCGGCCAATATCGACCAGAGTTGGATCGATGCGCCGGGCGAGGAGATCATCTCCGAGAAGGTCGGGCGCGCCGTGACTCTCGTGAATGACGCAGATGCGGCTGGGTTGGCTGAGGTTCGCTATGGGGCTGCCAAGGGTGAAAAGGGCCTGGTGCTCGTGGTCACGCTGGGCACCGGTATCGGTGTGGCCATGGTCCACAACGGTGTTCTGATCCCGAACTGTGAGCTTGGGCACATCGAACTCGACGGCGTGAAGGACGCGGAGACGTTCGTCGCGGCGTCGGCCCGCGAGCGGGAGGAGTTGTCGTTCCAGGACTGGGCCGAGAGACTTCAGGCGTACTTCTCGACGATCGAATCGCTGTTGTGGCCCGACCTGTTCATCGTCGGCGGTGGAGTCTCGCGCAAGGCGCACAAGTTCTTGCCACTGCTAGACCTGCGCACCCCCATTGTTCCCGCCGAACTACAAAACGCGGCCGGCATTGCCGGGGCGGCCCTGTACGCCACCGCTGCGAAGGACGACCAGTAGTTTCACCAGTGGGGCTGCTCGCACGATCACGCCATCGAGGAATATCCGCGTTCCGCCGAGCCTGTGGGGCCTAGGGTTCTGATCATGCGAGCAGCCCAGCGCAGCCAGGTCGAGCCGTTTCACGTCATGCAGGTGCTCCAGGCTGCCACTGTGCGGCAACGCACCCATGGCGATGCGATCATGATGTGCGCCGGGCAACCATCCTCTCCGGCCCCCGCGCCGGTCAGGCAGGCTGGCATCGCCGCCTTGCGATCAGAGGTACTGGGGTACACGGAGACGCCCGGCATCCGACCGCTGCGCGAGGCAATCGCCGCCTATCACCAAACTCGCGACGGCATCCCCGTCGACCCCGACGACGTGTACGTCACCACGGGCTCATCCGGTGGGTTCGTGGCGGTCTTCCTGGCGGCGTTTGACGTCGGCGACACCGTTGCCATGACGCGACCGGGCTACCCCGCGTACCGCAACACGTTGTCGGCGCTGGGCTGTCGCGTCGTTGAACTCGACGGGGCCCGCACACGCTTTCAGCCGACCGTTGCTCAACTGGAGGCTCTTCCAACACCCCCCGCTGGAGTGATTGTCGCCAGTCCGGCCAACCCGACCGGGACGATCATCGATCCGGATGAACTCGACGGCATCGCCGCGTGGTGCGCGGCCAACGACAGCCTGCTCATCAGTGACGAGATTTACCACGGCATTTCGTTCGGGCGCGCCACCCGCAGCGCCTGGGCGACCCGCCGAGACGCGGTCGTCATCGGTTCGGTCAGTAAGTACTTCTCGATGACCGGCTACCGCGTCGGGTGGCTCCTCTTGCCCCAGTGGCTTCGCCGCCCGGTGGACATCCTGAGCGGCAACCTGTCGATCTGTCCCCCGGCGATCAGCCAATACGCGGCGGTGGCGGCGTTCGGCGAGGAGTCGCGCCGTGAACTCGACGGACATGTCCAGCGCTACGCCCGTAACCGAGATCTGCTTCTTCATCGCCTCCCGGCCTTGGGCATCACGTCGTATGCGCCCCCCGACGGTGCGTTCTACGCCTGGTGCGACGTCTCCCACCTCACCGACGATTCGGCGCGGTGGTGCGCCGACGCCCTTGAGGCGACCGGTGTTGCCCTCACGCCGGGGATCGACTTCGACACCGTTGACGGCCCACGCTACATACGAATGTCGTTCGCAGGCGACACGGCGGACATTTCTACCGCGATCGATCGATTGGCGATGTGGCTGGGTGCGTGACTATGCCAGCGCGCTGCCACTGGCGGCTTGTGCCCGCTCCCGAGATCCGTTGTCAGAGCTCGCGAGTGGATGCCTGCGCGACGAGGGCGCGGAACTCGTCGTACCCGTTCGCCACGGGGAACTGGTCGAACTCCTCGATGACGCTCTGTGGTGGGTCGAACAAGATCCCCGCGTCGGCGGCCGTCAACATCGCGGTGTCGTTGTCGGAATCACCTGCGGCGATCACACGGAACGCCAGCCCCTGGAGAGCCACGACGGCAGCCCTCTTCTGATCCGGCAGCCGGAGTCGGTAATTGGCGATGCGACCGGAATCGTCGGTCACGAGTGAATGGCAGAACAAGGTGGGGAATCCCAGTTGCCGCATGAGCGGCTGAGCGAACTCCGCAAACGTGTCGGACAGAATCACGACGCTGAAGCGTTCTCGCAGCCAGTCGAGGAACTCGGCCGCACCGGGCAACGGCGCCATCGTGGCGATCACCTGCTGGATGTCGTCGAGCCTCAACCCGTGCCGATCCAAGACGTCGAGTCGGTAGCGCATCAGCACGTCATAGTCGGGTTCGTCCCGGGTCGTGCGGCGCAGCGCGTCAATGCCGGTGCGCTCAGCCACATTGATCCAGATCTCCGGGACGAGAACGCCCTCCAGGTCGAGACACACAACCTCGGGTCGCGTGTCGGACACCCCAGACGGGTCGCCCAATACGGCAGCGGTCCCGGACTGAGCGGTCGACATGAAGCCTCCTGAAGACTGAGCGCTGGCGCAAGGAAGGGATGCCGCGTGAACAGGCATCGAACCACAGCAATCCTAGAGGTTCGAGACCGGTGGTTTGCGCAACGAGCATTCCGTCTCGCCGGTGGCGCCGACCGCCTCGGTGTCGATCTCGAATCAGGATCCCTGTCGGCTCGGGTGCCCACCCAGCCGAGCCGGGTGGGCAGGGACTAGCATGACGCCATCAGGCCACGCTGCGCAGGACTCGGATGCCGAGTTGATGACCGCTTTAGCGAGTTCTGTCGACAGTTCACTGACACATGCCACGCGAGGAGAAGTCATGGCAGAGCAGTCCGAACCGCAGGCTGCAGATCAGTCTGAGACGCAGCCGGTGGAGGGAGAGCCGACACCCGAGGCTCAGTCCACGCCCGCCACGCGATCATGGGCACATCGGGTTCGCGCACTCAACGACGTTCGCCATCCTTTCCGGCTCGGGTTCACCGTGACGCTCGGCGCCGTGGTGGCGCTCGGGCTAGCGTCGGCCGTCGGGTCCTTGTCGACGGTGATGATCTCCGTTGGCGTGGCCCTGTTCCTGGCCTTGGCCTTGGACCCGGTTGTTCGGTGGCTCGAACGGAAAAAGGTGTCACGAGGCCTCAGCATCGCCATCGTCTTCATCGGCTTCGCGGCGATCGTCGCAGCGTTGGTGGCCTGGCTGTTGCCGACGGCCATCACACAGATCGTCGAGTTGGCGGGGAACACCCCCGAGTACGTGCGTCAGGTCCAAAACTCCGATTGGTTCAAGCAGATTTTGGACACAACGGGCCAAGGAAGCGACATGTACCAGGAGCTGTTGCATCAGCTCTCGCAGTGGCTGTCGGACCCCTCCAACCTGCTGACCTTGGGTGGTGGGGCCATCGCCGTCGGCTCTGGTGCCGTGGATTTCTTGTCGGGTGCCCTGATCGTCATCGTGCTCACCTTGTACTTCTTGGCTTCGCTCGACTCCATGAAGCAGGCCATGTACCGCCTGGCGCCCGCCTACTCCCGGCCGCGTCTCGCGGAACTCACCGAGCAGGTCACCCGCGCGGTCGGCGGGTACGTGGGCGGCATGGTGATCCTGGCATCGTGCAATGCGGCCTTCGCCTTCATCTTGCTGACGGCTCTGGGGATTCCGTTCGCTCCCTTGCTGGCCTTGTTGGCCTTGATGATCACCATGATTCCGATGATCGGGCCGTTCCTGTTCCTGGTTCTCGCCACGATCATCTGCCTCCTGCACGCACCCCTGTCGGGCCTGATCTTCGCCGTGGTCTACTTCGCGTACATGGAGGTCGAGGCGTACCTGTTGACTCCCAAGGTCATGAACAGGGCGGTGAACGTGCCGGGCGCGTTGGTGCTCATCGGCGCCATGGTCGGTGCGAGCCTGCTCGGGTTGTTGGGTGCTCTCGTCGCCGTGCCGGTCACAGCGTCACTGCTGATTGTGTTGAGGAGCGTGTACATACCCAGACAGGACGCACGGACAGTCCCGATCGACTAGGCAGCTATGTCGATCGCCGACGAGACCGGAAGCATCGCTGCCACGCGTCCGTCTGCGCGCGGAGCCGACTGGTGGCGCGAGGCCGTCGTCTATCAGATCTACCCCCGCAGCTTTGCCGACGGCAATGGCGATGGGATCGGCGATTTCGTCGGGGCTCTCACGCGTGTGTCGTACCTGAGTGATCTGGGTGTTGACGCCGTGTGGCTCAGCCCCTTCTACCCGTCGTCCCTGGCCGACGGTGGTTATGACGTGGACAACTACCGCGACGTCGACCCCCGGATCGGTACGTTGGCCGACTTCGATGACCTTGTTGCGGCGCTCCACGGCGCTGGCATTCGCGTCATCGTGGACATCGTCGCGAATCACACGTCGAGCCGCCACGAGTGGTTTCAAGCGGCGGTTGCCGACGGGCGTGGCTCGGACGCTCGCGAACGATACTTCTTCCGCGACGGGCGTGGGGACGACGGCGGCGAACCCCCGAACTCCTGGACGTCGGTCTTCGGAGGACCGGCATGGCACAGGGTGACCGAGCCCGATGGGAGCCCTGGGCAGTGGTACTTCCACTATTTCGCGCCCGAGCAGCCGGACCTGAACTGGAGCAGGGACGATGTGCGTGACGATTTCGAGCGCACGTTGCGGTTCTGGTCCGACCGCGGCGTCGACGGATTCCGCATCGATGTCGCGTCCATGCTGACGAAAGACCTGGCACCCGTGCACGACCGTCTCGACGACATTCACGGCACGGATGGCCTGTTTCCCGTCGGTCACCATCCGCTATTCGACCGTGACGACGTGCAGGACGTCTACGCCCGCTGGCGGGCGGTCTTCAATGAATACGACCCGCCGCGCACGGCTGTCGCAGAGGCGTGGGTCCCGGCAGCTCGCCGCGTGCGCTACGCGACCTCGACCAGCTTGGGTCAGGCCTTCAACTTTGACCTCCTCCAGGCGCCGTTCGATCCCGACGCGTTTCGCGCGATCATCAGCAGCAATCTCGAACAGGCAGAGGCGGCAGGCTCGTCGTCCACCTGGGTGCTGTCGAACCACGATGTTGTCCGGCACGCCACGCGTTATGGCTTGGCCAGCGAGGGTGGAGTCGAGTATCAGGCGAAGCGGTGGCTGGCGGCTGGTGGCGATCCGCGGGTGGTCGACGCGCCGATCGGTCTGGCTCGCGCGCGGGCGGCGACCCTGCTGCTGCTCGGGTTGCCGGGGTCTGTCTACCTCTACCAGGGCGAAGAGCTGGGCCTGCCCGAGGTGGGACAGCTTCTCGCTGAGGAGCGTCAAGATCCCATCTTCGCGAGAACCCAAGGCCGCGAGGTCGGGCGCGACGGCTGTCGTGTTCCCCTCCCGTGGACGAGCACGGGCGACTCATTCGGGTTCGGTCGGGACGGGGCCCACCTACCACAACCGCGTTGGTTCGCCGATTACGCGGTCGACCGCCAGACCGGCGAGGCCCTGTCGACGCTGGAGCTGTACCGGGACGCCATCTCCGCCCGTCACGCATTCATCGAAGGCCCGTTGCGCTGGATCGATTCTCCGCGAGATATCTTGCGCTTCAGCCGTGGCGATGCCGTTGAGGTTGTCGCCAACATGGGCAGTGAACCGATTGACTTGCCGATCGGCGATGTCCTTGTGGCAAGCGTGGATGTATCGGGTGGGCAGATGCCTCCCAACGCGACAGTCTGGCTGCGGCGCCCAGGAGCCGGTGGATGACTAGTCGAATAACGATTCGCAAACAATAAATCTTTCCGACGATGTGTCGGAAAAAGGGACGCGCCATGCTGAGCGGGTGAGCATGACGAGCGTGGATATGGGCGCCCCAACGCGCCGCGATTGGGCTGCACTGGCCGTCTTGGCCGCGGGACTGGGCATGATCGTTCTCGACGGGACAATCGTGGGCGTCGCTCTCCCGGCAGTGATCGCGGATCTGTCGCTGGATATCGCCGACGCGCAGTGGGTCAACAGCTTGTACGCGGTCGTTTTGGGGGCGCTCCTACTCACCAGCGGTCGGATGGCCGATCGCTGGGGTCGCCGACGGCTCTTTCTCGGTGGCCTCATCGTGTTCATCGGCGGAAGCATGGCTGCGGCCGTGTCCCATAGCGCCAGTGACCTGATCGCGTCGCGAGCGATTCAGGCCGTCGGTGCCGCGGCCATCATGCCCGCGACGCTGTCGACGGTGAATGCCACATTTCGTGGGCGCCATCGGGCGGCCGCCTTCGGTGTCTGGGGTGCCGTGATCTCAGGGGCTGCAGCGATCGGCCCCCTGACAGGTGGCGTGCTTACCCAATACCTGTCATGGCCCTGGATCTTCTGGGTGAACATTCCCCTCGGGTGCGTCGTCTTCGTTGCGGCTCTGTTGACCGTGCGAGAAACCCGTAGCCGAGAAATTGGTTCGGGGTCTGATCTGATTGGTGCGGTACTCAGCGCGCTGGGATTGGGCGCCATCGTGTTCGCGGTGATCGAGGGCCCCGACCTCGGTTGGTGGCACCCGAACGAGGAGTCGCATCTCGGACCGATTACCTGGCCTGCCTCGGCATCGCTATCGGCAGTGCCGGTGATCGGTGCCTGCGGACTGCTCCTGGTCATTGCGTTCATCGTGTGGGAGCGAAGGCGCATGCGTCGTCATCGGTTGCCCCTCCTGGACCTCGGCCTGTTCCGGCACCCGACATTCACCTGGGGAAACGTGGCCGCGGGTTCGATCGCCCTCGGAGAGTTCGCGATCATGTTCGTTCTCCCCCTCTACCTGGTGAACGTCTTGGGCCTGTCCCTGGTCCAGACCGGGTGGGTGTTGGCGGCCATGGCCATCGGCGCGTTCGCCTCCGGCGCGGCTGCTCGCCACGTAGCGGCACGGATAGGTTCGTCGGGGGCGGTCCTGCTGGGACTGGCGGCAGAGTTGGCCGGGCTCGTCGTGATCGTGCTGGTCCTGTCCGCGTCCACCGCGACGTGGTTGATCGCGGCTCCCCTGGTCCTCTACGGCCTTGGGCTGGGGCTCGCTTCTGCGCAACTCACGGGGCTTGTGCTCAGGGACGTACCGCCCGCCCAATCGGGTCAAGCCTCAGCGACACAAAGCACCGTCCGCCAACTCGGTACCGCGATGGGCACCGCGTTGGCAGGCGCCGTGCTGTCCACCACGCTGCGCGCCACTCTACCGAGCGCCTTGTCAGCCGCTGGGTTCACCGGACCGGCCGTCGACAAGCTTACTGACGTCACCCGTGTTAGCGCCGGTTCAACGATCTCGATGCTTCGAGCCCAAGGTGACGCGAGCCCTTTCGGTGTCGAGACCGACAAGGTGGTCGCGGCCTTGGCGCACGGATTCTCCGACGGGACGCGGGCATCAATGGGTGTTGCCGCCCTCTTCCTGGTGGCCGGCGTGCTGGCAGCGACGCGGGTGCACCGGGCTGCAGGACGCTCTCCCGGGTCTAGCCGCCCCGCAACCGATCGCGTAGCGCCATGAGTTCGCGGCGTTGTGCCTCAGACAGGCTATTGATGCCCTGTTCGTTGATCTGGTCGAGCAGGACGTCGAGGCGCTCCCTGTCGGACATGGAGCGTTGTTCGGCGCGGGCATGTGCCCGTTCGGCCCGGGACGGGCGATGCGCACGGACCCTTGTGGTTGCGACAGGCCGACGACGTCCACCTGGGATCCAGGAGAAGTGAGCCAAGAGGCCCACCCTTCGGGCAACGATGGCTACGAGGACGAGTCCGAGGGCGAGGACCAACAGTTGCCCCATCATCCGGGCCGCCAAGAGTTGCATCACCCTCAACCCCACCAAGACAAGGCCGAAGACCCACGCCGGGATGTTGAACAAGAAGCGCATCGTCGGGTACTCGGCAATCCAAATCAGGAGCACCACGAACTGAATGAGATCGATTCCGGCTAGGTATCCCCCACCCACAGCCAGCCCCACGACCGTGGACGCGGCGGTCAAGGATCCCCAGATGCCCACGAGCAGCCACAGCATCCGGGTCCGACCGATGGTGTTTTCCAGGTTGGTCCCGAAGTACCAGAAGAAGAACAGGTTCAAGATCTCCCACAGCGACAACTGGTTCGCCACGGGCCATGTCACGAGGCGCCAGGGCTGACTCAGCAGTGCTGCCGGATCGAAGTAGAGGAGGTTGGGAAGGCTAGGCACCACGACCCAAGCGATCCAGGACGCGACCACGCCTGCACAGACGATGAGCGTGGTGGTCATCTCGAACCGTCCCACGCGGAACCATGGTTCGCTCGACGGGCCACGGGCAGCGAAAAGACCACTCATGACAGCAAGGTTGCCAGATAGATCCGCATCGTTGCGGTCGGTCCGAGTTGGGGCGACGGGTTACCGTTCGTCGTCTTGCTTCCCGGCACCCTCTTCGACTCGTCGTGACGTGGAGGGTTTCTGCTGCGGCTTTGCCGACTTCTTGTCTGACTCATCGTCCGTCAGGTAGCGCTTCTCCAGGATTGCCAAGAGGATCCATCCACCGAGAGAAGTCGTCAGCCACATGATCAAACCGGCAAGCAGCCATGTTGCGGCGTCAGCCATGGCGATTCCGCCCGGCATGAGACTGGTGATCAGGAGCGCCACAAAGGTCGTGATGACGCCGATGCCGCCCATCAGCGCTGGTGCGTACCGTCGGCCCGCGCGCTTGACGACGGGGGCCAAGAGCGCTTCAGCCGCCGCGTACACGGCGATCGCGGCAAGGAAACCCGCGAACTGAACCTTGAAGCCCGGCAACAACAGTGCGGCCAACAAGATGCCGAGCGCTGCGGTGGACAGGGCGACGATGATCTGGAGCAGGAGCCTCATGGCACCATCGTGCCAGCCAGAATGATCTCTGTTTGCCGCACGCCATCGATATCTCGATTGTGTCTGTGGTGGACGAACCTCGTGGAATCAGACGCTGACCAGTTCACGGGCATCGCGCAAGCGGCTCAGGCGAAGAAGAAGCGCGTGAGGTGAAAAAAGACCGGGGCGGCGAAAGCTAGTGAATCGAGACGATCCATCACACCGCCGTGCCCTTGAATGAGCGCCCCGAAATCCTTGATCCCTGCGTCGCGCTTGATGGCACTCATGACCAACCCGCCCAGGAACCCCATGGTGCAGCTCAGCAAGGAAATGGCGGCTGCCTGCCACAGCGAGAACGGGGTCGCCCAATGCAGCAGCGCGCCGAGAACGGTTGCCGACAACACTCCCCCGACGAAACCTTCCCAAGTCTTGTTCGGGCTCACGGTCGGGGCGATCGGATGGCGCCCGAGTGTCTTGCCCCACACGTACTGCAGCACGTCGGACCCCTGAACGACGATCACGAGAAACAGCATCAGCGCCGCACCCTCGGGGCCACCGAGTCCAACTTCCGAACCCTCTGCGTACTCGCGTCCGAACTTCATGGAGATGGGCAACTGCAAAAGGGCTGGGACATACGAAATGGCGTAGACGCTGAGCATCAAGGTCCATTGCACCGAGGCGGAGTGTTCCCGAAAGCCGGCGATCCTGCCGCGCAGGGCCGACACCGCCGGCAGCAGGAGGAGGGCGTACACCGGGATGAAAATGGAGTAAGTGCCGTACCAGTGTCGCCACACGAAGAAGTAGTGAAGAGCGGCCACGCCGTACAGCAACGCCAGCAGGACTCGATCATGCCGCTGGTCTGGAACGAGCCGTAGCATCTCGCGAAGCCCGACGAACGAGAGTGCCGCGAAGATGAGGATCGTGGCCGTCTCGCCGACCACGAGGCCGGCAACCAACACGGCGATCATGATCCACCACGCCCACGTCCGTTGGCGCAGGTTTTCGGTCAACGGGCCTTTTGGCAGGCGCCACGAGACCAGCAACACGATGAGTGTGGCCACAACGAGCACGACCCCCGCTCCGAGGGCGAGGGTGGCGGCCGGACCGCCGAGTAGGCCACTCATCAGTTGCGTCCGTCGAGTTCGGCCGCAATGTGGCGGAGGCGAATGACCACGGTGGCCAGTGAGCCCACGCTGATCAGTCCGAGTCCGACCATCATCACGGCTCCGGGCGGGACTCCCCAGGTTTGGGTGAGTGGCTCAGCCGCCGTGAGCAGAATGGAGGCGTCAAGGAGCCACATTCGACGCGGCTTGGACAGGGGGCCCTCGAAGTGATTCGACAGGCCCTGTGCGGCGCCGAGGGAACGCACGTACGCCGTCAGGACGGCGAGCGTGGCGGCGACCCATCCGAGGGTGACCGCTCCGGGGAAGGTGGCCACGGCGTACCCCGCGGCGGCGATCAGCAAGACGTCGGAGATGCGATCCGGCACCTCGTTGTAGAGGTCACCCGTCGCGGACTGCATCCCTCCTTCGACCGCGAGCATGCCGTCCAGCATGTTGCTCAACAGGCGAAGCGGTGGCGCCAAGGCCGCTACCAAGAGCAGGGCGATGCGACCGGACGGGCCGACGTGCGCGGAGGCGACCAGCGCTGCAGCCCCCACCGCAGACACCACCACGGACATGATCGAGATCGAGTTCGGCGTGGCGCCGAGTCGTTGCAGCCAACGGGCGAGGCGTCGTGCCCACCCGGTGTCTCGTTGTGGGATGGTTCGCCGCATCTCCCGAGGCTCAGGCTCCGTCATGTGGTTCGCATCCCTTTCGATCCGCCGATGATGCTGGGACCGACCCATGGGCTGCCATCCTGTGTCCATGGATCGCCGAGCTTCCGCCACGGTAGCGGACCACCCGGTCGCCTTCGCGTGGGGATTCGCCGAAGCCACCGCCTTCTTCGTCGTACCCGACGTGTGGCTTTCTCTGGTGGCACTACGTGATCCCCGACGCGCGTTGGCGGCGTGCGGCACGGCCACTGCGGGCGCAGTGCTCGGGGGACTCGTCACGCGCCATTGGGCAACGCGAGTCACGGCGGAGCAGTCGGCGGATCTCCTGACCCACATCCCGGCCATCGGCTCCGCGATGTTGCTCCAGGTCGATGACGAGGTTGCCCGGTTGGGTTACCGCGCGATGCTCAACGGCCCGCGGCGCGGTGTCCCGTACAAGCTGTACGCGCGCTCTGCGGGGCTTCACGGGCTCCCTGCGAAGGGGCTTGTCGTGTGGACGGTCCCGGCCCGAATCGGAAGGTTCCTTCTGGTTGCCGGAGGAACGGCCGCTCTCGCGCGCAGCGTTCGGCGGCGCGGCTGGCTGGCGGCGGGCACCCCTCTCGCAAGACTCGTCGGATCTGAGCGGAGGGCAGAGTACGCGGTCACGGTTGCCGCCTGGATGGCCTTTTACGGCTGGTACTTCTCCGTCTTCGGGGGCCGAAAGGACGATCGGAGCTAGCCTACTGCGATCTGACCCGGGAGGTCTGCCGCTAGCGGTGCGGCAGATCCTTGCTACCCCCGTACAGCAACGTGAGTTTGGCATCGACGTCTTGGAGCCCGGCGGCGTCGAGTTTGTCGCGAAGGCCAGTTTCATTGGCGACGGGCGGCTGGCCGATGGCGACGATGACCAATGTGCCGTGCCGCAGATAGATCTGGCTGATCTCCCAATCCTGGTCGGCGGCCCATTCCTTCGCGATGGGCGCTGCATGGGCGATCGTGAGCTCTTGTTGGACAACGACGGTGCTGCCCGCGCCAAGGGGAACGGAGATGATGGCGACGGCTCCGATGACGACGGCGACCGTGCTGCGTCGTAGTCGACCGACGGGGAATCCGGAGCTGCGGGCGGCGGGACGCACTCCATACAGCAGGAAGATCAATGTGCCCGTCGCCACAATCGCGCTGACGTTGGTGGTCCACAGCAAGAGCGCGCCCATGGCCTCGTCGACCGATCCGCTTTGGAGGGTGAGGCCAACCACGGACAAAGGTGGGACGAGTGAGATGGCGATGGCCACGCCCGGCAGGGTGTTGGAAACGTCCGAGCGCACCGTCGCGAAGGCCCCCACGGCGCCCGTTGCGAGGGCCGCGACGAGGTCCAGCAGCGTTGGGCTGATGCGTCCAGCGATCTGAGTGTTCGTCTGTGAGTTCAGCGTCACGTGGGAAACGAGCCCCATGACGTAGGCGATGCCGACGGCCACAATCGCTCCTCCGGCCACCACGAGCACATTGCGGATGATCAGCCCGCGATCGGATACGACCACCGAAAGCGCGGTTCCCAAGATCGGTGTCATCAGCGGGGCGACGATCATGGCGCCAATGACTGTGGCGGTCGAGTCGGTCATCACACCGGCCGTCGCGATGATGCTGGACAGGGCCATGAGGACCCAGAATGCCGACAGTTTCGTTCGGCTTGAGGCGCCGTAGAACAAAAACAGCTTGTCCACCATCTGGCGCACGCTCTCGTCGTCAACCGACAAGGACGGGAAGCGCTTGGCCGAAACCGCCTTGGAACTCATGGGAACATCATGGTCCACACAGGTCGCAGGTAGCCACGACCGATCACAGCGTGAACTGCTCATATGTGCGCCTGTGTCGGATACCGCAACGGGTGACCCCGGGCACCGATTATGACCCTGACGGCGACTAGCGTCTTGGAGGTCTCCCCCCACCCCCGTCCTGGAAGGCATCATGCGCATTCATATGCCCGGACGCGTCGGCGTGGCAGCCGCGCTGACGACCGGACTCCTCATCACCGTTCTCGCTGGGTGCGGGCCCGCCTCCTCGCAGGCCGGTTCCACCACACGCGCCAAGCATCACTCCACTCGCGCAGCCTCGAGCCGTGCCACCGCATCGAAGGCCAGCGCGTCAGCATCTTCCACTGCCAGCGGCAGTGCCTCCTCATCCGCGAACCAAGTGCAACCGAGCACGACGGGCCAAAGCGCGACCTCGGCACCGGCTTCCCAGTCAACGAGCGCCACCAGTTCCTCGCGCACGCAAAGCGGCCCAACGGCTTCGAGCGGGTGGACGATCGACATGTCCGACACCTTCGACGGTGCACTGAACTCGCGCCTGTGGACGCCCTACGGATGGGGAGACCCCAAGCAGGGAGATGGCGGGCTCGGGTACATCTCTAAAGACAACGTGACGACGAGGGACGGCAAGCTCATCCTCCGTGTCGATTACCGGAACGGAAACTGGTACAACGCAGGCTTGTCGACCGGCGACTACTTCAGCACCCCGGGAGGCCGCTGGGAGGTGCGCGCCAAGTTCCCCAAGGCGAAGGGAGTCGGATACGCCTTCCTGCTGTATCCCGGCGATGGGTCGTGGCCGCCCGAGGTGGACTTTGCCGAGGGTCGTGTGAACGGTCCCCAGGTCATGGGCGCCTACCACTGGGACTCCGACAACAAGCAGGCCCTGCGCTTCTTCGACAACACCGACATGAGTGGTTGGCACACCTACGGGGTGTACTTCGAGGGGAAGAAGCTGGTCTACACGTTCGACGGCAAGCCGTGGGCCACCATTGAGAACGATGCCGTTACCAGCAAAGCGATGTGGCTAGGCATGCAAACCGCCGCCATGGACCCCAACGGCAGCGCCAAGCAGTCCGAAACGGTGGATGGGGGCGTCCCCAATGCGTCCACTCCCGCGGTCAACGAGATCCAGGTGGATTGGGTGGCCCACTACAAGCGGACCTGACGAGGGCGGCTGGTCGTTCAAACGGCGAGCTCGTCTGTCACCATCGCCGCCAGGGCCAAGCTGGCCGTGAGGCCCGGACTCTCGATCCCGAACAGGTTTACAAGATTGGGGATCGAGTGCCGGGCGGGCCCTTGCACGAGAAAGTCGCTCGGGGGCGTGCCGGGGCCCCCGAGCTTCGGTCGAACACCGGCATAGGCCGGCACGAGGCGGCGGTCGGCCACATGCGGCCAGTAGCGCGCGATAGCGGTCGTGAAGTCCTGCGCGCGAGAGGCGTCGACGCTGTAGTCGACATCGTCGACCCACTCCACGTCGGGGCCGAAGCGGACGTTGCCGTCGAGGTCGAGGGTTGCGTGGACGCCGAGTCCTCCGTCTGACGGCACGGGGTACACGAGGTGGGCGAATGGCGAAACGCCTGCGGTCAACTGGAAGTAGCTGCCCTTTGCGAGAAATCGTGGTGGCAGTGCGTCCGCGGGGAATCCCTTCAACCTCGACACAACATTCCAGGTTTCGAGGCCTGCCGCCACGATCACGGTCCGCGCGTGCACCGGTCCAGCGTCGGCCACGTGCAGGACGAGCGAGTCTCTCCTCACGTCGCCGCCAAGCACCTCGCTCCTGAGCACGACGTCGCCACCCGCCGCTTCAACGTCGCGTCGCAGGCTGCGCATAAACCCATGACTGTCCACGATGCCGGTGTCCGGGGACCACAACGCCGCGTCGGCGACGACCTCCGGCTCAAGCTCAGTGAGTTCCGACTGCGTCACGCGACGCACGCCCTGTGCGCCGTTGGCGTGTGCCTGGGCGAGAATCGCCTCGAGGCGCAGGCACTCCGCAGGCCCGGTGGCGACGACCAGCTTCCCCACCCGGTGGTGTCGCACGTCGTGTGCCTGGCAATAGTCGTACAGCGCCCTGCTCCCGTCCCGACACGTGCGGGCCTTGACGCTGTTGCTGGCGTAGTACAGACCGGCGTGGATCACCTCGGAGTTTCGAGCGCTGATGCCCGTCCCAATCGTGTCGGACGCCTCCAAGACGAGGACCTCACGACCGGCTGCGGCCAGTTCGCGAGCGGTGGCCAGCCCAACGACCCCGGCCCCGATGACCACGACATCCACCGTTTCGGTCATGAAGGTCCCTCGGGACATCCGGGGTCGGCGGCTCGTCGGACACCCGCTCGGCCCCCCGGAAGTAACACCCGGGGTTGGTCGCGGGCGAAATGAGCACCCAGGCGCGATTGCTCGCTCGCAAACGACATGCGCTCAGGCTATTGCGCGTGCAGCGCGCAGCGCCCGGAAAAGCGTGGAGGCGGCCTGTCGCAACAGAGTGCGGGCGCGGCGTGTGCCGCTCGGTCGACGTCGGAACGCACGGTCGTCGAGGAGCGTCCGACGCCGAGTGAGCAGCCTGCGTGACAACGACCCGGTGCCTGGCACCTCGTTCCCTGTTCGGTCGGCGCTGGGACGTGCCTTCCGCCTAGGCCTCGCGGCCGTGCTGGTCGGGGTGATCGGGGTCATCATGGGGCCTCCAGCCCCAGCGCAGGCGTGTTCGATGGCCGAAGACGGGCGCGCCATCAGAGCCAGTGAACTCGGGTCCATCAACTCGGCGGATGGCGCGTGGGCGGAGCGTTATCGAGAGGCGACCGGGCACGGGCCCCCAACGATCGTGGGAGCGGTCCGGCTGGAAGTGGTCTCGACCATCCGCGAGACGTCCACGCATCACCGAGGCGCCGTCATCGCCCCGGTGGCAACGTGGGGCGAGGCGAGCGTGATCCCCATCAGGCTCGATCCGCCAGATGTGAAGGACGGGAACGACTGCCGCATCGAGGCCGGTCGTCTGGGGGTGGCGACTTATGTCTTGATCGGCGATAACGGCAAAGACGACCCATTCGTGATCGATGTCCTGACCGAGGGGCAAGACATCGAACCATTCTTGACACAAAGGTTCGGTTCGCCCACGGCCATCGATAAACCTCATCTGCCAACAGTGCTCGATCAGCCCGCCGTCGCTGACAATCCACAAGGCGTTACCTGGTCGCCTGTCCTGATAGCGATGGGCGGAGCTGTGGTCGGCGGCACCGCCGTGTGGATGGTGGCGCGCCGACGCAGGCTGCGGTGAGAGTCGCGGTGCCACTCCAGCTGATCGCCGGTGTCGTGGGCAGGAGGTCAGCCGAGGGCGTCGGCGACAAGTTGCAGCGTCTGCTCGCGAGACGGGCTGCGATCCGCTGCCACCCCCGTCAGTTCACCGGCAATGGGCTGAATCATGACCTCGTCGACGTCGAACCGCGCCGCCAACTCGGAAATGCGCTGAGCCGCATGGTCTGGGGTGCCGATCACCCAGGGCTCGGTGATCGTCGCGGTGAGGGCAGCGCGCGGCGGCGCGGCAGCCTCGGCCTCTTCCACGAGCGGCAGCAACCCGAGCAGTCCCCCGGTTCGCAGGGCAACCATGGCGTGTAGTTGCGGCTGCGCCAAGCGCCGGGCGAGTTCGGGGGTCTCGGCGACGACGACGTTGACGGTCAAGAAGGGCCGAGCCTCCGGGTAGGACGTGGATGGCTGGTAGTTGGTGCGGTACAGGTTCAAGGCCTCGGCGGTCCCCTGCCCGGAGAAGTGATGGGCGAACACATACGGTAGTCCGCGGTCCGCGGCCAGTTGAGCCGAGTAGTCCGACGAACCCAGGAGCCAAATGTCGGGTTGCGACGCCGCCCGAGGTGTGGCCACCAACGGGTGTCGCTGTCCGTTGACGTCCACCGAGACGCCGACCGGTGACATCATGGCGGCGACTTGATCGACATAGGTTGGGAACCGGGCGACGGCCTCGTCTCCCATCCCGTTGCGCAGCGCCCACGCTGTCACCTGGTCGGTCCCGGGAGCCCTCCCCAGGCCGAGGTCAATTCGTCCGGGAAAGGCCGCTTCCAGCATGGCGAACTGCTCGGCGACCACCAGCGGAGCGTGATTTGGCAGCATCACACCGCCCGAACCGACGCGAATGCGCTGCGTCGCAGCCGCGATCACGGCGATGCCCACCGGAGGCGTCGTGGCCGCCACGGCGGGAATGTTGTGGTGCTCAGCGACCCAGTACCGGCGAAAGCCCGCCTGATCGGCGACCTTTGCGAGGGAAACCGAGGCAGCCAGGGCGTCGGCGGTGGTCTGGTCAGACCGAACGGGAATGAGATCGAGGACGGAAAGGGCAGGAATGGTCACCTTCGCAGAACACGCCCGTCAAGTCGGCTATTCCTGATCGGTTCAGTTCTCGATCGCACGCCCGCCTTAACCGCGCTTCTTGTGGCGCGGCTTGCGCTCGGCGGGAATGCGGCGCTCTTGTGACTTCGAACGCGTGTACCCACCCGAGGACGCGCGCGACCCGCGCGAACCCGACGGCGCTCCCGAACGAGCCGACGGCCGCGGCCGGTGCCCGTGGTCCCGTTCCAGCGCCATGAGCACGCCGGAGATGCGTGTGGCGCGGATCCCTTCCCAGAACTCCGGCGGCAGCCCGGGTGGTAGCTCGACGAGGGAGTGTTCGGACCGGATGTCGATACGTCCGATCTGATCGCTGGTCAGCCCGCCCTCATTCGTGAGCGCACCCACGATCTGTCGGGGTGTGACGCGTTGCCGGTGCCCAACCGCCATGCGGTAGGACCGCCACCCTCCGCCCGGTGCCTCGCGGTGCGGCTTGCGCTCTCGCGTGTCGCGATCCCGTCGAGGGCGGTCGTCACCCCACTGCGGCCGGTCGTCGCTGGACGGCGGCGGTGCGTCGGCGGCAGGGTCCAACAGCATCGGCTCGTCGCCCTGCATGACTGCGGCGAGCGCAGCCGCCACGTCGACCTCGGGGACGTCGTACTCGGCGACGTAGTGCGCGACCACGTCGCGGAAGAACCCGATCCTGTCCTCATCGCTCAGCGCGGTGGTGATGGCGTCGTCGAAGCGGCCCAGACGTGAGGCGTTGATGTCGTCGGCGGACGGAACGCGCATCGAGTTCAACGTCTGCCCCGTTGCTTGTTCGATGGGGCGCAGGCGACGGCGTTCGCGGGGAGTGACGAAAGAGATCGCGTCACCACTTCGACCTGCCCGGCCGGTCCGCCCGATCCGGTGGACGTAGGACTCGGTGTCGATCGGGATGTCGTAGTTGATGACGTGGCTGATCCTGTCGACGTCCAGCCCGCGCGCGGCGACATCGGTCGCGACAAGAACGTCCAGTCCGCCTGACTTGAGGTTCCCGATGGTTCGCTCGCGCTGAGCCTGAACCATGTCGCCGTTGATGGCAGCTGCAGAAAAGCCTCGTGCACGCAGCTTCTCGGCGACGGTCTCGGTCTCGTTCTTCGTGCGTACGAAGACGATCGTGCCACCGGTCGCCTCGACCTCAAGAATGCGGCTGAGCGCCTCCACCTTCTGCGGGTACGGAACCACGATGTAGCGGTGAGTGACGTTGGTGGCCGTCGCCGTCGCAGCCTTGACTGAGACTTCGCGAGGGTTGCGCAGATAGGTGCGTGACAGCTTTCGGATCGCGCCAGGCATCGTTGCGGAGAACAGCGCCACCTGCTTCTCGACGGGGGTGCCTGAGAGAATGCTCTCGACATCCTCGGCGAATCCCATCGTCAACATCTCGTCCGCCTCGTCCAAAACGACGAATCGCAGACCGCTGAGGTCCAAGGTGCCGCGTTCCAGGTGGTCCTTGACGCGTCCGGGTGTCCCCACGACGATCTGCACGCCCCGCGCCAGAGCGTTCAACTGGAAGCCGTAGCCCTGCCCTCCGTATACCGGCAGGATGCGGACGTTGAGCTGTGTCGCATAGCTTTCGAACGCCTCGCACACCTGCAGCGCCAGCTCGCGGGTCGGTGCCAACACGAGGGCCTGGGGCGGCGACTTCTTGCCCAGGTCAAGCTGTTGCAAGATCGGCAGAGCGAAGGCGGCTGTTTTACCGGTCCCCGTTTGCGCGAGGCCGACGACGTCGCGGCCCTGCAGCAGCGCAGGGATCGTCTCCGCCTGGATCGGCGATGGGGTCTCGTACCCGAGGTTTGTCAGCGCCCGCAGGATCTGAGCGTCCAGCCCCAGTTCGGCGAAGCTTGGGGTCGACTGGTCTGGAGTCTGTTGGTTGTCTGTATCAGGCACATCGGGTTCAGGCACTCGCAAAGCGTAGTTGCTTGAACCCGATGTACCTGCATCCATGCCCGGGCCTCGCGTGGCGAACGCCCCAGTTCGAGGGTTGCTCGCGCGCACATGCGAGGCCGCGGGTGGCCACTCAACTGGCGAAGTTCGTTACCCAGATCAAAGTGCCGGAGCTCTCAGCGGCAACGCCCACACCCAACTTGGTGTACGTGCGGTTCAGGATGTTGGCCTTGTGGCCTGCTGAGTTCATCCAGCCCTTTACGACCGCCTCCGGTGTCGTGTAGCCCTTGCCGATGTTCTCGGCCAGTGCCCCCATGCCCGAGCACAACGACCAGATCGTCGAGAGGTTGCGGTGCGTGAAGGTCTTGGTGGCGGCGAGGTGCTTGGCCCACGGTTGAGCAACCTTGGTCGTGAGGCAGGTGTGGAGCTTCAGCGCCGGGATACCTCGCGCCTTGCGCTGCGCATTCACGAGTGCCAAGACCTTCGCCACCCGCGTTGAGGTGACCGATGTCGTCGTGATGGAGCCGGTTGTGGTCTGAGTCGTGGAGTTCGTTACGGAGTAGTTCTTCGCAGCCGGGGCGGAGATCTCCGCTGCGGATGCTGTGGGTGTGGCGACAGAACTCGTCAGCCCCACCGCGCCGAACACGGTAAGGCAGGCTGCAGCAGCAACCCAGAAACTCATTTTTCGAAACATGGGGTGTCCTCCTTGAGGGACTTCATCGGCAATCGATTCAGAGATTTCGGTCATTGCCTGAATCGTTGCTGAGAACTCTCAGCTGATATTCCGCGAACGTACCGTGGCTGCGCCCCATTCGCCAAAGATTTGTCCATCGAACAGTCGACACATGCTGGGTACGTGCCGTCGTGAGCGGGACCACGCCATCGGCTTCGGGCGGCGAAGGGCGCATCCCCGATAAGCTCCGCCCCGTGAGGAGGCCCTTATGAAGCTGCTGTTTCTCGGAGCCGGTGCGATCGGGACCTACGTGGGAGGATCACTGGCCGCCGCCGGTCACGAGGTGGCGTTCATCGAGCGCCCCGATGTCGCGGCCCGGCTGGCGTCCCGTGGCCTCGTCGTTCACCGCGAAGGCTCAGACATCGCGGTCACCCAAGCCACGTTCTTCGACTCTCCGTCGGCGGCCCTCGCGGCTGGCCCCTATGACCTCGCCGTCATGGCCTTGAAGTCGTTCGACACCGCAGGGGCGGTGGATGACCTCCTCGCGACCGGTGCGGCCGTACCGACAGTGCTGAGCCTGCAAAATGGCGTTGACAACGAGCGGGTCATTGCTGAGCGCCTCGGGGCGCAGCGTGTGCTCACCGGAACCGTCACCAGCGCCGTGGGAAAACCCGGTCTGGGTGAGGCCGTCGAGGAAAAGCACAGGGGCATCGGGATCGCGTTGGGCCATCGATTGTCCGAACGCGTGATCATCGCCATGAATCAGGCGAATCTGTCTGCGCGTGGCTACGACGATGCGGCATCGATGAAATGGTCGAAACTGCTCACAAACCTCACGGGGAACGCGACCTCGGCGATCCTCGACATGTCCGTCGCTGACCTTTTCGCTGACCCGCGCCTGTACCGGGTCGAGATCGACGTCCTGCGGGAATGCCTCGCCGTCATGAAGGCGATGGGGCTTCGCCCCATTGCCCTGCCGGGTACCCCCGTGCGCGCCCTGGCCTTCGCGGCACAACGGTTGCCCCGATTCATCGCCCAGCCCGCGCTCTCTCGAGCGCTGGGATCGGGCAGGGGCGACAAGATGCCGAGCTTCCACATCGATCTGCATGGGGGGCGGGGCCAGTCCGAGGTCGACTACCTCAATGGAGCCGTCGTGCGGTACGGCGAGCGGTACGGCGTAGCCACGCCCGTCAACCGGGTCCTGACCGAAACACTCACTGCGCTCACCGAGCAGCGAGAGAGCCTGGAGAGCTTCCGTCGCAAGCCCGAAGCCCTGCTTGAGAGGATCAACGCCGCCCACTGAGCGACGCTCCCGGTTGGACCGCCTAGTGCCCGTCAGACACTGCCTCGGTGGATCGAACGTCATCGCGGATATCCCGCAGGAGCGACGTGAGGTCGTCCAGGCCGTCGCCAAATGACTCGGCCCAGGCTTGAATCAGCGGAGCGCGGGCCTCGCGGGCCTGCCGCGCCAGAAACCGTCCGCGTGCAGTGAGCTCCAGGATGACGGCTCGACCGTCGGCTTCTGACTGGCGGCGGGTCACCAGGCCTTCGTTTGTGAGCCGGGTCAGCAGTCGGCTGGGATGACCAGACTCCGCAACCAGGCGAGTCGACAGGTCTTTCAACGTGACGGGCCCCACGTCGTCCAGCGCCATGATCGCCTCGGCTTGAACGCCCGTGAGCCCCAGGGGGCGAAACGCGGCCGCCAACGCTGTGTTGAGTTCATTGACGAGGCTCCTGATCTCAAACGCGAATGCAACGACCGTATCTACCGAAGTGTGTGACATGTCACCTAACCTCACGTTGGCGAGTTAGGTGACATGTTACATATATCTGTGGAGTCCTTTTCCTCGTGATTTGCAGGCGGGACTGGGGGCGCGAAGGCGCGCGCCACGGACGTCCTGGGCTGCTGGGTGCCGCCTCCGTCAGGGGTGGAACGTCGGCATCTCGGTGATGCCGCGGTCCGCGCGGGACTTGGCAATAGCGATGAACGCTGCCAGCCAGATCGCCGCATGAACGATGGCCAACGAGAGTGCGAGCAACCAGGGAGCGGGCGCCCAGACTCCAACCAGAACGCTGAGGGCTGCCCCGATCAGGAGCGCCGCAAGGATCGTGGAGCGCACTTCTCCACGGCCGTCTTCGTACTCGACGTTCACCACGAGGACAACGACCCACACCAACATCGAGGCCGAAGCCCCGGCCAGCAGCCAGGCTGTGGCAGCTGGCGTGTGGTGTTCGTTCGCGTGGGCGACGAGGCTCACCATGCCGGCGCCTGCTGCGGCGATGGACGCGGTCAGCGGAAAGTGTCCGAGTGTCCACACCCCGAACGCCCAGGCGTTGCGACGGACGCGCCGACCGCCCACTGAGTCGAAGTAGTTCCACCAGAATCCAAAGCCGATCTGTAGCGCGAGAACCGCCGTCAGGATCACGAGCGGGGTGCGATCAGCCTCCAGTAATCCGTTCACGACACCGGTGACGACCTCGCCGAGCACGATGATCGTCAGGAGTCCGAACCTTTCAGCTCCTGACTCGGTGATCACGTTGTCGGCGGTTCGTTGACCACCGATGATCCCCTGCACGATCATGCCGACCACCCACAGGGCGATCATGCCCGCCCACAACCAGGTGCGCGCCGGGCCGCCGAGCACTCCCCCGGCCACGACACCGGCGGCGATCAGCGTGTGGCCGACGACCCATCGCGCAACGGCATTTCGATCCGCGGCCGAGTCGTCGTATCGGCGCACGAGCCACCACTGCCGGGACACCAAGATCAGCTCCACCGCGAAGAGCACGGAAAACCACAGACCGTCGTTGGATTTCGGGTCGAGCGCGTGCCCTGCGTACACCGCCATCAGCGCCAACACGGGCATCTGGGCGAAGATGTAGGTGCGGCTGCGACCGTCGTTTCGCCCATGAAGGTCGTGGTAGATGGACCCGTTCAGCCATGCGATCCACACCAAAGCGAACAAGATCGAGAAGTCGAGAACGCCGGACCACGTGATGTGCTTCGCCAAAGTGTGCGCGATCTGCGCGATGAGAACGACAAACACCAGGTCGAAGAACAGCTCGACGAAACTCACGGTCCGATGCGGCTCGATCTCGCCATGAGGCCGCGGCGGCGATACGAACCAGTTGCGGAGCAACGACCCGACGCTTGGTGGACGGGGCGTGGCACTGCTTGGTGACGTGGGCATCGCATCCTCGATTCACTGTGCTGCCGCCGCACGCTACCGGGCGCGAGAGTCGGAGTCGACCAAGCCGTGGGACGCGGAAGCCATCACGCTAATCACCGCCCATCGCCCGTTCGTGCGATCAGCGGTGCTCTCCCGCCGTTGTCTGGTCAGGGCTGCGCCGGGGGAAAGGGTCCCAGCGGACACGATCACCTCGACCTCGACCTCGATCATGATCAGGCGGCCGCGCCGACCTGAAGGAACCATTCACACGCTTCCCAACCACGCGAGCACGCTATGAGCGACAATGCTCATGTGCACCGATCGGAACGACTCAAACTGATCACCCAAATGGTCAATGCAGGTCCACGGACGATCGCGGACCTGTCAATACTGACCGGCGTATCGACCATTAGCGTCCGACGTGACCTGCGAGATCTATCCGAACAGGGCGCCGTCAAGCGAGTCCGCGGTGGGGCCGTGCCTGTGTCTAGTCGCGAGGACCAGTACCCGTTCGAGCCACGGCCCGCGGAAGAACCGGACCTCAGGGGGCGACTCGCACGCACCGTGGCTGAACTCATCTCACCGGGCGACGCCGTCCTGATCGACAATGGCACGACGGCTTTGGCTGTCGCGCGGGAAATCGCTGGTGTTGGTGTCACCGTTCTCGCACTTTCCCTGCATGCTGCCGTGGCTGCAGCGAGCAAACCCGGCAACCGTGTCATCGTCCCGGGTGGCCCCGTCGATGACGACAACCTTGGGTTTACCAGCGCAGGAGCGCGTGACGCAGTGGGGTCCATGCGCTTCGACTTCGCGATCCTCGACGCCTGCGCAGCCGATCCAGACGCGGGCCTGACAGTTACCAGCTGGGGTGATGCGCAGGTCAAACGGACCGCGTTGACTGTCTCGCGCCGCCCGATTTTGGTGGTCCCGGCCGACAAACTCACGCGCACCGCAGCGCATTGGTTTGGCTCGATGCACCAGGTGGACACGCTCATCACCACCGATGGCGTCACACCTCGGTTGGTGTACGAGGCGCAGTCGGCCGGCGTCAAAATGATCATCGTCGAGCCATAATGATCATTATGGTCACTCCGTAGTGATCGTTTGTTCCGAAGTGATCACGGTCGCGTGGTTGAGTGGTTCGAGAAGTATCGTCAGGGGATGGGCAAGAACCACGTTCCCGCCGCTGCAGACTTTCGAGCGGCCTGTCCGCGCCGTTCGCACGGTGAATGGCAACCGGGGCCGGATCGAGCCGATCCCCTGTCGATCTTGGCTGACGAGGAACGCGGTCGGATCGCCGAGCTTCTACCCCTGCGGCATGAGCGTATGGCCGGATCAGCCTTCGCCTTCTTTCGCGGTGCGGCCGCCATCATGGCCGCTGACCTCGCCACCACGCCGACGACGGGGATCCTGGTGCAGGCCTGCGGAGACGCGCATCTCGCGAACTTTGGCGCGTACGCGGCTCCGGACCGCCGACTGGTCTTCGACATCAACGACTTCGACCAGACCCTCCCCGCTCCTTGGGAGTGGGACGTCAAGCGCCTAGCGGCCAGTATCGTCATCGTGTCCCGCGAGAGTGGGCTCGGCGAAGGTACCCGTCGCCGATTCGTGAAGCGAGCCATCGCGGCCTATCGCGACGCGATGAACAACCTGGCTGACATGAGCAATCTGGACGTCTGGTATGCGCGCGTTGAGGTCAAGAGGCGTCTGAAGCGACTGGCGCGTGAGCGTCCCGATGTGCACCTGCGCCCGAAGAGGGTGGTCGGCAAAGCTCAGAAGATGGACGATCTGCGCGCACTCGCGAAACTCACCGATCAATCCGAGGGCGTGCTTCGATTCCGAGACGATCCTCCGCTACTCGTGCCGGCCCGGACGCTGCCCCCGCCTGAAGACGGTCGGACGATCCCTGACATGGTCCAAGAGGTCTTCAGCGCGTACCGCTCCTCGCTGGAACCGCATCTGCGAGCACTCATGTCACGGTTCAGGACCGTGGATGTTGCCAGGAAGGTGGTGGGCGTGGGCAGTGTCGGAACCGAGGCCTGGGTGGCCATGCTCGATGGTGACGATGGCGCGGCACCGTTGTTTCTTCAGATCAAGGAGGCGACGCCGTCAGTGCTTGAGCCGTTCGCCGGTAGGTCAACCGTTGACCACGCCGGCCAGCGAGTGGTCTGCGGCCAGCGCTACATGCAAACCGCGTCGGACCCATTCCTCGGATGGGCCTCACTCACGCGCGAGGGTAAGACCGTCCAGTACTACGTGCGCCAACTGTGGGACTGGAAATGGTCGGCACCCATTAACGCGATGAGTGCCGACCAGTTCGGTATGTATGCGGTGCTATGCGCACGCACGTTGGCGCGAGCGCATGCCCGCAGCGGTGACCGCTGGGCGATCGCCGCCTACCTCGGCAGAGGTGACGGCTTCACCAAGGCCCTGACCCAATTTGCCGAAACATATGCGGACGTGAACGCCAACGATCACGCGGCGCTGGTCGCCGCCATCAGAAGCGGAAGGATCTCGTCCCTGCAGTAGGCCGGTTCGTGCCCGTCACTGGCTCTTGTGGTGGCTCGACCCGACCTCGTCACCGGCCTTCCATTCTGCGTATTCCGGCCGATCCTTCATGAAGGCTGCGATCTCTTCCGGTGAGGCGATCAGCTTGGGGTCATGCTTGAGGTACCACTTCGTTTCGCGCGCGATCAACCCCGACAAGATCAGCAAGCCGATGAGGTTCGGCAGTGCCATCAGGCCGTTCATGATGTCGGCGAACGTCCACACGACGCTCAACGGAATCGTGCATCCCACGTACACGACGAGGGAGAAGATCACCCGGAACGGCATCACACCACGGCGACCGATCAACCGCTCGACGTTCCGTTCGCCGTAGTACGCCCATCCCAGGATCGTGGAGTACGCGAACATGACGATGGCAATCGTGACGATCCAGTGGCCCCAATTGCCGGGCAGACCGTGGGTAAAGGCCTCGCCTGTCATGAGTGCTGCGTTGTCCGAGCCCTTCGTCCACACGCCGGTGGAGATCAACACGAGGCCAGTGAAGGTGACGACGATGATCGTGTCGATGAAGGTCTGGGTCATCGCCACGAGACCACCGCGGGTCGGGTGCGTCGTTTGAGCCGCCGCAGCAGCGATGGCCGCGGAACCCATGCCGGATTCGTTGGAGAAGATGCCGCGGGCGACGCCCATCTGCATCGCGATGATGAAGACCGATCCCGTGAAGCCGCCGACGGCCGCCGACCCAGTGAACGCTTGGGAGAACACCTCTCCGAACGCCGCGGGGACGGCCCCGATGTTGGCGATCAAGATGTAGAGGGCGCCAACGATGTAGAAGACGATCATGATCGGGACGAATCCGGCAGTGACCTTGCCGACCGACTTGATGCCACCGATCAGGACAGCCAGGGTCGCCACAGTGAGGATGGCACCGGTCGCCCACAGCGGGATGTTGAACGAATGCTGGACGTTGGTGGCGATCGAGTTGCCCTGGGTCATGTTGCCGATGCCGAAACAGGCAAGCACGGCGAAGATCGCAAACGCTATGGCAAGCACCTTGCCGATCGGGTGCTTGATGCCGTGCTGCAGGTAGTACTGAGGTCCGCCGGACTTCTCCCCCGCGGCATCGGTCTTACGGAAGCGGATGCCGAGGAAGGTCTCGGCGTACTTCGAGGCCATGCCCAGCAGGCCCGTCACCCACATCCAAAACAGCGAGCCTGGGCCACCCACGGAAATTGCCGTGGCAACGCCGACGATGTTGCCGGTACCCACCGTCGCCGCCAAGGCGGTCGTGAGTGCCTGGAATTGGGAGATGTCACCCTCCGAACCCTTGTCGCGGCGCCTGAGAAGCCCCAAGTTCAAAGCGGCCCCCAGACGGAGGAACTGAATCCCACCCAGGCGAATCGTTAGGTAGACGCCGGTACCGAGTAGCAGCGGGATGAGGAGGAACGGCCCCCACACGATCCCGTCGATCTCGCCCAGCCAGTATTCGACTGCATCCATTGGTTCTCCTACGACTACTTGGGGTCTTGCCGGGCACCCTAACGGCAGAATCGAGCGGGCCTCGCGACTGCTTCCTGGGTGAGAATCGCGGGTAACGCATCCAGTCGGGTACTAGCGGGCTGTCAGGGGGCTTCGACTACCTTCGTGGTCATGACGACGACCGCAGAGATGATCGCCCGCCAGGAGCCCCTCGCGACGGCCTTTGGGTACCGCACGACCGCCACTGAGGTCCTTGCGCACACGGATCTGCGCGGTCGCCGCGCCATCGTGACCGGCGGGTACTCGGGGTTGGGGTTGGAAACTGTTCGCGCCCTGTCTGCCGCTGGGGTGCACGTGACCGTGCCTGCACGTCGATTGGACGCCGCGCGCGAGGCGCTCGCCGGCCTCGACCACGTTGACATCCGGCCTCTGGATCTGAGCGACCTGACGATGGTGGCGACATTCGCCGAGTCGATCTGTGCCGAAGGCGTGCCGATCGATCTCGTGATCAATGCCGCCGCCGTAATGGCGACGCCTCAGCAGCGCACAGCCCAGGGGTGGGATTGGCAGTTCGGAATCAACCACCTCGGGCACTTCGCGCTCGTTGCTGGAGTCTCGGGCCTGCTCTCCCCCGGCGCTCGGGTCGTCGCGTACTCGTCCGTGGGCCACTATCGCTCCCCCGTGCGGTTCGACGACATCAACTTCGACTCCACCGCCTACGACCCGTGGGTTGCCTACGGACAGTCCAAGTCGGCCGATGCCTTGTTCGCTGTTGGACTAGATGCCCGAGCTGAGGCGCACGGTGTCCATGCCTACTCGGTGCATCCCGGCGGGATCATGACTGAACTACAGCGCCACATTTCGCGGGAGGAACTCATCGCGCGTCAGTGGATCGACGCGGACGGGAACCCCAACCCCCTGTTCAAGACGCCCGAGCAAGGGGCTGCCACCGGCCTGTGGGCCGCCACCGCGCCCGAACTGCTCGAACGCGGTGGGGTGTATTGCGAGGACTGCTCCATCAAGGGCGTCGTCGGGCCCGACCACACCGACCTGTCCACCGGTGGCGTGAAGGAATGGGCCATCGACGTCGACGCCGCCGAGCGATTGTGGGATCTGTCGGTCGAAGCGACCGGTGTCGAACCGTTCGCGGGCGACGAGGTCGTGTCCGTCTGATCGCCGTGGCTGAGGCGTCAATTGATTCAGCCTGGCGCCTCGCAGGGGTCATGGCCGCTGGTGAGCGATTCCCAACGTGGCGTAGGCGCGGCGGATGTGTTGTTCGACGAGGGTTGCGGCAGCACCGGAATCACCGGCTTCGATGGCGGTCAAGATGGCGGCATGCTCACGCAGCAGCTGCGCGCGGTGTGCCTGCCAGTCGGGCAGGGCGACTGATGCGCTGCGAATCGCCTCGCGCACGGCATTGCGGACGGCGACCGTGAGGTCGGCGAGCAGTTCGCTGTCCCCCGCCCTGGCGATGGCCACATGAAAGTCGGTGTCGAGGACGTTGAAATCCTCGATGTCCTTGGCTTCGTCCATGGCATCGATCAGCGACCGCAACCGCCGCAGCGCTCGAGGGCTGGCCTGTTGCGCGGCCAGCGCCGCTGACGACCGCTCCAGCGCGACGCGGGTTTCGGTCAGATCGGCCGTACCCGCCTCCGACAGGCTCAGGTGCAGTTGGAAGATGCGTGCCAGCGCGTCGCCGCGAGCGGGGGCGATACGCGTCCCTCGGCCCGGCCCCGCGCTGGACGTGATGAGCCCTTGGGTCTGCAGCACACGCATGGCCTCGCGCACCGCCGAGCGGCTGACCCCGAGTTGGGCAGCCAACTCGCGCTCGGGCGGGAGCTGATCGCCAGGTCGATGGTGCCCGGTGAGAATACCCGCCTCAATGTGTTTGAGTACGACCTCGTACGCGTGCAGTCCCTCACGTTCCTGTGGTTCCAACTCATCCGATCGTGGGGTCACGAACACATTGTGCGCCGGATTCACGCGAGCGAAGCAATCACCGTTTGTGGCTGTTCAGCAAACAGCCCGAAATGGCCTCGACAATGAGCGGACCCAGCGTCACCCGGGGGTTGACGAGCGCGTCACAGCGCAGCAAGATGATTATGGTCTGACCAATAGCGTCAGGCGAGCCCAGAGCATCCAACGGATGGAGAGGCGCATGACCGGCAAGGACGGGCTGACAGTGGCCCTGTTCGGTACCTGCATCAACGACGTAATGTTCCCCGGCACCCCGAAGGCCGTCGTGACGGTCCTGGAACGGCTGGGATGCACAGTTGAATACCCCATGGCGCAGACCTGCTGCGGCCAGATGTTCACCAACACCGGCTACTTCGAAGCCGCGCTGCCAAACGTGCGTTCCTATGTTGAGGCGTTCAGCGACTACGACTACATCGTGGGTCCCTCGGGATCCTGCATCGGTGCGGTGCGGCACCAGCACCCGATGCTGGCCGCCCATGCGGGGGACGCCGCACTGGAAGCGGCCGTTGATCGTGTGGTCAGTCGTACCTACGAGTTCAGCGAGTTCCTCATCGACGTTCTGGGTGTGACCGACGTGGGTGCGAGCTTTCCGCATCGCGTGACGTACCACCCGACGTGCCATTCGGTGCGCGTGGCGAAGGTCGGGGACCGTCCCTATCAGCTACTCAAGGACGTCAAGGGGCTCGAACTACTGCCACTGACCGATTCGGATCAATGCTGCGGTTTCGGCGGCACGTTCTCGGTGAAGAACCCAGACGTTTCTGTGGCGATGGGCTCCGACAAGGCCCGCAATGTGGTCGACTCCGGTGCCGAGTACCTCGTGGCCGGGGACAACGCCTGCCTGATGCACATCGGTGGGTTGCTGCATCGCCAGAACGCTGGCGTGACCCCCATTCACCTCGCGGAAATCCTGGCGTCGACGGAGGCGGAGGCATCATGACCATCACGTCCAAGACCTCTCAGACTGGCCGTCAACAATCGGCACAGCGGCGCACCCCGGCGCCGCCCACGACCACCCTGCTGGGGATGCCCGCTTTCCCGCGTAATGCCAAGGCAGCATTGAGGGACGAGCAGTTGCGGGGCAATCTGCGCCACGCAACCCGCACGATTCGCGCCAAGCGGGTCGAACGGGTCACAGAGGTGCCGGAGTGGGAGGACCTGCGACTGGCCGCCGAGGCGATCAAGAACCGCACGCTGACTCACCTCGACACCTACCTGACGCAGCTAGAGGCCTCGCTCCAGCGAGCGGGCGCGACCGTCCATTGGGCGCGTGACGCTGACGAAGCCAACCGCATCGTCATCGACCTGGTACGCGAGACGGGCTCCGACGAGGTGGTCAAGGTCAAGTCGATGGCCACCCAGGAGATCGGGCTCAACGAGGCGCTCGAGGACGCGGGCATCGCCGCCTGGGAAACCGATCTCGCCGAGCTGATCGTGCAGCTTGGTCACGACCGCCCCAGCCACATTCTCGTTCCAGCTATCCACCGCAACCGGTCTGAGGTCCGAGAGATCTTCCGGCGCGAGATGGGCCTGTACGGCACTCCCGCGCCCAAGGATCTGTCGAACGATCCCGCCGAGTTGGCGGGGGCCGCGCGCAGACATCTGCGCGAGAAGTTCCTCCAGGCCAAGGTCGCCGTGTCCGGCGCGAACTTCGCGATCGCGGAGACTGGCACCCTCGTCGTCGTGGAGTCCGAAGGCAACGGACGCATGTGTCTGACCCTGCCCGAGACCCTCATTTCGGTGGTCGGCATCGAGAAGGTGCTCCCCACCTTTGCCGACCTCGAGGTGTTCATGCGGCTACTGCCGCGCTCGTCCACCGGCGAGCGGATGAACCCCTACACGTCGATGTGGACCGGTGTCACCCCAGGCGATGGACCGCAGAACGTCCATGTCGTCCTGGTCGACAACGGACGGACGAAGGCGCTGTCCGACCCCGACGGACGAGCCGCTTTGCGGTGCATCCGCTGCTCGGCGTGCCTGAACATCTGCCCGGTGTACGAACGCGTCGGCGGCCACGCATACGGCTCGGTGTACCCGGGACCCATTGGCGCTGTGCTGACTCCCCAGCTGCGGGGTATCGACTCGGCCATCGACGCCTCGCTGCCGTACGCGTCGACGTTGTGCGGTGCGTGCGCAGACGTCTGTCCCGTACGCATCCCGATCCCAGACATGCTCGTCCACCTGCGCCACCAGGTCGCCGAGCACAAGCGAGGCAAGATCAAGATCGAGCCGATCGCGATGGCCGGAGCCGGTTGGGTGCTGGGCAGTCGACGGCACTTCGAACTGGCCCAACGGGCCGCAGGGCTTGCCGCACGGGCTCTGCCGAACACCAGCTATCTGGGGCCGCTGCCCTGGCCGGCGTCGCCTTGGACGAGGGCTCGCGATCTGCCGATGCCGCCGCGCGAATCTTTCCGTGCCTGGTGGCGCAAGAACCGGGAGGGGTCGAAATGACGGCGCGCGACGAGGTACTCACCCGGGTCCGTTCGGCGCTGTCCGACGTGCCGTCTGACGCGGACTCCCCCGTCGATTGGGAGTACGGACGCCCGACCGACATGCCGGACGTTCTGGGCCGGTTCGCGGAGACATGCGCGGACTACGAGGTCGCGGTCGAGCGGTGCTCCCCCGCCGAGGTCCCGGCGCGCATGGTCCACCAGCTCGGCCAGGCCGAGGTGTCGTCCGTGGTACTGCCGCCGGGGATCGATGCCTCGTGGCGTACGGCGATTGCGGGAGCCGGGATCAGCGTGCACGACGACGACCCGCCCCTGTCGGCGCTAGCTCTCAACGAGATTGACGCCGTGGTCACGGCTGCAGCCGTCGGCGTCGCGGAGACAGGCACCATCATTCTCAATCACGGGGCCGATCAGGGACGCCGAGCGCTCACCCTGGTACCCGACACGCACCTGGTGGTCGTGCGTGCGGGGCAGGTGGTGTCCGACGTTCCCGAGGCCGTCGCCATCCTGGGCCCAGACGTGACCGGTGGTGCGGCGCTCACCTGGATCAGCGGTCCGTCCGCCACGTCCGACATCGAACTCAGTCGCGTCGAAGGCGTCCACGGTCCAAGGAACCTGCTGGTCCTGATCGTTGACGAGGGATAGTTCAACGGCAGGTCGTCTCGCTCAGGGATCCTCCGGCGCGCCTGGCTCCTGTCCCGCGCCGCTGCGCGGGCGCGGTTGGGGAGCCCGCTGCTGTGCGTGACCAGATCCAGCAGGGTGGGTTCGTGGTCCCGCCACGCCGGCCGAGGGTTGGGCAGATGTGCCGACCGCGGGTCCTCCAAGGAGACCTCGCCACGCAACACCATGTCGGCCAACAGCACGCCGGTGAAAGGCCTTCGTGATCGACTCGATCTTCGAACAGCGTCTGGCCGTCGGGCGACGCACCATCTGCGAACCAGTCCAGGAGGCGCCGCTCACCCCGGAGCGGGCCCGCGATGACCGTGCGGTGTCCCTCCGCCCCAGCGACGCGAGGCTGCGGGCGGGGTGCTCGTCCACACCAGTCACGTTCGTCACCGTTCAGTCTTCGTTCAGCAGACCAAGCAGGCCCCCACCGCCGTACTTGCGGTGCACTGTCTGCTTGGACACGCCGAGTTGGGTCGCCACCTCGGTCGAGGACATTCTCGCGTTGCGCGCACGCCTCACCACTTGAGCCTCCGTGCGTCGGCCGCTCTGAGCAGTTTGGCTTCCGCCTGCGGTGCGCTGCGAGGATCGTCGTCGCCCGCTGCCTCTGCCAGTCTCGTCAACTCAGTAACCTCCACCGTCACTCCCACCGCTTCGTCAACATGTGCTGACGATGACCCAATGTGGGGCGCTTCCATTGCGTCAACTGATGCTGACGGAGAGATTGATTGACTCTCTATTCCATCCAGCGCTTCACCCATTTGGTTGCGCGAATGGATATGACCACCTGCGCGGGCAGAATGTACGAATGGCTATTGACAGCTCGGGGGAACCGCAACGAATTCTGCGGGCCTGGACGATGCTGGAGTTGTTCAGTCCGCCGAAGTTGCCGAAAGTGACGAACCGCGCCACACGCCCCGAGGACCGCCAGGTCATTATGTGGCGCGCTGGCGAGCCCTTGCCCTGGCTGGCGCTGCCGACTCCAGAGCAGCGCCCCAAATGTCAACGCTTTTGGCAGCACACCGTGTATCTGGGCGTCTACCGACTGGAAGACACGTACCAGTATCTACACCGCAAATTCCCCGCGGATCGCGACGCCTATGATGCGCGCCGCAGCGGGACGAGCGCGTGCGCAGCCCTGCTGGTTGATGAGACTGGGTGCGTCATGATCGAATCGTGCACCCTGTCATCTGCGCTGTGGGCGGTCGGGCGCATCCGCAGCGAAGGTGATTCCCCCACCTGGGCTCTCGGCTTCGCCGACGCACAAAAGGAGTTCACCCGAGCGGTTGACCGCTATGAAGGCGTCCGGCGTGACGCTAGCAACGCTGACGTGCAGTTGCCGCAAACCGCCGCATCCCTCGATGCGGTCCGACGTGTTGCCTTGGATGCGGTAGGACTTTCCCGTCTCGTTGGTGGCGAAACGGAAATCGAGACCCTTTCGAAACTCGCCACCGGCCGCGTGCTGATCGATTCGCGCATCATCACGCTGTACCCCGGCGACGAACCCCCCGACATTGACTTTCTCAACAGTCTCTACCTCGACGAACTTGAGCGTGTTGTCAGCGACACCACGGGCGGAATAACGGCCCGGGCGCTGGCCACCTATCTGACTCCTTCGAGCTCGATCGACTACCCAGCCAGGGTCGACGTCATCGAATCCCCGACCGCAGTGGAACGAGGCGTGACACTCGACCGACTACCGCTGGGACGATGGCCCAGCAACCCGAAACACAACCTGGCGCTGAGCCAGCAGTTCGCAGTGAACATGGCGCTGAATGAGTTGTCTTCACAGGGTGGGCTCTTGGGCGTCAATGGCCCACCGGGGACCGGCAAAACCACGATGCTGCGGGACATTGTCGCTGGCAACGTCGTCGAGCGGGCACGGCGCTTGGCGGCACTGCGGACCCCGCAGGACGCATTCCTCAACGCACGTGCTCACACCTGGACTGACAGCGGCGGATACCCGCGCGCGGTCCCCCAGTTGCGACCGGACTTGGTCGGGTTCGAAATGATTGTCGCTTCCGCCAACAACGCGGCAGTAGAAAATGTCAGCACTGAGATCCCGTCGACACAAGCCATAGACGCCTCATGGCGCGAAACGGCCAGCTACTTTGGCGACATCGCCTCTGCGGTGTTGAAAGAGACAAGCGACAAGGACGCGTTTCGTGAGGGAGACCGGAGACTCGCCTGGGGTCTGGTCGCGGCGCGTCTCGGCAATAAAAGCAATCGCTCACGTTTCCGTCGAGCATTGTGGTTTGACACGAAGGACCGCCCAGAAGGCGGCCGAAAGCCCGTCGATCGCGAGTTTGCTGATGTTCCCCGCCTGCAGACGCGACTCAAACAATGGGAGGCGGGTGCATGTGACTTGCTCCCGTGGCCACAGGCCTGTCGCGCATTCCACCAAGCCGAGCAGCGAGTTCACAAGGTGCTTCAACGTCGCCGAGTTGCCGACCGGCGACTCAGCGACCTGCACGAGGCCTATGACCGGGAAGCGTATTTGGTTCAACAGGTCGACCACTTGGCTGGCCGACTCACCGTCATCGAGCAGGATCTGGTCAGACACATCGCAGCGGAGCAGGTGGCCAGCGAACGGCACACCCTTGCCGACGCCTTGCACCGACAGCATCTGGCCAGTAAACCAGGAGTGCTAGAGATAGCGTTCTCCCTCGGCCGTGCAACTCGTGAATGGCGTGCAGCCCTGGATCCGCTCGCGACCGAACTGGCCAGCGCCACGAGAACCAAGTTGGCTGCAACGAGCGCGGCAGCCCGGGCGCGCGAGCAGCGCCTCACCGCCCAGCGGGCTGCGGCCGAAGCCCACCGGGCACTCGCCCAGACCAAAGCCGACTTGGCGCGCCTCGTGGATGAGGTCGCTGCGGATGAGCAGTTCATCGGGGCTGGCTACCCGGGCTCTAACTGGTCCGGAGAGCAGCGGGAGCTCCACGCCCCCTGGTTGGATGCGGAACTTGATCGTGCGCGCTCTGACCTATTTCTTGCTGCGCTCCAGCTTCATCAGGAATTGGTCGCCAACCTGGCCAAAGACATGACTGGTTGGCTACGTGCCGCTATTGAAGTCGTCGCCGGAGACGTGCCGTCCGGTCTCGAGGAATCCAAAAGGCGAGCCGCGTGGCAACTGTTCTTCCTCGTGGTTCCTGTGGCATCCACCACCTTCGCCTCTCTCGGGCGCATGTTCACCGGGTTGGGCGCCGAAACCCTTGGTTGGCTGCTCATAGACGAGGCAGGGCAGGCCCCGCCGCAATATGCGGTGGGTGGCATTTGGCGTGCGCAGCGAGTTGTGGCTGTGGGCGATCCACTGCAACTCCAACCCGTGGTCACAATTCCG